>Ga0224733_1015_pt1 | contig 37782 bp, 32 predicted proteins | sample IA12soil_GW_FP2_FD_161642 | JGI IMG/M metagenome (GOLD analysis project Ga0224733, IMG submission 161642) | Enriched cells from agricultural soil in Iowa, United States - IA12soil_GW_FP2(-) | ecosystem: Environmental > Terrestrial > Soil > Agricultural land | place: USA: Iowa | collected 2017-05-08
ATTGTTACCGCATCAATAATCTCTTTAAGGGAATAACCCAAATGCAAAAACTTTGTTAAAACATTTGCCATACTATAGACCGGACCATTCAGGCGATTTTTTCGGTAGATATCTGTACTAATCGTATGAAAGTGGATATCATGCTCTTTCGCTTGCTCAGCTACTTGAAAGGAGAAACTTGCATTTCCATGGCCAACGTCTAATCGGACCCCTCTTTCTATTGCTTTTAGAAGCTTTGGAAGAGGTTTTCCGGAAGTATCAAATAAATTATTGGCTTTTCCATTTAAGAAATGGGTAATCACATCATTTTCTTCGAGTAGGTCAAGGACGTCATTTATATCCGGGGGCCCGGATCCAATATGAACCATAAGCGGTAATTCGGTATCCTTTGAAAAACTTCGAGCTATTTTTAATGGCTCAACCCCATTTGGTCCGACCACACTTTTGCTTATTCTAGCTTTAAGCCCCACAATAAAATCTCTATTATCTGCTACTGCCTTTATTAATTCCTCTTTATTTAACAAAGAGAGATCAGATAATTCATCAATCCTCTTCAAGCCAATGCGTGAAATATTTAAGAAAGCGAATACATTTGTTTTTGCCTTTTTCGAATTACTAACTAAGTCGTGTATTCGATCCGCTCCCGTACTTCCAGCATCTATGATCGTTGTTACACCTAATTTATAACCAATCTCGTCAATATCGTCTCCATATGGATCAAATTCCGGGAAGGCGTGAACATGCATATCAATCCATCCACTGGAAATGTAGACCTTGTTTTTAAAATCTATTACTTTTTGACCGTCCCCCGTTCCCGGTGGAACAATATCTACAATTCTCCTATTCTCCACTACAATATCTGCAGCGTTTCCATCTGTCGTTTTTACATTTCGTAAAACGAACGTGGCTGTCATGTCTATCATCCCTTTTGGTTATTAATGTAAACGGTTAAATAAATTTGTTTACGTATAATTTTTCTTTGCAAAATTAGATTAACACTTATTTTTATGTTGGTCAATATAACGTTATAATGTTTAAAAATGTAAACTAGAAAATTTGCCCATCTACAAATGGGTTTGTGTGTCATCTAATAGTAATAAGGTTAATGAAGTGGAGATGAAGATGATGACTCAAAAGCTTGAAAAATTTGTTGATAGCCTTCCTATTCTTAACACAATCAAACCGATAAGGAAGCGGAATAATAAGGCTTATTTTGAAGTAAGGATGGAGGAGTTTACACAGAAGATGCATAGGGACTTAGAACCAACCCGGTTATGGGGGTATAACAGTCAATACCCAGGCCCGATGTTTGATGTTCAAAAAGGAGAACCGATAGAAGTTAAATGGATCAATAACCTTCCAAATAAACATTTGCTTCCGCTCGATGAATCTATTGTCCACCATGAGCCGGAAGTGAGAACGGTTACGCATTTACATGGCAGTGAAACAAGGCCGGAAAGTGATGGATATCCGGAGGCTTGGTTTACAAAGGATTTTAAGCAGGTAGGTCCTTTTTTCAAAAGGGAGGTGTACCAATACCCAAATCGGCAGCGCGCCGCAACTTTATGGTACCACGATCATGCCATGGGAATTACACGTCTCAATGTATATGCGGGTCTTGTCGGGATGTATATTATTCGGGATCAAGAGGAGAGGAGACTGAAGCTTCCATCTGGGGATTATGAAGTTCCTCTCATCCTTTCCGATCGTTCTTTTAATGAGGATGGTTCCTTATTTTATCCGAGTCAGCCAAATAACCCTTCAAGAAATCTGCCAAATCCGACGATTGTTCCCTTTTTTCTTGGCGATACAATCTTAGTAAATGGAAAAGTATGGCCATATATAGAAGTAGAACCTAGAAAATATCGGTTTCGTGTCTTAAACACATCAAATACAAGAGGATATCAACTATATCTTGATTCTGGCCAATCCTTTTATCAGATTGGAACAGACGGTGGGTTATTGCCTAGTACGGTAAAGCTAGACAAATTGGCGATGGAACCGGCGGAACGAGCGGATTTAATAATAGACTTTTCCAAACATGAAGGAAAATCCATTATATTAAAAAATGACCTGGGGCCGAATGCAGATTCAAATGATGAAACATTTGATGTTATGCAATTTCGAGTAACTAAACCACTTTCCGCGGAGGATAACAGCAAAATTCCTAATAGATTGAGTATCATTCCTTCATTAAAAACGAACATGGTAGCGGGGTACCGGAATTTAAAGTTGGTTGAATCCAAGGATCCATTAGGGCGTCCCATGCCATTATTAAATAATAAAAAATGGGAAGATCCTGTTACGGAAAAGCCTAGATTAGGTACCACGGAAATTTGGTCTTTCATTAACACTATGCCAGTTACCCATCCCATTCATATTCATTTAATTCAGTTTCAAATATTAGATAGACGACCTTTCGATTTGGATTTGTATAATAAAACAAGACAGATACGATATTTAGGGCCTGCAAAACAACCGGCACCAAATGAAAGAGGTCTAAAAGATACAGTGGCAGCGCCTGCCGGGGAAGTGACCCGTGTAATAGTCCGTTTCGGTCCTTATACAGGCCAATATGTTTGGCATTGTCACATTTTAGAGCATGAGGATCACGATATGATGCGGCCGTATGTTGTAAGGGAATAGGGGTTGTGACCCCTAATCTCGTATTGGGGAAATTTAGAATTGCAAGCGGGCGCATACTTTTTTTGAAAGGTTGTCTACATCTCTTCAGCGCCTATCGGCTAGCGAATTTATAGTCATCTCCCTATGATAACTAGGTATTAAGTGAAATTTGGAGTGCCAATTTCACTCGGAAAATTAGTACTTCAAATCTCACTCATCCGTTCCCCAATGGGCAAGGTACTTACGCATTTGTTCTTAAAATGGAAGGAAGAGGCCAAATCTTTCGTGAGTTTTTTTAAAATGGTCTTACACTTTATATCCGATTTTTGGTATTATTAAATTATAAGTAGTAAGTAATAAGTGGTAAGTGGATGGTATTTGATTTAGGGGGGACAATGTATGAAGGAACTTAGTTTTGCTCAACACTTTACCTTAATAGCTCTTAATGCACAGGAAAGTACCCGTTTAACTAATTCGAAGAAAGTGTCCTTGCGATGTATGGCTGCTGCAGTAATTTTAGAATTATATTTAGACAATGGTTTTTCACAGGTAGGGGATGTCCTTACATGTGAAAGAGGGATTTTGGAAAATCCTTCGATATCTTTATACCAAAAAGCTGTTTTAAATATATTTTTCAGTAAAAATGAAACTATAAGTGGAACACTTCCACAATATTTAACGAGAGTTGTTAAAATGTCCAAAAAACAATTAAAAATAGTGGAAGATGCTTTTGTGGCTAATTTAAAAGAAGAAAATGCCTTAGAGGAAATTCATGCACTTTTAAGCAGTGATTTGGAGTTTGTCACAGCAGGAATCGAGATGAAAGAATATCGCAGTAATTCGGAAAGCTTCACGCGGGTGACAGAAAGTATACGGGCTGAAATATTAGAAGAAGGGCCGGTGACGGATGAAGCAATCCTTATGCTATGGTTATTGAGGGAAAGTGGCAGTATATATGACCTTTTCTCAAAAGAGGAGTTAAAGCATGTAGCTGAACGCATTTATAAATTATATAATGATAGCTCTTTAGGTAAAACAGTATTCCCAATTAGTATTCATAATACAGTGGAATACGCAGTGAAGAATTTCCTAAAAATGAAAAAGGAAATTATGACTACGCCCTCAGGCTCGGGAGTTGCTTTTGTTTTTCCAATTATCGAAAGGTCCCAATCCATTTTTATCGATACAGAAGCATATTTCGCTAACAAGGAAGATCGTTTAAATGATGTAAAGGACAGATTGGAAAGGAATGGTCACCATATTAAAGTGATTCGTGAGGGAGATATTCCGCTTATTAAAATTGATAATATGTTATATGAAGCGGTACCTCATGCGAAGGTATATAAATTTCCTGTTCATGGTGTACGTTTGTTAAAATATCCATTATCTTTATAGTGAGGAGGAAAGGAATTGTCCCGTCAACGTTCTATGGATAAAATACTTGCATCTGATTTCGTATCGATCGGGGAATTGGTACGTTTAACCGGATCTCGTTATAGTACTCTAAAATTTTATACAGAAGAAGGGATGCTTCCTTTTGAGCAAGAAGAAGAAAAAAGAACAAGAAGATTTCCTAGAGAAAATGCGGTTTCCAGAATAAATGAAATAAAGGAACTAAAGGAACAAGGACTTAGTATTCCGGAAATAAAAGAAAGATTATCTAGCAAAGCATATTAAGGGCCGGGGTTCTTTTCATTCGGAAAGTACCCAGTCACCGTACTATCTTTAAAAGCTGTAATTAATAATTTTTGCACGTTGTGCTGTATCCTGAATGTAAGCAGCAATAGAAGGATTATCTACAATCATACTTTTAATTGAATGCTGGCAGTCGTTTCTTCGTAATTATATTTTGAAGGTAGTCCATTGTCTCGCTTTGCCTTTCCCTGCAAGAAAACTAGACTTTATGGAATCCTCTATTATCCTTCGTTATTTTATTCATCTCATTTATTATAAATAAATTTCTTTGTGCATTCTCATATCTAATACTTTAAAAATAATTTTTGAAAATCTATTATTTTTGCCAATATAAATACTAAAAGCCAATGACTATAGGAGGACCCCATTCCTAGTTATTTATATCTAGTAAACTAGCAGCTTGACAGGTCTATGAACCTATGGTAAAAAGAAAGTAATCGTTTACATAAATGGATTGTTACTGCTCGGCAGGCAAAACCTAAATTTGTAAAGGGAGTATCTTATGGTATTCTATGTACAAATTTAGGTTTTTTATTTGGTTTTAGGTAGATTTAAAAAATACTTCAATCAAGGGCGAGTGGAAATGGAGATTAAAAAGATACTAAACAATAATGTCGTCGTATCAACAAATGAATTAAATCAGGAAATAGTTGTAATGGGGAGAGGGCTTGCTTTTCAAAAGAAGGTCGGTGGGTTTATTGATGAATCTAAAGTCGAGAAAACCTTTGTGTTAGAGACCCGTGGTATTTCGGAAAAACTTGCAAAATTATTAAGGGATACTTCTGAAGTATATTTGAACATTTCTGCCAAGATTTTGGATTGTGCACAATCCCACCTGCCATTTAAATTGGATGAATATCTTTATGTTGCATTAACGGACCACATAAGTTTTGCGATAAGCAGGTATAAACAGGGGATTCATTTGAAAAATCCATTATTATGGGAGATTAGGAAATATTATAAGCAAGAGTTTCAAGTTGCTCTGAAGGCAATAGATATTATTGAAAAAGAAACGGAAATCGCCCTTGGCGAGGATGAAGCCGCATCCATTGCATTGCATTTAGTAAATAGCCAGATCTCCGGTGAGAATATGGCAACCGCTGTGCAAATCACTGAGATGGTTGATACTATTTTAAATATTGTAAAATACTATTTTAAGATGGAGTTGGATGAGAACTCGGTTAATTACGAAAGGTTTTTAACGCATCTTCGTTTTTTTGCTATCCGCTTTGTTCGTAAGGAAAAACTAGAGGAAACAGTGGATCAGTTCTTTATTGAACAGATTCAGCTTAAGTATTCCGAGGCCTATTTATGTACCCAAAAGATTGCAACTTATTTAGAAAATCAATTTAATTGGGGGCTAACAAAGGACGAGGAGATATATTTAACGGTCCATATCCATCGTGTTACAAATCGCCATAAAATGAAGTAATTTTTACAAAAAATCCCTTTAAGGAAAGCGTTGACAACTCATGAAAGCGCATGCTAAAGTGAAAATACAAAATTTAATAATCAATTCATTAGGATTGTTACTGATTACGCAGGCAAAACCTAAATTGTATTGTCATTCTTCTTGGCATGCAGTTTAGGTTTTTTGTTTTATAAGGAAGTGATTTTCTGTTGAAAGAATTAGATAGTATTGTGAAGGAATGTTACCTTTTTGGGCATAACCTGAACTGATCTGTACTAGACACTATTTTTACGTGTACAGATTGGCTCAGGTTTTTTTATTACAAAAATAAAAAAGGAAAGAAGGGTTAAGGGTATGAAGTACGAAAAGCTCGCAAAAGACATTATTGAAAATGTTGGCGGCAAGGAAAATGTTACTAGTGTTGTGCATTGTATTACTCGCTTACGCTTTAAGCTAAAAGACGAGAGCAGAGCTAATACTGATGTATTAAAAAATATGGATGGTGTCGTAACCGTTATGAAAAGCGGGGGGCAATATCAAGTAGTTATCGGTAACCATGTGCCTGATGTCTATAAAGATGTTGTGACAATTGGTGGATTTCAATCCGAATCTCCTGTAGAAGAAGAGGACGGAAAAAAACAAAATTTATTTAATAGATTCATTGATATGATTTCCGGTATTTTTGCTCCGACACTTGGCGTATTAGCCGCAACAGGTATGATTAAAGGCTTTAACGCCTTATTTATGGCATTAGGCTGGTATTCAGATAAATCCGGGACTTATCAAATCTTAAATGCCATAGGGGATTGCTTGTTCTATTTCTTCCCTATCTTCCTAGGGTTCACAGCTGCTAAGAAATTTAAAGGAAATCAATTTATAGGAATGGCTATTGGTGCTGCATTAGTGTATCCAACACTATCCGGTTTAACGGCAGGTAAGCCGCTATTTACCTTATTTACAGGAACAATGTTTGAATCACCGATTCATATTACATTTTTGGGGATTCCAGTTATTTTAATGACCTATTCTTCATCAGTTATTCCAATTGTGATCGCTGCATGGGTTGGTGCGAAATTAGAAAAATGGTTTACAAAAGTAATTCCAGATGTAGTGAAGACATTTTTAGTTCCATTCTTTACATTGCTTGTTACTGTGCCACTTACATTTATTGTAATTGGACCAATTGCCACATGGGCAGGACAGCTTTTAGGACAACTAACTCTTTGGTTAATTAGTTTAAGTCCAATCGTTGCTGGTATCTTCCTTGGCGCGTTATGGCAAGTTTTTGTTATCTTCGGGCTGCACTGGGGGCTTATTCCGATTGCGATTAATAATATGGTCGTCATGCATTCAGACCCAATTCTAGCACTGATTTTTGCCGCATCTTTTGCCCAAACAGGTGCCGTGCTTGGTGTTTGGCTTAAAACAAAGGACAAAAAGTTAAAATCATTAAGTATTCCAGCGTTTATATCCGGTATTTTCGGGGTTACCGAGCCGGCCATTTACGGGATTACCCTTCCGAAGAAAAAGCCGTTTATTATCAGCTGTATTGCAGCTGCAATTGGCGGAGGCCTTCTTGGTATATTCGGTTCAAAGGTTTATATGATGGGCGGACTTGGCATTTTTGGTTTCCCAAGCATGATTGATCCAAAGGCCGGAATAAATATGGGGTTCTGGGGCGCTATCATCGCTGTTGCCGTAGCTTTCATTCTTGGCTTTATCTTGACTTATTTATTTGGCGGAGCAGGAAAAGAGAATAAGCATGCAGATGCTTCTGAGACTAAAAATCCGGAGCAAAAGCAAACAGATGTGAATGTAAAAAGCGAAGTTATTTCAAGCCCATTTACAGGGGATGTAAAGTCTTTATCCGAATTGAAAGATGCTGCGTTTGCCTCCGGTGCACTTGGCAAGGGTGTAGCGATTGAGCCATCAGAAGGAAAGCTTTATTCTCCGGTATCAGGGATAGTTTCCGTATTATTCCCAACACATCATGCTATTGGAATTACATCTGACCAAGGTGCAGAGATATTAATTCATATTGGTATGGACACAGTTCAGTTAGAGGGAAAATACTTCTCGGCGCATACGACACAAGGAGCACGAATAGAAAAAGGCCAGCTATTAATAGAATTTGATATGGAAAGTATTAAATCAGCTGGTTATGTAGTGACAACACCAGTCGTGGTAACTAATCAAGAGCAATACAAACTTGTTCCAACAGAAGAACAGAGTATTCAAACTGGTAAACCATTAATCGATTTACAAAGTAAAGCAGATTCAGTTGCTGTTTAAATGGATGTTATTGAGTAGAAGGGAGTCCTGTGAATTCCCTTCTTCATCTACATAGAAAGGGAGAGGTTAATATGAAGACAGTTTCATTTCCAAAAGGATTTTTATGGGGAGGGGCAATTGCAGCCAACCAATCAGAAGGAGCTTATTTAGAAGATGGAAAGGGATTAACAACCGTTGATTTAATGCCAACTGGTAAAAATAGATGGAACATAGCAAAAGGGAAAGTAGATTCCTTCAAACCAATGGAAGGGGAATTTTACCCGTCCCACGAAGCTATTGATTTCTATCACCGTTATAAAGAAGATATCGCATTATTTGCGGAGATGGGATTTAAAGCATTGCGTGTTTCCATTTCGTGGGCGCGGATTTTCCCAAATGGGGACGATGAGCAACCAAATGAAGCAGGGTTAAGGTTTTACGACAATTTATTTGATGAGCTTTTATCACATGGAATTCAGCCTGTGGTGACCATTGCTCATTTTGATGTTCCTGTTCACTTAGTGGAGGCATATGGAAGCTGGAGAAACCGCAAACTTGTACATTTTTTTGAAACCTATGCAAAAACCATCTTCAAACGTTATAAAGATAAAGTGAAATATTGGATGACGTTTAACGAAATCAATATGCTTTTACACCTGCCATTTGTAGGTGCAGGTCTTGTTTTTAAAGAAGGAGAAAACAAGCTGCAAATTCAGTATCAAGCCGCTCATCATCAACTTGTTGCTAGTGCATTAGCAGTTCAAGCATGCCATGAGATTATCCCTGATGCAAAAATCGGCTGTATGTTGGCCGCTGGTATGACCTATCCTTATACCTGCAATCCAGATGATGTATATAAAGCAATGGAAAAAGATCGTGAATCGTTCTTCTTTATCGATGTACAGTCACGTGGAAAATATCCGGGTTATGCTATGCGCTTCTTTAAAGACAATCAGTTATCCATCGACATGGAAGACGGCGATGAGGATCTTTTGAAAATTGGTACCGTTGATTATATCGGCTTCAGCTATTATGGCAGCCGGGCAACAAGTACAGACCCTGAAATATTAAAACAAATTGGAAGTGGGAATGTATTTGCTTCTGTTGAGAATCCGTATTTAGAGAAATCTGAATGGGGCTGGCCAATTGATGCCAAGGGCTTTCGGATTACTGCTAACCAGTTGTATGACCGGTATCAAAAACCTTTGTTTGTTGTGGAAAATGGGCTTGGCGCAATGGACAAGGTTACTCCTGATGGGGAAATTAAGGATGACTACCGAATTGATTACCTAAGAAAACATATCGCTGCAATGGGCGAAGCGATTCAAGATGGTGTAGAAATTCTTGGCTATACGAGCTGGGGGCCAATCGATATTATTAGCGCCTCCACAGGTGAGATGAAAAAAAGATATGGCTATATTTATGTTGATAAAGATAATGAAGGTAACGGAACACTGAACAGAATGAAAAAGAAAAGTTTTTATTGGTATAAAGAAGTAATTGCGTCTAATGGGGAAAATCTTGACTAGTAGAGCAATGCTCTCCAAAACTGATCATATGGTAATAGTTAATAGATGGAGTTGGATGATATGAAAAAGCTTCTGGCAGTATGTGTATCTTTAATCGTTGTCCTATCATTGGCAGCTTGTAATCAATCAAAAACTACTAGTGAAACAATCAGGAACAAGGGTAAGGATAAAACAGTTACATTTTATATAACACGACACGGAAAAACGATTTTTAATACCAATGATCGAGTTCAAGGATGGTCTGATACACCATTGACAGAGGATGGAGTTAAGGTAGCCGAGAATTTAGGTAAAGGTCTAAAAAAAGACAAGATAAAATTTAATGCTGCATATAGCAGTGATAGTGGAAGAGCAATTGAAACGGCAAATCTAGTATTAAAGAATAGTGGTCAACAGAACCTAGTGCTAAATCAAGATAAAAATTTGCGGGAAGTGTACTTTGGTAAATTTGAAGGCGATTTAAATGAAAATATGTGGGGCCAAGTAATGAAAACATTGAACATGGATTCAATGGATAATCTAATGAAATTAGGCATGCCGAAATTAATTAATACCATTTCCAGCATTGATGATACTAAGCAAGCCGAAAATTGGAACCAGGTTGCCGACCGAGTAAAAGCTGCAATGGATAAAATTGCAAAAAAGCATACAAAACAAGGGGGCAATGTTCTCGTTGTCAGTCATGGCATGACAATTGATGCATTTCTTTCCATCATTGCTCCAGATCAGCCACTTGTTCAATTAGATAATGCAAGTGTCACTAAAGTACAGTACCTTGATGGGAAATACAAAGTGAAATCAGTGAATGACTTGAGCTATGTAAAAAAGGGGGAAAAAGAAGAGTAAGCTCTTTTCAAATGTCTTATCTGCACAAATAGCAATTTAAAAAAATGAAAAGTTCTTGGCGGTTATTTTTATAACTGCCATTTACGTTAAATAAATTTTTCACGGAGGTAATCTGAATGGCAACTACAAGTAAAAGATTCCCAGAAGGATTTTTGTGGGGAGGGGCTACTGCTGCGAACCAGTTAGAAGGCGGCTTTCATGAAGGAAATAAAGGATTAAATATTGCCGATGTTCTGCCCGGCGGAAAAGAACGTCTGAAAATTTTACAATCACCAGGCTTTGATTTTGAAATTCACGAAGATAAATATATTTATCCTAATCATGAAGCAATTGATTTTTATCATCGCTATAAGGAAGATATCGCCTTATTTGCTGAAATGGGTTTCAAATGCTACCGTATGTCCATCGCTTGGACAAGGATTTTCCCTAATGGAGATGAGTTGGAACCAAATGAAGAAGGTTTAGCATTTTATGATAGAGTGTTCGATGAATTGCATAAGCATGGAATTGAACCGGTAGTTACGATTTCTCACTATGAAATGCCCGTATACCTTGTAAAAAATTATGACGGTTGGAAAAGTCGCGAAGTAGTTACCTTCTTTGAAAGATATGTAAAGGCGATTCTTTCACGCTATAAGGATAAAGTGAAATATTGGTTAACTTTCAATGAAATTAATTCTGGTCTTGCCATGCCAATTATGGGTCTTGGTTTTTCCATTCATAATGAGGAAGACAAATACCAAGGGACATTCCAGGCATACCATCATCAATTTATTGCGAGCAGTTTAGCGGTCAAAGCTTGTCACGAAATCATTCCTGATGCAAAAATCGGCTGTATGATTCTTTATGCACCAACCTATTCCTATGATTGTAACCCTGAAAATGTCATGTATGCCCTTCAAGCGGGACGGATTTTTAATAATTTCTGCGCGGATGTTCAAGTAAGAGGGGAATATCCTACATTCATTAAGCGTTATTTTAAAGAACATAAAATTAAGCTCGATATTCAACCTGGTGATTTAGAATTGATTAAACAGTATCCGGTGGATTTTATTAGCTTTAGCTACTACATGTCCCGTACGGAAAAGAAACATAAAACAGAAGCAGAGCAAGGAGAAGGAAATATTATTGGAGGAATAAAAAATCCATTCCTTAAAGCAAGTGAATGGGGATGGGAAATTGATCCGATTGGTTTAAGGATTGCATTAAACGAAATCTATGATCGCTACCGTAAACCACTTTTTATTGTAGAGAATGGTCTAGGAGCGAAGGATAGGGTAGAAGCAGATGGCTCTATTAACGATGATTATCGAATTGAATATTTGCGTGAACATATGGTACAAATGCGAGAAGCTATTGAAGATGGCGTTGAATTAATGGGCTATACACCTTGGGGATGCATCGATTTAGTTAGTGCTTCCACAGGGGAGATGTCAAAGCGTTACGGATTCATTTATGTTGATAAACATGACGATGGCAGTGGAACGTTAGAAAGAAAGAAGAAAAAATCCTTCCATTGGTATAAAGAAGTAATTGCTACAAATGGAGAAAAATTATAAATGAAATGAGGGGACAGGTTCCTTTTCCCACTTGAGTGGGAAAAGGAACCTGTCCCTCTGTTCTTAATATACTTTATCACCATTAAAAATGGAGTTTTTCACAATGACATAATCTACATTGCGGATAGCGTCTAATTTTTTGCCGCCTGCATAGGAAATGGAGGATTGAAGGTCTTGTTCCATTTCGATTAAGGTGTCAATTAAATGGCCTTTATGTTCCACAAGCATTTTTTTTCCTTCTACATTTTTTCTTTCACCTTTTTGGAATTCTGAAGCAGAACCAAAGTATTCTTTATAGAGCTTTCCGTCCTTTTCTATCGTTTCCCCAGGTGATTCTTCGTGTCCAGCGAATAAGGATCCAATCATAACCATTGAGGCACCGAAGCGAATGGATTTTGCAATATCACCGTGGGTACGAATGCCGCCATCGGCAATGATTGGCTTGCTTGCAGCCTTAGCACACCAGCGAAGAGCAGCTAATTGCCAACCGCCTGTCCCAAATCCGGTCTTAATTTTCGTGATGCATACTTTACCTGGTCCAATACCAACCTTTGTCGCATCTGCACCGGCATTTTCTAATTCTCTTACTGCCTCGGGTGTCCCAACGTTTCCTGCAATAACAAAGCTTTTAGGTAAATGCTTTTTAATATGCTGAATCATGTTGATTACTGCATTAGAATGTCCATGAGCAATATCAATAGTTATAAACTCAGGTACTAGATTTTGCTCAGCTAGTTCCTCCACAAATCGGTATTCCTCTTCTTTCACTCCAACACTGATAGATGCGATTAGCCCACGGGACTTCATATCCTTCACAAAAGCAATGCGTTTCTCTGGTTGAAAGCGATGCATGATATAAAAATAACCGTTCTCAGCTAGAAATATAGCAATACTTTCATCTATAATCGTTTGCATATTTGCGGGTACAACTGGCAATTTAAATGTATGGCCACCAAGTGTTACCGTAGTATCGCATTCTGAGCGACTATTAACAATACATTTATTAGGAATCAACTGAATATCTTCGTAATCAAATACATTTTCCATGAATTTCACCTCTAAATACGAATGTTATTCGTAGGTTAGTTTTTAAATGTTCGTATATTGTTAATTTACCTTATTTTGTTCCATATGTCAAAGTTTTAAAAATAATTATGGAACTTGTATATGGAAAATTTGAAATTCATGCTTTGATTATTTACCAAAAAAGCCTCTCCAGAAGACATCCATGATATTTTTTGCCGTTTCCTCTACGGATTGAAAGAAGGTTGTTCCATCCGATTGTTTATAATTGCCCACCTTAACTAAGGCAATATAGGAATGGGCAGCAAATTTTGCATTTATAGCTGGAATTTCTCCTGCCTCTATAGCGGTCAAGAATGCTTCCTCAATACTTTTGTACATTTCTTCTTCTGCCATTCTCATTTCCTGTATTTGTTCTTCCGATAATGAACTTCTTGATTCCCTCATGAATCCTTCTAAGTCTATGGAGGTGGTTGCTTGTAAATGGGCGATAGTAACGTCAAAAAGTCTATCATATAGTGGTTTGTCTGGACTTAGTATTTGCACAATTCGTTCTCGTATCCTTCTCATTAAAGAGACAATTGTTTCCGTGAAAAGTATAGCTTTTGTATCAAAATAATAGTAAACAGTTGCTTTGGTCATGCCTGCTGCTTTGGCAATATCATCGACCGATACTTTTTGAAACCCATTCTCAAAAAATAAACGAGTTGCTGCTTGCAAGATAACCTCATTAGTAGGTGCAGTTTTATCTTTGCTCTTTGGTCTTCCAAGTACACGTCCTTTTGTCTGCTTTATCATTACTTTCTCTCTCCTTGTTATCTCATTCAAATTATTTTCTTTGATAATTAACTGACCAGTATATATAATTAATTCTGATGTATATATATTATATGATAAAACAAAATACTCATGGTTTTTCAAGGGGGGATCACAATGAAGTTTCTAATCCATTTTGTAGAGGCCGTCTCAAGCAAAAAAGGAAGATGGGTAACACTTCTTATTTGGATTGTATTGGTCGGGCTCCTTTCAGCAATATTTCCAAATGTAAATAAAATGGCCGATAATGGAGCGGAAGATTTGCCTAAGACTTCTATGTCTGTACAAGCAGAAAAAATAGCAAAGGAGCAGTTTCCGAATAATTCTGGAACTCCTTTGCTCATAGTCTGGTATAGGGATGGTGGTTTGAAGGACCAGGACTTCCAGCAGGTGACGAAGCTGTATAAGCATTTAAAAATGAATCCACTATCTGAACAAAATTTTATTCCGCCGTTAGGGGATATTCCGTCACAAGCATTAAAAACTTCTGCTTCCGAGGACAGCACATCTCTTGTCACACCCATCTTTATGGATGAAAAGGCCAGTTCGGACGATTTAACAGATAACTTATCGTCGCTCAAAAAGTATATGGAAAGTAATCTTTCGAGGGACATTGTAGACAAAGAAATTTCTGAATCAGGTTTGCATGTTCGTTTTACAGGGCCAGTTGGAATTGCAACCGATGCAGTAGCGCTCTTTAGCAAGGCTGATATTACCTTATTAATATCCACAGTTTTATTGGTTTTAATTTTATTAATTGTGTTATATCGTTCCCCAATTCTAGCGATTGTACCGCTCATAGGAGTTGGATTTGCATACGGATTAACAGGTCCAATTCTGGGGTTTTTAGCGAAGCAAGGCATTATCACGGTAGATTCACAGGGAATATCCATCATGACCGTATTACTATTTGGTGCAGGCACGGATTATTGTTTATTTTTAGTTTCTAAATATCGTGAGTATTTATTAGAGGAATCCGATAAATTTATCGCATTAAAGAAAGCAGTAAAGCATTCAGGCGGTGCAATTTTTGTCAGTGCCATTACCGTTGTTTTAAGCTTAAGTACGCTGTTATTAGCTCATTATGGTTCTTTCCATAGATTCGCAATCCCCTTTAGTTTAGTTATTTTAATAATGGGAATTGCAGCTTTAACCTTGCTCCCGGCATTATTAGCGATTTTCGGTAGAATTTCCTTCTTTCCATTTATCCCTAGAACGGAAGAAATAGTGAAGGAATTAGAGGAGAAAAAAGGGAAGAAACTTCGTCGGCCATCTAAAAATATGAGTAAAAAGTTTGGCAGTTTTGTTGTGAAAAAGCCTTGGACCGTCATCATTCTAAGTGTTGTTCTATTAGGCGGTCTTGCAGTCTTTTCACCTAAAGTACAATATACCCAGAATCTAATTGAATCGTTTCCAAAGGATATGCCATCACGTGAAGGATTTACGATAATGGGGGATCATTTTTCAGAAGGGGAACTTGCTCCTATGAAAGTGATTGTTCAGTCGGAGGGCAAGGATTTGCCAATCAAAGAGAAATTAAGCAAGCTTGCCTTTGTGGAAAGTGTTTCAGAACCTATAAAAAGCAGTAAAGATGAAAACTATGTATCTTATAATGTGATTTTAAAAGGGAATCCGTATAGTCCCGAATCAGTAGAATCCATTCCAATAGTGAATAAAGAGGTTTCTGGTATGTTACATGATGCTGGTATTAAAGGAAAAGGACATTATTGGATTGGGGGAGAAACGTCGAAGCTATACGATACGGAAAATACAACCAATCGTGACACAAAGGTAATCGTACCAGTGGTGATTGCAATTATCGCAGCGCTCTTGCTATTATACTTACGATCCATTATTGCCACCATTTATCTTATTATTACAGTACTGCTATCTTATCTATCTGCTTTAGGAGCAAGTTGGCTGCTTATCCATTATGGTATGGATATACCTGCGATTTCTGGATTAATTCCCTTATATTCATTTGTTTTCCTTGTAGCTCTTGGGGAAGATTATAATATCTTTATGATTTCAAGCATTTGGAAAAACAGGCGAACACAGCAGCACCGCCAAGCGATAGCAAATGGAGTTAGTGAAACCAGCAGTGTGATTACCTCGGCTGGGTTAATTCTAGCCGGTACGTTTGCGGTATTAGCGACCCTGCCGATTCAAGTATTATTACAGTTTGGTATTGTAACCGCAATAGGAGTTTTACTGGATACATTTATCGTTCGACCATTATTGGTTCCGGCCATTACGACGGTACTTGGCCGTTATGCTTTCTGGCCAGGGAAGCTGTGGAGGGCTGATAAGTTGGAAAAGGAGAAGATTGATTCAGAGATTTAATCAGAAGAGGCTGGGACATAAATAAAAAAATCATTGAAATTGGTTAAATCTACGAAAGCAAAAACGCATGAAATCAAGGTTTTTAAATTTGATTTCATGCGTTTTTTTGATTTGTCCCAGCCTCATTAATATTTTAAATCGTAGGGCGGACACCAGATCTTTTATTTAAGACAAAATGGTTTTTCCCCTGTATGAGGACTGAAGCCCCCCTATTTTCCTATAAACAGTTATTTCACGCGTTTTTCCCTGCTTAATCGGATTTATGTCCTCCTAAATGGTCTCGGCTAGGTGATTGCTTTGTTATAAACTGGTATCAGATCGTGAATCTATTTCATTGAAATTCAAACTCAAAGACAATGAATCTATTCAACCTTTACACGTATACAATCCACTCCATTATATCCATACCCCTTTTGATTCCAAACAGGGCTCATTGGTTGTGATCGGTTATAGGAATCGGTTGCTTTTGATAGGATGGTATACTCCCCTTTTTTAAAGGCAGACCATTCATAGAACCATGATACCCAGCCATAACCTTTGTGGTGATCCTTCTTGATTGCTGCCTTTGACCATGTTTGCCCATTATCTGTACTAACCTCGAGCATTTGAATGGTGCCCATTCCAGTCCAAGCTATTCCTTTAATCATATGCTTTCCGGAATCGAGAATTTGCCCATTGTGTGGCTTTTGAATGGTTGAGTTAACATTCATAATGGTGACGGGAGCAGAATCATGATTGCTATCTTTGTATGGGTAATAAACGTATTCCATAGATTGAAACGGCCCATCAAACTTAGAATCAGTGACGATTATCTGTTGTATCCATTTCACGGAGGCCATGGCATACCATCCGGGAACAATTAATCTTAAAGGATAACCATGCTTAAAAGGAATTGGCTTCTGATTATATTCATAAGCAATAATCGTATCGGGATGGAGTGCTTTTTCAAGCGGGAGACTTCTAGCAAAATGATGAATTCCATCGATTCCGGGATTTTTGCCAAAGTCGTAGCCTACTACTATTACTTCCTTTGCATCGTCCTTTAACTCCGTTTTTTCTATAAGGATTCTTAAAGGTACCCCCTTCCAATATCCTTGGCTTATTGCCCCATTTCCCCATTGTTCTCCGAATACCGGTGGCTTAAAAAATTTGCGCTTATTACCGGAGCATTCAAGGACAACCTTTATTGTTTTTGCAGGTAGCTGTTGAATCTCCTTTAGTGAAAAAATCTTTGGTTTTTTTATCGCACCATTGATAGGGAGCCAATAGTTGTGATGAGAGAGACGTGGATAGGAAAAATGATTTCGTCTATAAAATAATGGATGATCAACGGAATCTCTTTCTATAAAGGAAATAGGTGTCTCTTGATTTTCTGGAAATAGACTTTTGGTTTTTAAATAGGGCTTACTAATGGGAAATTCATTATTAGTCATGTATATTCCTCCAATGGAAAAAATGTCAGTAATAATAAATATGTCCCTTAAAGTTCGAATAGAAATATTGTTGAGACAGTGATTTTGATGTATATTTATAAAATAGAATAAATATTTACTTGTTTGTATTAAAATACAGGAGGAATATGCAGATGAAGAATCTATTAAAAACATATGTGCAATCTTTACAAAGTAAACTTTGGGAGATGAGCGATTATTTATATCATCATCCAGAATTAGGAGATCAAGAATATAACTCTATGAAACTACTAGTGGAGTTTTTGGAAGAACATGATTTTACCGTAGAAACCGGGACTGTGGGCAGACCTACTGCATTTAAAGCCGTATATGATAGTAAAAAACCTGGTCCAACTATTGCATATTTATCCGAATATGATGCGTTGCCGGGAATCGGCCATGGCTGCGGACATAATATGATTGGGACGATGGGTGCAGGCGCAGGTGTTCTTTTAAGTAAAATAATAGATGATATTGGCGGGCGAGTAGTAGTGCTGGGAACACCAGCAGAAGAAACGAACGGTGCAAAGGTTCCAATGGCGGAGCAAGGAGCTTTTAATGATATTGACGTGGCGATGATCCTACATCCATCAGATGAGTCCTATGAAAGTGGGGAGTCATTGGCAATGGATGCGATTCAATTTGACTTTAGAGGGAAATCAAGTCATGCGGCAGCAGCTCCGGAACAAGGAATTAATGCGTTGGATGCCGCCATTCAACTTTTTAATGGGATTAATGCCCTTCGCCAGCATGTAACTTCTGATGTGCGTATTCATGGGATTATTAAGGAAGGCGGGCTAGCTGCAAATGTTGTGCCGGATAAAGCGGTCGCGCAGTTTTATGTTCGTGCAAAGGACCGCAAGAATTTAAATGAGGTAGTGGAAAAGGTAAAAAATATTGCCCAAGGTGCGGCACTAATGACTGGTGCACAACTGTACATTGATAATTATGAACTAAGCTATGATAACATGATTACGAATCTAACATTGTCGCAATTATTCACAGAGAATCTCTTATCGACAGGTATCGCGGAGGTTAAAAAATCAAGAGATTCGTATGGTTCTATTGATATGGGGAATGTGAGCCACGTGGTTCCGGCGATTCACCCATATATAGGCCTTGATTCTCCTGGTTTAAGTGCCCATACACAGGAATTTGCTGACTTAACGATTACAGATAATTCCCATAAAGTTCTCGCCCAAGGTGCACTGGCACTTGCTCAAACGGGCTATGATTTAATAACCAATGAAGAGTTACTTAAGAAAGTGAAGGACGAATTTTACGAGAAGGTAAAGAGCTAATTCAAACTACTACGAGCATCTCCCTTGATAAGAGATGCTCTTTTTCTAGGAATCTTTGGGATGTATAAAAAAACATCTAATATAAATAATTTGAAAATTAAAATATAGAATATCCACTTCTCAATTAAATAAATGTGTGTTAAAATGCATTATGTTGTATAAAAATACAAAACTATTAATAAAAATAAACACAAAGATTTTGAAAATACACAGAGGGGGAAAGACAATGAAAAAGATCATATTATTGCTAACACTTGTTTTTGCAGTTGCCTTTATGGGAGCGTGTGGCCAGAGCAAAGCAAATGGAAGTAATGGGGATAGCGGGAAGAAGGAAAAAGTTTTAATTATGGGGACCTCAGCAGATTTTCCGCCATTTGAAACAAGAGATACATCAGGAAACGTTGTAGGATTTGATGTTGATTTAGGCAATTATATCGCTAAAAAACTAGGGTATAAGCTAGAGGTAAAGGACATGAAGTTTGATGGTTTAATAGGAGCTTTGCAATCGAAACGTGTAGATATGGTGTTATCAGGTATGTCTGCTACAGAGGATAGAAAGAAAAATGTAGACTTTTCAACGCCGTATCATCATTCAGGTGAGATGTTTGTTACAAAGAAAGATTCTTCTATAAAAGCAGTAGATGATTTAAAAGGGAAAACAATAGGAGTTCAATTAGGTTCCATTCAAGAAGAAGGCGCCAAGAACCTTCAAAAAACAGTTAAGTTTAATACAAAGGCCATGGATGATTCCACAACCTTAATCCAAGAACTATTATCTAATCGTATTCAAGCTGCATATTTAGATAAATCAGTAGCAGAAGGATATATTAAAAATCAAGGGTTAATAGGCTTTGATGATCCAACTTCCAGTTCTCCAGGAATGGGAATTGCATTTCCTAAAGGAAGTAATTTAGTAGATGATGTTAATAAAATTATAAAGGAATTGCAAGATAGTGGAAAAATGGATGAGATGAAAGCAAAGTGGATTAAAAATAATTAAAAAATGTTCAAGATCGATATAGAAAAGAGGTGTAAGGCATGAATTTGGACTTCAGTCAAATCGTGCCTTATATTCCTTTTATACTAGAAGGAATATGGGCTACGTTAAAATTTGTTATCGTTTCTATTATATTTGGCTTTGTGTTAGGTACTTGTTTAGCATTATGTAAAATTTCTAGAGTAAAGGTTTTAAAATGGTTCGCAGATTTTTATACTTCTATCTTCCGCGGGACTCCATTGATTTTGCAATTAATGATTATTTATTTTGCAGTCCCACAGTTAACTGGGTATGATATCTCCACATTTTTATCAGCAATACTCGCTTTTGGTTTAAATTCTTCTGCATATGTTTCCGAAATTATCAGGGCAGGTATTCAGGCGGTAGATAAAGGGCAAACGGAAGCTGCTCAAGCACTTGGTATACCATACCGCCTGATGATGAAGGACCTTATTATGCCTCAGGCTCTAAAAAATATCTTGCCAGCATTAATGAATGAATTTATTTCTTTAACGAAAGAATCGGCGATTGTTTCCACCATTGGATACTTAGATTTAATGCGAAGAGCTACTGTAGTCGGCTCAAAAATCTATCGAAATTTTGAACCATTAATCTTTGTGGGATTAATCTATTGGGCTATGGTTTTAGTTTTAACATTGCTAGGCAAGTTGGTAGAAAGGAGAATGAAATATAGTGATTAAAATAGAAAACCTTTCTAAAACATTTGGGAAAAATGAAGTATTAAAAAATATCTCAACCACTATTAATAGTGGTGAAGTAGTTTCTATCATCGGGCCATCCGGATCAGGGAAGTCCACATTACTTCGTTGTATTAATTTGTTAGAAACACCGACAACGGGCAAAGTGCTCGTTAATGATCAAGATATAACAGATTCAAAAACAAATATAAATAAAGTTCGTGAACAAATCGGCATGGTTTTTCAACATTTTCATTTATTCCCCCATATGACGGTTTTGGATAACTTGACGTATGCACCAATAAAGGTGAAAGGTGAATCTCGTCAGGTCGCAGAAAAGAAAGCTAGAGAATTATTGTCTCGAGTAGGCTTAACGGAAAAAGAGGGAGCTTACCCTAATAATCTCTCTGGCGGACAGAAGCAACGGGTTGCCATCGCTCGAGCTCTCGCCATGGAACCACAATTAATGCTTTTTGACGAACCAACGTCGGCACTTGACCCGGAAATGGTAAAGGAAGTATTGAATGTTATGAAGGACCTGGCAGGGTCTGGAATGACCATGGTGATTGTGACGCATGAAATGGGATTTGCAAAGGAAGTAGCCGATCGCGTATTGTTTTTAGATGATGGTGTGCTATTAGAAGAAGGCAAACCGGAGGAGTTTTTTCATTCTCCACGTACAAACAGAGCAAAGGACTTTTTGGAGAAAGTTTTATAAAAGGAAACTAGAGTGTGGAAGCACAATGAGTGTACACATTCGCGACATTAAACTCAATTTTTGCGAGACTATCAAAACACAAGATGAAAAACAGTGGTTGCATTGCCAACCACTGTTTTTCATCCTATTTCTACCTGCTTGTGGATATCATTTAAAATACTTTCTAATGAATAAACAACACCCTTGTCATCTTTATACATAATATTTTTTGGTGAAAAATGAACTGGTGAATCAAGCCCGGCTGCTGCTGAAATTCGGAATAACCCTTTTCTTAATGTGATAAGATAGTTTGCAACACGATGCTTTTTCTCATCAATTACTAGTGCCTTTTGTAGGGAGGAATCAGTCGTTGCAACCCCCACAGGACATGTATTGGATTGACATTTTAATGTTTGGATGCATCCTACCGATATCATGAATCCGCGTGCGATATTGATAAGATCCGCACCCATTGCCAGTGCGATTGCAGCTCTGTCTGGAGTGAATAGTTTCCCTGAGGCAATGATTTTCACCCGATCACGTACACCATATTTTTTTAGAGTAGACACAAGAATTGGAAGTCCGGACCTAATCGGCAGACCGACACTATCCATTAATTCCTGATAGGATGCTCCTGTTCCGCCTTCGCCGCCATCTACAGTAATAAAGTCCGGACCCTTTCCGGTTTCTTTCATATATTTTGCTAATTCCTCCGCGCTGTCATTACCCCCAATTACCATTTTTAATCCAACTGGTTTGCCCGTAGTTTCACGGATCTTTTCTATAAACTCACACATAGTAGGAACATCGCTAAACTGTCTAAAGCGATTTGGACTATCTACTGATTTATATGGTTCCACCTTCCGGATTTCTGCAATTTCCGGATTTACTTTTTCGGCATCAATATGTCCGCCGCGAGCTTTTGCACCTTGGGCAAGCTTGATTTCAAAGGCCTTTATTTGCGGGATTTCACTTTTCCTTTTTAGCTCGTCCCAATCGACATCCCCTTCTTTATTCCGAATTCCAAATAAAGCGGGACCAATTTGCATAATAATATCCACTCCACCCTCTAAATGGTAAGGAGAAAGTCCGCCTTCTCCAGTATTCATCCATGTTCCCTTAGCAATCCCCAAGCCTTTCGATAGGGCCGTAATCGCATTTTTTCCTAAGGCGCCGTAACTCATGGCAGACATACCAATTAATCCTTTTAATATGAAGGGATGTTTCGTGTTGGGACCAATCACAACTGCATCATCGTCATGAAGTAAATAGGCCGAAGATGCATCATCTTCCACTTTCTCTTCTCGTTGGGAAAAGAGCGGATCCTTTATGAGTAAATATCTTTGGGTTAATGCCATCGTGTCCATATCCACCTTCAACTCTTCCGTTAACTTCGGAAACATATCATTCCGGACATAAAAACCCTCACCCTCAAAGTCACGCTTCGAGCCAAAACCAATTACATCACGCTTGTACTTGGCGCTTCTGACAATATGCTCATAATCATCCCTTGAAAAAGGTTTTCCTTCTGTATCGCTATTAAACCAATATTGGCGCATCTCCGGACCGATTTTTTCAAAGAAATAACGGACCCTTCCAAGAGCAGGATAATTTCGCAAAATTGAATGCATCTTTTGATTACGGTCAAAAATTAATAGATACATGATGAAAATGGATACTGCGATGACAACTAATACAATGAAGATAAACCCGATAATGATGAAAAGATTTGCAGCAAAATTCATGGTTTTCCTCCTAAGATAAGGTCCTTATGGATAATATAGGCTCGTATAAAATTTTTATACACAAAGAGGTGTGACTACAGGAAGGATGGAACATTATAATCGGAAATTTCTACTGTGGGTAAAAAGACTGGATTTGTAGTGTTCGACCATTGCCGTGATGGGGAGATTTTTCTCGCTTCCGTACTATTTAATCTAATATTTGTGCGGTTCCTTTTCTCTAAAAAGGTAATCTCTTTTCATTTAACATGAAACTTCCAGCAAATCCTGTCGTAAGTATAGGTATAAGATATAAAGGGGGAGAATCGATGAAAAGAACTGCTGAGATAACCTTAACTATTATTGGAGTTATTATTAATGTACTTGTTAGCGGCGGCATTGCATTGATAGCTGCTTTATTTAAGAACGAGTCCTTTCAAGAACAAGTCAAAAATGAACTTGAAAACGATCCGAGTGTGAGTGTAAATGAAACTGACCTTTCAATGGTTCTTGATACTATTGGAAATGGGAGCTGGTGGGTAGTCATCGCATCCCTGATAGGTATAGTGCTTGGAATTATCGCAACAGTATTTCTTATAGGAAATAAAAAGCCGAAGCCAGCAGGTATCTTGTTAATTATTGCAGCAGTTGTTTCTGTTATTTTATCTGTTGGAATAGATTGGCTGTCCGGCATTTTATTTTTGATTGCAGGTATTTTGAGCCTAGTCAGGAAGCCTAAAACGATTATAGAACAATAGAACGGAGACTTGCCCTTTTCGGCAAGTTTTTTTATTGCTACTTGATAGTCTTATGTATCACATCTATTCTTGATTAACTCTTCACCTTGTTAAAGATATAAATGGAAAATACCTGAGGGTGTATTGACATCTGAAAAAATCATTGTATGATACAATCATAAGGTTGTATTATGCAATTAATTTCAAAGAGGAAATAATAATCAACTTTTTAAATTAAGAAATAGTTGATTTTATAATCCGTGGAGATGTAGCCGTATTAATTTTGTATCGTTTTTTATATACTTCTTTGAAACTGCCATTATATTTGATTCTTATTCTCCATCGGATATCCTCAATGAGAAATCAAAACACAGAATAGGAGTTTTGCAAAACATGTCATCTGTATCACAAAAAGCGGCAATGGTTAGCAGTTCGTCACTTCAACAGGAACCATCTCTTCTAAAACAGCCAAAAGCAGTGTGGGCTGTCTTTTTTGCTTGTATTATTGCCTTCATGGGGCTTGGGCTTGTTGATCCGATCTTACCGGCTATTGCCCAAAATATGCATGCCACACCAAGTCAAGTTACATTGCTATTCACAAGCTATAATGCGGTTATGGCTGTAGCTATGCTTATTACCGGTTCCATTTCATCCAGACTTGGAATCAAGTGGACATTATTAGTAGGAATAATTGTCATTGCGGCATTCTCTGCACTAGGCGGGGCTTCCAATAATATTTGGGCACTTGTCGGCTTGCGGGGAGGCTGGGGTCTTGGAAATGCATTGTTTGTTGCCACTGCTTTAGCTGCTATTGTATCCCTTTCAAATAGCGGGACAGCGAAAGCAATTATTTTATATGAAGCTGCTATTGGACTCGGAATTTCAGTAGGGCCATTACTTGGTGGTTGGTTAGGTGGTATGTCATGGAGAGGACCATTTTTGGGCGTTGCTGTCTTAATGGTGATTGCGTTTATCGGATTAATCTCGATGATGCCCAAACAAACTTCAAGCGGTCAAACCCAAGCGAAGAAAAAGACATCCTTATTAGATCCATTTCGTGCGTTAAAACATTATTCTCTTTTAGTTTTCGGTATTGCAGCTGCTTTATATAACTTTGGATTTTTTACCTTATTGGCATATGCACCGTTTGTTATGGGATTAGATGAGCATGGATTAGGATTTGTCTTCTTAGGCTGGGGGATTCTTCTTGCCATTACTTCTGTTTTTATGGCTCCAAAGCTTCAGAAATCCTTTGGTACGGTTAAATCAATGTGCCTGATGTTATTTTTGTTTGCTGTTGTACTTTTAGCAATGGGTATCTGGACATCCACACAGTGGGTTATAATTGCAGCCGTTATTTTTGCAGGTGCTTTGCTTGGTAATAACAATACATTGATCACGACAGCAGTAATGAATGCAACAAATGTTGAACGATCAACTGCTTCTGCTGCCTACAGCTTTTTACGCTTTTTAGGCGGAGCGATTGCACCATATATGGCAGGTAAATTGGCAGAGGTTTATAATCCGCATGTACCGTTTATAGTAGGTGCCGCATTTGTATTAGTTTCCGTATTATTCATTTTAGTGAATGCTAAGCATGTTAAACATGTGGATGATGTTGAAGCGGGACATTAATTGAAATTAAAGATGGCTGGACTAACTTATTCGTAATGAGTCAGTTCAGTCATTTTTTATTGACCATTCTGATACTTTACGTAATAAAGCACTCTAAACTTCTTATATTCCTTCACTTCTTCCAGCATTTTAATATGAAGGTCGTTTATTTTAAATAAAAGGGCTTAGTTCCAGCCTTGGATAAAACTATTTAATGGTTCAATGTTCTCCATGTCTACCTCTCCATCTGCTAATTTCTTGCCCCATCCGGTGATTCCTAGAGATATCGCTTTTTGCTGAACGAAAAAAGCGGGACGACTGCCTGGACTCTCCCAATAGTAATGATATGCACAATCATTTTATAGCCACTATTTGCATAAATACAATAATAAGATTTGTTGTTCCATCATACAACCTATCTATATGTTATACTATTCTGAAAAGGGGAGGGGATAGAATGGATGAATGGAAAGTAAAGGCAATTCAGGATGATTATCCAGATGATTTTGCGTGGTGTTATGGCTGTGGTCGTCTTAACGAGGAGGGGCATCATTTTCGAACAGGATGGCAAGGGGAACAGACAATAACGATTTATACACCACGACCGGAGCATACAGCGTTACCAGGTTTCGTGTACGGCGGTTTAATCGCATCCTTAATTGATTGCCATGGAACTGGGTCTGCTGCATTAGCGCTGCATCGAAAAAATGGACATGAGCCAGGTGATGGAGTTGAGCCTCCGCGTTTTGTTACAGGTTCATTAAAAGTAGACTTTGTAAAACCTACTCCACAGGATGTTCCGTTAAAAGCAATTGGAAAGGTCGAAGAAATACATCCAAAAAAGTGGAAAGTAGATGCAGAGGTGTATGCAGGAGATACACTTTGTGCACGTGGCGAAGTAGTGGCTGTTATAATGCCAAGTACATTCTTGAATAGAGAATAGAGGTGGCGTATCTACAGCAAGCTTAAAAGTGTGCCTGTTTGGTTATTATTTACTGAATTTCCAAAGGTAGATAGCGAAGATTTAATTCTGTAGTGCAATTCTTTATTAAATTTTGCGACTGAAACAGGGATTATGTTTAACGGGAAAAATCGGTTTCAAGGGGCAAATTGCCATTAATCAATACAATTTAAAGTTAATTAGTTTTAAATTATGAGATCCGTTTGATATGATGTAGCTGTTCAGAAAAAAGGAGTTGAATGGTAAATGGCAAAGCAAGTTCGTATTGGAAGGACAGAATTATATGTGAATCCGATTGGCCTAGGAACTAATGCTGTTGGTGGTCATAATTTGTTTGGACAACTTGATGAAAACGCTGGCAGGGAGTTGGTGCGGACCGGGCTGCAAAACGGTGTGAATTTCTTAGATACTGCATTCATTTACGGACCGAAGCGTTCCGAAGAACTTATTGGTGAAGTCGTAAAAGAAAGTGGAAATCGCTCAGAACTCGTGATTGCCACAAAAGCGGCACATAAGTTTGTCGGCGACGATGTTGTATTAGATAATTCACCGGCCTTTTTAAAGCAATCAGTGGAAGAGGCTCTACTACGGCTGCAGACAGATTACATAGATTTATTTTATATTCATTATCCAGACAAGGATACCCCAAAATATGAAGCAATCGGTGCATTAAAGCAATTAAAAGATGAAGGAAAAATCAGGTCGATCGGCGTATCCAATTTTTCACTTGAACAGTTAAAAGAGGCCAATCAGGATGGCTATGTGGATGTTATTCAAGGGGAATACAATCTATTGAACCGGAAAGCTGAGAAGGAATTTTTCCCATATGCTGCGGAGCATCAAATTTCATTTGTACCGTATTTTCCGCTTGCATCCGGTTTGTTAACTGGAAAGTATAATATTGATACTGTCTTAAGTGAAAATATGCGAAAAAGGCCGAATTTCCAAGAAGGGGTCTATGAACAAAATTTAGCTAAGATAGACCAGGTCCGAAAAATCGCTGACGAAAAGGGAGTTGAGGTTGCCCACATCGTTCTTGCCTGGTATTTAACACGTGATGAAATTGATGTTATTATTCCAGGTGCTAAAAATAGCAATCAGGTCTTAAATAATCAAAAAACGCTTGAGGTTGTATTAACGGATGAAGAAGTTCAAAAGATTGACCGGATTTTTCAAGCTTAGTTTTGTTGAAGTAATTTATTTTAAAGGCAATTTACTGTGAATAGGTAAATTGCCTTTTTATTTGGACATTAAAGGTTAGTAGCACTTGTACACAAGCTGTATACAAAAGTAAACAAAAACGTATGCATGTTTACAAAAGTGTATACATGTATACAAAATAGTGTACTTCTTTATTTTACGCGGTTTCGAGCTATTGTTTACGAATCTGTATACATAATTACAAATGTATGTCTATTGATAAGTATTTATGAAAGATACCTGATCACCATTGACCATGCTTCGCAGTTTCTATAACCTTTTACACATCAACAGTGAAAGGGATGATTCATTTGGCAAACTCACGTATTGCAGCAATTGATGTAGGTAATGATTCCCTAAAAGGAATCTTTGGAGAAATGGAATATGATATGAATATTCCTAATGTCATCGCTAGAGATATAGAAGACCGTCCAATCATAGGCTTAGAGGAATTAGATCAACAAAATCCCATTGACGGCATACATATCCGGGTTCATTCTCCTATCCTAAAAGATAATAACTCTATTTATCGTGTAGGTAATTTAGCGACTAAAAGCAGTAACTCTACCGAATTAGATCCAGGAAGCAGCAAGTCGGAAGAGGATCAGACTCTTATCATGCTATTTGCAAGCCTTGCATTAGATGCAGTAAGGGACGAGAATAAGCAGCTGTTTAAACGTTCAAATAATGTCATAGAAGCAACCTATATGTTAGGGACAGGCCTACCTTTAAGAGAAGTAAAGGAAGGGAAGGATGTCGGGTTTCGCTCTAGACTGCTAGGTTCCGTTCATCAAGTAGAATTTTTAGTAACACCAAAATATCAAGGTCAAAAGGTAAATATACGATTTGAAGATGTGAAAGTTTATCCAGAGGGTTTTGCTGCGTTTATTAACTTAGTCATGGATAACAACTTAAATATCATCAATAAAGAGTTAATCGATAAACGTATTATTATTCAAGATATTGGCGGTTTATCCACAGATATTGCAGTTATCAAAAATCGAAAGGTAGATGATGATAAAGCACAAGGATTTAACCTGGGTGTTTCTGAATCACTTGAAAATATAAGAGAAGAAATTCGCTCCAAGCATGGGGTAGAGCTTGATAGTAGACGCGATGTGGTCGAAATTATTACGAAGAAAAATGACCGAAATCATATTATGGTAAAAGGCAGCAGAACTAGCGTTCATGATATAGTGGATAGAACTTTATTTGAATTAGCCAAAAAACAATATCGTATCCTTCGTAATATTTGGCAGAAGAACTCACAAACGGAAATTTGTTATTTTATTGGCGGAGGTTCTATCATTTTAAAAGATTATCTAAAGACAATGAACAATAACCTTGATGGGTTCAATATTGATTTCTTTGAGGATGAGAAAGAAAGCATCTGGATGATGGTTAATGCTTACTATAAATTGATAAATGATTTTAACAGAAGAAATAAGAGGGATAAGCAGGCAGAAGAGCAAAAAGTGGTGAAAACCAAATAAGGTGATTAGATGGAAAAATCAGAGATAAAAAGAGGAAAGCCTATTACGTTTCGAATTCCTTCGGATACCCCTGACCATATTCTGCAATATTTAGCGAAGCTGAAGGAGACAGAAAGGCGGAATTTTTCCAGTAAAATTGCCGAATATGTTATCAATGGTGTTGGGCAATCAATATCGAAGCAACGTGAAACTTTAACGATTCCCCTTCCAAAAGGATTGGACAAAACACAGCGAAATTGGCTGAAACATGAGCAATCATTAGCATTATTAGGGAGCATTGTCTATCAATTATTGACAGACCCGGTGAAAACCGCATCCCTTATAGCCTCTTTGAATACCAGCATGGTAGACGTAGAAGATTATCCATATCCTTTGGAAGAACCACCTAAGGACGATAATGAAGACATAATAACGACTAATCCAATGATAGAACAGGAAAGTCAAGATACTAGAGTGGATCAGGTAGATGATTTGGATGACTTTGATTGGGAGTTATCGATTTCCGATGAAAATCATGATAATGAAAAGGAAGAAAGTATGGATGATCTTTTAGGAGATTTTCTAGCACAGATGAATAAGTGATTAATAAGGATACCTTTGCATGCAATGGTATCCTTTCCGATTCTATCAAACTACCACTTCACTCATTAAACAGAGCGTATTACCCTCTGTATCTTGGAAAAATACCATCCATGTTTCAATTTGTCCAATTTTTGCTACTGCATGGGGCTCGTCGATAAAGTGTATGCCTTTTTGTTTCAGCAGGTTTTAATGTTCTTTTATATCCGCCACTTGATAATATATGACAGAACTTGCATTGGTGAACTCTTCCTTTTCAGGTAAGCTCACAAGAAGTCTAACTCCATTACAGTCGAAAAATGCCATGGAATCTGTATGGAATAAAAGTGGTAATTCAAGCACATCCTTATAAAATTGAAGTGCTCTTTCGATATTTTTTGCCGGTACCCCGATTTGTGCAATTTTTTGGAATCCCAATATAAATTACTCCTTCCGGCGTTGAATCATCGCAGTGGCTCAGATATTACCATTATACATTTATTTCAAAAAATTTTGTTATTTTTGCGTAAAAAGAGCCATGATTTATCAAAATCATGACCGGAGTAACTTATTAGTTGTGCTGATTATTTGGAAGTTGTTTGTCAGGATGTCCCTTTCCTTGTTTCTTCTTATTTTTTTCCTGCTTTTTTTGTGTATCTTGGAACTTTTCGATAAATTCATGTGTGTTTTCCATTCTAGTTCCTCCTTTATATAGGACTTCGGTTGTTACTTTTTCCATTCAAGGAAGAAATCATACATAAAAAACATGTCTCCACGCCAAGTCTTATACAATTTTCCTGTTTGCAGCAAGGCTCTCCTTTTCGTTTGGAACTTTCATCAGAATAATCGCACCGATAATAAATAAGACGATAAGACTAAAAACTCCGCTATTGGTTTTCCCAGTAATTTGTGCAGTAACTCCAACTAAAAGCGGTCCCATTATGGAGGCAAAATTACCGAAGATATTGTAAAATCCAAAAAATTCGTTGGCATTTTTCTTTGGAACCAGCTTTGCAAAATAGGACCGACTTAATGCCTGAATTCCTCCTTGGGATGATGCCACAAGCATGGCCAATATCCAGAAATCTAAGGTTGTTTTTAAAAAGAATGCATACGTACAAACAATCATATAAACAATGATCCCGACAAATAGCATTGTTTTTCCCGAAAATTTCTCTGCTAATTTACCATATAAAATGGCAAAAGGTGCAGCAACCACTTGCGTAACGAACAAAATGATTAATAGACTGGTAGAGCCGATGCCTAAATCGGTTCCATATGCAGTGGACATTGTTATGACGGTTCCAACTCCGTCAATATAGAAAAAATAAGCAAGCAGAAATAGAAATAAAGCGCGGTATTTTCGGATTTCTTTTATCGTCTTTCCCAGCCGCTTAAAGCTATTGACAACAGGATTTGGTTCACGTTCTATATAATAGCGTTGAAAAACATGGCGGAACAATGGGATGGAAAAGGATGCCCACCAAATTGCTGTAATAAGGAAGGCTATTTTGCTGGCCAACGTATCTGAAATAGGCAAGGTTTGGGTTTTTGCTAAAATAATGATTGCAATACTGACGATGAAGGGGATCGTACTGCCGATGTATCCAAATCCAAAACCGCGGGCAGAGACCCTATTCATCCGTTCTTCTGTTGTGACATCTACAATAAATGCATCATAAAATACATTTGCTCCCGATGCTCCAATAGCTGCAATCGTATAGGCTATTAGCAATAGTAGCCACTGATCACTGGGAATGAATGCAAGAAGTGCGGTAAACGAGACACCAATCGTAAAAAAGAAGGTAAAAAAACGTTTTTTAAATCCTTGGTAATCGGCGATGGTTCCTAAGATTGGCCCCAGCATGGCTAAAATAAAGGTGGCAATTGCAACGGTATACCCCAAATAGGCAGTAGAATCTGCTGCACTTATTCCTGACTTTGTAGCAGCTGCTTTATAAAAAAGTGGAAAAACTGCAGTTGAGATAATAATAGAATAAGCGGAATTTGCCCAATCATAGAAAACCCAGCTATTTTCTTCTTTTGTAAAACGTTTCATCTCCCAGTAGCCCCCTTTGGGTAAGTTTATATTTCTAATAATTCTTGTATCACTTTGCCGTCTGTATCGCCAAGATCGAGCCCAAGCAATTTTGCCAACGTAGGCCCTTCATCAACTAGTTGCATAGATGGAATAATGGCATTGGAGCGAATTCCCTTTCCGGATGCGAGCAAAACGGTGGTGTAGTTATGTTTATTGGGCGAGTAGCCGTGTGATGCAACCGTATATTTTTTTGAATTCACATCCTCAGTTGTAATGGAATCAATGAAATCTCCATTTAACCCCTCGGTAAAATAATAGCCTTGGAGAGCCTCAACCATTAAGTAGGCGTTACTATCTGCACCCATTGTGCGCAGCTCTTTCTTTGTTAGCACTTGTTCAATTCCGTTGCTTTTATCCCTGGATAAATCATGTATGATCTTTTGTAGAATGGATTTTGTTTCCTCGTCATTAATATTTTTCACATAAAGATAAGCAGAACCATCACAGCTCTTGCAATATGCCTTCCAATCCGTTATCTTACCGCGTTTATTTACATCGATTAGTCCTTTTCTTCTAAGTATTACATTTATCTTGATGGCCATGGATTCATCTAATGCACTATGATCGCCTAATGCGATTATCGTAGAGTTTTCATATATACCACTTTGCTTCAAAGCATGAATGATTCGCCCAAGACGATTATCATGTCTTCGAAGCGCTGCCTGTGCTTGTTTTGACGAGAAACCGTAGTGATGGCGCTGTGTATCTAAATCCGTGAAATGGACAAGCATAAGGTTAGGCTTTTTCGATTGGATAGTTTGAACAGTTGATTCCAATACAAAATCATCTAATTCAGGTTGGCTCAATCCTTTTCGGATATGGCCAAAGCGGCGATTCATATCTAATTGGTAAAGTGGGCTGCCGCTTAAGAGAGAGATGGTAACTTGATTTTGCCAAGGTCGATTTGCGAAAATTTCTGGCATGTTGTAATCAATATTTGCCTTTGCAGTCACGGGCCATAACAATGAAGCTGTAGTCAGCTTAGCATTTTTGGCTTCATCATAAAGGGTTGTTCCTTTAACATAACGTCGATACCAATACCAATCAGGTGACTCGTTCCCGGGTTGCAGCAGCGTATTATTAATCACACCATGCCTGTTAGGGAATTTCCCTGTTACAATTGTTGCATGACATGGGTATGTTACAGAAGGATAAATCGTTTCGACATTTTTGCAATAAGATCTATGTTTCAGGAGTTCTTGAAAATGCGGGAGCTCCTGAATGATGGGGAAATCTAGAGAAGATAGGCAGTCAAATGAGATGACGATTAAATGGTCCGTCAGTTGTTTCATATAGACCTCCTTAGAATAAGCTATACATTAAATATAATGGAAAATTTAGAATTTAGAAACATTTATTTGAGACTGTCGCTTAGATACAAAAAAAGACAGGTATATTCAATCGAGAAATATACCTGTCTTTTACCTATTGTTGTTGGCTTCGTAGAAAAATCTGTATCTCGCGGTTTCCGATAAATTTCTTAGACTGTTCATCCCAAAGCTTAAAGGTTAAGGATTTCAGACTTGTCCAGAGTGTTAAGGTTGGGACCTCCTGAAGTCGTTTATCACTTTTATGTGCCTTCTCAAGCTGATAATTTGGAACACGTGAATTTAGATGATGGACATGGTGGTAGCCGATATTTCCGGAAAACCATTGCAATATTTTCGGTAGTTTATAGAAAGAGCTCCCTTTTAATGCTGCCTCTACATAGTTCCAGTTGTCGCCATTTTCAAAGTACCCATCTTCGAACTGATGTTGAACATAAAATAACCAAACTCCTGAAAATGCAGCAATATAGAATAGGGGCAATTCAACCAAAAGAAATGCCTTCCAGCCAAGGGTGAATCCTAATAATAAAACAATGGAAGTTAGAATAATATTCGTCATCCAAACATGTCTTTTTTCTTTCTTTGTTGCATTTCTCCTATTAAAACGATAAGAAATTAAGAAAATATATAACGGTCCAAATATAAACATGATAATCGGATTTCGATATGTCCGATATAATAATCGCTTGATCCAAGAGGCTTGAGCATATTCTTGCAAAGTTAGCGTCCAAATATCGCCATCACCACGTTTTTCTAAATTTCCGTTTGTTGCATGGTGAAGATTATGGCTATTCTTCCACTGTTCATATGAGCAAAATGTAAGGATTCCAGTAATCGTACCGACAATTTTATTTGCTTTCCTGTTTTTAAAAAAGGAATGATGGGTACAATCATGGAAAATAATAAAGGTCCTTACTAAAAATCCTGCAGCAGGTATGGCGCATAATAATGTTAACCAGAAGGAAACTTGAAGACTAAAATAAGCTAAAACCCATAGTAGTAAAAATGGTCCTACGGAATTAATAAGCTGTCTGACACTAGCTGAAATACGTGGTTTTTCAAACGTTTTTAATTTTTCTTTCCACTCGCGAATACTACTCTTGGACTGTTTTTCCATTATACCTTCACCTCATTTTTGTTTTTAACGGATTGATTCTTTTCTTTTAAAATAGTAATAATACATACTTAATGGCCACCATAAAACCATGAATATGGGATACACTGCCCAAATCTCGTTTGGTGAAGACACCATGTTGACAAGGATAAAAAATATACTTATATACAGGCTTGCTAAGATTGAAAATTGGAAAAATTTATTAGACTTTACATGATATAAAACTAAAGGCCACCACAATACTATAAATGAAGGGTATATTGCCCAAGGATAGCCGGGTGAAATTGCCATATTCAAAATCGAATAGTACATAATGGTGATGAAACTCCCTATGAGGCCTAAGGATACTGTTTTTCTGGCATTCTCAAATATCAGCATAATCGGCCACCAAATGAATGGGTAAAATGCATACAAAGCCCAGGGATGACTAGGGGAATATAGAAAATTTGTTATAAATAGGTACAAGATTATGATGATACTGATACAGAGAGAATGAATTTTATACTCCCTTTTTTTTATAAAGTAAACGCTAACTGGCCATAAGAGGAGAAAAAAAACAGGGTAGATGAACCAAATATGACTGGGACTAGTTAGGTAATTTACAAGAATAAAGAATAGTATGCTCATCAGGCTACCTACGGAGGCAAAAATCAGATCATATTTATGCATAGAAATCCTCCTTTATTTTTGACGTAGACGCAGCCATCTGTAGAACATACTAAGTGGCCACCATAATACAGCAAATGTAGGATACACAAACCAGATAATATGTGGGGTATAGTAAAAATTAATAAAGACAAATAATGCAATGATGAGAACAGTACCCCAGATGGAAAAGCCTAAATCTATTTTAGACATGTTTTTCTTAGCGGGTGAAGGCAGCTTGACTCCAAGTTCGTTTTCTATTTCATCAATATCGCCAAAATCTACAATTGCCTTATTAATTGCATCCTCTTCTTCTTTCCCTTGTGCCATTAGATCAAATACCTTTTCTTCAAGATTCTCTACAATTTCCTGCTTGATCTGTTCCTTTTGTTCACTATCTGGAACATTTTTAAATAAGTCATCTACATGGTTTTTAATCTTCTTCATTCTAATTCCTCCATAAATAGATCAATTATTTCCTTTGTTTCTTTCCATTCTTTTACCGTTTCCTTTAAATAAGCCTTCCCTAAGGTAGTGATTCTGTAGTATTTTCTTTTCCCGCCGTGGGATATTTCACCAAAATACGATTCAATCAATTCCTTTTTTTCCAGTCGTTGAAAGACTGCATAGAGGGTAGCTTCTTTTATTTGGAACCGATTATCTGTACGGATGCTAATTTGCTTCGAAATTTCATATCCATATTGATCCTTTTCCAGTATCAATCGCAGAATAATCGAATCTAAATGCCCGCGGATAATATCACTTCTAATCATGGATTCACCTTCCATAAACGATTATTCTATCTGATAGAGTAATATTAACGTAAATTACTCTATCTGTCAAAGTAATTTTTTGAATTTGGCTGAAATATTGCATTATTTGGCTGAATTATCATAAATTATGGCTGATTTTACCTTGATTTCGGCTGAATTATCGTGAATTTTGGCTGAATTATTTTTGGAGAGGGGAAAATTAGAGGATGGAGCTTTAAATCAAGAAAAAAACGAACCCGCAAATAACTCGGATTCGTTCCTTTCTTGACAATTATGCTCTTTCTTCAAATAATTTTGCTATTTCAATGATAACATTGGTTGCTTTCACCATATTATCCACGGAAATGTACTCATATTTTCCATGAAAGTTCTCTCCGCCAGTAAAGATGTTTGGAGTTGGTAGTCCCATATATGATAGTTGTGAACCATCTGTTCCTCCACGGATTGGTGAGATTTTTGGCTCAATGTCCAGGTTTTTCATTGCATCATAGGCGATGTCAACAATTTCCTTCACTGGTTCTATTTTCTCTTTCATGTTGTAATATTGATCATTCAATTCAAGAGTAATGTTGTCTTTACCGTATTTTTCTTGTAAGTCCTGAACAATCTTCTCAAGATTAGCTTTTTTAGCATTGAACTTTTCTCTGTCATGATCTCGAATGATATAGGCAAGCTTTGTTAGCTCCACATCTCCATTCATGGAAAGAAGGTGGTAGAATCCCTCGTAGCCTTCCGTATATTCAGGAGCTTCATCGGCTGGAATTTTGCCTTGTAATTCCATAGCAATTTTCAGGGAGTTAACCATTTTGCCCTTTGCAGATCCAGGGTGAATATTGTTTCCTTTGATAGTGATTTTGGCCCCAGCAGCATTAAAGCTTTCATATTCTAATTCGCCAAGTGGACCGCCATCTACTGTATACGCAAATTTTGCATTAAATGCGGGAACATCAAATTTGTGAGGTCCTCTGCCAATCTCTTCATCTGGAGTAAAGGCAACTCTTATTTTTCCATGTTTTATTTCCGGATGTTGGAGTAAATATGCCATTGCAGTCATGATTTCTGCAATGCCGGCCTTGTTATCTGCACCAAGAAGAGTGGTACCATCTGTTGTTACTAAAGTATGTCCTTTATATTGCTCAAGGCTAGGGAAATCTTTAGGTGATAAAACAATATGTAAGGCTTCATTTAAGACAATATCGCTGCCATTATAGTTTTCTACAATTTGTGGTTTTACGTCTTTGCCTGTAAAATCAGTAGCTGTGTCGACATGAGCAAGAAAACCAATTGTTGGAACTTCCTTATCCGTATTGGATGGAAGAGTGGCCATCACATATCCATTATCGTCTATAGTTACTTCCTCCATGCCGATTGATTTTAGTTCATCCACAAGCATGTTAAGAAGTGTCCACTGTCCAGGTGTTGAAGGACATGTGTTACTATCTTCATTCGATTGAGTGTCCACTTTTACATAGGAAGTAAATCTTTCGATGATTTCATTTTTCATGAATCCCATCTCCTTTTTTAAAATGATAAGAAAAGTATAAGTTTTTCCATTTCCGACAGTTGACTAATTTTATCTATGTCTAGCTCCAGCGCCTATTGGTCAGCCGATAGGCGCTTATGCTTTTCTTACTTTATCATACCACTAAAAAAAGACTCCCACACGTTTTATGCTGAGGAGTCTAAAAATTCATGCACTTATTCTTACTTTTGCTAATCGTTCCCATGGCTTGGTCGTCCAGCGTTTAAGTGCGAAACAGCCGCGTAGCCACTCATCAGCCCCTTGGGCAATCCAGACACCTAATAAGCCCAGATCAAAATGTACTCCAAGCAAATAGCTGAGCGAGACGGCAACGCCCCACATTGAAATAATGCCAATAATGACAGGGAAACGAACATCACCAGCAGATTTCAGGGAGCTCATCAATACTATATTCATCGCTCTTCCAGGTTCAATAAAGACAATGGCCCATAATACCGGCAACCCGACTGCTAATATACTTGCGTCATTTGTAAATATCTTTAAAATCGGAGAGCCGATTAAAGCAATAATTAAGGATGTGATAAAGGAAGCAAACATTGAGATTTTTAATGTTCGCAGACCGCGATGAAGTGCCTTGTCATACTGTTTACCACCAATGTAACGGGCAACAAGCAACTGAGTGCCTTGTGCAATAGCAAGCGTAAATAAATAACAAATCATATTAATATTTAAAATGTATACTCTTGCGGCTAAGGCAGAAGCTCCAATGGTTGCAATAAAACCAGTAATAAT
>Ga0224733_1016_pt1 | contig 37516 bp, 40 predicted proteins | sample IA12soil_GW_FP2_FD_161642 | JGI IMG/M metagenome (GOLD analysis project Ga0224733, IMG submission 161642) | Enriched cells from agricultural soil in Iowa, United States - IA12soil_GW_FP2(-) | ecosystem: Environmental > Terrestrial > Soil > Agricultural land | place: USA: Iowa | collected 2017-05-08
TGTTTTCAAACTCATAATTTAGCTCTTCAATATACATTCTTAATGTAGATCTGTTCTCTTCATTCCACTTATCACGGGAATAATCAACAGCAACTCGGAGCAATTCAATGGTCACATCATTATATTCAATTATTTCATGCTGAGCAAAGGTCCGTACAACAGTGCCACGCCTTGGAATTCTCTCTACAATGCCATCTACCTGTAATAAATATAAGGCTTCACGAACAGGGGCTCGGCTAGTATTCAGCTCCTTCGAAACATCCTCTTCCACAATCTTTTCTCCTGCTTTAATGTTTCCTTCAATAATATTTTTTAAAATATGCTTGTATATTTGTTGCGGCAAGGACTCTCCGAACTCAGGGTGGTCCCACGAGGGATTAGAACGATCAAAAAACATGTTTAGCACTCCGTATACTTATAAAATTTATTATCTATTAGTATACATCAAAAACTGGGAAAATTCTGTTGTCCATCTTTAAAGCTCTTTTCTTGAACTTTGGGGCATTTTTCAAGGTAAGATTTCACTACTTTCTTTATTCGTCTTAGAATAGGTATCTTTTTTTAAGAAAAGATACCCCAAAGTAAAGACTAGTTTGGGATTATCAAAGGCTGCATGCCTCTTTGATAAGTTCTGGCGTATTTTCCAACACAAAATACCCAATCAATATATATACAACCCCAACTACGAACCCATTCCAATTAAATAGATAACATAGGGAACAATCTTACTATAACTGTAATACCATTCTTACCGTCTTTAAAGAATAGCCTTCAAAGTAGTCATCGAAATGAGAAACAGTCTTAAATCCTTTTGCTTCGTAAAAACGGGTGCCAATTTGATTATCTTTTTCAACATTTATATATATCTCTTTTACACCTTTTAAAAAGTGAATGCCCTCATTTAACAATGCTGTCCCTATTCCATGTCCTTGATATTGCGGATACAGATAAATGGCTCCAAGCTCAGCTTCCCCATTTTCTTTCAAAGGGGAAAAGTTCGCAAATCCAACTACCTTCTCCTCCACTTGCGCCACAAACATAATAGATTGCTCATATCGCCTTTTCATCATCTCGTCATTATAGGCAGATTTTAAAAAGCTTTCCTGAATATCTAGGGGAATAATGCCTTCATAAGTTGCATTCCAGCTTACCTTTGCTATGTTTTGGACTTGGGGGATGTCTTCTAAGTTCATTTTACGGATGGTGTATTGCATGAGTATCACTTCTCCCTTTTAAAAAGCGCTAAAGCTTCTATTAAAAACTGTATATCATAACCTGTTTTTTCATGAAGTAATGGTGCCCAATCTTCAATTCTCTCACGTTGAGGGTCATGGAAGATTCCCTCGGTTGTACTTAAAAAGCTTTCCCAGTTGTAAAATTCCCAATGGGCTATTTCTGATTTATATGGGGTTCTGCATTCTAATAGCGGCCGTGGCTTTAATAAATTTTGCGAGAATTCGGCTGCCTGCAAAAATTCAGCTTGGCCAATTGGCGCAGTGTCATAAGCCTGTTTTGAAATTTTTCCATTTGGGCGGTGATAAAGGATCTCTACTTCCCCTTCTCTTGAGTTTACTTGTATATCCGCTGCAGGGAAAAATCCGCGTAGCTTTTCCTCTGTAAACTCAATATGATGTTTGTCGATTAAAATAGGTTGTAACCATTGATCACCTAGATCACATAAGTAACGTCTTCCATGGTCGTCCTGCGCAATGATTGCAACATGAGCATGATCTGTACCTAAATCATGACCGATAGGATAAGCTCGAATCCCTTCTTTCTGAAATTCATCAAGAAGCCAAATCGCTAGATCAAAGCAATTTCCCGATATTCCATATTGTTCTCGATGCTCTTTCATTAGAGAAACTTCTCTTTGTTTCCTTTTTGTATTCCGTTGAAAGTACCAAGCCTTTGTTAATGTCTCCATCGGGAATAGGTCAAATTTCCGCCATGCAGAAAGAATACTTTGCGGAGCGAACATATTTTTTACACCTCTTAACCTAGTATAGAAATTACATTCTACTAATCTAAAATAAATCCCTTCTTATGCAGCATCTCTTTTCATAGCTCCGTTTAAAAAACGAAAATATGGCAGCAATATTCCCAATATAGATGCTATGATAGATCCTATTAATATATGTAAAGCACGAATCCCCCACGAATCACTCAACACACCAGAGTCCAACACCGGTTGGCATGACACCTCTAATATTTAAAAACCTTACTGAAAAGACTTTATCCATTAAATGATTGGGAACACTTTGTCTTTTCCTACTTGTTAGATTTAAAACATCCATTCCAACACTCCATTCAGAAAATTATTTATATAATATTCTATAATTACAAAATTAAAATTCATTATTTTTTGGAAAAAACTCGGTGTTTAAGGAAAAATATCCTTGTAAACGATATTTTATCGGTGTAAAATTACACCAATAAATATAAAAGGTAACTATAAAAGGGTATGATTATATGAATCGTGATCAAATTATTGAACTTATCTCCAGCAAATATAGACTTATTCGTTTAGAAAAGGGTTATTCTCAGGAAAAGATGGCGGAAGTGATTGGTATATCAAAGAAAACACTTGTTCAAATAGAAAAAGGCAGGATTTTATCTGGCTGGACCAATGCCGTAGCGATTTGTTCGCTATTCAAGGATAGTGAGGTATTACAATCCGTTTTGGGAAATGAACCATTGGAGGTCATAGAAACTATTGCACATAATGGAATCGATCGACCCAAAGATAAATCACTTGGTGGTCGTGTTTGGTGGAAGGAAGTGAATAAAAAAGGGAAGTTCCGTTTACAGCAAAACTTAATCAGTCAGCACTATCGGATATTAGATGACGAACATTATCGCTGGTTTAGTTCGTTTGATAAAGAAGAAGCTATAAGACGTTTAAATGAATTAGACAATCAAGGATAAAACGGAGGGGTTATTTTTGAAAAAACTCACTACATACCCATATTATGCTGCACTTCCCCTTACCTTTTCCATCATCGCTTTTATATTCAGTATGCTTTTTCAAGACATGGCTTATTGGGGAAAGGATACGATGGTCTGGTATAACGTTGGTGCAGGAATATCCTATGTCTCATCCCTATTGGCAACGTTTTTTCTAGTATTCTTGGTAATAAGGATTGAACATCTTCATTGTAGAAAAGTTGCCTTTCTTTTCAACAATCTTATTATGATATGCAGTGGTTTCTTGATATTTGCCTCTTTACTTTGGACAACATTTATTATCATTGCTTGGCAATCTGGGTTATAAATGGGGATGAGAATGGTGGGACGATATTATCTCTATCAATTTATATCGCTTTCCATTTGTTTATTTTTCTATGAATCCGTACTTTGCCCAAGGTTCAGTGGGCACATCCCCCTAATAATAGGTAATATTGCTTCTGTGCTAGTACTTTTTATTTTATGATACCATTTACACCTTTTCAATTATTCCTAAGGACCAGTGTCCTAATTTTGATTCTACAGGGTTTTTCGGTTTTTTTAGCGATTAAAGGATCTATGATATAATAAAATCCGGTTGGAACCTTTTCCAACCAGTCTTTACCTATTTAAAAAGGTTATTAGCTTCTAAGATGATAACCTTTTTTTGCCAAAGTTATTCTAAGCTTAGGCAAGGAAACCGCCCTATCCCATGAATTGCAAAATTTCTTTTTCAGTATATTTTGAGACTCTTGTAAAGTGTTTATTCCGTGGTTTTCTAATGCTCTTCTTGCCGGTGCAGCTGGAAGTGAAAGAAATCCAACATTTGGTTTTCGTTTTTGCTCACATATCGGACAGTTTGGATAATCGCTGCTTTTATAGTATTGGATTCCCTTTTCACAAATTCTTATTTTTTAAAAGTTGGCTTTTTAGATATAACTCTACATTTTACTTAAACTCCTTCATTTGAATATCCTGTAGAACATTCCTTGCAAATTGATAATATGCCGTATGCGGATAATGGCGTAATTTCTTGACTGCTTCCTGAGCAGATTCTTTAGCTTTTTCCAATTGATTTAATTCCATATAGCATAAGGCTTGGTATGATTTATTAGTTTCACGAATACCAACATCAAAGGCGGAGTACTCAATATGTTTGTCTTCATTTTTGAATAATTCTCTGAATAAAGGTAATGCCTTTTCCGGCAGTTTAAGCTTTGTATAGCATCTTGCTTTGGCATCCGCTGCAAATTCTCCATATGAATATTTCCACTCCTCATCTACTGATTCCATACTTAATAACTTTTTCTCATATTCATTCACCATATCTAGGGCTTTTTCAGGTTCATTCTCGTAAAACTCTTTATAATGAATCAAAATTAATTCCTTTTCAAGATATAGGTGATCATTATCGATTATTTCAAAAAACTTATTAATTTTATCTACAAACTCCCTAGCCTTAGCAAAATTGTTGATATTATAGTACATTAAGGCACCACGATTATGAATTTCAAAGAACCGGTTTAACATAACATGTTTATTGATATAGCCTATGACTTCATCTAACAATTGAAAAGCCTCTTCAAATTCTCCTAGGGCATCAACCGTATCAATTTTTAATAACATTAAATCAATTCGAACGGAAATCGTTTCATAATCGTTTCCCATCGCTTTGTTAAGAGCGGAGTTTATCAGTTGTATAGCTTTTTGATGGTTTCCTTGGTAACTTTCTATTTGTGCAAAGAATAAGCGAATTTTCAACACTCTGCTTTCCATGTGTAAGTCGCTATACAATTCCTCTGCCTTTGAAGCATACTTGGACCAGTCTCGTTCATCCAACATATCATATTTCGATTTAAAGTAAATATAGTATGAAAACAGACAGCGGGCATATAATTCATATATTCTGGCGGATTCATAGCTATTCCCTAATTGGGGAAGCAGTAACTTAATATGAGTAATAGCTTGTTCTATTTTATCTGAACCAGCCATACCATCCAAAATTTCTAATAGATTGGATAATTCTTTCCTTAATTCTTCTTTTGTCAAGCTCCCTCCCATCAATTCCGATACATTGACTCCTAATTGATCGGCAATATGTTTCAAATTTTCAGCTGATGGCTTTGATTTGCCGTTTTCTATTAAACTGACCATAGCTGGAGACATCTGGTCTTTTGCGACATCCGCTAAAGTCAGCTTCTTTTCTTTTCTCAGTTTTTTTATTTTTAAACCTATTTGCGTCATCATTAAACTCCTGTTCGTAATTCTTTTATTCTAATAATTATACTGTATTTTTTAATTTATTTAAAAATATTTTTAAAATCTTCAAATTTATCATTGTATTTTATTTTAAATATATTTAATATTATTTTTAAGTATATTCAATAATTTGAAGGGGAGTTAGAATGGAAACACAAATTGCACATCTACAACACCAAGAAGCACCATCAACTTATGTAAAAAGAAATATGTCTTTTATTGTATGCACATCGGCCATTGGCAGCATTGCAGAGGCCATTTATACCCTTTGCGTATCATGGTATGTTCTTGATCGTACAGGGTCCGCTTTTTTAACCTCAGCCATTGCGGCAATTTCCTTTATTGTAAATGTATTTGCCGGACCGTTTATAGGAGTTCTTGTTGATCGAATCAATCCAAAGTCAGCTATGAAGAAAGCATATATAGTTATGGCTCTGATTGGAGTAGCTTTAGCCTTATCATATATTTTTTTCCGTGATTACATAGTCTTTTCTGTGATGGTGATGGTTATCGTGAATGATGTAGCCCAAGCGTTTATTTTTCCATCACAAAACCGACTTCTACCTATACTAATTGGGAAAGATAGGATTGCAATTGTGAGTGGTTATATGTCATCAGCAAGTAATACTGCTGGATTACTCGGTAATGCGGTAGCAGGAATGTTACTCTCGTTAATTGGCTTTGTCGGAGTTATGTTAACACACTCAGCTTTATTTATTCTTGCGGCGGTCTTGGTTAAATGGTTGGTACTTCCTAAATATGAAACAAAGGAAAAACAACAACACCAAGGAAAGAGGCAATTTTGGACTGAGTTTAAGGAAGGGGCGAAAATTTTAAGGGGGCATAATGCATTACTAGCACTTACTTTTATGAATATGGGTACCAATATTGTTTCAATTGGATATTTATATATGGTTATTCTTAAAACACAATATGAGGCAACTTCATCTCAGTATGGGTTCTTTGAGGCAACCGCTGTAATGGTTTCCATTGTAACTGGTCTTTTTGTTGGTAAGATAGTAAAGAAATTTAAACCTGTAGTTATTTTAACTGGCGCTAGGATAATTTCATCTAGTTGTATGATTCTATTAGGAACTGGAAACTCTTTAATAATCGCATTTATTTTATTTGCAATCCAAACACTCTTTGGTATTTTCCAAGCGGTTGTATTCGGAACACTATTAATCACGTTAGTTGAACCTAAATATCGTGCACGGGTTGATTCCCTAGTTTTAAGTATTTCCGCATTCATGATGCCAGCCACGGTCTTTCTCGGTGGCTATCTAGCCGACCATATTCCAATTCGCTATATTTTTTACTTTGCAGGAACATGGGCAATGTTAATGGGATTGACTCCGTTGTTTAGTAAGGAGGTACGGGGATTACAAAAATTATAGCGGTTAAAAAGGATTCGTCAAATATTAGCATGTTTTTGCAGTCCTTTATATTTGAAAATCTTTTTAAATCGAGAATTTTGGTGATTTTTGATCAAACGTTTGAATAACAACCAACTTGTAGTAAATTGCCGAAATAATTGACTTGTTATTATAAAATAATCTTTAACAATCATAAATAGACGCCTTTTCTAATCGGAAAGGCGTAGATCACTAAAATATCAAATTAGCTACTTTCTTTCTAAAGGAAACAAAGAATATTGCCATTGGTGTGTACATTCTACCAGCATATAATATCCGCTTACTTCATTCATCTCGATATGGGAGCTTTGTTGTCTGAGTATTACCCCTTCACCGTTTTCATTGGTCACATCAATCCAAATTTGGCCGGATGCCTTGTCATAGCGTATTATTAAACGGTTTCCATTTACAGTAAGAATTTTACCATTCCTTTTGTTTTTAGCATTATCGATAAAAGCTTTAATATCTGTTGCACCTACCGATGACAAAGAGTAATTAGATTGTTCCTCTTTTTTTTCAATTCTTATCCCAGTCTTCACTTGCTCTCGTTGATGATTGAGAAGAATCCAAGTTTACCTCTTTCAAACCTATCCGAGTCGGGAAATGAACGATATTTTTCGTGACCCATTTTTCATTTGCCATACCTAAAGGATCCTCCTCACTGAATCCAGTTGAATGGTGCAAAGTTATTGTAATGGGATTGATCATCAAGATGCCTACCAATAAAACCGAACCTTGTCTTGTAAAAGTTATAAGAATATGTTGTTTCACCAAATGAAAAATGCCGGTATTCAATAACAAGAGACTGCTGATTATAAGGAGAATCCATCTTTTCGCAGCTATAGTCCATTAACCAAATTGCAAAGCCATATATCATTAATATCAGAATACTTATGATTAAAACAGCAGTAATCCATCGTTTGTGATACCAAAACCAATTACGGATAAAACAATTATATTTATCACTAAAGGAATCATATCACCCGTTGGTTTCAACAAAGTATGAAGTAACCTGTTAGATGCATGATAATAAGTATCAAGACTATTATAACTAATAAGATTAGTGACCATTTTGTTTTTCCATTCTTGGATTCCTCATTTTTGATTGTTTTCCAATAGATTCTCTTTATTATCTTAATTAATTGTTCAATAATTTTTGTACTTCTGGATTATTGCTGAGGATCTCATTCCCATAGTAATAACTAAGAGACAGAACAATAACTAGACCTATATAAATAAAAAATAATTGGATTTTCGTTTTTTTATCCGTCTTATAATACGATTCAGTCGTATGGGTTTCTTTTTTCATCTTTAATGCCTGTTCCTCTAATTGGTTGAAGATACCTTCCATTACTTGTTGGTGGTCATTGCCAACTTGGTCACTAATAGCAAATGTACCGGTTAATTGTTGAAGATAAATCTCCTTTTTCATCTTTTCGATTTCAGAATTCAATGTATCTAAAATGCTCGTTATCTTCGTGTTAGAAATCTCCTGTTTAGCCTTGGTTATGATTTCTTCAACCACTTCTAAGTGGTGAGACTCTTTCTTTAATTTACCTACCATAATTTCAAGTTGTTCTACTTCCAGTTTGTCGCTATTTATGTTTTTTTGCTTTTTATATAAATTGTACCATTCCATTGAACCGATAATAACAATCATGAAGCCTAGGAAACTAAAACGCATTACTGAATAGGCAATCAATAATATAATGCCTATTCCCCATAGCTTTGTACTAATTCCAGCTGCAATTCTTCCTCCATCCAAAGGCGTAATCGGTATTAAATTAAATAGATTAATAAGTGCTCCTAATATAATTAATAGTGCCCAAAACGGTTCATGTGTATATTGATACAACGGGATTGCCGGCAAAAAGGCTAAAAATCCAAAAAATGGCCCCATGTATGCTAAAAAGCCCTCATCCTTCGCAGTCTTGGGCATTTCCTTTAAACCGATGACCGCACCTATGAAAGGAATAAATACTGCGGGAGTAACGGGTAGTTTAATTCTTTTAGCAGCGAAAATATGACCCATTTCATGAACAAACAACAAGTAGACAAGACCAACTGCAAACTTCCATCCAAACATAACTGCATAGGTTCCTAGAGTAATAAGCATACTTAAAAGAGTATGTAGTTTAAGAAATTTAATAATCACTAATATAAATTTTAATTTACTTAATACTAGAATAATTACTGTACTTAAAATACCAATAAAGGTTTTCTTTCCACCTAGCTCTTTGCTTTTCAAATAAACATCTCCTTTTGGAAAAGTACATGCTTAATCGACTTTATTTATTTTAAAAGAGATTTATTTTTACTGTAATATTAATCTATTTACTCTTCAATTGCTTCACCACAATGATTACAATAAAGGGCATCCATGGTGTTTCCCTGTTCGCACTGAGGACAAATCTTCCCCAATTTCTCCCCGCAATAACTACAAAACTTTGCATGGTTTTGATTTTTTTCATTACATGTAGGACATGTTATGGAATTGGTTGGGGCTCCTTCTATTATGGATTTTGCGATTTCCCTTACTCCTGAAGTAGTTTCCTTTGCCAAATAATTAAGTGAATCCTTTGCTACAGGTACATATTCTCTACTTTGATATTTTGCAACAGCTCCACCGAAGCCAAGACCTGTCAGTACGAAACCCACAAAGATTGCGGGCGCTGCCACAAAAAATAACCAAAATAGTTTTGGTTCCTCAAAATCTTGAAGGGTGAAAAAATTTATGAATGCCACGATTAAACATATTACTCCTATAACGAAAAGCACAGGACCAAATATTCGAAAAAATAAACGTGTTTTTTTATGCTGCCTTGTCATAAATTTTTCCTTTTTCATAAGCTATCCCCCCGAATATGATTAGTCATATATACGGTTAAGTAAAAGCTTATGTTCCCGAATTTTTCTTCTTTTTAACGAAAAAGGGAACACTCTATTTTAAAATCGCTTCCGATGATTATTGACATCACTCCAGTAATGAGGGTTAATGAACATTCTTTTATAAACCGATCAATTAAACTGGATAAACAAAACGGACAGTGCAATAGAAACACTGTCCGCCTATAAAATCAGTAAATGTAGTGAAAATAACTTACCACAGACCAAGTACTTTCCACCAGAGGCCACCTACAATACCCCAGATGATAATATAAATAATCGAAATACCAAATCCAATGGACCACCATTTATTCTGCGATACATAGCCTGAACCAAAGAAAACAGGGGCAGGACCGGCTCCATAATGGGTCAAACATCCGAATAGATTACTGAAGAAACCCAATATTAAGGCCGTTAGCATTGGGGGTGCTCCGGTCGTAATGGCTACTCCTAAAAACGCTGCATACATGGCACTGACATGTGCTGTATTGCTGGCAAAGAAATAATGTGTATAAAAGTAAATAAGCGCTAAAATTAGCAATGCCCATATCCAAGGTAATCCTTGAACCGCTCCACCCATCCATTTACTAAACCACGGAATCATACCTAAATCATTCAGATAGGTTGCCATCATCACGAGGGCTGCAAACCAAACTAATGTATCCCATGCTCCTTCTTCTTTTTTAACATCATTCCTAGATAGAACAGATGTTATCAATAAAACGGATAAACCGATTAGTGCAGTAGTGGTGGAGTCAATCCCCAATTTCTCTCCAAAAATCCAAAGTGCTAAAATGAGCAAAAATACCGCAATCATACTCCATTCAGCCTTTTTTAAAGGTCCCATTTCTTTTAGCTTTTGCGTAGCTATGTTAGCTGCCGCTGGTGTTTCCTTAATTTCGGGAGGAAAAACTTTATATATAAAATAAGGGATAACGATTAAACTGACTATACCAGGTACTATAGCCGCAACTACCCATCCTGTCCACGTTATATTTACCCCTGCGCTTTTGGCTATAGTTGCCGCCAATGGATTAGCTGCCATAGCGGTCATGAACATGGCCGAGGTAATCATGTTCCCTTGAAAACCAACCTTTATTAAATACGCTCCAATCTTTTTCTCTGTCCCATCTTTAGGATCAGAGCCAAAAGTTCTTGATAAAGAATGGATGATTGGAAAAATAATACCTCCGCCGCGAGCAGTGTTACTCGGCATTGCGGGTGCTAAAATCAAATCACTAACGATAAGCGAATAAGATAATCCTAACGTTTTCTTACCAAATTTTTTAACAAACATATACGCAATACGGTTTCCTAATCCGGTTTTAATAAAACCTCTAGAAATAAAAAAGGCAATGACAATCAGCCAAATCGTCGTATTTTGAAACCCGCTTAACGCTTCTTTAAGGCCTAGCGTTCTGGTTAAAACAACAGCTGTTATGGAAAGAATTGCTACTCCGCCCATCGGCAGTGGTTTAATAATTAATCCAATAATAGTTGCCACAAAAATAGCAAACAAATGCCATGCTCTTTCATCGAGACCAGCAGGAGCACTAATAAACCAGATTACGGCCCCGACAGCCACAGTAATAATTAATGAAATAAAATTTACTTCTTTCTTCTCTTCTCCTTTTACTTGCTTCTTTTGCAATTGTTTTTGAGAGCCCATCCTTTTACTCCTTATATCACTTTTTAACAAATTTTGTGTAATGAATCACAAGTTTAACCAAATTAATGCACATTACGAGTAATGATTACGTTTTATACTGATAAGGCTTTATAGAAAGAACTAAAATTCTAATCGCCTTGTTTTTGACATCCTTTTGTTGCATGTCCATCATATTCGTATGAAAACCATCTTCCTAGTTTAAGAAAGTTTATAATTCTTTTTGTAAATAAAAAAAGTAAGCAGCTAAGATACTGCTTACAAAAAGTTTTTTATCAAGTGTGCCTTAAACTGGTTAAATTCATGCTGATACACAGGTCTTCCTACAGTTCCATAGATAACTTTGACTTCAAGTATTCCTAAATCCTTAAGAAAGTTAAGGTACTTTCTAGCTGAAACTCTTGAGATTCCTACAACATTTGCTACTTCATCAGTGGAAAAGGGCTGCTGCTTCAACTCTTGAATCGCATCCCATATTTGCTTTAAGGTATCCCTCGCTAATCCCTTTGGCAGTTCCTCTGAAATTACAGACTCTTCTCTGTGTAACAGTAAGTTATCCAGTTCCTGCTGACTAAGTGAATCCTGCTTATCCATCATCCGGGTTTGCTCTAGGTAGGCAATAAGTGCAGTCTTAAACCTTTCAAATTCAAAAGGTTTAATTAAATAGTCGACAACCCCATACCTTAATGCCTTCTTAATTCGCTCCAAATCTGATGCTGCTGAAATGATAATGACATCTATTTCAAGGTCATTTTTCCTTAGGTACGTTAACAGCTCAAGCCCCTGCTTTCCCGGCATAAAAATATCCAGAAGGATGAGCTGAACATCATTATTTTTCAAAAATGAGATGGCATCCGCAACTGAATGGACGGTTGCAGTCAAAAGGAACCCATCAATTTTGGCCAAATATTGTTTATTGATTTCTGCCACCATGGGGTCATCTTCGACAATCATTACATTAATCATTCCGTTCATCCTCTGCTTTATAAGGTATATAGACAGCAAAATTGGTTCCTTTTCCTGGCTTGGACGAAACAATCATTTCCCCTTCCAGTCTTTCAATTGCTTGCGCCGACAGATATAACCCGAACCCTCTGGTTTCTCCTTTTGTTGAGAATCCTTTATCCAGTATTCTGTTTTGAAGTGATTTCGTCATTCCCATCCCTGTATCTTTAACCTCGATGGTTAATATATCTTCTGCGTAATCCAGTCTTAAATCGACTTTTTTGTTTGAACTGCCCGCAATTGCTTCCATTGCGTTATCCAGGAGATTTCCGATAATCGTTATTAGCTCATGTGTGATCTCAGAGCTTGCAGGCATTGGAAGTTTACTTGGGCAATCAAAGGATAGTGAAGCACCTGACTCTCTGGCGAAGCTTAGTTTACCAATTAAAAATCCAGCAAGAACAGGATCTTGGATTTTCTTGGTTACAAAGCTCATTTCTGTTTCCCTCTGATTAACCGTTTCACTCACATAATTAGCAAGAGTATCATATTGTTCCGTCCTAACCAGGCCAAGAATGACATGAAGTTTGTTTCTGAATTCATGTGCTTGGGCGCGCAGAGCATCCGCATAGTTACGCACACCAGTAAGCTGTTCAGCCAACAATTGGACTTCGGTTTTATCACGGAAAGAAGCGATTGCTCCTAACGGCTCATTTCCGACCACTACTGGAACACTGTTTACTAAGATGGTCACCCCATTCAGATTTTGTTCCTGATCTAATTCGGTTTCGCCTGATTCTATGATGTGAGTCAAACGAGCTTCCGGCAAATACTCCCCAATGTTCATACCCAATGGGTTCTCTACAAGCCCGGCTCTTTTAAAAAGCTTACTGGCTGCCCTGTTTACAAGGGTAATTTTCCCTGTTTTGTCGATAGCTATTATTCCCTCACGTACAGATTGCAGCATGGAACTACGTTCTTCAAGCAACTTAGCAATAGCGAATGGTTCGAGTCCTAAAAGGATTTTTTTGATGTATCTTGCCAGACCTACTGCTCCAATTACCCCTATTAGGATCCCGATTAACGTCCCAATAACTATCCCCATCCGTCCTTTATGCACAGCCTTGGTCACGTTTTCTAGTGAGATACCTACCGCAACCGCCCCGACTTGTTTTCCATGTGAATTCTTTATTGGAGTAAATGCCCTCATGGATCGACCGAGAGTTCCTTTTGATATGGAAACATACTCCTTTCCATGAAGAACAGGCCCTTCATCTCCCCCTCTGAAGTGCTTCCCCACTTTACTAGGATCTGGGTGTGAAAGTCGAATTCCTTTCATATCCATAACGACAATAAAATGGACATGCGTTTTATCTTTTATCTGATTCGTTAATATTTCTACTTCTTCCTTTTTAACTATCCCATCAAAGGCCCCCATCACTTGTGGGCTAAAGGCAATCATTTTTGCTATATTTAGGGCCTTTTCTTTCTGTGTTGCTTCCACACTGTTGGTAATTCTCTTACTTATAATTAAATCCGTTATTCCAAGTGATAAGGCGACAACAATGCATACAAATATAATAATAATGGCTTGTAAACTAAGTTTGCCCTTCTTCATAATCTCCCCCAAGTCTTAATCATAATTATAGTATGTATAGAGCATATGGTTAAAATGTGGCAAAAGACCGCTTAGAATTATAAGCAGCCTTTATCATATAGGTTTCCTATAGCAAAATGGATATCAGAACCATCGCATCTTTAAATAACGAACATATTTGGGCAATTATCTTATATAAAGGTGTAATCATCTACAGCACCTTTTCCAGAAGCAAAATATTGAAATAGCCCCCAAAATGACCTTTCACAAAAGCGATGAAAGACATTCATTAATATGATGTATCCAAGTATATTATAGTACTTGAAAAATGCTGAACCATTTTTGTAATTAAAAAAAGTGTTGGGCAGGGATTTAAAGATAAGCAAGGTTGTAAATTGAATTGGATCTTCTTACTTAAAGGGTCTATTGGAATACAGAAAGGAAAATAGAGGTCTTCGTCAAATTATAGCAATTTTTTGCAGTCTACCTTTGATCAATATCCTTTCACTCCATACTTTATGAGAGTTTAATCAAACGTTTGATTAATAAACTACTTGTCGTAAAATGTTGAGATAGCTAAAATAGCAGGCTCGTTGTTTTCATCACTATAACTTATTTCCTTGTGCATCATCCCAATTGAAAACACTGCCTGGTTGTTCAATATTCTATTTCTATGGATGTACACAATACTCTATCAGTGACGTGTTTTAACAGGGGTTAAAAAGTTAATTACCATCCTTTCCAGTGTGATTTTTGCCCTTCACCAGCTTTAACGTCGCTACTATAAGAAAGCTAACAATCACTAGTAAGAGCCATGAACTTACCTTTCCTAGATGAACGGGACTCCATGCATCAGCCTGGTCCGGATATTCCCAAGCTCCAAAGAATGTTGCGATATTTTCAGCGACCCAAATAAAGAACCCGATGAGTACAAAAGAAAGCGCAAGAGGCATGCGATAACGAATTCCGCCAACTTCGTATGTGACCCACGTTTGCCAAAATACGATAATGACAAGTCCAGATAACCACCAACGAACATCAATCCAATAGTGGTGAGTAAAAAAGTTTAAATAAATTACCGTGGCAAGAGGTACAACTACAAAAAGCGACGGCCATTTAACCAGTTCAACGTTCAACCTCCTCCACGCTTGGCAAAGATAACTTGCCACACTTGCATACATGAATCCGCTATACAAAGGTACTCCGAAAACTTTGGAATACCCCTCCTCAGGATAGGACCATGAGCCCATATGCACCTTAAAAAGTTCAAGCGCAAGTCCAATAAGGTGAAACATAGTGATAACTTTTAGTTCATCCCGTGTTTCTAAACCTGAACGTACCATGAACCATTGCATCAGCAAACAGATAATAAGCAGCCAATCATACCGTGGCAGGATTGGCGGTGTAAAGACCTTTGTTAAAGCCAAAGAGGCAAAAATTACGACAGGAAATAAACATGATAGAGCCTGCTCCCAGCCAAAACGAACAAGTTGTTTTACTGCTCTCGTAACTTGAGCCTTTAAAGTTTTTTTCTGTACATCATCTTGAATGATTAAATTCATGAGTAACCCCTCTTTTGAATTGAATCCAATGAACTTGTCGAAGAAGAAATCTTGTTTTATTCCATCTAAAGATACTTTTAGGTATCTTCCTCACTTCTGTATTCTAAAATATCTCCGGGTTGACATTCTAAAGCCTTACAAATCGCGTCCAAAGTGGAAAGCCTAACTGCTTTTGCCTTTCCATTTTTCAGAATTGAAAGGTTAGCCATCGTTATTCCGACTCTCTCCGAAAGTTCTGTAACGCTCATTTTTCTTTTAGCCAGCATCACATCAATATTGATTATAATCGCCATCTTCTTCACCTCAGACTGTTAAATCGTTTTCTGATTTTATATCAATCGCCTCTTTTAAAAGCCTTTGAAGTACTGCAGCAAAGACTGCGATAACCATCGAAGCAAAAGGAATAACCAATCCGACAAAGATAACACCCGGGGCATCGTCTTTATCGGCGAATAGATAAAAGAGCGGTAAGAGAAGCACGTGTAGACAACTGATAGTAATCGCACAGTATTTGATTTTCTTTAAGGCAATTACTGAGCTTTGAGAAAATGCTATGCTTCTGTCAATATAACTTAGCAGTGCTAAAGCCTGATACAAAGCATAGTAAAAAGGGATTGCTGCCGCATACAAGATAATTAAAACAGGATATTTTATATACGCCATATTAGGTAGTAGCTTTGCTACAATATTTCCTATCTCAGGAACCCCAAATATACACAAAGCAAGAATCGCTATTCCAATAAAAAAAATAACGGACTTCAAAAAGATGGTTGAACCTCGCTTCATAAATAGCACCTCACTGATTTAATGTGATTTTGATTTTAACATATTATTTATCGTTTTACAATAAATTAATATTGTTTTATATCATATTGTTATTGTTATGCAGCGCTTCACCCCTAGTTTAAATGATGAGTTTTCCTTTTTGATCCTTACAATTCCAAATAAATAACTTTTTTAATGGACAAGCTTATCCTTGGTAGATCCTAACTATTGAAAAACCTCATATAATGCAACAAAACAAGAGGCAACAGTCTTAATGGGTTGAAAGCATCTTTACTCATTAGAAGAGCTTTATCAGACGCCATTCATATAGCCTTCCCCTCCATCTCCTTCCTGCTTATCTCCATAATCATCCCGCATGATTTTTCCCTGCCAAATGTATTATGATAAATGTGAACGTCAAGGAATATTGAAAATAATAAAGGAGGAATGGCTATGTTTCATTCTATTACAGAGTTTTTAAACCAATGGGAACATGAAAGCAGCTCAACTCAAAAGGTTCTAGATGCATTAAGCGATGAATCGCTACAGCAGAAGGTATCCCTTGAGGGAAGAAATTTAGGAAGAATGGCTTGGCATATTGTGACGTCACTCTATGAGTTCATTTCGCAAACAGGTTTACAATTCGAAGGTGCTAAGTCTGAACAGGATGTGCCAACTTGTGCAAAGGAAATTGCCGATCAATATCGCAAATCTAATGAAGCAATGGTCTCTGCAATCAAAGAGCAATGGTCAGATGAATCTCTCAAGGAAGTGCACAATTTGTTTGGCCACCCTTCGCCAAATAGTCTTACCCTGCTAACTTTAATCTTGCATCAAACGCATCATCGCGGACAAATGACGGTGCTAATGAGACAAGCTGGCCTTAAAGTTCCAGGTGTATACGGCCCTTCTCAAGAAGAGTGGAATGCAATTGGGATGGAACCACCTAAACTTTAATAGAAAAAACCCCTTAGTTTATATACCAGCTAAGGGTCTTCTCTTTTTACTACAAACTATCAGATTCCCCTCGGTTTAATATCAAACTCACCGAATTTCGGATGAACTGTTTACATTACGTCGTTAACTTAATGGTGAAACTACAAAAATAGATCCAAAAAGCTATTGTAAAAATACCATTTGAATCATAGTGTTTAAAACTTCCTCATCTTCTTTGGAATACGCAATATTATTTGCTGCTTCAGTTTATTCTTGAACTGCATTTCGGACTTCATAACTATACGGCACGGGTCATGAGTTTTCTTTTCATATCCGCGTTTTTCCGATCTATATCAGATAAGTCCACCAAGAGGGGCAGAAAATGATTCCATAAAGAAAAAAGAGGCCTGACATGTTCAGCCTCTTTTTTCTTATAAACATAACTGATCCTTTTCATTTTGCAATGGTTTCAATTAATGGTTTCAACCAGTCATGTAAATTCGTAAATTGGAACCCACTATTTCTTGCCTTTTCATTCGCCATATACCATGAAGATGGAATCGCATAAGGTGAACATATTTCATCATTTCCAACTAAGGAGATTTTTGCTGATTTTCCAGTAGCTTCTTCGACCAACTTTATTAATTCGGATAATGCAATCTTCCCGCTTGCTGTTGCATTATATGGCCCCTCCACTTCTGAGAAGCCAGCCCATTTTAAAAACCGTGCTGCCTCTGTTGCTTGGATAAAGGACATTTCTGCGTCCATATTTAAAAATCCGATAGGCTCTCCATTTGCGACACGTTCAACGTGGAAATGTAAACGGCGTGTATAATCATTTTCTCCCATTACGATAGGGAAGCGAACTGCTACAACCGGGAATTTCGCATATTTAAAGAAAACCGCCTCCGCTTGACGTTTTCCTTCCCCGTAAGAGAAATCTTCACTATTACCAAACCGAATTTCATAATGATAAGGATCAAAATCATCCTCATTTTTTACTTTCCCATCCATTTCATACGTAGAAAGTGTAGAGGTGAAAACAAGCTTGCCAATTTTCCCATTGAAAACTTCACAAAACTCATAAGCTTCATTTGGAGAAAAGCAAATATTATCATAAACAATATCAAATGTACGATCTTCCGCTACTTTTGCCAGCTCTTCCTTATTGGAACGATCTCCGATAAGATGTTCTACTTTGTCACCAAATGGATTGCCGGATTTACCCCGAGTCATGATCGCAATATTATGTCCTTCTTCAATCAGTAACTCCACCAATTCACGGCCAAAGAAACGAGTGCCACCTAATACTAAAATATTTTTCATTAATTCGTTCTCCTTTATATTTGATAGTTTAATAAGACTTCACGTTACCTTTTCGTCTATCACTTTTTAGAAAATTATCTTATTAAAAGAGTTACTGTTAAGGTTCTATATTAATAGGCATAATCCTTCTTTCTCCTAGCGCAGACTAATCATGATTTTGGAATTAAGTGGTGCAAGGGCTCCCCTCATCCCAGAATGGACCGAAATTACAAGTGAACGGACCGAATTTACGACTTATCAGCACGAAAAACACATAGAACAGACCGAAAAACGAAGTGAACGGACCGTTTTGGGTATATGTACCTATACGAACTTCATCAGCACCTAAATTAATTTTCCATTGATGGAGAACCATTCATGATACAATTCCTCGGTTGTGAGAAATTGATAGTCTTTTGAAAATGCCCTTTTAATTTCCTTTGCGTTATCAATTGCAAAGGCAAGCCATTCATGCCCTTCGTCGTGATACGAAAAGTAAGTAGACGGATGTAAGCCCGGAGCAATTCTCCTCGAAAAATGGGTTGCCACTCCTTCCCGATAAGACCAAATCAGAGGGCTGTTCCACTTCGTTTTTGTCCAATCCATCCCCGCATTATATGTCAAAATATTTTGAGCTGCGTGTCCAAATTCATGGGCAACTATTACTCTTAAGTGATCTGAATCTGGTGATAATTTTTCTAAAACGAATGTAATGTTAGGAATGATTTGCCGATAATTATATGCGTTGGAACCGAATCCTCCGACAATCAAGTGAACATCAATCGGAAACGTAACTGGATACAGTTTAGAATATTCTTCTGTTACTTCCTTTATGATTGGAAATACATTTTGATGAACTTCTTTTATCGTTGAAATATATTGTGGGTACTTTTGAATCGATGCGGTGTATCTTTACAATGGGAAGAAAAATACACCTCGAAAATATCTGGATATTCGGCGTAATAGCTTCTTAAGAAAGGAATGCTAGTTCAAGAAATTATTCAAAAAGAATGCAGTGGTATCCATTAGTTTCATATTTATTTGCCCCCATTTTCAGCAATTTTTTTTAATTCGTTTGCGCGTGAAATAATGAATTTTCTCATGTATTTCTCCAAAAATAGCTTGTCTGCTAAAACCCCAATGATACCTAGTGGAGATTTATACTGAAACTGGTCAATCATGATGGTTCCTTCCTTCTCTTCCATAAATTGATGTGTATGAACAAAAGAGTGAAGGGTACCCTTTACCATAATATCTACAAATCTATTTGGCTTTTCCATTTCGATTATTTGAGCAGTTAATCTTTGCTTGATTCCGAAATGAACCGCCTCCCACGTTACTGTATCCCCTAGTTCAAGTAGTCCTGAGATGATGCCTCCCACTGCTCTTTCTTTTGTTATACTTGTCGTTTTCGTATGTATCTCTACATCTCTTGCAAGATCAAAGCATTTTTCAATCGGTGCCTTAATGAAAATTTTTACACTCAATTAATGGCATTTGATTTTCTCCCTCGAATTAGCACTTGTATAGGTAATACTACTATTTTCCGGAAATTCCTTTAATCAAAGCGAGAACCGCTTCCTCAATTAAAATTTGGAATTTTATGCTCAAATCAATGACTTCGTCTGCAGGGGTTTTTTCATAAAGCAAATCAACACAAATATCATTCAAGGTTACAAAGAAAAAGATATTCCTTTTCCTTTGTATGCGGATGAAAATAATCTAGTAATAAATAGCAGAAGCCGTTATAGTAATATCCTTTATATGTTTGTTATTTTTTAGCAACAATACGTAAACAAAAATAACGGGCATCCAATAAAACTGAATACCCGTACTTTGGAATAAATTTAACTGTTCCAGACCATGTTTCTCCTCCTTAAAAAAATGGCGAAAAGGATGTGTCCCTTTTTCCCATTTCATACAAAATTTCTTACATTGTTATTTCTACTGATTTTGTAGATTGCAATTAGGAAAAACGCTAGAGCAAATGCCAGCAATATCATGAAATTCAATGTTAAATGCCCTAATTGTGCGCCTTGCTGTAATTTCGTGATAGTTTCCAATACCCAGTGCTGCGGGAGGAAATCAGATACTTTTTGCAATGCTTTTGGCATAATCTCGGCAGGGAAGAAACAGCCGGATAACAAGCAGGTTGGAACAATGAATAAGTTTTGCATTGCGCCAGATGCCCCTGTACTGTTAGTAAAAGCTACCGTAATTTGTGCAAATCCAATTGCCACTAATCCAAATATCAGTAAGATTAAGCCCAGTTGCCAAGCTGGCATATTGATATTGATATGGAATATCCCCTTAAGAGAAAGTAATGTAATAATAATTTGAATTATCATCACAATAAGATTCACGATGATATTGGCTGAAATATATTTTTTGGCATTAATAGGTGTCGATAGAAGTCTGTAATAGGTTCTATTTCCTTTTTCTTTTAAAATAATTTCAGCAAGGGTGCTTGCACTGATTAGCATAATCATTAATAAATACCCCATTGTTTGATTCGTTATATCTTTATATTTTGATACGTCATTTAAAACACTTGCGGACATTTTTACTTTCGACTGGTGATAATCAACATACATTTTATCGAATTTGTTTTGATCCCCTCCCGCCGCCTTGCTGATTGCGGAAATATTATCAATATAATTATATAGATAGGATTGGATATAACTCGTAACCGTTGCGCCTTTTATGGAAGAAATGCTGATATGGTTTGGATTTCCTTTAAGAACACTGTTAGCAAATCCCTTATCAAAGGTAATAACGCAATCGAGTTTTCCTTCCGTAATTTGTTTCGATACATCAGATTCTTTAAGTTTTTTTACCTTTACATTCTCCAAATCTTTTATAAATTTAATGGTATTTGTTGTAACAGCTTGATGATCATGATTGACAATCCCAACTTGCAGTGTCGTTCCACCTGAACCCCCATAGGAAAGAAGGGAGATAAATATTCCAATCAGAGGAGTGCATATATATAACAGAATTCCTTTTTTACTTTTAAACGTTACTCTCAACGTATTTTTCACTAACCAAAATATATCCTTCATGTTTATAACCCCTCCCGTCTTTGGAAAGATACTACCGCTATCAGCATCATAATAAGCGTTATCCCTATATTCAGGATTATGGAAGGAATAGCAGCCCCAAGATCATTCGCATAAATCACTTTGGTAATCCCTTCAATTACCCAAGATAATGGTGAAAGTTTTGGAATATTTCCTGCATAGTCAATTTTAAAATAAGCACCACCTATGAAGGAGGCTATTTGAATAACTATCATCACAATGGTTCGGGCCGCTCCGCCTGTTTTGGTGATATAGCTTACTCCAAGCCCAAAACTGACAGCCATCAGCACTTCTGTTAACAAAACAAGGAATATAACTCCCAAATGATCTCCCCAATTTGCTTTAAAAACAAATTTGCTAAATAAAACAACGATGACAATAAAGATAAAATTTATTGTTATACTTCCCAATACTTTTCCTAAAAATATTTCACTTTTGCGAGCAGGCGATACTAATAGCCGATCCCCTGTTTTCCTTGCTATTTCCGTATTCATTAAGGAAGTACCGTTCAGTGCAGCGTAAAAGGCAATCATGGCGGTCATGGCAATCGCATAATAATCCATTGCACCTGGTGATTTTGCAGCATGTAAGGATGTTTCTTTTATATACTGTTTGGAGTGATTCGATGCAAGAACCATATTCACTTTACTTGGATCAACTTTTGCTACCGACATAGCAACATTGTATTTATCGACAAAAGCAGTCAACATTCCTTGAATAATGTTTCCTTCAATACTATTCCGATCACTTTCATATAACTTGATTCCATTGTTTGAAATCTCCACATAACCGTCAACATTATTCTGTTTTACTGCTTTCTTTCCATCTACATTCCCTGTTGCCTCTTTAAACTGAATCCCTGATTTTGCCGTTTCCTTTTTTAATGTTTCAAATGACTGTGCCAATTGATTATTCCCCAGATTCTTATATAGAACATGAATGTTATCGATTGAAATCTTACTTGTACTGAATGCATTTGATAGCGCCATCCCAAGTACCAACATAAACACAATTGGAAAAGCGATCATGAAAACAAACATCCGAAAATCTCGAAAGGTTTGCTTTAACTCTTTTAAAAAGATGTTGACAATATTCAACATTATCCCTCCCTTCTTTTAATCACGCAGGTTTCTCCCTGTTAACGTCAAGAACACCGTTTCAAGATTTAGTTCCTGCTCTTCTAAAGAACGTATTTCTGCACCATTTTTTATTAACTGTTCAATGATCTTATTTAAATTATTCACTCCTGCATCACTATGGATTTTAATAACATTCTCTTCTATTTGAACTGCCTCCACTCCGTTAATTGCCTGCAGAGTATTCAGATCAAGACCTTCCGTCGATTTCACTTCAATCCAAATATCTTTCGTATTGGTTATGATGGATTTCAACTGCTCTTTCGTACCCTCCGCAATAATTTGGCCGTGATCAACAATAGCAATGCGAGTACAGATTTCCTCTACTTCTTCCATATAATGACTTGTGTAAATGATCGTACTTCCCATTTCATTAAGCTTGCGTACAGAGTTAAGGATATAGTTTCTGGATTGCGGGTCGATACCTACAGTCGGTTCATCCATAATAATCAATTTTGGCCGATGGGCAATAGCACATGCTATGTTCAGGCGCCTTTTCATCCCGCCGGAAAAATTCTTTGGATAGTTTTTATGCTTATCACTGAGGCCAACAAACGCGAGCGCTTCCTTTACCCGGGCATCTAATACAGCGCCCCTTAACCCGTACAATCCAGCAAAAAAACGGACATTTTCATATGCAGTTAGATCTTCGTAAATGGCTAAATCCTGTGGTACTATCCCGATATTCATTTTTGCAAACCGGTTATGTTTGACGGCATTCTTCCCAAGGATATTAATAACCCCTTCGTTGCTTCTTAACAGTCCAGATATCATATTGATGGTCGTGCTCTTACCCGCTCCGTTTGCACCTAAAAATCCGAAAATCTCCCCTTCTTCAATTTTTAAAGACATATTATCCACCGCGATAAAGTCACCGAATTTCTTCGTTAAATTTTTTATCTCCAACACGTTCACGTTTTTTCTCCTCTCCATTAGAAAAGCGAAAGCGCCTTTCTCATCGGTATACGGATTTCGTAGTCACAGGCGAGACAAAGGAAACCGAGTTGTGATAGTTCACGAGCTGAGGTTTCACCCGCAGGAAGAAGACCAGAAACCCGAGCTAGCGGGATAGGCGCTGCAGCTAGACATGTATTAATAGTTTCTGATGATATTATATGAAAAAGGAATGCACTCCCATAAGTGCATTCCTTCATTGTTTTAACATGAGAATTCTCATGTTTTTCATATGAGGTTTTTAGATAGAGTTATTTACCCTGATTACATGCTTTGATAAACTCTGCAAATAGACGATCCATCTGAAAATTATCGCCCATTTCCTCCGGATGCCACTGAACACCCAACAGCCAATTTTCTTCCATATTCATTGCTTCAATAGCTTCTATAATTCCGTCAAATGCCCGAGCTGTTACCTTTATTCCAGGTGCAAGATTATTGACAGCTTGATGGTGAAAACTATTCACCCGCACTGCGTGCAAACCAAGGATGGAGAAAAGCAAGCTATTTTTATTTATTTTAACGCTGTGAGAAGCAGTTTCACTGGATGCCTTTTGAGTGTGCTGAATACAATTAGGAACGATACTTTCAATATCCTGCAAGAGAGTACCACCTAGTGCTACATTCAAGACATGCATCCCTCTGCAAATCGCCAATACCGGTACTTTCTTTTTTCTTGCTTCCTGTACTAAACTTATTTCAAATTGATCCCGCTCTAGTTTTGTTTTTTCCAACTTTGGATGAGGTTCCTCATGATAAGAGAAAGGATCTATATCTTCCCCGCCACTTAAAATAATGCCATCACATATGCTTATCCAATGTTCTGCCATTTCTTGTTTCGCAACAGCAAGAATAACAGGAATACCCCCTGCTTTAGTTATTGCTTCACAATAACTAATCGGAAGAATAGAGCTTTCTTGGCCATTATATTTAACCGATGAACTAGCAATACCGATAACTGTTTTTTTCATATTCAATAAATGTTCTCTCCTCTTTCAAAACAATACTTATTAAGAGTATTTCCTTTTAAAGAAGGAGCTATTTATGAATATAGAAAGGGTAAAAATAAAATCCAAAATTGTTGCAAGGTAATAAAAAAATGGCGTTCTGGTTTATTATTTAACTAATGCATCCCAAGCTTAATTAAACTTCGTTAACTTCAGTGCTAATTAACAGCAAGAAAAAATGGGATGAAATAGTAGAACTTATTACTTGTTTGAAATTGAAGCTAACGGCAAGCCTGTATACTTATTAGTAGAATAGGGCAATATTAGTAATTTTACTAATAATAAGCGAGATGCTGAAAAAAAGTTCTTGTTTATGGTGAAGTAACTGAAGGTAAATATTAAGCATTATGAAAAAAAATCTTGACCCAACTCATTATTCTTTGAAGTATCAAAAAATTTTCCGCTATATAAAAAATTATGACTAAAAGGTATTTATGATTTACTAAGGTGAGTAGCTGAATATCATTTGTTACGGAAGCCACAAGCGAACGTATAGCTTCTTACCCCTAGTTTACTACAAGTAAACTGGATTCCTTTTCTATAGACTCCAATAATGGCAGGTTAAAATTTTTTGTGATAAATCAAGGGGGAAGAAGAAATGTGAAAGACTCCCACTAGCATAAGCTTTATAAGAAGAACCAGATTGCTCTTTCCAATTGTCTACTTGCCATATTGAAAAACAGCCTCTCTCAAATGTATATCATATCCACAAACTATTAGCTGGATTTGTTTAAGTACATTATTTCACAAACTCTCCTTTTAAAAAAATTAACGATGCCTTTTTAGACATCGCATTCTCAGTAATATATAAACTTTTTATTTATTATTAACTTCGAATTACTACCTTAGTTCCAGTTTTGATTAAATCCATTTAGCATCTGAAATGGTTAACGAATACAGCTACGGGATGCTTTTTGTCCCAGTTTTTGGGCCCATAGTGTACTTACAGGTTGAGATTAGGTCAAAGGACAATATAACTATTAATTACACAAAGAGATTTACTCTAAGTCCCGGTTAAAAAAAATTGTTTTTAATAACTTCTTCTGTATATTCTCTGGTAAAACAAAAAGACTCTTTGAGTTGTAAATCCCACTAAAAGGATGATCACAAGCAATAATGTTATGGTTGCTCCTGGTGGTGTGCCGAGATTATATGAAGAAATTAAACCGGTGTATACACTGAATATAGCGACAAAAATTGCAGTAAAAATAACAACCTTAAAACCCTTGGCCAATTTAATCGCAAAAGAAGCAGGTAACACTAATAACGCTGAAACTAATAACACACCTATTGTAGGAATGATGACAGAAATTGCTAGACCTGTAAGCATACTAAATGATAAAGATAATAAATTTGTATTGATTCCACTTGTTTGGGCTGTGTCTTCATCAAAAGTTAATAAAAATAAAGATCGTTTAAACAAGACAAAATAAATAAGAACAATGATTGTGACCCCTAATAATGTGTAAACCTGCTCATTACTAATGGTTACAATGGAACCAAATAAATATTGTTCTATATTTGGACTCATGCCTCCTTCTGTAATACTCATCAAAAATAATGCAAAGGATAATCCAGCCGTCATTAATATGGCTATCGATACTTCTGAATACGATTGGTATGATCTTCGCATATATTCAATCCCAATGGCTCCCATCATGACAACAGCAATACCTGATAAGGTAATATTCGAATGAATAAAAAAACCAATGGCAACCCCCGCTAAAGAGATATGAGATAAGGTATCTGCCATCAATGCTTGCCTTCTTAAAACAAGGAAGATGCCTATTATAGGAGCGATAATTGCAATGAGTCCGCCTGCCCAAAATGCCCGTTGCATGAACTCAAGGTTAAACATTTCCACTCTCCGTGTTCCCCTTTCTCCAAATGAATCATTTTATCAAAGCTGTCACCAGCTTCTTCCTGGTCATGAGTGACCATTACAACTGTTCTTTTATGCAGTCTAACTTGATGCTTCATAAACTTATAAAAACTTACTCTACTATCGTAATCCATTCCAGTAGTGGGTTCATCCAAGACTAACAAATCTGGTTCTGTCGCAAGAACTCTAGCAATGCAAATTTTTTGTTTCTGCCCCCCAGATAACGAGCCGATTTTCTCATTTTTGAATTCCCACATTCCCACCATGTTTAATGCATTTTCCACTATTTCATGATCAAGTTTGGTAAGTCTTTGATACCACTTTTTATCTTGGAATCTACCAGAACGAACAAGTTCGATGACACTACTAGGAAATCCTACATTAAATGATGCGATCTGTTGAGGGACATACCCTACTTTTAAAGGGTTTCCCATTGAATTAGTTTTACTTAAATAAATTCGCCCTGACCACGGCTTAATTAAGCCTAACATTAATTTCAGTATAGTTGACTTTGAAGCACCGTTTGCTCCTGTAACTCCAACAAACTCTCCAGAAGCTATTTCAAATGAAACACTATTTAATGTTGGAATATGAGTATAGCCAAACGTAACATTCTCTAATGCAGCTAACTTCATTGATTGCACTCCTTCCTGAATAGGAGCGTCGGCTTTTATGACGCCCTTTTTGAGCTACTCATTTAATGTTTTTTCCAAGCTTTTTAAATTCTCTTCCATTTCGGTAATATAGTCTAAACCTTTTTCTTGATCCTTCTTACTTAATCCCTCAAGTGTATTAAGTACTTCGATTTTAGCCCCAATTTCATTTGCCAGTGTCTTCGCAACCTTCGGAGAAGCAACTTCTTCATAATAAATCACTTTTAGATTATGGGATTTCGCAAATTTCTTTAACTCTCCTAATTTAGCAGGACTAGGCTCTTGATCTGGTGAAAGTCCTGCGATAGGAACCTGGGTCAGATGATACGTTCTTGCCAGGTATCCAAATGCTGCATGCTGGGTGATTATTTCACGTTTTTTAACATTTTGCAGTGCTGTTCGATAGGCCTTATCTAGTTTTTCAAGTTCTTGCAAATACGTTTTACTATTATTCTCATAATAATTCTTATTTTTAGGATCAACTTTTACTAGCGTCTGAGTAATATTGGTTACTTCTTTTTGAGCTAATGCAGGACTTAACCATACATGAGGATCCATTTGAGTTTGTTTATTCTTAGCTGTTGAATCTTCTTCAGCTACTCCTTTCATTAGATGAATTCCTTTACTTGCTTCTACATACTGTGGACCCTTATTCCCTAAACTTTTTTGGATATTCGGAACCCATGTCTCAAGAAACTTACTGTTATACACAAGAACATTGGCATTTTGAATTTTCAACATATCCTTCGGAGATGGCTCCCAATCATGGGGTTCAACATTTGAAGGAATTAAAAGCTCTACATCAGCCATATTTCCAGCAATGTTTCTAGTGAATTCATACATTGGATAAAAGGTCGTAACAATATGGATTTTTTTATCCTTCCCACCCTTTTCCTTATTTTCACTATTGTCATTCTTACTGCAACCTTGTAAACAAATAAATGCTATACATAGAATCATGAGTGCTTTTAAATTAATTACTTTCTTCACCTAATTCCCTCCAAACACTTTGAATAAAATGTAATGATTACGATTTATTATTGAAAACTTCATTAAAAAATAGATATCTTTAAGGATAATTCGAAATCATTACGATTTAGAATCAATAATAAACACATAAACTTATTTTATATGTAAACATTAATTTAAAATATCCATTATCCACTTCGATTTTTATTTAAATCGTAATGATTACGTTTATTATATTAACGTTGTTCCGATATCATGTCAAACATTGTTTTTTTAATACTCCTTTTTTTATGACGACCTATACTAAATAATTATTTCCCTTTTTTAATTCCTTGTTCAACTAAGCTGCCAGTTCGTATTATAAGGTTAAACGAATGCTAAATATTTCTGGTTGACCTGTAACCATCTGCCTCTATACAAAAATAATAAAAAAAGCTGTAATCATATCGATCAACAGCTCCTTCCTCCTATTTATTTTTATAGGAATTATATCAATATTTTTTATCATTTAGGCTTAAACATTTTTAAATAGGCAGCAATGTCGTGACCGAAAAGCCGTTTGTCCCATCCACGATTACTTTCCCGTTAATAGCGGCGGTCCGTTCTTCCATTCCCCTAATTCCAAGCCCTTTTTTCACTTTTTCAGCTCCTTTTCCATTATCCTTCACTTCCACCCTGATCAATTTATTTAATACATTTAAATCTACAGAAATATGAGTAGCCTCGGAATATTTTAAAGTGTTTGTTAAAGCTTCCGTTATGTTCTCCTGAATAATCTTCCAGTGGATTGGAGCAATTACCTCCAGATTCCCTTTATAAACAAAGGAGGTTGCCAGTTCATGTTTCGAGGCAAATTCATCAATTAATAACTTCATACGGTGAATACCCATTTGTTCCGTTGGCGGCTTGATATTTTTCAAGGTGATGCGAATGCTTTCGATTCCCTCCTTCGAGATATTGATAGCATTTTGCAGTAACTCCGTTGCTTTTTCTTGATTTATGCTCATCAAACGCTTAGAGGCTTCCATTTGAATGAGGGCACCCGTCATGGAATGACCAACTTTATCATGAATTTCTTGTGATAGCCTGTTCCTCTCCTCCAACTTGAAAGTATATTCAGATTGCCTTATGTATTCTTGATTTTCATTCAAACTTCTTGAAAGCTTTTGTAGATTTTTTCGCATTTTGTCCATATTTTTTTCGTATTTTGTCAGTTTCTCGGTAAAAATAACCCCCATCCCAAACACCATAAAGCTTAATAATGTTACCAATCCATATATAGGATACATAGCTATTGGCATATAGATAATCGGAATAGTCGCAATCAATAGTAAAAAAGGCTTTTTTTCTATAAAATAGTTTCCTAACTCATATATACTGAGAGGTAAAAGCAACATAAAATAGGAATCGATTTGTATACAGAAAATAACCAATACAATAATCGACACCAGCATAGACAGCTTTCTAGCCCCATTCTTTTTAAACAAATAAATCAAAATGCTCATACTAAAATAAACTAGCAGCGAAAAAACAATCCATGGCAAATCGGAGCTTCCTGATTGTATACAGACAGCAGCAATATACCCCATTACAATTAATTTGCTGAAAATCATCCATAATTCCATTGTTGTTTCCTCATTGCTCCACTTTTCCTGTTAAATAATAAATGGCAATTTGTGTTCGATGTTCAAGAGCCGTTTTATTTAGAATGGAAGTAATATAATTGGCAATCGTTCCTTCCGAAATAAAAAGCTGCTTGGAGATTTCTTTGTTCGAAAAACCTTTTGCAATTAATGCCATAATGCTCAATTCCCTTTCCGTAAACAAACTTGTATCTATTTTTATTTCCTTATTTTTCGGCTCTGCCAAATTAGATTTTATTTTTTCCAATACGACATCCTGAATAAAACTGTTCCCTTTATAAACACCCTTAATGGCATCACGAATCACTTCTGGCTCTGTATTTTTCAGTAAATAGCCCTTCGCCCCGTTCTTTATGGCATCCATGATATATTCATCATCATCAAAGGTAGTTAGAATTAGTGGCTTTGTATTCGTTTCCTCCGTGATTAGCTTTGTTGCATCTACCCCATTCATATTCGGCATTCTCACGTCTAATAAAGCAACATCCACCTCATGACTTTTACAATAATCAACTGCTTCCTTTCCATCGTCTACTGTCGCTAAAACCTCGAACTCCTCATACGTACTTAGGATGATTTTCATCCCTTCCCGAATAAAAGAATTATCGTCGGCAATAATTAATTTTATCTTCATTCTAATAGTGCGTTTCTCGCACTTTGTTCACATCCTTTATATGAATTTACCCTAAAAAACGTATTCTCCTTCGTTCAAATAAAATCCTTTCTAAGTTATTCTAGCTTAATATATTACAGGAAAAGCGTTGGCGCCACAGTTCATTCAAATCCATAGGAGATGTGAAGGAAACCATTGTTACGAGATGATCCCCTTACCCGAAAGACGTGGCCACACGGATTATAGCAACACAGTCCAATAATTTATATAGTATTAAATTTTCAACATTCCTTTACTCTCAAATGTTAATAAGATTTCCCAAAAAAAATTTTAAAACTTTTTATCCTCACCGCACGTCTATTTTCCGTAACAAACTTCATGATACGTATCTTAGAAAAAGGAGCTCTTTTTTCAATGAAAAGCAAGTTGGACCATTATTTTATACAGTTCGTAACAGAAAATAAAGAAGACTTTTATCGACTGGCTTATAGTTATGTGAAAAATTCGGAGGACGCATTGGACATTGTTCAAGATTCTATAAAAAAGGCGATTCTGGCGAAAGACACTATACGGGATGCTCAGTCCGTCAAAAGCTGGTTCTACCGAATCGTGGTCAATACATCCCTTGACTTTTTGCGTAAAAGGAAAAGGGTTACTTTCGTCGATGAAGAAGCGCTAGATTATTATAGCTCAGGCAAAGAAGATAGCTACAAGCATCTGGATTTAGAAAAATCTCTCGAGGAATTACCAATGAAATATCGAAGTGTCATTGTTTTACGATTTTTCGAGGATTTAAAGATTGAGGAAGTAGCGGAAGTGCTAGGCGAAAAAGAAAGCACGGTCAAAACAAGGTTATACAGAGCATTGGACATGCTGCGAATTAAGTTAAAATAACTCTTTACTGGAGGAATTTTGGATGGATAAAAAATTGGAGCAGTTAAGAAATGAATATAAAAATATTCCTATCCCTGCAGAACTAGATGATGTAGTAAATAATGCACTAATACAGTCGAGACGCCCTAGACGCATCTATCCATGGATTTTAGGGGCTGTAGCCGCTGCAGCAATTTTCATTGTTAGCTTAAATACGAGTCCCACATTTGCAAAAACATTATCTGACATACCTGTTATTAGGAATGTCGTGAAAGTATTTACGTTTAAAGAATTTAATGTTGATGACAAAAACTATAATGCCAATCTCAAAACCCCTGGTATTAAAAATCTCGAAAATAAAGGCCTGGAAAACAGTCTCAATCAAAAGTATATCGATGAAAATCGTAAATTGTATAAAGACTTCACACAAGAGATGAACGAAATGAAGAAACAAGGCAATGGACATATGAGCGTTGATAGCGGTTATGAAGTCAAAACAGATAATGATCAAATATTATCTATTGAAAGATATGTGACAAAAATACAAGCATCGTCCGATACAACATTAAAATTTGATACGATTGATAAGAAGAAGCAAATTTTATTAACCCTTCCAATTCTATTTAAAAATGACCAATATATTGACGTAATCAGTAAAAATATACAAGAGCAAATGCTTCAGCAAATGAAGGAAGATCCAAGTAAAATTTATTGGATTAGTGGAGCGGGAGATCTGGATATTAGCCAGGAAGAGATGTTTAAGAAAATCTCTGCCAATCAAAACTTTTATATCAATAAAGATCATAAATTAGTGATTGCCTTTAATCAATTTGATGTTGCACCAGGATATATGGGTACAGTAGAATTTGTCATTCCAACGAAAGTTATATCGAATATATTAGTGGGGCACGAGTATATTCAATAATTTTAACATTGACAGGGGTAGGTGTTGGTTACTATCCCTGTATACATTTAATTTCTGACATAATACCCATTGATGTATTCGTAATATAAATGTAATATTTGTAATGTAAATACCTTGAATTGAGCAATATTCGTGGAGAGATAGATGAAAGGATCTATCCGCATTTTATATTTAAAATTATAAGCAGCTTCTTTCATTTACGATTCCCTTTATTGTTTCTTCATACAACATGTCTATTCTTCTTAAAGGAGGAAACAGCCTAATGGAATTACATACAGAAAAAAAACGTTATATTCATTCTCTTGATGGCTTGCGGGCATTAGCCGTATTTGCCGTTATCTTCTACCATCTTGGATTTGGATGGGCAAGCGGAGGCTTTTTAGGGGTATGTGTATTTTTCGTACTATCTGGATACCTTATTACCGATTTACTTGTCTCAGAAAAGGAAAGAAAAGGAACAATTGATTTAAAAAGCTTCTGGTACCGCAGAGCAAGACGTCTACTGCCTGCAATGTTCACTCTCCTAATTGCTCTTTCATGCTGGGTTATCTTATTTGACCGCCATTTTCTTGCTAGTTTAAGAGGAGATATAATTGCAGCATCGTTTTATTTCAGTAATTGGTGGTATATTTTCCACCATGTCTCTTATTTTGAAAGCTTTCATTCTCCTTCCCTGCTTACTCATTTTTGGTCATTAGCAGTGGAAGAACAGTTTTATCTAGTTTGGCCTTTACTTATTTTGATTGGTTTAAACTTTTTATCTAAACGTTCTGTACTATTTTTAACACTTCTTGCTGCTATCCTTTCCGGTTTAGCAATGGCATTTCTATATCAACCAGGTATGGATCCTAGCAGAGTATACTATGGAACAGATACTCGTGCCTTTTCCTTATTAATTGGAGCTGCTCTTGCCCTCTGCTGGCCTAGTCAAAAATTAGCAGGAAAAGTACCTTTTAAATCTAGTGTTTTTCTAAATTTCATTGGGGCATTCGGACTTTTCATCCTGCTTTGGATGCTGGCTCGCACAAATCAATATGAAAGCTTTTTATATTTAGGCGGAATGATTCTGTTATCTGTTATTACGGTGCTTTTATTGGCTTCCCTTGTGCATCCTGCAAGCAGCATCAGTAGGATCTTTGAGCTTAAACCATTGCGCTTTCTTGGAGTTCGGTCTTATGGTATTTATTTATGGCATTACCCAATTATTTTGCTAACGACACCAGCTGTTCATACTCAAGGAATATCTATATTTAGGGTTTTATTTCAAATCGCACTTATTATCTTGCTTTCATCTCTTTCTTATACATTTATAGAAAATCCTATAAGAAAAAACGGATTTGGAGTCATTTGGAAAAGACTTGGAATATTTTCTTACCGACGTGCATTTGCTTTTGTGGGAGTATCTGTTATTTTACTTATTTCCATACTGTTCAGTTCAAATGAACCTAGTGCAAAAACGAATAGTAAAACAGCTTCCCTTTCTGTCCCTACAGAAAAGCAGACATCCATGAAGGGGGAAAAACAAAAAGAAAAACCGAATGAAGAACGGAAAGAGAGTCCAACCTCACAACAGGATTCCGTCTCGAAAGAAGTAAAAGTTCAACCATCCAAAAAAGTGGTGGAACAAAAGGTTCCCCTAAAGGATCATAATTCTGCAGGAGAACACAAAGTTACGCAGAAAGCTAATAATTCTACAATCGCTAAAAACAAGCACTCTACCAAAAACTCGCCACCTCCAAATTCCAATCTAGCGATATCAGCTATCGGTGATTCCATTTTGGTAGACGTAGAACCGCATTTGAAAAAGATATATCCATCTATAAAGGTGAATGCCGTAATCGGAAGACAAATGTATCAAGCTTTAGATGTTGTGAAACAAATGAAAAAGAACGGAGAATTGGGCAATGTGGTAATTATTGAACTCGGAACAAATGGTCCTTTTACCAAAAGCCAGCTAGAAACTATGATGAACATTATTGGGGTGAATAGGAAGGTCATTTTCGTCAACACAAGAGTTCCACGCCCATGGCAAAATATTGTAAATACCGCTTTGAAAGAGGCAGCTGCAAAATATTCTAATGCCTCCCTTGTTGATTGGTATTCTTCCAGTACTAATCATAATGAATACTTCGAACCGGATGGTGTTCATCTTAATCCTAAAGGAGCATCAACGTATGCATCTTTAGTGGCTAATAAAGTGAAATAGAGTAATAGTATAAGAAGAAGGACACGAAAATAGTATTCAATTAGACTGTATTATTTCACAGCTTGATATGAACCAACGAAAAAACGAAATTCCTCAGTCTTTTTTTACCTACATAATTGTTTGTCAAACTTCAAAAAAACATGGCCAAGGATTCTAAGTTGAATTCTTGGCCATGTTTTTAAAATTGCAATGCCTCTTTTACTTCCTCGATTTGTTTTAAATGCCGCTGCTCATGATACCCTATCAATTCAACCCATTGTTTCAAACATAAAGGACCAAATAAGCGATGAGTCATTACCCTATTTGTCAAGTCTTCCTCAGATGTATTCGCAACAAAATTTATTAATGCTTCACGAGAACTATCTAGTTTTTTCTTCATCTCTTTTAAAGAGAAAAATTCATTAGAAGGCTTAAGAAAATCTGGAGCCTCGACCTTTTTTGATCGATTTAACAACACGGTTATGGGCACTTCCGAAGTTGGTTCCGAATGGTACTTCAATTCCTGCTTCATTCTTTGTACAATAGTTTTCTCCATCAAGTATAGATGTTCTAAGTTTTGCATGATAGACCATGTTGCCTCTTCTGGCTTTGTGTTTAATTGCTCATCGGATAGGTAGCTCACACTTTCCAATAATTCTTCTCTAACTTTTTGATTATGTTCCATAGATTCACCCCTGTTCATGTTTACTAAAATTATACACGTTAAACTATATAAACAGGGGAAATTTTCTATGCACATTAATCATCAGACTCTACATATTCTTTTAAAGCTGATAATTTATCTGCCCAATATTTTTCGAAGAAGCTTAACCATTTTTGAAGTTCTTTCAATGGCTCGGGCTGCAGCTTATACCTAGTTTCGCGACCTACCTTTTTGCTTTGGACAAGACCTGCATTGGCTAGTACGTGAAGATGTTTATTGACTGCGGTACGGCTAATAGGAAATTGTTCGGTAATGGAAGTAATCGGCATTTCCCTATCAGCAAGTAGTATAAGCATCTTGCGCCGGGTTGGGTCGGCAACCGCTTGAAAAACATCGTGTTTTATCTCGGTGTCTTTCATTTTAATGATTCTACATAAGATACAAGCTTGTTGTCTTTAATTTTTGCCCAACCTTGATCCATAATGCCTCGGATAACCGTATGGGGTTGATTAAACTCTGTAACCTTATTTTCATCCCAGCCAGAGTGAACGAGTGTAAATTCTGTTTTTCCATCTACCTCTTTTAATTCAAAAGTTAAATGCCAATCCTTCCCCCAATCAAATCCAACTTTATAAGGAGGATCAAGTTCCGTCACCTTGCAAGGTGAATCACCATAAGGTCCAGCATGTAAAACAAATTCCTTTCCGAGAATTGGTTCAAATGTATTGTCCATCCACCATGCTGCAATTCCTTCTGAAGTAGCTACTGCTTTCCATACTTTTTCAATCGGTGCATTTAAAAGAATACAGTATTTTATATCCGGTAATGTCATTTTAAAACCTCCAAAAAAATATAACACTAAAAGGTGTTATATCCATTATAACACCTTTTAGTGTTATTTCAACTCTACTTACTAACTAGTGTTTGATTTCTTGAAAGTTTTAATGCCATACTTTTTAATCGTGGGTCTTTTTCCGTAAGCCCAATCTTCTCCAGAACCGCCATCGTAAATTCATAATGGGCAAATCCTTTACTAGTAATTAGTTTATCACTAGCAACCATATCAGTGTCTATATAATGTCCATCAGCAAAATACTCTGAATAGATATCCTTGATATGAGGCATCGTGGTAAAATCACCTTTTACCAAACCAGCACCTGCCACGATGGTTGCTGAAGCACAGCTTGCAGCAATAAGCCCATTAAACGCTTGCAAAAATTGTTGCAAAAACAGATTATCTACTAATTCCTCCGACATTCTACCTCCGGGTAAAAGTAAAAATTCATATTGATTTGGATTTTTATACTTAAGACTTTCTGTATGAACAAGAACGCCTCCATCAGTCGATATTAAACCTCCGTTAATCGATAGAGTCTCAATCTGATAGTCAGCATCTGTTAAGAACTTTTGTAACAGGGAAACCTGCCAAATAGCAAAATGATCATAGACGATAAATCCAACCTTCTTTTGCATCTCTTACCTCCTCACAATTTTATTTTCATTATAGTAATAATTTTCAAAACAAAAAAGTCGCTAATTACTTTTGGATATACTGTATTATATTACCAACAGCAAAAAGAGCCTCTTGTATTACTCCCATTATCTACCTCCATATTCGTGAGCTTCATCTCCTAGAAATAAAGAATTCTTCCTGAGAAAATATATTTTTATATATCTGCGCGTTTTTATGATTCTATCATTTATAGTCTATAAGTCTAAAGTTTCTCCTTTTTTCTGCCATTATGGAGGGGAGACATCTCAAATAAGAGGAATGATCATTTGTTCAGGGGGGGAAATAAATGATTCCCGGAGCCCGGATTATAGAAAATCTTCCTTAATTTACCCAATTAACGAACAAAAAAAGGGGAGAAATTAGTTTCCCCCCTAATGAAGCTTATTTCGATTCTTTACGTTTTTGTCTTAAAAGGAATAACGCACCCAATAATAGGAATGCTGAACCAAATAACAGCCAGTTATAAGTATTAGTAGCTGTATTTGGTAAAATACCTTTATCACTATTTTTTGATTGGTTATTTGAGTCTTGTAATCTTACTAATGCATTTCTTGATTCTTTTAATCTATTTAACGCAGCATTAACTTCATATTGTGTAGCATTTCGGTCGGCCAGTATTTTCTTAGCATGGTTTAAAGCATCCTGATAAGACTTCCAACTGTCTTTTGTATAATCTTTAGCTGATAAATCCTCTGAATAATTTTTCTCATTATTTAGTTGTGTTTTATCGACTGAAAGAGAACGTCGAGCTTTTTCAAGTTCTGCTTTTGCTACATCTACCTCTTCTTGAGTTGCTTTGGAATCATTTATTACCTTTTTTGCTCTCTCTAATGCTTTTTGATAATTATCCCAACTGCCTTTTGAATAATCTGCTGCCTTCAATTCACTTGAAAGTTCGTACTCTTTTATAAGTTGTGTCTTATCTACTTGTGTATGATCAACATTAGGAGTTAGAGATTTTCGCGCATTTTCAAGCTCTATTTTTGCTGCATTTACCTCTTCTTGAGTTGCTTTGGAATCATTTATTATCTCTTTTGCCTTTGCTATTGCTTTTTGGTAATTATTCCAACTGTCTTTTGTATAATCTACTGCTTTCAATTCACTTGAAAGTTCGTACTCTTTTATAAGTTGTGTTTTATC
>Ga0224733_1014_pt1 | contig 37122 bp, 44 predicted proteins | sample IA12soil_GW_FP2_FD_161642 | JGI IMG/M metagenome (GOLD analysis project Ga0224733, IMG submission 161642) | Enriched cells from agricultural soil in Iowa, United States - IA12soil_GW_FP2(-) | ecosystem: Environmental > Terrestrial > Soil > Agricultural land | place: USA: Iowa | collected 2017-05-08
GGAGGAGTCGGCGCTGGCGATCTGGACGGGTGCAGTTCCGGTGTAGCTGGCATACGCAGCAGCGGTGGGGAACCGGCTGGCTCGGCCGCTGCGGCCTAGGATGCGGGCAGCAAGAACTGGACCGACTCCGTCGATATTGCGCAGATGTGTGCCGTGCTCGTCGAGCAACGCGGTGATCTTGCGGCTGTTCGCCGCGAGCTGTTCGTCGAACCGCGCGAAGTCCGTGATCAGCTCCTTGGCCAGTGCGAGGCGGCTCTTGTCCGGTGCGGTTCTGGCCCGAAAGCCTCGGATCGCGGCAGCAGCTTTCTTGGGTGTCAACGACGTTGGCGCACCGCCGGCCATCAGCTCACGTAATAAGGCGTGAAGTTGATTAACGGTGCGAGTTCGACTGGACGACAGATTGACTCGCCGCTCGTCGAGCAAAGCAAGCGCATCGTTGACGGTCTCCGGATAGACCTGCCTGGCATCGCCGTGCAGAGCTGCGACGCTGGCTGCGGCCGCAGCGTCGATGCGGTCGTTCTTGCGTCGTCCACCACGGGAGAGTTCACGTACTCGGGCGGTGGCGGTAGTGGGAATATCGTGCACGACCTCACCGATGGCAAGGAGCCACAGTGCGAGGTGGTGCCCGAGGCCGTCGGCGTTCTCGATGGCCCAGCGTCGGTCCGGCCAGGCTTTGGCCCAAACGATTAATCGCTTGTATTCGATGACCGAGGCGTCGATGCGGATCGAACCGAGATCGGTGTTGGTGGCGGAGTCGAGTGCGGTCGCAGTATGGGTGGACTTGTGTGGATCGATACCGATGACGATCATGGGGTTCGGTTCCCCTTTTCGCTCGATGGATGGGGGATCCGCGGTGGACAATCCGACTTCAAGTACCTCTCACAGCAGCTTGTGGTCACGCCTCTCTCGAGTCACACCGCGAACGCAGACCGGAGGGGGTGACACACCAGACAAGAGTCATCCCGACTGCGGGAGACAGAATGTTCACGAGTCATTCCTTCCGGCCTGCTACGACACGCTATGGGCTGCAATCCCGGTCACTTGCCGTGACACTCATATAAGTCGGAATGTTCACTACAATTACCACCGACCGCATTCAGCACGCGGAGGACGACCGCCCGCCGCTTACCGCCGGCACCGCGTCACCAACGTCCGTTCCTCCTACAACTAGGACTTCCACGCGCCCAGACCGGACAATCTCCGCCGAACTCTCCAGCTGAAACTCATCACCAACAATGGCGAGCACACATTCTCGATGGGTGCCGTACAAAGCCAAGCGACCGGCGGCCACTCGTAAAACCTGCAGCTTGCGCCACCGATACCGAGCATCGCCGAACACGAATCGGGGACTTGGAGCGCAGAGCCTAGGAATGTTGGCAGGAACGATCACTTGGGGACACTTTCCGGCCTATGTCGTCTCCACTGGAGGTCCGCGGTAACTCGTGCCTATATCAGGGCCTGTCCCGACCTGCCGTGTCCCGGGCGCGTAACTCCTGGGATGGGGAGACGCCAAAACTCTCGCGATAGAGACTCGAAAATCGTCCGGCGTGCCGGAAGCCCCAGTGCTCGGCGATCATTCGGACAGATGTTTCCTCTGTCGTCGATCGACGCAACTCTTCGTGGGCGCGAACAAGGCGCAGATTTCGTAGATAGGCCGTCGGCGGCATACCCAGATGACGGGCAAACCCCTGTTCAAGAGCGCGAACGCTCAGATTTGCAGCGTGGGCGATGTCGACGACGCCGATCGGATCGCTTAGATGCTCAAGAATGAACGACTGTGCGATGCTCAATGACTCAGGGAGGTCTGGATCGACAGGGTAATTGAGCTCCTGGGTGTAGGCGTGGTCCTGCACCAGCAACAGCGAATTGATGACAAGTTGTGAAATGGACGACGCCATTACCGAGCGCGCAGGGGTCGACCCGTCCTCCAAAACCTCTACCGCTGCCATTTCGAGAGCCTGCATCAATGGGCGACTACGCTGCGCAGCTACATCGAGCTGAAACGCGAATTGAGGGCATTGGCGAACTGGCCGGCGCAACATACGACTCAGTGCGGAGGTGACGTCCGCCTTCGCGATCCGAATGCACAACTGTCGGCAATCACTCGTTGGGTTCGTGAAGAAAACCGGCTGGTCCGGTCCCATTACGACCCCCCTGGTACGCGTCATAACGAAGTGTTCACTCCGAGTCCCGACCGTGACGCTGCCTGAAATCGGGACGGCAATAACGTAGTGATCACGCAGTGGCGGTGCGACTAGCGAGATAGCAGCCCCAGCAGAAACCAAACTCAATTCAATACCGAAACTACGGAAGCGACGAAGGTCAAAGTGGAGACCGAAGGTTTCCACACCCACACCCACATCCAGTCGAGCTGGCGCGAGAGTATCCCTGATCTCTGCCGAAGCCAGCGTGAAATCAGTGGTGATTGTCCGACGCTCGCCCGGTGCAACAGACGCACCCTCCAATATGTCACCGGCAGATTCACGCACCAAGAGTCCGGCTGCCGATTCTTCACGGCTGAAATTGGGCTGCGTTGCCGGCATCTCGACTCATCTCCAACTCATGCGACTGTGTGCTCTATCACACTAAGTGTGGCAGTCCAGCAATTTATCCGTTGTTCGCGCAACACTATCCTCCTTGCGCTGGGGAACTCCTCTAGGCGTGGCAGATCCGGACCTCGCGCGCAAAGTGGCCAGCGTGGCTCGCTCTTGGGATAGATCCACCCGTATCGCGGCCATAAATTCGTCCTCAAAGCCTGCGTCACCGCAGTTGCGCCGAAGTGGAGAGGTACCCGTCGATCGTGACACCACATAGCCGTCGGGCATATGGCGCACCAACACGGACCCGGGAGCCGGATCCGTGGGCCTACCCCGCTAGGGGATCACACAAATGACCCGGGCACGGCTACACGCAAAGTTGGGTCGAACCTCCGAAGGATCGCAACCGTCCCACTCGGTCACGCTGGCCCCGACCTTCAGCGGAGTACAGCGCCGACAACTCGCCGCTGTTCTCACCGAACTCTCCCCGCAAGCGCCCGGGGTCACGATCGACGGGTCTGTCTGGAGCGGAGAGGTTGTAACTGCCGTTCAGGACGAAGGCCCCATCTCTCTGCTGGTACTGCTCGGCCGACCTGCGCCGCGATTCCTACAGCGCGACCGTCGACAGCTCAACGGCGTACCGGCCGAAGGCTTGACCAATCTAAGAAGCCACCCACGCAACTCCGCGCCAACCCGCCGATGTGTTCTTCCACCAGGGACACTCGCGAGTCACGTCTCGCTGACTCGCCCGACGATTGTGTGTCATCCCGTGCGCCGGACAGCACGCGTTTTCGTACCCGCAATTGCCCGACTGCTCCATAACCGCCAGTTCTCCTCAAGCGACGCTCGGAGAGCTACTACGAGGTAGTCCCCGCGCCGGGCGGAACCAGCTGCACCGGCACCAGTTCCAGGAGCCGGGCATAGCAGCGGAACGACAGAGATGGAGTGCACTAGCGCTCCGAGACAAGGAAACGATGAATATCGCCTTTGACCACATGACATTGAGCCAAAGGGTGCTGTTCGGCACTGGCAAGGCCGTAGAACATGTCACCGCAGCGGTGGAGGATCTCGGTGCGCGACGGCTCCTTCTGATCCATGGCACGCTCAACACGCAAGTGGTGGAGGCAATCGCCGAGCGCACTGGAGTGGTCCACCTGATCGATGAAATCGTGCAACACGTGCCGGCCGCGAATGTTGCCGCTGCGACGGCAGATGCGGTCGCAGCCGATGCCGATGCCGTGATTTCAATCGGCGGCGGATCGTCGACAGGGTAGGCGAAGGCCGTTGCTCTCCGGACCGGAATCCCCATTATCGCGGTCCCGACCACTTTCGCCGGCTCGGAGGCAACCGATATCTGGGGCATCACCGAGGGGAGACGAAAAAACACCGGAGCGGATCCGTGCGTGCTTCCCAAAGTTGTCGTCTACGATGCGTCGCTGACCTCGGGACTTCCCAGAGCACTGGCGGTAGCGTCAGGCCTGAACGCCGTTGCCCATGCCGTCGATGGACTCTGGTGCCGACCCAATAAATCGAGCGTTCGGCACAGAAGGTTTACGGGCGCTAGTCCCCGGGCTGCGCAGTCTGGTCGCCAACCCCGACGACATCCAAGCGCGTGAGCAAATGCTCTTCGGTGCGTACCTAGCTGCTCTTGCGTTCGCCTCGGCCGGTTCAGGATTGCACCACAAAATATGCCACACGCTGGGAGGTGCATTCAATCTTCCACACGCTGAGATGCACTCAATACTTCTGCCGTACGTCACCGACTTCAATGCGCCATTCGCACGCGATGCAGAGAATCGCATTGTTTCAGCTTTGGGGGGCTTGAGCGCTGCAGCAGGGCTGAACACGCTACGGAATGAGCTCGGCGCTACCCCCTCGTTAGCCGATATCGGACTCAGGGAAACGGACATAGACAACGCAGCCGAGTTGGCGCTACCACTAGTCCCGGCGTCCAATCCTCGGCCTGTCACCTTACCGGACCTGAGGCGCATAATTCGTGCAGCTTGGGCCGGGGAACCGATTCTAGGTGCGGAACAATGCCCCAGGGAATGTTTGACGACATCGCCGTCTCGCCCACGCAAATGCGTCGCGAGGAAGATCTCGTTCAGCGGGTCCTCAGGTCGTTCGACGGAACACCGAATCCGCGCACGAAAGCGATCATGCAAGCCGTTACTAGACATCTGCATGCTCTGGTCCGCGAGGTCCGTCTCACCGAGGCTGAATGGGAGACTGCCGTCAAATTCCTGACCGATGCCGGCCATATCACCGACGCTCGCCGACAGGAGTTCATCCTTCTGTCCGACGTACTCGGACTCTCAATGCAGACAATCGCCATCAACAACCAAGAGTTAGAAAATGCCACCGAAGCGACCGTCTTCGGACCCTTTTTTGTCGACAATTCCCCGTGCATCGACCTCGGAGGCGACATTTCTGGTGGTGCTTCAGGCAAAGCTGCATACATCGAGGGGTCTGTAGTCGACACTGAGGGCAATCCGGTGCCCGGAGCCCGCATAGAAGCGTGGGAAGCCGACGACACCGGACTCTACGACGTGCAACACGCCGATGGAGGGACCTACGGCCGCGCTCATATGTTCGCCGACGAACATGGCCAGTTTCGATTCTGGGGCCTATACCCGACGCCCTATCCAATTCCTGATGACGGTCCGGTTGGGCGTCTACTCAGAGCAGTCGACCGCTCGCCGTACCGCGCTGCGCACCTACATTTCATGGTAACGGCACCTGGTTGGCGCACGCTGGTCACTCACATCTTTGTCGCGAACGATCCATTGTTGGCGGCCGACAGCGTCTTTGGAGTCAAAGCATCGCTCGTCAAAGAATGGACCCACCACGAAGCCTCCGAGACCACACCGGACGGGCGCGATCTCCATGGCCGCCCCTGGGCACGCACGCGTTTCGATATCGTCCTTGCCCCGGACGCGAGCATGCGGTAAGTCGTTCACGATCGCAGTCGAGTGATCTTGCGACCTTCTGTACCAAGTTCATGTCTTGTCGCACCCCCACACCGTCGCAGCAGACGATACGGGGCAGGTGACGCAGTACCGGGCTTTCGACTCCGCGCATCCCCGCCCGGCGCGAGGGTGTGGCAACCCAGCTGTGAGCGCGCGAGGACTTCGCAAACCTCCCGTTGCCAATCGGAAACGGACTCGGGTCCGTCGAGTGACACTCACCGACCGGAGTGCCGAAGTCGACTTTCCAGAAGTCACGCGACGTAAGGACCTCACCGGTCGGAAGGGGGGCCTCAGTCGGTTATGTGGATGTGCCGAGTTGGCGCCGTCCGCCACGGCCGCCGTCGAAAGAGATTCCGTCTGCAAAGTTGTCGTGCTCATAGTTTCGACGAGACCGTCATATGACTATGGCGCGCTCGCCATTCCGGAGTCTGGGGACTGCACATCGATGCCGACTGTACCTTTCGTACCGTGGACTCCGGCGCAACTCGCCGGCCGGCTCGGTTGACTCCTACGAGTGGACGCCGTACTCGACGACCGTCGTTTGTCCCGGCAGCCACTCGTACGGTTGGCGCACCTCGCGCGGTGGCCTTGCACGATCGTTTCTGACAGCCGAGAGTCATATGCGGGCGTTATCCGCTCGCCGACACGGGTTTGCGCTGGGGCACGAAGGTGCCGTCACCGCAGATCGGTCACCGCCCAATCAGGATCACACAGAAACTTGGAAGCAACTGCGCTGCAGTCAAATTATCCTCAAACAACATCTGCAGCCCGGTTCGCTCGTTGTTCTTCCCGGGGACGTTGTGGACGGTGAGTCGTTCGACGGGTGACATACCGCCGATACCGGTGTGGGGTCGGTGGTGATTGTAGTGATGAATCCAGTCTTGTTCCGGTCGCCGCTCGGGCTTCGTCGGAGAGCTAGGTGTTCGCGTAGGCCCATTCCTGGTTGAGGGTTTTGTTGAATCGTTCGACTTTGCCGTTGGTTTGTGGCCGGTAGGGCCTGGTCCGCTTGTGCTGGATGTCAGGACCGAAGTGTGTGCGAATAGCATTGAACGGTAACAGGATCCATTGTCGGTCGACACACGCACAATCGTGATGCCATGGGGACGCGGAGTAGGCTTTGGCGCGTTCGAAGAACCCCGAGGCGGTTTCTTTGCGTTCGTCGCCGAGGATGTGTCGAGTACGCCAGTCGGCTGTGATCGTCGACGGCGTGATGGACGTACGCGTAACCGGGGTCCTGTTCTTGTTGCGGCGGTTGCCGATCCTTCGACCGACCTTGCGATGCCCACCGCCGTCCGGGGTACGGCCGCACCTATTGGTGTCGATGTGGATCAGATCCCCCTGCAACACAGTGCTCCTAGCGGAGCGGTTGCGGGCGTCGCATCGCGAGTCCGGTGTTCTGGTCGAGGTGGCGCAGCACCGGCAGTTTGTATCGGCGTAGGACTGCCGAGACCGTGCTGCGCGCCATGTGCAGGTGTAAGATGATGCGGTGTAGTCCCCAGCGACGGAGCAAGCGCAGGTTGATGATTCGACGTTCGGTGCGGTTCGTTGTCCTCCCGGGGTCTGCGGCACGATCGGCCATCGCCGCCGGGTCACCAGTGCGGTATCGGTCGGACCATTTCCTGGCGGTGGTCGGTGACACTTGGAATCGTTCGGCGGTGCGGCGGATCAACCATCCGTCGTCGACGATCGAAGCCGCGAGTTTCAATTGCCTCTGTGGGGTGAGCAGGGCATCAGCGTGTGACACGACGGCCTCTCGGTTGTCGGTGCAGTTGTGGTAACCACACCGATATCGGAGGACCTCACCTACCTGTCGCGGCCACGCTGTCCACAGCCTCCCTGGTCGTTACAGCCCGCGTCATCTGACACCGATAGTCAATCGACCTCACTGCGCCCTTCGCACGAAGGTGTCGGCGACTTGCTCGAGGTCTTTTGTTCGATCATCTGGTTATCTTCGACACCGCCGGGCCCGGTTGTGTGACGCTCTAGCGGCTTGCATCTTGAGGTGCCCCGTTATCCAGCACACCAAGTCCCGACTGGACTCTCTACCGAATATCGGCGAGTTTGTTGGCTTGCAACAGGTCCCAATCCACATCGATTCCAAGGCCAGGCCGGTCCGGGACGCTCGCGTTTCCCTGCCGGTCGATGGCGATGTTCTCAACCAGACCCCAACTAAGGTGGTCCGAGTCGTAGCCGCCTAGTACGTGCGGGATTAAGACCTCATACCACTCGCAGTTTGGAATCGCGAGCGCCACATGGAGCACCGCCAAGTTGTTGAGTGCGTTGTACCCATCGTGCAACTCACAGTTGAGATCGAACGCCTCTGCCAGACGCGCGAGCTTCACCAGTCCGGTGATGCCACCTTTCAGGACGACGTCACCTCGCAGGTAATCAGTCGCGCGCCGGGTCACCCACGGCACGTGCGCGCCGAGTCCCCCGGACACCACTTCCGTTGCCATGAGCGGGATCCGAAGCTTCTCACGCAGTCGAAGGTAGCCTTCGATGTCATGAGCCGCCAGGGGGTCCTCGAACCACTCGTACCCAAGTTCGCCTAGAACCCCACCCACACGTACTGCCTGCGCGAAGGTGTAGCCACAGAAAGGGTCGGCGAAAAGCGGATAAGAGTCCCCCACAGCCTCGCGCACTCGTTGATACACAACAAGATCTGCCTCGATGTGGGGCGAATTGACCGGGCCGTGTCCACGGGGGCCGGGCCGCATGCTTGGGGGGTGGATCTTGTATCCGACAAAACCACGTTCGCGGTATTCGAGCGCCTCGGCCGCGTAGGTGTCGGCATCGGCGAGAACCCAAGACGATGCGTACGCTGGAATGGAGTGTCTGGTTGTTCCCAATAGGCGATGCACCGGCAGTCCGGCCACTTTTCCCGCAAGGTCCCACAATGCGACGTCAATGTACGACTGCACCGTCGGATCGAGCCCGCGCACTCGACCCAGATCGCTCCAGATCGCTCCGATGTCCAACGGGTCCCGGCCGACCAACATCGGCTTTACAACGTGGACAAGCAGTTTCGTCACGTCAGGCTGAGGTCCACTCATGAAAGTGTGGCCCGAAACACCGTCGTCGGTGGTGATGGTGAGAACTGCTTGCTCAACGGTGCGAGACTTCTGAGGAATGGTCAACAATGTATCGCGCTTGTAAACCAAGATCTTGATGTCAGCAATACGCACGCTGCTCAAACTCCTTCGCTCATGGACATAGGCCGGACATGCTCACGACCCGCCGATGCCTGCCCTGTTTGAACCTTAGACGCGAGAAGTGGGACCTCATATCCACATTGCGCATCGGTTGATCCGGTAGCGGACATCGTTGCCGATCTTTCGGGTTTACATCGAATAGGGAGTCGGCATCGGCGCAGCAGGCGGAAACATCGCGCCCGAGATGCTCTCTTCGAGATCATCGCCACCTGAATGGAACTCCGCCGCATCACGGATGTCAACTACAAACATTTTTATTGACCTCTTTAATAAGCTTTGTTAGTATCCCCATATGACACAGATCACAGACGTGATTCTTTCCGACGGCGTTCGCTTGACGCACACCGATACCGGATCCGGGCCGACTGTTGTTTTCCATCAAGGCTTTTCGCTTACCCAGCAGATCTGGGGGCCACTCCTTGAGCGTTTGGGCACTGATTACCGGTCCATCACGTTCGCCCCCCGCGGCCACGGCGACTCGGACGCACCGAAGTCCGGCTACAGCGTCAACCAGTTGGCTGCAGACCTCGCAGAGCTGCTGGCAGCACTTGACCTGAGCGACGTCACCCTGGTTGGACATTCGATGGGTGGCGCAGCGTCGCTGATTGCTGCGGCCAATCAAGCTACTGATGGCCCGATCTCCCGATTGGTACTACTCGGACCGTCCGCACCCGGATTCGTTCAGCGCCAAGGACAACCATACGGAATTCCCCCCGAAATATTCAGCGAATTACGCCGTGGAATGGATGCAGACTTCGCTGCCAACGCACGCGGATCAGCCGACATCTTCTTCCACCAAACCGATCCCGAGTACGCACGTCACATCTTCGAGGCGACTCTGGCGATGCGTCAGGACGTCGCAAGCGCGCTCTTCGCCGACTTAGGGAGCCTGAATCTGGAAAGCAAACTCCCCGAAGTAGCGGTACCGGTGCTGGCCCTGTGGGGTGAACACGACAATCTGGCCGATCCGCGATGGGCCGATTGGTTCAGAGAAAAGAACTACCCCCACTGGCAGGTCGACACGCTCGCTCACAGCGGGCATGGATCGATGGTCGACGAGCCGGCCGAAGTCGCCCGCCGCATCCGCGAGTTCGTCGACCAACTTGCGTGAGTTCGGGCCTCTCACAACTGCTCTCCCATTCACGCCCAACCGATTGGAACTCGACCGTGACCGTCACAACAGAAACCACACTCGTTGCAAACGCGATGATCGACCGTATCCGGGAACGAGCCCCGGAACTCGAGGCACAAGCCGTCGCCAACGAAAGCAACGGCAAATTGTCGGACACCACACTCGGCGTCCTGAACGACATCGGTCTGCTCAAAGCCCTGACCCCAGCCGAGTATGGCGGCGCTGATCTGACCATCTACGACACACTGCGAGTGTACGAGTCCCTGGCCTATGTCGAAACCTCCACCGCCTGGGTCTCGATGATTCCGGGGGTGCAGGGTAAAGGGCTGCTCTTGCTTAAGACCGACGCCCGCGACAAACTGGCCGCCGGCGGCTTCCCCTTCGTCTCCGGACAGGGCGCACCCACTGGGCGCGCCACCGCAGTTCCCGGAGGGTACAGAGTTACCGGCCGGTGGTCCTACGGCAGCGGACTCCTGCACTCCGACATCGCCACCGGCGTCGCGGTGGTCTTCGACGAGAACGGTCCGGTCCTCGACGAGACCGGACAACCCGACGCTTTCCTCTTCTATACACCGACGGTTAACACCGAGATCGAAGGCAACTGGGACGTGCTGGGTATGCGCGCCACCGGCAGTGTCGACTACTCGCTCACCGACGTATTCATTCCCTCCGAACACATTGCGCGTGGAGCCTTTTCCCGATCACTCGGCGGCGAGGGTCAGGCGAAGTTCCTCAGCTTCACCGGATGGATCATGAGCGTGCACTGCGCCGTCCCACTCGGCACTGGACGGCGCCTGCTCGACGAGCTCGCCAGACATGCCCGCCGTCCCGCCACCTTCGGAACCCGACTCGCCGACGATCCACGCTTCGCAGCCGGTTACGGCAAGGCGGAAGCCGCCTACCGCAGCGCCCGAGCCTTGATGTACGAAGCGTTCGGCGACGCCCAAGAACGGATGAACAACGGGGAGACCGCCACCCGACGAGACCTGACCAATATGCGCACCGCATCGGTCCTCTTGCACGACGTCAACGTCGCCAACGCCACATTCGCACTGCGTGAATCCGGTGGCACAGGTCTGCGCACCGGCCTCCTCCAACGCCTCTTCCGCGACATCTTCGGTATGGGACAGCACATTCAGGCCAGCCAACCCACCTGGGGCGAGATCGCCAAGGACTACCTCGGTGAGGGCGAAGGCAAGCAGTGGATGCTCAACCGTCTCCTCTGATATTCCGTCCGCACCACCGCCACGCACCATGTGACCACCAACAGAAAACGGAGAAAAAATGTCCTACACAGGATTCGGTCGATCGAACGCCGGAGTTTTCCAATTGGCCTATGTCGTACCGGATCTCGACGCCGCTATCGACACATGGGTAACTCAGCACGGAGTCGGACCTTGGTTCACGATGACAGGATTCAGCGGCATCGAGCCGGTGTACCGCGGGGAGAAGACCACAGCGTCGATCTCTGTCGCCATGGCCTTCTCGGGCACAATGTGTCTCGAGCTCATTGCCACCGAAGACAACCAGCCCTCGGTCTGGAAAGACCACATCGACCAACACGGATACGGCTTCCATCACTTCGGCAAGCTCACCACGGAGTTCGACGCCGAAGTCGCACGGTACGCCAGCCACGGGCACGAATTGGTCTATCAGACAACAATTCCAGCCGGCGGTCGCCTCGGTTTCATCGACACCACGAAGATTCTGCCGGGCTATCAGGAACTCATCGAAGTCACCGAGGCCACCGACCCGATGTTCACTCAGCTCTACGCAGCCGCACTTACATGGGACGGCAAGGATCCGGTCCGGCCGATCGGCTGAACCCGATCATGGCCCCATCCGACACCCAGATCTCTGCGTAGAAAGGTCCCGTATGGTCCCCGTCACAGATGGACGCCTCTCTCCTCGTTTGTTCCGAGACGTACTCTCAACGGTCCCCACTGGTGTTGTCGTGATCACTGCAGTCGAAGACGGCGGTCCGGTCGGGTTGGTCGTCGGCACGTTCACCTCTGTCTCGTTGGATCCCCCACTCGTCGGATTCCTTCCGGCAGCCACATCGACAAGCTTCCCGCGGGTGCAGGCGGCCGGATCGTTCTGCGCGAACGTGCTGACCTTCGAACAGCAGGACATCTGCCGCACCTTCGCCGCGAGCGGCGGTGACAAGTTCGCAGGCCTCTCATGGAGCCCCTCGCCGATCACCGGGTCGCCCGTCCTGGACGGGGTGGCCGCGTGGATCGATTGTACGATCACGGCCCTGCACGAGGCCGGCGATCACCTGATCGTGATTGGTGCAGTCAAGGACGTGGGCGTGGCCGACTCCTCCGCGGTACCTGTCCCCTCTTCGCTCGTGTTCTACCGCGGGGGCTACGGCTCTCTGCACTGAATAAGCACTCACCGTCCCCTATCACGAGGATTCAATCATGACCGCTTCACTCACGAGCGACCTCATCGACGATGCCCCCACCGGGTCACTCGTCGACGCGGTACTCCCTCACCTCGACACATTTCGAAGTCGCGCACAACAGACCGAGAACACACGAGGCCCGTTGCAGGAGAATGTAGATCTACTGCGGAGCACCGGAATTCTCCGAGCGCTCGTGCCTCGGTCCCACGGCGGGCTCGAGCACGATCTGTACGACTGGCTGCAGGCGCTGAGACTTTTGTCGCGCGCGGACATGAGCGTCGGTTGGTTCGCCGGACTGGCCAGCTCCCACGGCTTCATTCTGACGAAATTCAGCGAGCGCCTACAGGCAGAGATCTGGGGACAGTCGGGCCCGGACGCAATAGTCAGTTCGGCCAGCGCCGTAGCGGAAGACGGGGTCGCCCACCGAGTCGAAGGCGGACTGCAGCTCAGTGGCCGCTGGCGGTTCGCCAGTGGCATCCCCGCAGCGGATTGGGTCATGGTTCTGGTTCGAGTACCTAACACGGAGACAGGTCAAGAAGACCTCCACTGGGTGTTTCTGCCAGCGCCAGACATAACTATCGCAGACACTTGGCACGTGTCCGGGATGCGGGGGACGGGCAGTCACGACGTCGTCGTGACCGACGTCTTCGTCCCCGTGCATCGTGTAAGCGAGAAGCCAGGTGTGATGTTCGAGCCCGAAAACGTTCCATCCCACAGCAATCCGCTGTACTCGCTTCCCTACCAGGACATCTTCCCCATCGCGTTCGCACCGGTCACTCTCGGCGGCGCCGAAGCCGTTCTCGAGCTGCACACCGCGCAACTCGAGAAGCGCAAGGCCGCTCTAACCGGCATCCCCCTCGTCGAGTCGCCTCTGGAGCAGGTTCGTCTGGCGGAGGCGACCATGCGACTGCGCGCGGTAACCCGGTTGCAGGAGGACCGGTGGCGCCAGATCGCAGATCGCGCTCGCACGGGCACCAACGGTGATCTCGAAGAGGGCCTGTGGACACGTGTCACCGACGCCTACGTCGGCCGCGAGAGCATGCGAATCGTCGAACATATCGTGGACGGCGCAGGAGCAAGCATCTACTACGAAGCTAACCCGTTGCAGCGCTTCTGGCGTGACATGCATACCGCGAGCGGGCACACCTGGTTCAACACCGAATCGGCTATGCAGATCCTCGGACGGCACCTGCTCGGTCTGCCCGCCGATCCCCACCTGATCTAGCTCGGCCGCAACGAACCCGTACTCCCCTCACAGACAAAAGGACCGTGCAATCATGGGTAAGCTCGATGGAAAAGTCGCACTCATCACCGGAGCGGCGCGCGGCCAAGGGCGCAGCCACGCAATCCGCCTGGCCCGCGAGGGCGCAGACATCATAGCGGTAGACATCTGCAAACAGATCGATTCGGTACCATACCCCTTGTCCACGCCGGATGACCTCGAACGGACGGTCAAGGAGATCGAGGCACTCGACCGGCGAATCGTGGCAAAACAAGGCGACGTCCGAGACTTCGACGCACTCCAGAAGATCGTCGACGGGGCAGTGGCCGAATTGGGTCCAGTGGACATCATTCTCGGGAACGCCGGCATCATCCAGCATGGAGCGAAGGACCCCGATGACGTCCAGACCTTCCGAGACGTCCTCGAGGTCAATCTGTTTGGTGTGTGGAACACCGTCCAGGTCGGCGTGCGCAGCATGATCGACGCCGGACGCGGTGGCGCCATCGTGCTGACCAGTTCCACCCAAGGACTCTCGGGAGCAGGCGGCACGGGGACCGGAGCAGGCGACGGCTACGTGGCGGCCAAGCACGGAGTGGTCGGCCTGATGCGAACCTTCGCCAATTGGCTTGCACCACACTCGATCAGAGTGAACACCGTTCACCCGACCGGGGTCAACACCGACATGGTGGTTAACCCGGTCTTCGAAAAGTTCCTGACCGACAATCCGGAACTGGGTGGCGCACTGCAGAATTTGCTTCCGGTTCCGATCATCGAACCTATCGACGTCTCGAACGCCATTGCCTGGCTCGTGTCCGACGACGCGCGGTACGTCACCGGCGTGACACTGCCGGTCGATGCAGGCTTCATGGCCAAATGACAACGACCCTGTCGGCCGATGAGGTTCACCGCCGCATCGCGGTGAACCTCATCGGCCGGGAACGAGAACTCGAACTGCTGATAGCTGCGGTGGCGGCGGGCCGAGACTTGGTCATTGAGGGTCCGCCCGGGACCAGCAAAAGTACCCTTCTCGGCGCGATCACAGCCGAGTGGGGCATTCCTCTACTCTTCGTCGAAGGAAATGCCGATCTGACACCTGCCCGGATCATCGGACACCACAACCCGTCGCGTGTTCTTCGCGAAGATTACTCAGCGGACAACTTCGTTGCTGGACCGCTAGTCGATGCTATGCAAAAAGGCGGCTTCCTGTACATCGAGGAATTCAACCGCGCGCCGGAGGACACGCTCAACACGCTGCTGACGGCGATGGCGGAGCGGCGCATCACGATTCCAAGGGTAGGGACCGTCACAGCAGCACCGACCTTTCGCGTGGTCGCCTCGATGAACCCGTACGACAACATCGGGACGACCAGACTCTCGCGCAGTGTTCACGATCGACTGTGCCGTTTGGCGATCACGTACCAGAACGCTGAAGCAGAGCAAGGAATTGTCGAGCTGCGAACCTCCTGTAACGCAGCACAATTGATCGCTGACGCGGTGAGCCTCACCCGAGCCACTCGCGAGCACGAAGACATCACGCAGGGCAGCAGCGTACGCGGTGCCATCGATCTCGTGATGGTTGCAACGCACTTGGCGCTGGTTCGTCATGTGGAAATTCCGCCATACGTCGAGGCCGCACCGTCTCGTTCGCTTCCGGAGACCTACCTAGCCCTCGTGCACGACGCACTCCTCATCGCACTGTCCGGAAGAATCCACATCGACGACGCTGCCGACGGAACGCCCGAATTCATCCTGCACACGATCTGGGAGGATCACTTCCTCCTGCGCCCCGCCCCGGCGGCCCCCGGTTGAAGAGCCGAGCCGATCAATTCACCGGTCCGCCGCTCAGCCTCATCCATGTCCGGCGTGTCGAAACCGTTGCGCCGCAAACCAAAACAGCTGACGGAAGAACCCCTTCTCTTCTTCCGTAGTGGCGGCGGAGACGCGCTCGTGTCCCGAGCTAAGTCCGTGGCCAGGCGGGGAGAGAAAGCCGCAGGTAAGAGTCTTCCGTCTGTGCCCGGCCTCACCGACGAATCCGGTGACCTGATTCCATTAAGTAACGCGTTCTCGGAGTCTGTGGTCGATGCCTCCATCCATCACCTGGCTCGGCGCATCGCGGAACGGATCGCGGTCCAGCGCCCTCGACGCGACCTTCACGGGCGCCGAGGGAGAGGAGAGCTGGCGAGCCTGCGGTATCGGGGAGGTTCCGACGAGGTCGACATAGACCGAACAGTCGACGCAGTCGCCGCCAACGCCTTCCTCGTCGAGGAGGAGGATATTGTGGTGCGGGATCGTCTGCACACGAAGCGTTCCGTGGTGCTAGTCGTCGACATCTCCGGGTCGATGAAGGGAGAACGGGTTCGGACCGCCGCCGCCACGGTCGGCGCGCTCGCCGGTGAGCTACACCGCGACAACCTTGCCGTTGTTGCCTTCTGGTCCGACTGCGCGGTTCTTGTCCGATTCGGTGAGCAGGTGACATTGCCGGGCATCATCGACTCGGTGCTGAGAATCCCGGCACAGGGGCTCACCAACATACACTTCGCACTCGACACCGCCGCGGGACTCTTGCGCACTGCTCCGAATCCGGATGCGCGGGTGCTACTTCTGTCCGATTGCGTACACAACGCCGGTCCAGATCCTCGGCCAACGGCCGCGAGGATCCCCAGGTTGGACGTCCTGCTCGACTCATCCGGCGAAAAAGATCTAGACCTCGGTCGCGATCTCGCACGAAAAGGACATGGGCGGATTCGGGTCGTTCGGACCTATCGCGATGTAGCCCGTGCGTTGACATCGATGTTCGAGTGAAGCGGAATCGATAACAATGATTCTGTGCCCTGAAGGATCCGCTTCAACTCCGAACCTCCGACCCGGCAAAGTTCGACCATCGCATGGGTTCCAGCGTCACGATCTCGCACCGAGATTGCCTCGAACAACGCATCGCGCCAATGGTTGTAGCCACCGCTGGTGAAGTTTCCCTGCCTGAGGGAGAAATTCATGATCCGCTCGAGGTGTGCAGACAGGCCGCGCATCATCTCGGCCATGAACGGGTTCCCGCAAATCTCGACGAAGTAAGCGAAGGGCGCCGAATCGAAGTTCTCGTCGCTCAGCGGCGCTGGGTGCCCTGGTGCCCATCTCACCTCAAGATCTCGCAATGTCGCTATCTGCTGGTCGGTGGCGTTGCTGATGATGAGGGAAACGACTGAGGGAGAGACCAGCGTGTACGCCTCCATGATGTCGTTTACCGACTGCAGCGTTACAGGGGTGACCTGCCACCCTTTGCGCTTTACCGGGCGTACGAACCCGGCTTCTTCGAGACGCGACAGGGCTTGAATGATGGGCGATAAGCCAAGGCCGAGACGGGACGACAGGTCCGAAGCCTTCATCCACGTTCCTGGCGCGAGATCGCACCGAATTATCTCTCTGAATAGCTGGGAATGCGCCTGCGTCGTCATGGGACGAGCTCGGCTCTCGTCAGATTTCTCGGAGACCATGCGTTCCAGTCTATGTCGCACACACTCGTTCATCTGACCAGATCGGCAAGCACGTCGTCGTCCAAGTCACCAAGACACTCGATGTTCCTACTTCCCTACTTCGTCAGAGGACTTTGACCATTCGACCACATTTATGTCGTCCAAAGTACCGTCGCCTCAATCTCACCATGGCCTCCTGAACTCCAACAACAGTCGCAGCTCGGAACGTCGTCAGGTCGAGTCGCCATGAGCACAGGCCCTTCGCCTAGGGTGAAATGTCAGCTTCAAGATTCGTAATTCAATGACGCAGGAAGCTCAAGTGTCACAACAGTTTTCCTGAACATGCCCCCTCGGGCCCGACTGCAGCAGAGATCTTCGCGGCAATGACTCCGAGTTGTTTCACTTCCGCGCGCGAAAGCCGATCGAACACCAATTCTCGAACCCGCTTCACATGGCCGGGCGCTGTGGCAACGACTTTCTGCCACCCCTCTTCTGTCAATATCGCCAGTGTGCTGCGGCCATCCTCCGGATCGGGCCTACGTTCCACCCAGCCCTGATCGGAAAGCCTGTTGACGACCTTCGACAAACGCGAGAGCGTGCTGTTCGCGGATCGAGCGAGATCACTGAGCCGCAATGTCCGATCTTCTTCCATCGAAAGCCCCGAAAGAACTCCATATTCGAAGTGACTGATGCCGGCCTCTCGTAGAAGTTGCATGTCGAGTGCAGCCGGAAGCCACATCGTCGCTGACACCAGCGGCCTCCATGCCGCAGCCTCATCGTCGTCCAACCACCGAACGTCGCCGTTTTTCATTCCCCCACGGTAACCCGATTCACTTGACAAGGAAAGTTTCCGGGTCCACAATTCACTTGCCGTGGCAAGTAAATCATCCGCGGTTCAACTTGATCAGACTTGACGGAGACATCATGACCACCGCAACCATTTTCGGTAAAGGCAATATGGGCACGGCCATTGCGAGCATCCTGGCAGCAGGCGGGGCCGCGATCGAACACGTCGACACTTCGAGTGTCGACGCAAACATCAAAGGAGACATTGTCATCCTCGCTGTGCCCTACACAGCCGTTGATGCAATTGTCAGGGCCTATGGCAGTCAGTTCGCAGGAAAGATCGTGGTGGACATCAGCAACCCAGTGGATTTCGAGACCTTCCAACTGGCCGTACCTGCCGACAGTTCCGCCGCAGCGGAACTCGCGGGCAAGGTTCCCGACGCCACAGTGCTCAAAGCATTCAACACCAACTTCGCTGCTTCTCTTACCATCAAGAGCGTCGGCTCGAACCCGACGACCGTGCTCGTCGCCGGAGACGACGTCGAAGCCAAGCAAGCCTTGACCTCAGCTATCACTGCGGCCGCCGTTGACGTCATCGACGCTGGTGAGCTGACCGCGGCACGTGAACTCGAAGCAATCGGCTTCCTTCAACTGCAGCTCGCTGTAGGTCAAAAAATTGGCTTCGCAGGCGGATTCACCCTCACTCGGTAACGCAGCTTTTGCACACTGCCCGCAGATCGAGACACAGGAGCCCTCCATGACTATCGCCTTCTACCTCGCCGCCGGCCTCGCCGCGCTCGTTTTCCTCGCAGCCGGCCTCATGAAACTCATCCGCCCCAAAGCTGATCTGGCAGAAAGTGGTCTGACGTGGGTGCAGGACTACTCCTCGTCGTCGGTCAAACTGATCGGTGCTGCCGAAATCCTCGGTGCCATCGGACTCATCGCGCCCGCCGCAACGAGCATCTCGCCCGTCCTTTCGCCTATCTCCGGGATCTGCTTAACCATGATCATGCTGGGCGCGGTCTTCGTGCATGCTCGCCGACGGGAGGCACCCGGAATGCAGATCGGCCTGGCTGCACTCACGGTAGCGGCAACCGTACTCGGCTTCCTCACCGTCGCCTGACAACCGACGACCCATCCAACTAGCGCCTCCGCGCAGGAAAGGTACCTTCCTTGCCCTCCCCTTTCGAAGCATCCGCCCCAGCCGGCGCCTATTACGGCCTTCTGGCCCGCGTGCTCCCTGTCACCCATGAGCAGAAGGCCTGGGAGCCCTCCGACGGGCCGATGCCCTCACTGTTCGTCAGTCACGGCGCTCCCCCTACTCTCGACGATCCACAGTGGCTCGACGACCTCTACCGCTGGGGCCGATCCATGCCCAAGCCACGGGCTATCGTCATCGTCTCGGCGCACTGGGAGAACGCTCCCCTCGTGATATCCGGTACCGACGCAGGCACCCCCCTGTTCTACGATTTCGGTGGATTTCACCCGCGGTACTACACCCTCAAATACGAAACTCCCGATGCCAAGGCGCTCGGACGACGACTCGCCGGCTCACTCGGTTTATCCACCACCCTTCACCAGTACACCGATCGCGGCCTTGACCACGGCGCTTTCATCCCGTTAATGGCTATGTACCCCGCCGCCGATGTCCCGGTCGTGCAACTCTCGATGCCCAGCCTCGACCCCACAGCCCTCTTACTACTCGGGCAGCGCCTGCGACCTCTACGCGAAGAAGGCATCCTGATCGTCGGATCAGGGTTCATGACACACAGTTTCGCCACCCTGAGAAACCCCGACCTGGCTCGCCACACGGCAGCCTTCGACGAATGGGCCACCGACGCCATCGCCAGAGGGGACGTCGACGCACTTATCGACTATCGCCGTAAAGCTCCCGGCGCCAACGTCTCTCACCCCACCGCCGAACACTTCGTACCCTTGATGCTTTCACTCGGCGCTGCCTACACTCCACAAACCTCGACATCACGGATCGAGCGAATGTTCTACGGCAACTCGATCCGGTCCCTTCAGCTCACCTAACTACGGACGGGGTTACACGACGTTCCCGTTGCGCACACGCCTTCGGTCGGCGGGGACCACGACTACCCGCTCACGCAAGACCGATGACCCCCATCGCCCAGCGGAGGAACACAGCCCGGGGCTGATCCCAGGACGAGTGCGGTCAACGAGAATCCTGCTCTCGGCGTGTTCACACCACGCTCGGGCGTCGGCGACGCCGAAGCTCTCACGGGGGCTCGACGCTACTCCTCCCCAGCCATCGAATTGCCAAACCTGTTGATAAAGACCCGGATCTTCCGTTGGCGACTCCACTTCAGCCGTTCAGCGTGCATTGCGACACGTCCCATAGGCGCGTAGTCGGCGACGCTGGTGCGTGCTTCCTTACCAGCGCAAGCCAGTCACCACCGCGCACGTCACCTTCGGAAGATCGAGTGTCTAATTCGACAGCGAGAGGACCCGATCTTGGGTGGTGACAACGAAATAGGGATTCACGCAATTGGGCAGAACCCCAGGAAGGAAAACTGTCCTGCTCACGTTGACTTTCCCAGGACCCGCTCTTCAGTCCGATCACCAGCAGGTTGTCGTTTACTAAACAATTGGTAAGTGATAAACTGAGACCGACATGACATGGAAGTCCCAAGCCGATCTGTCGAAATCGCTCGATGAGCTGGACTCGGTGAGCTGTGGATCTCTACAGCGACCGCACGGCGGACATCGTGGAGACGAAGGGAAGAGATGGCATCGACAACCGGCCAACGATCCTCACGAAGCGCCAAGCCTGGAACCGGCCGAAACCGCCGACAAGAATATATTGATGCGGCAGCAAACGTCTTCTACCGCCGCGGCTATGACACCGCGACTGTCGGCGACATCGCTGAAGCGCTCGACGTGACCAAGGCGGCTCTCTACTACTACGTCGACAGCAAGGAGGAGTTGCTGTACGAGATCATCCGCGAGATGCACTTGTTGAACTTGTCCAACCTAGAGATTGCCGAGACACATACAGGCGACGCCCAATCGCGCCTGTGGAATTACTTCGTCGGTCACGCACGCGTCAACCTGGAACATCTCGAAAAAGCTACCGTGGTCTACAGGGACCTCAGCCACCTCTCCTCGGGCCGACGTCGCGAAATCGTGTTTCTCCGGGACAAGACTCAGTCTTTCGTAAGGGACCTTCTGACCCAGGCCGTGACCGAGAAGACCGTGTGCACGCTCGTAAACATCGACCTGGCGTCCATAGAAATGTTCACTACCGTCAATGCTGTCTTCTCCTGGTACCAACCGTCTGGAATTCTCGAACCCGGTCCCGCCGCGCGACATGTTGCCGACTTCGTCATTGCTGGAGTCTCCTGCACCGGCGACGACGATCGTTCTTGCCCGCGCCACCATCCCCGCAACGTCTAACAGCGGCGCGTACGTCACGATCGGAATCCAGACACTGGCACTGGCACTGGTCGATGCGAACCCAGTTGAGACCGTTATGTCGGTGGCCGAGGGTCGGCGGGGCCCGGGCTTTTGCGCACACATCGCGCAGCGCCACGTAGGCATCACGTTTACGTAGACTGCCCTCCAGGATCTAATCCACTGACCTTGGAAGCCCAGCGCAGAGGGGACCTGTCTCCGCTAGCGCTTCGGTAGCACTCTTGGCGCCAATACATCACAGCCAGCCCGTTGTTCGCCTTTGGACAAGCTCTCCCACCAGGCTGGCAACGACGGCATTCCCATCCGGGTTCACCCACCCTTTTGCCCGGAACAGCACTTGACAGAAATGACTCGGCGCACGCACACTTTTACTTACCGGATGTTTAGTAAATTCCGTCGCGGCGTAGAGCCGACCGCCCCGATGGGTGAGCATTCGGCCGTCTCACCTCCTGCAAGTCCTAGGGTGTACGGCCGCCGAACCTTTTGAAAATCGCGAAGCAAACGACAGATTCGAGGCTGCAATGAAGATTGTTCACACGGATGTACTCGTGGTCGGTGCGGGGCCGGCGGGATTGACCGCCTCGGCACTGCTCGCCCGTCAAGGTGTGCAGGCGATTACGGTCAGCAAGTATCAGAGCACGGCGAATGGGCCACGTGCACACATCACCAATCAGCGGACGATGGAAGTGATGCGAGATCTCGGTATCGAATCGCGGGTCTACCAGGAGGGCTCCAAGATGGAGGACGTACCTGACATCATCTGGACGACATCGTTGGCTGACCGTGAACTCTCCCGTAGGCGTGCGTGGGGCACGCGGGTTGACCGTAAAGGTGACTACGAACAATCCAGCCCGTGTTCGATGGTCAATGTGGCGCAAAGTTATCTCGAGCCGGTAATCCTCCGTCGTGCAATCGATTTGGGCGCAGATGTTCGATTCAACACCGAGTTCGTCGAGCTCGTCCAGGACAGCGACGGGGTGAGCGCGACCGTGCGTGAGCGTCACACGGGATACGAGTACCAGATCCGTGCGCGCTACCTGCTCGGAGCAGACGGCGGTCGGTCGTCGGTGGCAGCTCAGGCGGGCTTTGAGTTCGATGGCCTGGGTAAGTTGGGCCACGCAGTCAACGTCCACATCGAGGCTGATTTGACACACCTGGTTGCACACCGGCCGGCCACGCTGTACTGGACGAACTTCCCGGGCCGGGAGTACATGTTCGGTTCGGGGTCGTTCGTGTTGGTGAAGCAGTGGAATGAGTGGGTAGTCCAGTTCAGCTACGACCCGGCCCTCGACTTCTTAGAACCCACGGAGGAGGCGCTGCTACCGCGTATCCGCACGGCGATTGGCGATCCGGACGTGGAGGTGAAAATCAGAGGGTTCGGTGCGTGGGAGCTTCAGGATCTTCTCGCTCGTCAGTACCGCCGTGGAAGAGTCCTGATCGCCGGTGATGCCGCTCACCGGCATAACCCGTCGAATGGTTTGGGTTCGAACACGTCCATCCAGGATGCATACAACCTGGCATGGAAGCTCGCGGCGGTAGTTCGGGGATTCGCAGATGACACTTTGCTCGATTCGTACGACAGTGAACGTCGGCCCGTGGGGAAGCAAGTGGTCGAGCGAGCCACCTCGTCGATTCCGTTCGTTGCGTCGGTCTCGACCAAGGTCGGAATTCAAGCTGGACAATCCGAGGAAGAGGGGTGGGCAGCCATTGACACGTTCTTCTCACCTGGCCCGGAGGGACGTACGCGACGGCAAGACTTGCTCGAATCATTCCAGGAATGGGACTACGGAATCAATGCTCACGGCGTTGAAATGGGACAGAAATACGTATCCGGTGCGATTCATGACGAGGGCACCGCAATGCCTGCGTACGATCGGGACCCGCAACTTTTCTACCGACCCAGCACCCATCCAGGGGCTTATCTGCCCCACGCATGGATCACCCACGAGAACAAGCTGGTCAGCACTCTAGACCTCGTGCCGTCCGACACCTGGACAGTAATCACCGGCATCGATGGTCAAGGTTGGCTCGACGCGGCGGAGACCCTGTCGAAGGAGGTCGGTTTCGAGGTTGCTGCAACAGCCGTAGGACTTGGGTTGCCATATGCAGATGTCTACGGCGACTGGGCCGCACTCCGCGAGATCACCGACGGTGGATGCCTGTTGGTGCGCCCGGATAAGCACATTGCCTGGAGGCAAACTGATTTGACCGAAGATCCACTGTCCGACCTTCGCGCCGCCTTGACCAGCGTTGCCCATGCCCGCCAACCCGCCTGATCACAGCCTATCGCTCAGTCAGTCCATAGTCGGACGGCATGAGACGCCCGCTAGGGCTGGATGATCCGAGTACCAGGCCAGCCCCGAGCGGTTGCGCTTCGCTGGCCTGGTACAGGTTCATATTCGCAGATCCTTAATCGCGAAGACAAAGGGGAGGCCCTTGGTGCGTCTCCTAATTTGTACTGGCCTGGGCTCCCATGTAAGCGCCGAATAGAAACCTTGCGCCTCACCATAATCCCGTCAGTTTCTACCCCTTGCCAACCTGATTTGCCGTTACGTGATCTATTCCGATTCCACCGAATTTTGTCGTCTCCGTAGTCTCGACAGCAAAACAGAATATCCGCAGATACTCCGTGCGTTTGCCCTGCACCGTTGCCGAACCGAATCAGGCCTCTTCCCCAAGACCGCAGATTGCCAGGAAAATTGCCCAAACTTTCTGCACCTGTGACGCGAGAACGGACGTGACTCGACTCGGGCTGCAGCCTCTCGATCTAGCAGTGCGACCCGTGAACGGACACTCATCTTTGGCATCGCCCAATCAAGAAGTGACCTATGAATTTCTCTCGGAATCGTCCGCAAAATTTTAGCGAAAGGACACGGGAACCCGGAAATCTAACAATCTTCAAAAGGCCGAGCCGAAAAACTCACGACTTGGGCATTTCCCCCGTTCAGGAGCTGAGACCGAAACTATGATCACACACTCGTCGAAAGTCGTCAGCACTATGGCGCACAGGGCAATAACTTCAGGCCGCTGCGTCGTAGTCGTAAGGGATAACCGAGCTTCGCTCGTGTACGCTGCCGCCTTCGCGAGCACAGAGACCACCGCCTTCGCAATTCGCCATGGATCAGGTCTACTGCGTGTCGTGCTGCCCTATGCCCGAACTCAAGAATTGGGTATCCCCTCGTTGGATGCCGGATTTAGCTCCATCGAACGAATGTGCGTTTCCGTCGACGCATCCACCGATATCTCTACTGGCATCAGCGCAACGGACCGTGCACGGACGGCCCGCGTCTTGGGTGACGGTCAAGCCGATTCGACCGACTTGAGACGTCCTGGGCATATGATGGTCAGCGCAATCGACGATTGCGTCGAACCTTCAACAACATCCGGGTTTGCTTTGAAGCTGGTAAGAGATTGCGGGCTAGGTTCCGCTGCGGTAGTCACCGAACTCGTGGGGATCTCTGACAGCACCGCTCTGATGGATCGTGGCGAAGCGAAGTCATTTGCTCGTCGAAACAACTTGATCCTCGTCTATCCATCGCCTTCTTTCCGAGGTTTGCTCGGCGCAACGCTATCTCGACGATCGGCAGGATCGCAAAATATTAGACACACGGTAGGACGGCTTATCCGCAGACGCTAACGCAGCTGGCGTTGACTGATTGCCGTTTTCGCCGACCCTACTGTAGTCCTCGCCCAACTACATGACACTGCACACCGCCACGTCGAATGCGAACTTTCTTGTCTCGTAAAACACTGAACGTGAAAACTACAAGCTATCGCAACTCGCCCCGGCGGCCCCGATCGCCGCATCGATGCCGACCTCAATGAGACTGTCGGTGAACGTAATTGACGTATATTGATTGGGCTTAACCGGTGGACCACACCCGAGGTCAGGAAAGTGCTGTGGGCAGACCATCGGATTGAGTGCGGAAGTGACGGGCAAGGCCCCGATGAGGTCACCCGAAGCGCCAGGCCATCCCCGGTCGAAGGAACGACAGTTTTGGGACCAGATCTCAGCACTGGCAAGCTTCCTCGCGAGGCCGCTACCGCTGGCGACGTGGGACAACCTGTGGGCCAGCGGTGGTTCCGGCACGCCGGCGGAATGACGCCGTATCCATCGCCCGCGCCGGCAGGCAGGTACCTCTCCGGAAGAACGTGAGGAAATCGCGATCCTGCACGCCACCGCCCACGGAGTGCACGCGATCACGAAAGCCACCGGGAGGAACCCGTCGACAATCTCCAGAGAGTTGCGGAGCAACGCCGCCACCCGGAGCACGCTCGACTACCGCACCAGCGTGGCGCACCCGAACGCCGACTCGTTTACCCGCAGCCCCCAGGCCACCAAGCTCGCGGCCAACGATCAGTTACGACACTACGTCGAGGACCGCTTTTCAGGCCGGATCACCACGGCCGGGCGGCGATGCTGTCGCGGACCACGCGAACGACAAGGGAAAGCCAGAACACGCCCCATCGCCAGGACCACCGATGGACGAAAACGTGAAGCCCTGAGCAGATTTCAAACCAGCTACCGATCAACGTCCCGAATGACGAGTCGATGCGGATCAGCCACGACGCCATCTACCAGCCCCTGTTCATCGAGGCCGCGGGCAAGAGCGAAACGCGTTCACTGGACTCACGTGAGCTCGGACGCACTCATCAACGAGCACCCCGCGGCGGCCGACGATCGTGAGATTCCCGGACACCACGACGGTCACCTCGTCATCGGTCCAGACAGCTCTGCGATCGGAACCCTCGTAGAGCGCACGACCGGATACACCACCCTCCTGCACCTGCCCCCCGGGACATGAACAGCGCCAACAGCGACTACCAAACGGGCCGCCGCTGTCGGGACACGGAGCGGTATCGACGAACACAGCCTTGGCACAGGCACTGGCATCGATACCCACCGAACTCAAACGCTCGCCGAGCTGGGACCAAGGAAAGGAAATGTCCACACACACCCAGTTCACCATCGACACCGACCTGACGGTGCACGTCGCCGACCCCACAGCCATAACAACGAAGCACCAACGAGAACACTAATAGCCGACTGCGCGAATACTTTCCGACGGGGGACGATCTCGCGATGGAACCCAGACGATCTCGCGGCAGTCGCACACGCCCTCAACACCCGGCCGCGTAAGCGACTCCATTGGAGAACTCCCGCTGAAGATGGGACGAACACCTACGATTGGTTCGACAGCAACTGTTGTTTCGACCAGTTGAAGACGCCCGTCCTGACTTCAACAGGTCGAGGACTTTTCGACGGAACTCGCGTGGATACCGTCGGGGCATCGTGGACCTCTCTCGGGTGCATCAATGCCTGAAGTACAACAAACGAACTCCGGAAATCTCGGGGTACATCAAAGTCTCCATTCGACCCCGGGCAGTTCAATCGCGATCGAGGAGGCGGCGCCCGCCGACTGTCCTTGCCACCCGCAATCGTGACCCCTAGTTTGTTCCGACAGTTTAGGTCAGAAGGCAGTGGCGCCGCCGTCGACCGCGAAGTCTGCGGCGGTGGTCCAACTGGACTCGTCGGAAACGAGATAGAGCGCCGCGTAGGCGATTTCCTCAGCGGTCCCGACCCTTTTAATCATGTGTTTACGGAGCATCGCATCCAGCCATTCTGAATCTTCGAGCGAACTGGCTGTGACAGGGCTTGCTACCAGGCCTGGCGAAATGCAATTGACCCTGATGCCGTGCAGGGAACCTTCGTACGCCAAGTGCTTCGTGAACCCTTGTACCGCCGCCTTCACCGTCGTGTGGGCGACGCTCGGCAGCACCTCGAAGACCTTCGTCGCCGACATCGACGCCGTGTTGAGTATCACGCCGCTCTGCTGTTTGACGAAATGCGGCCACACCGCCTTAGTCGGAAGAAAGACGGGATCGAGTTCGTTGCGCATCCCTCGCCAAAACGTTTCGTGCGTCATGTCTTCGAACCATGCAAACTCGCCGCGGGCGGCGTTGTTGTAGAGGATGTCCACGCGCCCGAACTCAGCCAACGCAAGTTGAACCAGCCGCTCACATTCCTCGGGCGAGGTTAGGTCACAGGGGCTCGCACTGATCATCTCACCACCCGCTGCTCGCACATCGATCACGGTTTGATCAGCAGCTCCGGAATCGAGATCACAGCCCACCACCAACGCACCCTCAGACGCGAACAATAGTGCAGCGGCACGACCCTGGCCGCCGCCAGTTCCTGTGATGATCGCAACCTTGTTTTGTAGCCGGCCCATGCCTACCTTCTTCCCTTTGCATTGAGGTACACCCGAAAGTGGACATTCGTCACGCGGCCATCGAGGTGCGGTCGGTGACATTTCGTAGTTCGCGGGGCTGAGCATTCCGATCGCGGAGCGCTTACCGCGATTGTTGTAAATTTTCGTCCAATTGTCAACTGCAGCAACTAATTCCGATGTAAACGAGAAAGTGTGTCGACAGTAGCACTCGCACTTGCAGATCGATCACAGACTTTCGGACCCCGCCTTCTCCCATTACATTCCGGCATCATCCTGAGAAGATACTTTTCGATTCCTGGAGGATTGCGAGGACTTTCACTTCCCGATCCGCCAGTCACTGCTGCCGTTCCCCAGCCAGTGCGCCAGCAGGCGTTATGTGCTCGCAGACACGATGTGCGGCCCGTCGGTGGGGCGTGCGGGTGTGCCGAATGCGCAGGCCGAATCTTTCTGGGCCACTTTGAAAGTCAAGTTATACGATCGGTTCTCGTGGCCGACGAGGCAGCACGCTAGAGTCGCAGTCGACGACTGGATCGAACGGGCCTACAACCGTCGTCGGCGTCATTCGAGCCTCGAGATAATCAGTCCGGTGGAGTTCGAAACATCAATGCACTCAGACTGCAGAAGCTACCTGCCCCGTGTCCACCTGATGGGTCACCCCAGGTGGCCGGTGCACGCGCCAGTTGGCTCTTGTACCGAGCCCTCCTCCATACTTCTTGGTAGGCACTGTTCTGCGAGTCGCGACGCCTAGATGCGCCGATAGATTTGTGGTTGGTCGGTGTCAGCTCGCCGAAACATTTGCGGCCGAAGGAGAACTTCCAGGCACGCGATCATGACTTGGACAGTCCCATATGACCGACAGGTAGAGCCAATTTTTCTTTGCAAACTACTGTGGTGCAACAAATCTTGTTTCTATGCATCCAAGTCCTGCAATCTCGGTGACCAGGGTCTCACCGGCGCGCAGAAAGCGTTTCGGAGTTCTACCAATACCCACCCCAGCCGGCGTACCGGTAAAGATAAGATCACCAGGCAGGAGTGGCAAGATATGCGACAGATACGAAACGAGAAAGTGTGTCGACAGTAGCACTCGCACTTGCCGATCGATCCCAGCCTTTCGGACCCCGCCTGCTCCCATTAATGACCATATTCTCACGATTCTCAACCTCGTCCAGGCTCACTAGCGCGGGACCACAGGGCGAGAATCCAGGCAAAGACTTGCCGAGCGACCACTGGGCGCTAGCGCCTCCACGGGTTTGAACATCGCGTTCACTGAGATCCTGTCCGACCATCAAACCTGCGATATAGTCCCATGCCTCGTCAGCGTCGATCGCGCGGGCGGTTTTGCCCACAACCGCAACGAGTTCCGCCTCGTAGTCCACAGTGCCGGAAGGGAGGATCACTGAAGTCAGGGGCCCGGACAGAGAGGTAACGAATTTGGTGAAGACAACAGGATACTCCGGCGCGGGCAGTCCCGTTTCGCGAGCATGGTCCGCGTAGTTCAGGCCGATGGCAAAAATCTGGCGCGGTTCCGGAACGGGTGCACCGAGATCATGCGCGTCGTACGGTTGCGGTTTCGCATTTGGTGAGACCGAATCCACGACCTCAAGGAAGTGTTGCCAGTCGGCCAGGCACGACGCGGTGTCTGGGCCGAAGGCCCCACCTGTCAGGGTATGCACGTCGACGGCACCTGACCCGACGAGCAAGCTGGCCCGCCCATTTAGGTTGACTAGTCTCATTTGTCTCTCTCTCATACGTAGCGCCATCGGAAGCGCTGATGGTTTCTTGATCGAAATTCGGATCAACGTGCAGGTCCCGTATCACCCCCAGGACGGCCTCTGCACTCACCGGTTCTGGTCATCCCCTCGACCGTCAGTCCTTCGATACGCGCAACTCTCGCCTCAGAATTTTCCCTGTCGACGCTTTGGGTAGGTCGGTGTAGAACTGCACCAGCCGGGGGTACTTGTAGGCAGCCATCTGCGCCTTGCAGAAATTGATAATCTCTTCGGCTGTACAGTCAGCCCCGGCCTTCAGCGAAATGAAGGCTTTGACAGTCTCGCCCCTGTACGGATCAGGAACACCGACAACTGCGGCCTCCCTTACCGCCGGATGCGAGTACAGGACGTCTTCTACCTCCCGCGGCCATACCTTGTATCCGGAGGCGATGATCACGTCACTCTTTCGATCGACCAGGTAGAACCATCCGTCCTCATCCATGAAGCCGACGTCTCCGGTTGCTATCTCGCCGGAGACGATCTTCTTGGCTGATTCGTCCGGCCGCTCCCAATACGCCGGAATGACCTGCGGACCAAAGATCGCGATTTCACCGATTTCGCCCGGCGGAAGCTCCTGACGGTTGTCGTCGACGATCCGCGCCGTTGTATTGAAGACTGGCACTCCGATCGAGAGGGCACCCGACATCGGGTCGACTCGTCCGATATTTCCCAGGGGAACTCCGATCGCTGGACTCGTCGTCTCGGTCATCCCGTAGAAATTGTGCAGTGATATGCCCGTACGTTCGCGAATAAAGTCGCGCAGCGCGGGCGCGATGGGCGCTCCACCCGAGAATACCGCTCGCAGTGACGCGAAATCGTCTGGCGAGATGTCCTCTCGACTGGCGAGGTTGTTGAACACCGTGATCGATCCGACTGTGAAGGTTGGGCGGTGCTCACGGATCAGGTCCAGTAACACAGACGATTCGAAGCGGTGATTGAGAATTATCGCGGACCCGGACAGCAGCCCGGCACCGACATGGCCGACCAGGCCCGTGATGTGAAAGAGCGGTGCAACGCCGAGGATTCTGTCCTTCGGTCCTATTCCGATCCAGTCGCGGTACGTTTGACTCGCGAAGGCGAACGACCGATGCGTGATCATTGCACCCTTTGGCCGCCCGGTGGTGCCCGAGGTGTACATCAGGACGGCGAGATCTTCGGGATTGCATTGCGCACGAGGAGGTTTCCGGCCATCGGATACAGTAACGTCTCTGAATCTCGGGACTCCAGTTACCTTGGCATCTGCTGCGAGCACCCGCGAATCGTCGCGACTCTGGTCGTCTCGCGGCGAGCTGATGAAGACATGTTGCAGGTGTGAAGATCCGACCGCAATCACATCGGCCACGACATCCTCGTACGCCTCGTCCAGGCACACAAGAACGGTTGCGCCCGAGTCCGAGAGCAGATCAGTGACCTCGCGCTGTCGATACATCGGATTTATGACCACGGCTGCTCCCCCGGCTTTCCAAGTACCTAAGAGCGCAATGATGAATGCTGGATCGTTCTGTAGATAGAGCGCCACCCGGTCTCTAGCGGAGAACCCGGTGGCCAGAAGGGTGATGGCAAACGCGTCCGACCGTGCATCGAGCTCGCCGTAGGTGAGAATGCCGTCGAAGTACCGGATTGCGTCAGAGTTTTCGCGTAACCCGACCGCGGTCCGGAAAAGCGTGAGCATGTCGACGAATGCTGGTTCGATGTCCCCGGTTTGTCCAGGCCGGTACGAACCGAGCCATGGCTTTTGCATGTTCACTTCAGACTTCTCTTTCGAGCGGTTTCGCCGGGACAAGGTTATTGGGACCGTTATGCGTCTCCCCGTTGGCGACGAAGTCAACGCCCTCGTCCCACGGAACCCCTTCCAGCGGCGCGGGAGTCAGAACAACCAAATGATGTTCGGTAACCTTTCCGTCGTTGAACTGACGGTGCGGCACACCTGCAGGAAGAACAACCAGAGTATTCGGACCGACAATGTGCTTCTGCAAGGCAACCTCAACAGTCAACTGCCCCTGAAGGACCAGGTAAAACTGATCGAACGGGTGAATATGCATGCCCGGGCCTGCAGACCCTGGATCCATCTCGGCGTAGTTCACAACAGCGTGAAGTGAACCACTTGCAGGATCGGCAAGGGCTTGCAGTCGGAAGCCAGGCATTGGCTCCGACAACGATGACGCGTCCACAGGGAGGACGTAGCCCTTCTGCGTTGCTCGCCGTTCGGCGGGAACGTCACCACTGGATTCCACCGGGTACGCAAGTGGTGCTCCGGGTCCCGGCCTAGGGATGATCATCTCGAAGTGTCGTTCTTGCCCCGGTCCGTCGTTCCAGTTGCGATGAGGGAGGCCCGCGGGAATGAACACCAAGGTGCGCGGGCCAACCGCGGAGACTTCTTCTCCCAGTTGCAAATTCATGTTTCCTTCGAGGAGGAAGTACAGCTGATCGCTGTCATGATAGTGAAGTCCAGGCCCACATCCACCTTCCTGAATCCGACTGTGGATAAACAGTGAACTCTCGAGTGATGACAAGAATTGGGCTCGGTAGCCTGTGAAGCCGGTGTCGAATGCCTGTGTATCGTCGAACTGTCGAATGAATTGCATGCCTATTTCCTCTTATCGTCGCAAAGCGGCACAGTCAGTGATGGTGGTGGTGCTGGGCATAGTGTTGGGCCAGTAGGTCCTTGCCGTAGTCACCCCCGTTCGGAGTGCGCACGATCGTGTGCACATGGAACGGTTCCGGTTCATCGTTGTCGAGGAAGATGCCAGAATGGTTGTCGTATTCGACGAGCAACACGGGACTGTGCACCTTGTAATAGAAGGGCTTTTCCGGGTGGGAATCACCGATCCAGGAAAACCAGCTGTCCTCGATGTGGTCGGCGACTTGTGCTCGGCGAACCTCTCGGGGGCCATCAGTCAGGAGGTCGATGTAGGGATCTACCAACGCGCGAAGCAGCTCTTTCTGCCCCGTGCTCAGATCGTCTCCCTGCAAACCTTCGTAAGGCAGAATCAAATTGTCTTGACCCGCTCCAGCCCTGTGTCGACCGTCCACGGGCCCACTGAGCTCCGCCGGTAGGTCCTCGGAAAACAGGGATCGATACTGCACGGCCCGCGTTCTCTGCGCGGTGGTCAGAGAATCCATGAATTCAAGGGCAGTGGTCCGATGTTCCTGAAAAACCTGCTCTCCTCTGAACTCTGTCCCTAAGAAGGTAGGAGTGAGAACTACTTGGCGACCCACGATGAAACAGTGAACGTCGACGTGGTGTCCAGCGAGCTGCCAACCCCAGGGCTCTTCGGTGGAGGGTTCGCCAAACAGGGTGAACCAGTAAGAGAACTCTGACAGCGTGTCCAAGTACTCCCCCAGGAACTCACCGAGTTCGCCGTTGAGCCTCATCGCGCCCCGAACGCGACGATAGCCAGCTCCTCCAAGTGAAGCCCGTACGACCGCCAGCGCAGCCTCTCGTTTCTCTGCGGCGAGATTCTCGAGGCGGAGACCATGCTCCGGAAAGGTCAAGAAGGCATTGATCCACAGTTGCCAGTCGGCACTGTCGATGGCTGAGACCGCTCTCCGCCGCTCGTCAACGGCGAGTCCCGCCAGGTATGCCTTGGCTGCCTGCGTGGCGGGCGCACTGTCGAAGCCTTCATCCGCGAGTCCGAATAGACCCCGCGATGGTTTGCCATCGGTCGTCAACCCGATGAAGGGCTTACCGGCGGTCTGCTCTACCGGAGGAAGAGCGGCACCTCTGAGCAGTCCTAGCATCTGCTGCACACCACGCTCATTCGAGAAATCGACCTTGCCGCCCTTCAACGGAAGCCCAGGTGGGCGCGGACTGAAACCGTTGTATCCGGTCATGAGTTTTCTCCTCCCAGAGAACTGGACTGCGATACTCTCCACTGCGCGAACACCACCTTCGACGTCACACGCGTGCTGGATCGGATTGCAGATGACTCGAAGTAGTGCTGATCACGGTGGAAGTGAGCGCAGCGCAAATCCGTCCAGATGCAGCGTCGAGGGTGAAAGTGCTTGCCCCAGAATACACATCGACTAACAGTTTGCTTAGATTGAGTAATTCTGTGGTGCGACCCACGATCTGTCAACAGATCTCCGGACCAATCATGACTGGCCACTGACCAGGCGGTCCGCCAATGCGGAGTAGTGCGCCGCGAGAGTCGCTGGATCGGACATTGAACGGGATGGAAACCACCGGACTGTGTCGATTGCCATCGACAGGATCGCAAGAGTCGTCGTGGACACGTCACCTACCGCGAAGTCCCCCGTTCGCACCCCTTCCAGGACAACTCCCTCGACTACGCTGTGAATCTTCCTGCGCACTTCGGCCACCGGGCGATAGTTCTCCTCGTCCAAGTACTTCAGCTCGTACTGGATGGTCCGCGAAATGACGTGATGTTTGGCGTGCCAGTATGTGAAGTCATAGACGGCTGCCCTCAGCCGCCGGCGCGGTCCGGCCTCCATATCTACTGCTTGAAGCAGACTTTCGTAGCAGGATCCATGTCCTAGAAGGCTGAGTTTGAAGAGCATCTCTTGCTTCGAGGCGTAATGGATGTACATCGCGGCCGGACTCATTCCGGCACCAGCCGCAATATCGCGTGTCGTTGTCCCCTTGTATCCGTTGGCAGCGAACGCGTCTCTTGCCGCGACCAGCAATCGGTTAGCCGCGTTTGTCTCGATAGCAGAAGCCGGACTGTCCGGATGCAGTCCGGTGAGCCAGTATTCGCGCAGCATTTCGTCGTCCGTGGGCGTCTTTGTCAATGAAATTCCTCTACTGAAGTCACGTAACGCGACATAGACCGAACCTGACGCCGGAAACCACCGAGGTGCGCGATGCATTCGCTCGCATGACTCTTGCTTCGCACATCCCGTAGTGTTAAGCATATGCTTAGGACGGTCGGTGGGCAAGCATGTCAGCCAAGACCCATGAGCCACTCGACAGGGTGTTGCACGCTCTCGCCGAAGCTGGTGATGCTTGGACAAATCGGAGATCGCCGCGCCGGCTTTGGTCTGGCTGACACGTCATCGCCGCACACAGACGTTTCCGTTTCCACGAGGGCACGCTCGGCCATTGCACGATTTCTTGATCTCCGAGCTTTCTCTCGAGCCGACCTCCGAGCAATACGAGACAGGCACATTCTCATCCTCACCCCCTGTAAAGCTTCCGCACCCCTCATCCGAAACGAGCAAGTACATGAACGATGCCGTCATCGTCGCCGCCGTACGCACTCCGGTAGCCAAAAAGAACGGCGCTTTGTCGTCTGTTCACCCTGCAGACCTGTCCGCCCACGTCCTCGAACATCTTGTCGAACGAACTGGGATCGACCCGGTCATCGTCGACGATGTGGTCTGGGGCTGCGTCAGCCAGGTCGGCGAGCAGACCTTCGACATCGCCCGCACCGCAGCGCTTTCCGCCGGGTGGCCTGAGTCGGTACCCGGCACCACGGTCGACCGTCAGTGCGGATCTTCGCAGCAGGCGGTGCACTTCACTGCCGCGGGTCTGATCTCCGGCCAATACGACATCGCCGTCGCCGGCGGCGTGGAAAGCATGTCTCGCATACCGATGGGATCGGCCCAGATGAGCAGCAGCCCCTTTGGTGCCCGCTACGTCCAGCGCTACGGACCGGAGGCGCCGGACCAGGGGATTGGCGCGGAGATGATCGCCGAGCAATGGGGACTCTCCCGTCAGCGACTCGACGAATTCGCATTGGTTTCACACGAACGAGCCTCTCTGGCAACCGATGCTGGCCTGTTCACCTCCGAGATCGCACCGGTCGAAGTTGACGGCACATTCGTTTCGCATGACGAAGGAATCCGCCGCGGCGGTACCCTTGAGAGTTTGTCGCGACTGCGGCCTGCATTCTGCGAGAACGGAACTGTCACAGCAGCAAACGCGTCTCAAATCTCCGACGGCGCGTCAGCACTGTTGATGACCACGAGTGAAACAGCAGCCCGACTGGGACTGTCCCCCATTGCTCGGGTGCACACAGCCGTGGTGGTCGGATCAGCCCCCATGCCCATGCTCACCGGCCCGATCCCCGCCACCTCCAAAGCGCTGAGCAAGTCAGGTTTGCGAATCGACGATATCGGAGTCTTCGAAGTCAACGAAGCCTTCGCGTCGGTCACGCTGGCATGGGCATCAGAGTTCAACGTCGACCTGGCCAAGGTCAACCCTCGCGGAGGGGCGATTGCGATCGGCCACCCACTCGGCGGCTCCGGCACACGCCTGATGACCAGCATGCTTCACCACATGCGAGCCGAGAACATCCGTTACGGCTTGCAGACGATGTGCGAGGGCGGAGGCCAAGCCAACGCCACGATCCTCGAACTTCTGTGACGCACCGACAACCCATACCAACAACGCCAAGGAATTTCGATGTCCAACATTTCGTTTAACTTCACCGGCCAAACCGTGGTCGTCACCGGCGGCGCCCGGGGCATCGGCCTCGAACTCGGCCGATTCTTCGTCCTCGCCGGTGCCAATGTCTGCTTGATGGATTATGACGCAGACGAAGTCACCAAAGCCGCAGCCGAAGTCGGGGCACGATCCGTCCATGCCGACGTCAGCAATACCGCCGATATCGACCGGGCGGTCGAGCAGATCATCAGCGACACCGGCCGCATCGACATCATCGTCAACATCGCGGGAATCCTTCGTGACAAGGTCCTCTGGAAACTCACAGACGACGACTGGGAACAAGTCCTGGCAATCCATGCCGGTGGCACGTTCCGCTTGACCCGAGCCAGTGTTCCCCACTTCCGGACACAAGGATTCGGACGCGTCATTAACGTCACCTCCTACACCGGGTTGCGTGGAAACGTGGGCCAAGCGAACTATGCCACCGCCAAGGCCGGCATCATCGGCTTCACGAAAACCGCAGCCAAAGAGTTGGCGCGGTTCGGAGTCACCGTCAATGCCATCTCGCCCAACGCGGAAACGCGTATGGTCGCCTCGATCCCCGAGAGTAAGAAGGCCGAACTCGCCGCAACCATCCCCCTGGGACGATTCGGCGACGTATCCGAAATGTGCTCCGCGGTAGCATTTCTTGCCTCACGTGAAGCCGGGTACATCACCGGAGTCGTATTGCCGGTCGACGGTGGCATCTCGATCTGATGCCGACTTTCACTTACCACACCCTGGCCACTGCCACAGGCACCGACCTCGGATTCAGCCGCTGGATCGATATCACCCAGGACCGCATCGACGCCTTCGCCGAGATCACAGAAGACCGCCAATGGATCCACGTCGATCCCGAACGCGCCGCCTACGGCCCGTTCGGCGCCACCATCGCCCACGGCTACCTCACCCTGTCGCTAGTTGCAGGTTTCCTCGACGAAGTTTTCCACCTCGACGGCGTCGCGATGTCGATCAACTACGGCACCGATCGAGTCCGCTTTCCACACCCTGTCACCGTCGGCTCCCACGTTCGCGGACACGGCGAGATCATCGACGTCGTCCCGGTCACGACAGGACTCCAAACCACTGTCCGCATGACCGTGGAAATCAACGGCGCTGAACGACCCGCATGCATCACGGACATACTGATCCGCGTCATGCCGGCGGAAGACGCGCCGAAACTGAGAACCGGTTCGACATCAATCACCCCTCGGGGTCCCGCGCCGTTGCCAATCCGCGCTTCGAAGCGCTTGGAAGACAAGGACTTCTCATGAGCGACTTCCAACCGCCCGAACTCGTCCTTTTTCACAAGGAAGGTGCGGTCGGCATAATCACGATCAACCGACCTGCCGCCATGAACGCGGTGAACTCCGATGTCTCGACCGCGATAGGAACCGCGCTCGATAAACTCGATACAGACCCTGGTTTGCGTGTCGGAATCATCACTGGCGCGGGCAGAGCTTTTTGCGCTGGAGCGGATCTCAAAGCGTTAGCTGCAGGGCAGTCGTTCCTCTCCCCTATCTATCCGGAATGGGGGTTCGCTGGCCTGGTGCAGCACTTCA
>Ga0224733_1017_pt1 | contig 36787 bp, 33 predicted proteins | sample IA12soil_GW_FP2_FD_161642 | JGI IMG/M metagenome (GOLD analysis project Ga0224733, IMG submission 161642) | Enriched cells from agricultural soil in Iowa, United States - IA12soil_GW_FP2(-) | ecosystem: Environmental > Terrestrial > Soil > Agricultural land | place: USA: Iowa | collected 2017-05-08
TTTTGGTGGGAAAAGGGGTCTCCTCAACCACGCGACCCCTCAACCCCACGATTCAGCAACCCACGCTCTTTCCCCCACGCCCCTCCCATGCAAATGGTCAAGCCCCTATACGTTCAATATCCTAAGCCGTGACCTATATTGTATAAAATACTGCCATCTTGGTTGTAGATGGTTACTGGGAGTTTGCCAGTTGGCTTATTTTGACCGAAAATAGTATTGACTGATGCTTCAAAGCTTGCCTTGTTATAGGAATACTGGACTAAGTAGGCTCCGACATTTGGATAGGACATGATGTCATAAGGGTTTCTGATTCCAACTGCCACTACCGGTTTGCCTGTGGCAATCAGTTGCTTTGTCATCAACATTTGGCTAGCATTCGGTGCTCTTCCTGCTACAGAAGATGTATAGGTGCCAACAATAATATATTTTGCATCTTTGATTTGATTTAACTGATTTGCTGTTAGCTCTGTGGAAGTATTGATATAAATCACATTATCATGATGTTTCTTTACTTCATTGAATAGTGAATCTACGTAGTAATTGGAAGAACCAACAACAGCTATTTTATCCTCTTTTGCCACTTGTAAAGGCAGTAGTTGATCATTTTTTACAAGGGTTATAGATTTCGCTGCAACTTCTTTTTCGATTTGTTTATGTTCTGGTGATCCAACCACTTTTAAAGCGTTGGCAACCTGATCCTCGATATTTGGTTCCACCTCAGGCTTAACAATGCTTCTATTTAATTTTAAGGTAAGGATGCGTTTAACGGATTGCTCGATTCTTCTCTCTGGAATGGCCCCCGAGCTTACCGCGTCATATAAACCATTTGCAACTTGTTCAACCCCAACTGGCATTAATAAAATATCAGCGCCAGCGTTCACAGCACGAATGGCGGCGTCAACTGGTCCGAAGTTCTCCACGATAGCTCCCATGTTCATCGCATCTGTAACAATCACACCCTTGAAACCCATTTGTTCGCGCATAAGTCCTGTCAACACTTTATAAGAAAGAGTTGCAGGGAGGGAAATTTCTGTTCCGTCCTTTTTTGAAATTACTTTTGTATCATCAATTTTAGGGAAAGTTACATGTGCTGTCATAATGGCATCGATTCCCGCGTTCATTGCCTGTTGAAATGGATAAAGCTCTACTTTCTGTAAACGATCCATATCATAAGGTACTTCCGGCAAGCCGATGTGGGAATCAACTGCTGTATCTCCGTGACCAGGAAAATGTTTGGCAGTGGAGGTTGTATTCGTTTGATGTAATCCATTGATATAAGCCTTTCCCAAATCCGCTACTAATTGCGGATCTGCACCAAAGGAACGAACGCCAATCACGGGATTATCTGGATTCACGTTTACATCCATCACAGGTCCAAAGTCCATGTTAATTCCATCTGCTTGCAATTCTTCGCCAATGACTTTTCCAACTTTCCCTGCGAGCTCTTCGGAACGAGTTGCACCAAGTGCCATATTACCAGGAAAATCGGTGGCTGTTTGCAATCTGGTTACAATTCCGCCTTCCTGATCTACGGAAACAAGCATTCCATATTTTTCTGCTGCATCTTGATAAGCCCTTGTAAGTCTAATGGTTTGGTCCGCAGAAACAGTATTTTCTCGGAATAAAATCACTCCGCCAATATGATAATCCTTAATAAGTTGAGCAATTTCTGGCTGCATTTGGGTTACATTTTTTCCCTTCCACGTGCGAAAATCAGGCATCAGCATCTGTCCAACTTTTTCTTCTAAGGTCATATGATTGATCGCTTTATTAATCAAGTCATAACGAGAGCCATGCTGTTTTTCTACAACAATCTTATCTTGATTGCCTTTATATTGAATGGAAATTCGATCTTGCCTATATCCATCACTTGCATAAATAAACGTTTTTCCATTATGTCCTTTTAGCGTTACTTTACCGTTTTGGTCAACAGAAGCTACATTTTTATTGGAAGATCTCCACTTTATGTTTTTGGATGCCAGGAGAAAATGACCATCACTATACACTTGAAGGGCATTTAACTTCAATGTATCATTTGCTACATCTCGGCTAACCTCAGGGACATTTAAATCAATGACTAAATCATTTGCTTTTGGAGAAGCACCTCCATCTGCTTTTGCTTTATTGGCACCCCGCTCTGATATACCCGTGAAAATGAAAGTACAAATAATGATTGAAAGGCTAAAAATCTTGAGCAGCTTTTTCATCTTTTCCCCTCCGATTTTGTGGAAAATAGGCCATACAGTATTACTTTGGATTCAGATTATAGTTCCCTCCTTAATCATTATTCAAAAGCTTGCTTACCTAATTACTACAACTGTATGCATAGGTAAAAAAGTTATGTAGGATGAAATAAAATAAGGAAGAAAGTAGGATGGTTTTTCCATCTATAATCAAGGAATGAAGGTGGGTATCACTGGAGGATGCAATGATGAAGAAAAGCTCTGTAAAAATGTAGACAAAAATGATAGTATTATCACTCACTATTTCCGTTACAATCAATATAGATGCTATTTTTCAACTATATCGGAAGAAGGAAAGATAAATGGATTGGAAGCCGGATAGAAACATGAAGAAACCAATATACAAGCAAATTGCTGAGTATATTGAAAATGGTATAACAGATGGTACGTTTCCAGTGGACAAGCCGCTGCCTTCTGAAAGAAACTTAGCTAAAAGGTATGGTGTAAATCGCAGTACTATTGTTTCAGCTTATGCAGAACTAGAAGCGAATGGACTAGTCGAGCGTAAGAAGGGCAGTGGAATCATCATTAGCAGAGATATTTGGGGGCTAACGAAAAAGCGGATTCCAAGCTGGAATCGATACATTGAGGCTGGGACGTTCTTGCCGAATATTCCTGTCATGCAAAGGATTAGAAAAGAAACGGAGGAAAGTCATCTTATTAATCTCGCGAGCGGGGAGTTATCTGCCGATCTATTTCCTAATGACTTCATAAAGAAGACGTTATCCAATGTGGAGTTTACAGGAAACTTAGGATATGACCATCCCCAAGGAAGTATGGAATTGCGACAGACCATAGCCAATCATGTACGGGAGTATCGAACTATCCAAACGAAGCCTGAAACAATTCTCATCACGTCAGGTGCACAACAGGCGATTCATCTTATTATACAGTGTTTATTAAAACCCGGAGATGCTGTTGTAATTGAAAATCCCTCCTATAGTTTTAGTCTACCTATCTTTAAAACAGCGGGCCTAAAAGTTTTTTATCTGTCTGTTGGGAAAAATGGAATCGATCCGTCAGAACTTATAGATCTTCATAAAAAACATCGAATCAAAATGATATTTACTAATCCTATTTATCAAAATCCTACTGGGACTTTGTTGCCTTATCATAAAAGAAAAGAACTACTGGATATCTCATCTGAATTTGGAATTCCAATCATAGAAGATGATCCATACAGCTTGATTTCCTTTACAGAGGAAAAACCATCCACTTTGAAATCAATGGATACGAATGGCAGTGTTTTATATATTAGTTCGTTACCGAAAATTGCTGCACCGGGTTTAAGAATCGGTTGGATTATGGGACCTAATCCCGTAATAGAACGACTAGCAGACGCGAAGCAGCAATTTGATTTTGGGCATTCTTCTATTTCACAATGGATTGGAAATCAATTCTTAAGTTCCACATTCTTAGACGAACAACTTTTACTAGTACGAAGCTATTTAAAACGAAGAAGGGATGTCATTGCCAAGGAACTAACTCATTATTTCCATGATCAGGTAGAATTTCATCTTCCAATGGGCGGCATTCATTTGTGGTGTCAGTTTAAAGAAGATATAAATGAGAATCGTCTGCTGGAAAACTCGATAAAAGAAGGAGTAATTTTTGCACCAGGCAGTACTCTCGGTACAAAAAAAGGTTGTATTCGTCTAACTTATTCAAAAAGGGATGAAGCCATGATACAACAAGGAATTCAACGTTTATATCGTGCTTTCGAACATGCAAAATAGAAAAAGTGGATGGCTAGATTCCTTATGTATTGGATGGTTTCAATGATTAATTACAACCTTATGATTATATTAAAAGAATTTCAAGATGAAATTTCGGCCTGGTCATATTGGTGGAGGTGTTTCTAAATGATGATGGTTGCCTATATTTTAGTGGCTTTAGTTGGGATTGCAGCATTAGTAGGAACGTTAATGGTTGCAGGAAAAGCAGATGCAAACTATAGTACTGCCACAAAAGGGAACTTAACGCGCATTCTTTTCATGTATATTATTCTTGGTATTATTGTGATAATAGGCGCAATAGTAGTCGGAATTTATTTAATCTAAAAAATCGAACTAGGTTAGGGTGGGAAAGCTTTGCAAGTATGAAAGATATTTGCAAAGCTTTTGCAGTCCTAAATAGCAAAATGTTGTATGATTATTTTAAATTATTTGATAACTATTGTACATTTGGTTAAAATAGAGTTGAGGATAGAGAAGCGTGGGCAGGTGAAGAGAATGTTGTATAACAAACAAGAAAAAACGATAGAAACGGATCGATTACTTCTACGTCTGTTCCATGAATCAGATGCAAAAAATGTCGCAAGAATGTGCAATAATTATAATATCTATAAAAGCACATTGAATTTGCCATATCCCTACACGTTAGATTGTGCCCTGTCATGGATTGCCCATCATGAGCAAAACTTTGAATTAGACAAAATGTATGAATTTGCTATAACGGACAAGCATACGGGACAATTATTTGGTGCTATAGCTATATCCAATCATCCTTCCTTTCAAAATGGCGAAATGGCTTACTGGATTGGGGAAGAATATTGGGGAAATGGTTATGGGACAGAAGCAGCCAAGGCAGTAATTGATTTCGTTTTTCAAGAGAAGAATTATCATCGTGTCTATGCACGCCATTTTAAATCAAATCCCGCATCTGGAAAGATAATGAAAAAGTGTGGAATGAAATACGAAGGAACGCTAAAAGACCATGTTTGTAAAAACGGTGCTTTTGAAGATATTGTATATTACGGAATTATAAATCCCATGAATTAATTATAAATATGTTTAAGAACGGACAGAGAAAGGCTAATGCAAAAATGGAGTAGCCTTTCTCTATTTTTACGGTGGTCTTTTTAAACTCATGAAATCAATGCCCGAATTGGGACAGGGAAGAGCAATATAAAAATACTACTTAGCTTATTTTTGTATTTACTGAATATACTTCTAAACCATTATCCAAACGAATAGAACGAGTAGAAGAATTCGTTTCATTGGATTTAAAAATGAAACTGGTTGATTACGTTCGAGAGAAATATTTAAGTGTTACAGACTATATGTATGTCAGAAAAATATTTTTTTAGATGGTCAATCATATGAGATATCATGGGTGGAAAATCATCATTCAAGTATTAATGGGAACAAAATAAAGGGCAAGGGTACTTATGATTTATAAGAGGAAGTATATATTCATATTTATTGGTTTTATTATTGTCATAATTACTCTTTTAGCAAAAGAAATGGGGCATAAACAAAATCAGGAAATCATTGCTTTACGAAAGGAGATAAAAGATAAATGAGCTTTGTTAAATATCATTACCTAGTACATTTATCCTGAGGTATTCTTCGGTTATTTATTTGTATTAAATGTGAAATGAAGGTCCAGCTAGTTATAACGATCGAGAATTTATGTTATATTCTAATAGAAATGCGTTGTTGAGAGCTATTGATTAATCTCTAAGTTTATAAAATAGATAGAAAGTCATGGGGTAAATTAATAGTAATGAGGGGACCGACATGAATAGATTTAATAATGATATCTTGGAGTCTTTTTCAGAAGTGAACAAAGCAATTTATAAGCTTGAAAAACTAGAAGCAGATAAACATGGCATCACCGTTGTCCAATTAAAAACGATTTTTCATCTTCATCTTCATCCTAATATTAGTTTAAGTGAATTGGCAGAAAAATTAAGGCTTACGAATAGTACTGTAAGCGGTGTAGTGGAACGATTGGTTCAACATAATTTTGTTGAAAGAGTGGTTCCGCCGTCAGATAGAAGATCCATTTCCCTTCTTCTCTCCAAAAAAGGGGAAGAGTTGTTAGAAACGATTTTTTCATCTGATAATACGACTATGACTAGGCTTAATGGGTTATTAGAAATACCGGAAGAAGATATTCAGCATTTATTTAGATTGCATAAACTAGTATTATCCAAACTGCAATGTCCAGAAGAATAACTCAAATCTAACAGGGGAGTTTTCATAGAGAATTAATAAGGAAGCGCTTCAACGCATGGGGAAATTACTTGTAATCTATTAATGGTTTTATGTATTGCATTAGGGGATTGTTCTATTTAAGTTTGAATCTATACGGCGAGTGGTATATAGTTACCAGTCGCCTTTTTCTTTGCAAAGTATTTTATGTAAAAAATTTTAAAACGGGAGGAAAGTATAACTTTTACCAAGAATATATAAATATTAGGTCAGGTTATCATTTGAAAGGAGGATTTTTTCGATGACAAAAAAGGTATTGCTATTAGCTGGGGATGCGGTAGAGGCATTAGAAATCTATTATCCTTATTTTCGCTGTTTGGAAGAAGGGTATGATGTTCAAATTGCAGCTCCATCGAAAAAGCAACTTCAAACCGTTATTCATGATTTTATTGGCTGGGATACTTATACAGAGAGCAAAGGGTATTTAATTGAGTCTACGATTGCTTTTGAAGATGTAAATCCGGAAGAATATGACGGACTAATTATTCCAGGGGGAAGGGCACCAGAGTATATTCGTTTAAATGAGAATGTTCCTAGAATTGTCGCACATTTTTTTGAGGCGAATAAACCGGTTGGGGCCATTTGCCACGCAAGTCTCATCTTAACAACGGTTAAGCAATATATGGAAGGCCGAGAATTAACCGCTTATATCGCTTGCAAGCCTGATGTTGAAGCAGTTGGGGCTACTTACATTGAAAATCATCTTCATGTGGAAGGAAATCTTGTCTCCGGTCATGCATGGCCAGATTTACCAGGTTTCATGAGAGAGTTTATTAAACAAGTAAATCAGTGAGTAAACTTAAAAAAATCCCCTAGGAATACATCAATTCTTAGGGGACCTTGTTTACTTGGCTGGAAGATTGTTGATATATTCTTGAAAGTCTGCAATACTTGGGTTTGCTATATAATGGCCGCCTTCGACTTGACTGGTTTGACCAGTGATAAATTTTGATTCATCAGAAGCAAGGAATACCACGGTATAACCAATATCATCTGCTTCACCGTGGTAAGGAAGGGCATAATATTTTTCAAAAATATTTAAGACAGCAGGCGGCAGATTATTTTTCGCAGCTGGTGTTAAAATCAGTCCCGGTGCGACACCATTACAGCGGATATTGTCCTTTCCATATTGTGCAGCAATATAACGCGTAAGATTTACAACAGCGGCCTTGGAAGCTCCATAAGCAAATCTTGTTGCATCACCTGCAAAAGCAGCCATTGATGCAGTATTGATGATAGATCCTTCTCCAGCTTTTATCATGTGTGGAATAGCATAGCGGCTTCCAAGAAGTACGCTTTTTAAATTCACATTCATGAGGCGATCCCACTCATCTAAATCCATATGTACAACATCTATATCTTTTTGAAGATTAGTTAATCCCACATTATTGTAAAGGACATTTAGTGCACCATATGTTTTAACAGTGAATTCTATTGCTTCTTGGATAGATTTCCCTTTGTAAGCAAGCGTCTAGGAAAATACCGACTGCTTCTCCGCCTTGTCTCTTAATTGCTGCGGCAGCCTCTTTAGCACCGACTACATTAAAGTCGCCAATAACTACTTTTGCCATTATGGTTGCTGCAGACAAGCCGATTCCAGATGCTCCACCAGTAATTAATGCAACCTTTCCTTGAACACGTCCCATTTTTATTTCTCCTTTATTATTAAAATATGATTCTATCGAATATTTTAACGTGATTATTTAGATGTCAAATAGTTTAATCATAAACTATTTTATCATTTAAAAATCTATTATTACGTTTTAATGGAAAAGAGGTGTTGCTGGCGGCTGTGGTACAAAGGAGGAAGACAGAGGTTTCTAATGATGTTGATTTTGGAAAAAGTGACTGAAAAAATCATGATTAGCTGGATAGCATGTAGAAAAAAGTATAAAACGGTGGGAGCTGGTTCCGTTAAATCGCTATGTTGTCATTTTGGGGGTGTTGGGTTTTTTATGGAAATAACAAACCGTGCGTCCGCGAAAAGCGTAAGTGAATATTTATTTTACAATAAAATTATTATGTAAACTTCTTAAACGACTAAAAAAAATAGTGGAAAATAGCTTTCCACTAATTCTACTATCGCTTTGAATGCCGATATCCTGCAGCCTGAGCTTGGGATTCCGTACAGAACCAGACGATATTGTCTTTTGTCCGGTCATAATAGGCATCACCAGGCATGTGGTAAATTTTGCTATTGGCGTTTCCTTTAATTTTTCCTTTACAGCTAAGGTTGCTTTCTTTGTCGTCTGCTGGATTATTTACAAAAGCGTTTGCATTGCCGCCAGAACTTGTTGGATGTTTCGAAGATGCTGAGCGATGAGATGGAGCAGATTGGCGGGTTGTGCTGCTTGTTTGCTTGGAAGCACATCCATTGAACCCTTTATCGGTTACAAAACCGTTTAGAGACCAAATATTAAGATGTTTATTTTCTGCCATTTTTTCATCGCTTTGATATTTGGACAAATATTTGTATGGCGGATTGTAAATATATGCTACTCGCGCATACCCATCTTTTATTAATTCCTCTTGCACTGATTTTCCATCTACAAAAACGTATGCAAGGAGGCGGCCATACTTATCTCGTTTATCCCCATTTGTCTCAAATTCCAGACTAAGCTTTCCGCTGTTGACAAGCTGTTTGTTTTTATTATAGGCACTTACTGCATAATTTTGAACACAAGTACCAGGCTTCTTTTCCTCTGGAGTATCTACCAGCAAGTAACGGACGGTTTCTTCCTTTCCGTTATACATTACTTTAATAGTATCTCCATCTACCGTTCTAGTCAGTGTCACAGGAACCGTATTTGCAGTTGAAACGGTTTTTTGAGATTTTGCCGCCTCCGTCTGCTTTTTGGTACCATTCACATTAGATTTCGGTGCTTTTGTTTTTTTATTGTTCTCTTCTTTGTCAACAACAGTAGTTTGCTTTTCGGGATTTTTTACTGTGTGAGTGTCGGATGAGGCAACTTTCGTGTTTGCTGTCTCGCTGTTTGGATTACTATGATATACGAAAAAGATCAACACAATCACGGCAATAATCCCAAAACATCCTAATTTTCCTTTTTTCATACCTATTTCCCCTCTACCAATATGAAACATTTTACTTTTATCCCAATCATTTATTTTAGAGGATAAAAATTACTATTTCAATAGATTTCGGTATTTACTAATAATTAGATAAAATTACATTTTTGGTTTGCTATTAACAGTATGGCTGGAATTGATGAATATTTTTTGATTTGGTTCTATTTATATGCAACCCAACGTAAAAATGGGTACAAAAGACCATAAGGCAGTAGTTCATACTTCATCTATCATGTATAGAAAAAAAGGGGGAACGATTATTGGGGTTAAAAGTTGGGATTATTGGCTGCGGCTCGATTGCTAGATTTCGCCATGGGCCGGAATATAAAGCAAATCCACATGTCGAAGAAATTGTATTTTATGACCATCATCTAGAAAGAGCGAAAACATTAGCTAGTTTATTTGGCGGTCGTGCAGTAGAAACAGTGGAAGAACTGTACCATGATCCAAAAATTATAGCAATAAGTGATTGTTCCTCCAATGATGCCCATCATATCTATTCCACTAATGCCTTGTTGAATGGTAAGCATGTCCTTTGTGAAAAACCGCTTGCCATAAATGTAGAGTGTGCAGAAAAAATCCTAGCAGCACAAAAAAGGTCAGGTAAGAAATTAATGGTAGACCATAATCAACGATTGACTAAGGTGCACCAAAAAGCTAAACAAATCATTGAGAAGAAAGAACTAGGGGACGTATTAACTTTTACCACAACGTTTGGCCATAAAGGACCGGAAAGCTGGGGAGTGGAAAAGTCGAACGCTACCTGGTTTTTTAAAAAAGAACGTTCTTCCTTAGGAGTTGCAGGAGATTTAGGTATCCATAAAATCGACCTTATTCACTACTTACTAGACGATGTGATCGAAGAAGTGAAAGCGTTTCACGCTACCTTGGATAAAACCGATGAAAACGGAAAGCGAATAGAAGTATGTGATAACGTCGTTTGTGCTTTAAAAACGAGAAAAGGACGAATCGGAAATGCTTCCTTCTCATGGACTTATTACGGTTTCGAAGATAATTCCACCATTATCTACTGTCAAAACGGGATTATGAAAATGTATGATCATCCTCACTTTCCGCTTTTGATTGAAACAAAGGATGGAGAAGTAATTAAATACGAATTGGAATCCATTCAAACAAATGAGAACCAAACGAGCACTGGTGTAATCGAGGCTTTTATAGATTCTATTATGAATGATAAAGAACCTCCTATTACAGGCGAACAAGCTTTAACCACGTTAAAAGTGGTGGAATCGATACTGGACGGAAAACATGTCTAGATGTTTCGGTATAAGAAATAAAGCTACTTCATAAAATGAAGTAATCTTTTTAGTATATATAATAGAATAATGCTGTTTGGGAGTAAATTATGGAGGGGGAATGGGGAGTGAAGAAGACTTTATGGATGCTTGTTGCAGTCGTACTAATAATGGTGCCGCTTCTCACTGCATGTGGCGGTGAAAAGTCATCCGGAAACAATGGTAATGGCGGAAGTTCAGGTGGCAAAAAGCACAAAATCGGAATACTGGCACCGGCAGTTACACATGGCTGGGTCGCTGCGGTTGCGTACAATGCAGAGCTCCGGGCAAAAGAGCTAGGAGATAAGATTGAGTACAAAATACAGACGAGTAACAATGCGGAAGAAATGACTTCCCAACTAGATGACTTAAAAACATGGGGAGCCGAAGCCATTGTGGCATTTCCACAGTGGGAAGGCATGGAGGTGCCGATTAAGCAAGCATTGGATGCCGGAATAAAGATTGTCAACTTTGACATCAAAATCGATGTAGATGGTGTCTACCGGGTAGCGGGAGATAATAAAGATATGGGGATTCAAGGAGCTAAGTATGTGGTAGACAAGATCGGGAAAACAGGAACGGTAGTCATGCTGGAAGTTCCTTCTTCAGGATCCGTTTCAGAACTAAGAAAACAGGGATTTGTTGATACAATGAAGGAGATCGCACCAGATATGAAAATCCTCACCTATGCAACAAAGTTTACTCGTGAAGATGGGCTAAAGGACTTCTCAGATATCTTGACTAAAAATAAAAAGATTGATGCTGTTTATTCTATGGATGATGAAACGTCTATTGGTGTTTTGCAGGCAATCAAGGAAGCTGGCAGGACCGATATTAAAGTGGTCACTGGCGGCGGTGGCATGCAGGAATACTTTAAAATGATGCCGGAAAACAATGACATCTGGATTGAATCCGCACTATATAGCCCAGCAATGGTCAAAGACGCAGTAGATATTGCGTTAAAGCTTTTAAATGGAGAAGATGTCCCAAAAGAGACGATTATTCCTACTACTATTGTAGATAAATCCAATTACCAAAAATATTTAGATGATCAATCACCATATTAATCTATGTTTCTATCGAACGAAAACACATGAGGGGTTATGGCATTGCTATAGCCTCTTTTTATAAAGGTTGGTTGCGAAATGATAATCGAGATGAAAAATATTAGGAAGTCATTTGGAAGTAACGAGGTCTTAAAAAATGTATCGATTACCTTAAAGGGGGGAGAAATATGTGCTCTGCTTGGTGAAAATGGAGCGGGAAAATCGACCTTGATGAATATACTTGGCGGCGTCCATCAAACGGACTCAGGCACGATAAGCATTGATGGCAATTCAGTAAAGTTCGCTACTCCTGCACAATCTCAAGAGGCAGGTATTGCCTTTATTCACCAGGAACTAAATCTCATTAATGATTTGCCGATTTTTGAAAATATGTTTCTTGGAAGAGAACTAAGAACGAAAAGAGGAAGACTGGACTTAGAAAGAATGTTGCACGAAACGAAGGAAGTTTTTAAAAAAATGAACGTTCTTCTAGATCCGAAAACGTATGTATCTGATTTGGATGCTTCCTATAAACAAATAGTAGAAATCTGCAGGGCAATGATGATGAATGCTTCCTACATCATTATGGATGAACCTACCACCTCCTTAACCAATCATGAAATAAATAGAGTTTTTTCCATGATGAGAGCTTTAAAAAGTAAAGGGGTAGGGATTATCTTTATTTCTCATAAACTACATGAGGTGATGACCGTCTGTGATAGATTCACAGTATTGCGGGATGGAAATCTTGTTGCGGAAGGAAACATCCGCGAAGTGACTACCAATGATTTGGCAAGATATATGGTGGGATATGAGGTAAGAACAGGGTCCCTGTTAAAAGAGAAAAAGCTTGGGACAGAAGTTTTGCGAGTAGAGGGACTTTCGAATTATAAAGACTACCGAGATATTAACTTTTCTGTTAGAGCCGGTGAAGTTCTAGGGGTGACTGGGCTTTTGGGGGATGGTCGAAGTGAACTATTTCAATCCATTTTTGGAGTAGACAAACCTGCATCGGGAAAAATGTACTTAAATGGCAAGGAAATAACCATAAAAAGTACCACTCATGCAATCAAGGAAGGCATTGCATATGTACCGCGCAACAGGAAAGAGAATGGGATTATCAAGGATATGGATATATTAGAAAACGCATCCATCGTGACGTGGCCGACCTATTCCAAGCATGGAATTCTTCGCATTCAAAAACATAGGGAAAAATTTGCTCAGCAACGAAAAGCATTACGAATCAAGATGGGACAAGAAACAGACAGCATTCATAGTCTTTCAGGCGGGAATCAGCAAAAGGTTATTTTATCCAAGTGGTTAATGGCAAAACCGAAACTGCTAATCTTAGACAACCCTACACAAGGTGTGGATGTTGGGGCAAAAGAAGACATCTACAATATTATCCTGCAACTTGCCGAGGAAAACATTGCCATCATTGTGCTCTCGAGTGAAGGACAGGAAATAACCCGCGTATGTGACCGAGCGCTTGTCATGTACCATGGAGCTATTCAAGGGGAAGTAACGGGTGAAACGATGACAGAGCACGATATTATGCGTCTCGCAACAGGCGGTTCATTAGCCCAATAAGGGAGGGGAAGGGAAACGATGAATAATTGGAAAAGCTTCTTACAGTGGTTCCGTCATAAATGGAAGGAGGCTCCGCTATTTAGTACGGCCATTGCGCTCATCATAATGGTGATTCTGCAGACATTGGTATTAGGATTTAATTATGATTCCTTCGGCAGCTGGTTCCAGTCATGGCTCAACAACTGGATTAATATTCTAAGAAACAACGCCGGAATTGGAATTATTGCATTAGGAATGACATTTGTCATTATGACGGCGGGGATTGATCTATCCGTAGGCTCTACTTTAGTTGCAACCGGTGCTTTTGCGATGATTCTATTGGATACAGGCTCTAAAGGAATATTGGCGCAAATAGGGATAACAGGAATCCCTGCCTTTATTATCGCAGTCGTTATCGTAATAGGTTTTGGCTATTTATTAGGGGCACTAATTGGTATTACGATCACAAAAGGAAAGACTTCACCATTTATTATTACATTAGGCGCAATGATGATCTTCCGAAGTGTAACTCAACAGTTCATGCAAGGGTATAATCCTACTGTACCAATGGATTTCTTGCAAATTTCCAATTTCAGCATTGGGGGATATTTGCTTATGCCGATTCTCTATTGGGCAGTCATAGCGTATATCCTCCATTATGTATCCAGGCGCACCGTCTTCGGCAGACAAGTTATAGCGGTTGGTTCCAATGAAAAATCCGCAAAGCTATCAGGTGTCAATGTGGATAAAATTAAGGTAAGAGTATATGCTCTTATGGGAATTCTTGTTGCCATCGCAGCGATTCTTCAAGTAACGCGCATAGGTTCTATGGACTTTGCAAATGCCGGAAGAGGGGCGGAAATGGACGCTATCGCTGCAGCTGTAGTGGGGGGAACAAGTTTGATGGGCGGAAGAGGATTTATCATTGGAACGATTTATGGGATGTTGATTATTGCAGTAATGAATAATTTATTGAACTTATTTGGAGTTCCTCCATTTCTAAGAGAGGCGTTTAAAGGGCTCATTGTGATTGGGGCAGTGCTTTTACAGCGAAAAGAGAGGACAGCTTAGTAGATTAGAAGGCCATCACGAGAGGTCTTTTATGAAAAATGATAAGAATGTATTTGCAGCTCATTCACCGTCTTTTTTCTTGGAAAAGTCAACATCAGGTGAAAATGGAAGAGCTATTTCCCTTTATAAAATTTTCCTTCCATTTTCACTCATCCGTACTCTGATGCACAAGATTTACGGTTTTTTTATAAAAACCCCTGTATATGCATATGATATTTTAATAAAAGAAAGGCACTCTACCTCTTAATAATCGTAAACTGTTCAAACCATATGCAGCACCGACCAACCCGGCAACTGCACCTAATCCCCCGAAAGCTAAGCCTAATCCGCCGCCGACTCCGCCAAAACTACCAGGACCAAAATATCCACCTGGTCCCATACGAGCACCATAACCATCCTTTCTTTTTCCTATCTCAAAACCTTGATATGGGTAAGCACCGAATGGCATTCTTTTTCCTCCTCTTATACAACTGTCTATCACTTCATTTATAGCTTATGAAAAATAGACCAGTTCTGAGTTTGTCCTTATAAAGGGTGAAATAAAAGGGTGGAATATTTGAGTGAATTATAAGTAATGGGGGAATATGACGTAAATCACGTTTTTAAAAGCAGCAAGCACTGTTTTTCGAAAAATGTCCTTGGAGATTGTATGTTGGTGCCAGCCTTAGAAGGTGAATTTGCTATATTTTTATCGATGAACAGCGTTTAAGAGATTAGCAATTTACAGGAAAAGGCTTGCGTTATATTCCCGAGCGCAGCGGCAACACTCTTTTTGCAAGAACTGCTGGCAGCTCTGAATCGTAATAATATAGATACGCAAATACTTACCATCGTGGCAGCCATGACAGGCAAGCAGGAGCATATTTTATCAAGCTGCATTGCTGGATCTTTATACAGATGCTGAATTATCCATGGATGTAAGTGTATCCAATAAGAGGACTGAATAGAAGCACATGGGGAGCGGCAACCGAAATTTTATAGCTCACCAGTATTAGCTTAAAACTTTTCCAGAATGCAGAAATGGAAAAAAATATCTATATTGGACTTTTATAGTATAATAGATGAATCAGTGGAAGACTAGGAGGAATAAAAGTTGAAAGTATTTAGTAAATATTTCATGCTTGTCATTGCGGTGTTTATGTTAGCGGCGTGTTCAACGTCAAAACAAAATGTTGCTGTAAAAACAACAGATTTGACCATTGAACCATTAAAATTATCGAGTAAAGAGAAAACACTAATCAGTAAAACCGGATTACAATTTATTCAATACTATAAGTTAAATGGTCGCTTGCAAAAGAATGAAGATTTAAAATTGGAACTCGTAAAATATGAAAATGGTAAAAATACAGGTGAACTAATGAGTACTTCTGATGAACCGAAAAATACTTTTCACAACGAAATTTTATCATTCGGAACTCAGTTGTTACAGGAAGAAAAAGAATTGAATGTATTAATGGGAATACAAAGTGGAATATCCAGTACGACACAGCCTGTAAAAAATATTTCCGTGAGTTCGTATGGAAGTGTATTAAATAAAAAAATCAAATTAATCAAGGGTAAGCCCGTTTATTTAGCCGCTTGGATGGGAACGTCGAAAAACGCAATAAGCGGCAATTTGGAGGATGCAGAGGGGAAATTTCCGAATGTAATGAAGCAATCTGAATTAGCAGTTGTGTATAAAATCACACTCGTTGATCGGAAAAAGTAATACGTGGTGCTCTCCAGAAGGCGGACACAGGTTCCGTGAAAATACAGGGGATTTTGCCTTTAGCGTACACACAAGTTATTTTTGTGTGTTTTTTGCTGAATCGCGGAACTTCTGTAGACTAAATTGCCCGTTTCTTTAGTGGCTGCTTTTTGTATACATAGCAATTTTTCCTCCTGCATATGTTTCCAAAAAAGGAGGAGAAATTAGATGAGTAAAGGACATATGAATTCGATTTGTGATCAATTTGCGCACATCTTAAGTGGAAAAAGTACATTAGAACATGGGGGTTGCTCTGTTCGTTTTAAACGACCATTTGAAATAACTATTCAGGGGAAGAAAAGCACGGCTGTTCTTGGAGTCGATGCGACCTTCGAATCGCTGGATCCATATGGTAATGCACTAAACATTGCTGAGATTGCAATTTTGGAGGAGGAAATCCCAGCATTTACTCAGGCGGCAGCTCAACAGGGACTGATTATCAGTGCCCTTCATAATCACTGGCTTTTTACCCATCCAGTTATCATGTATATCCATCTGCAATCTGTGGAATCTCCAATTCAGTTTGCTCATAAATTAGCTTATTGCTTCTCTATGCTAAAGCAATATCCAGTTTCTAGTTAGTATAAATGATTTACAGCTGCTATATTCTTTGTTGGTATATCTTATATTTATAGTCAAATGAAAAACCACGCCTTAAAGAGTGGTTCCATTTCAAAATAAGAAGCTTTTTTTAGAATGATATCTTACCATTTTGCATTGATAATAAAAGTAAGAAACGATAACATGTCAACTTTGTCTATTTAGGCAAAGGGGGTCGTCAATAAAAGTAGCGTTTGTGTATTCAACCTAGTACAAGATGATCAACATGAAATTTTCCCATCATGGTGTTTTTATGTTTTGATTTGAAGAAGGTAACATGCTCCATCATCTGCAAAATATAGATATTCTCCATGATGCACGTTAAAAGATACATTTTCTTTGTCATATACTAGCTGTTGTAGTTTATCAAAGGATTCCATGAATGGTTCAGGTGGATTTATAATGATATTTTCACCTCTATCCGTTACAACAAATCCTTTAGGATTGGATTTCCTTTCAGGCTTCAATTCAACATACCATTTTCCATTTAGGAACATTGTGTATGCAGTAATAGACCGCTTTCTGCTTTGTACTCTCCACATGTTACGGCAATTACATCGGTGAATCTTACTTTTCATAGCCTAACCTTCTTTCAATCGTTGATCCTTTATAGGCGAACGTTAAATAGTTATAACTTCAGTTTATCTTTGCTCTAACGAGGAAAGACTCGTTCCCTATGCCTATAATATTTCTGTTATTAAAACGTTTCTTAATGTAAGACCAACTTAAATAATAAGTGACTTCAAGCTTGGTAATATAAATAAGTTCAATTATTGGAAATTATATCTGAACCCTAACTGTAAGGAGTACAATATTTTATTTTGGAGGAAAATGACATGTTGTGCTTATCCTAGATAAAAAGGTAAAGGCATGAACAAAAAAATCTGACAGTATAATTAGCGGTGTGGTTGAAAAAGCTAATGTAAAAAGGAAGTACCTTTTCGATGATTGGATTTATTGCTGCGATTATTCTATTTAACTTGTTAGCTTTTACAACCAATAAACGACTAAACAAAAATCAATTGCTGCATATATCGATGTTTACAATCGCTTTCCAGGCAGTTACTGAAACCTTTATAGACTTTAAATACCACGGTTATTGGTACTTTACAAAAGAAATAAATTGGTGGGTGCTTCCTGCTTTCACTGTATTAATTCCTCCTGTTAATATCCTATTTTTAAATTGGTATCCCTTTAAGCAATTGTTTTACAAACAATTGCTTTACCTACTGTATTGGGTAATAGCTATAACATTATATGAAATCATCACATTATTACCTGAACCTTGGGGGTATTTTCGCCATAATTGGTGGCGTACATGGTATTCCTTACTCGTTAATCCAGTTTTGTTCATTTCTGTTTTACTTTATTATAAAATAGTCTGTAAAATAGAAAATCAAGCAACTAAATGAAAATTGAAAGACTCAAATCGAGCGCTGTATTTATGTTGTGATATATTCATTCTATTAGGTTTAACAAATGAAAATAGCAATCTTAAGATAAATGGTATCCTGAGAGAAATTGCTTGAATTAGGGCAACCTTGCAAATAATATTATAAAATGCTATAATAAGAAGAATTATTTTTGTTCGGTGTAAAGGATAGTATTAGTAAAAACTTTTCGTCTTGATGATCACTGTGGGCAAGGATAGTAATACATTAGTGTGCTAACACACTGGGAGGCAACAAACATGGAAAAAGGTAAAGTAAAATGGTTTAATAGCGAAAAAGGTTTCGGATTCATCGAACGCGAAGGTGGAGAAGACCTATTCGTTCATTTCTCCGCAATTCAAGGCGAAGGGTACAAAACTTTAGAAGAAGGTCAAGAAGTGACTTTTGATGTTGAGCAAGGTCAACGTGGAGCACAAGCGGCTAACGTTCAAAAGGCTTAATTTTAATCCCAAGTATGAAAAGACTCTTTTATAGAGTCTTTTTTATTTCCCTAAAAAATAAAAATCCCACTCATAATGAGTAGGGAACATGAAATAGTAAATGGTAAATATTTTATAACATATTATTTATATTTTTCCTAATTTTAAAAAATATCCGCTAACGACAAGGGATTATTGTGAATTCTTAAAATAACAGCAGGGCATGCTCTCTTTTATAGAATTAAACGGGAAAATTATTTCAATAGGACAACTTTTCTTCCCTGCATATTTTCTTGAGTAATGCGCGACAGCCAACGGAAACAAGACTATATGTTTCTTCAAAGTCCCCTGTGTAAAATGGATCAGGTATATCTTTCTTTTCTTTGGTTAGGTCAAGCAGCCTAATTATCTTTGGATGATTAGGCTTGCCAGTTATAGTATATATATTATTTATATTATTCTTGTCCATACCTATAATATAGTCAAACTTATAAAAGTCTTCTTTTATTAACGGCCGTCCAACAAGTCCATTAGAAGAGATCTTGTATTTCTTTAGAATATCAAGAGTTCCTTTGTGTGGAGGTAAGCCGATTTGCCATGAACTAGTTGCAGCGGAATCAACTAAGAATTTGTCATGTAAATTTTTTTTAATGACCATGTCACGAAATAAAGCTTCTGCCATTGGTGAACGGCAAATATTCCCCAGGCATACAAATAAAACGCTAATCATGTACTTTACCCCTTTTAATCATCTTATATTCATAAAATCATCTTATGTATAAAACACCTTATTCGTAATCTTTGGAACAACTTAATTATTTCATAATACAAAGGCTTGAATGATTTTGAGTTTCCAATTTTAGAAGATAGTCATCAAAAAATCAATATTTGCATTTTTTCACAAACTAAAAGAAGATGAGGTAGCTGCTCCACTAACGGACGGCTAGTATAAGAAGAATCATTATTCGGATTAAATTATGGTTTGCGATATCATTCTTTATATTAATGTTAACTTATGAATATTCATTATATTGGTGAATAAAAGCTTCGATTAAATGAGTAATGGGGAAAAAGCTACACCATTTTTAATGTTTCAAGACGGTAATGCAGAAGAAACGATGAATTATTACATATCGATCATAGACGATTCCGAAATTACTAGCATCTACAGCGAATGAAGCTGGTGACGAAGGAACTGTCATGCAGGCTATCTTTTCCATAAAAGGCCTTAAGCAGCCAAGAATAACAAGCAAAAATGATACAATAATTAAAATAGGTCTTGTTTTCAAGGAGGAAAAACATGGATTACATTTTATCAAATAATTTAAATAGGAAGAGGTCGGCCAACAAAACCATAGCGGCGGGTTGTCGTCATACCATTGGCCTTAAATCGGACGGAACGGTGATCGCTGCAGGTGATAATAAGTATGGCCAATGTAATGTAAGCGGTTGGTTCAATATTGTGGCCGTTGCGGCTGGGAATGTTCATATGGCGAGGAACACGGGGAATGCTCATACAATTGGTCTTAAATCGGACGGTACTGTGGAGGCTGTGGGTTGGAATAAGCATAACCAGTGCGATGTAAACGACTGGTGCGATATGAAGCGGTTGCTGTAGGTTGGTGTCGTACCATTGGTCTTAAATCGGATGGTAAGGTGGAGGCTGTCGGGCGAAATAATGAAGGTGAATGTAATGTAAGCGTCTGGCAAGATATTGTGGCGGTCGCGTCGGGTGATTGGCATACCATTGGTCTGAAACTGGACGGAACGGTGACGGCTGTGGGGAATAATAGGTATCGTCAATGAAATGTAAGCCATTGGCATGACATTGCGGCCATTGCAGCCGGTTATTTACATACTATTGGTCTTAAATCGGATGGTACGGTGGTAGCTGTGGGTCAAAATAAGGTTGGTCAATGCGATATTAGTAGCTGGCGCGGTATTGTGGCAATAGCGGTGGGGAGTAGTCATACCATCGGCCTTAAGTCAGACGGTACTGTGGTTGCGGTAGGTTCTAATAAGTATGGTCAATGTAATGTTAGTGGCTGGTCCGATATTGTAGAAATTGCAGCAGGTTGCGCCCATATAATTGGTCTAAGATCGGACGGAACGGTGGTTGCCGTGGGTGATAATGAATATGGCCAATGCGATATAAGCAGCTGGCACAACATCCAATTTCCAGGCAATTAATTTACATAAAAGGTAAAAAACGATTCCTCTGCTAACAGGTTAGCTTAATAGGCATAATGATAAGAGATGTTGAAACTATGTTAAAAAGAGGCCGTTTATGAATAACAGGTAATTTCCAATCAGATAATTACAAGTGTCACCATCGGAGTGATCTTTTCCTTGTCTTTGATTGTATTAACTCTTTATTTGCATTTACCTTAGCTTAGCAACTAGAATAAAACTAGTTAATCTACTATCTGTTGGGAGGATTAAAATGCATACATTAGGATGGATTGGATTAGGACATATGGGAGCGCCGATGGCAATGAATCTTTTACAGGAAGGCTGCCAAGTGAATGTGTATAATCGTTCACTGGAAAAAATAACGGCTTTAGTAGAAGCCGGGGCAACTCCACTGCCATCACCAAAAGAAATAGTCAAGCAATCTGATATTACCTTTATGATGTTGTCGGACTCCCATGCAGTAAAATCTGTACTAGCGCAAGAAAACGGAGTATTAGAAGCGATAAAACCAGGTAAAATTTTAGTAGATATGAGTACGATTTCACCAGAAGATTCATTATCAAATGCGGAACTTGTTTCTGAAAGAGGCGGTGTATATTTAGATGCACCGGTTTCTGGCTCAGTGGGTGCTGCTATTGGAAGACAATTAGTGATTCTCGTTGGTGGGGATAAAACTGCTTTAGAAATTTGCCAACCTTATTTTCAACTTTTAGGTAAAAAAACGATTCATTTTGGGTCAAATAGCAAAGGGAGTTCCGCAAAATTAGCTATTAATTTGTTACTTGGCGTGATTGGACAAGGGCTTGGTGAAACATTACTATTTGCCGAGAAATCGGGACTAGAAAAGGAAAAAGTGTTGGAAATGATCTCTTTTTCCAGTATGAATACCCCTCTATTTCAAGGGAAAAAAGAAATGTACCTGAAGGGGGAATATCCATCTGCCTTTATGCTTGAACTAATGGCGAAAGATTTAGGACTAATAAAAGCGGAAGCAAATCGTCTCGAAACCAGATTGCCACTTGCGGAACAAGCAAATGCTACTTATCGCTCTGCGAAAGAAAATGGGAAGGCAAAGCTAGATATGGCAGCTGTTTATTTAGAGCTAAAGGATCAAAATAACATCAAGGAATAAGCAACGTTTAGAGGTTCTTCCTTCGTTCGTTAAGAAAACAACAAAAGAAAAATCAAATAGATTGTAACCGTAAATGGTTAAAACTCCAGCTGCCAATTTGGTGGCTTATTCTTATTTGGCTTATAGTTTGATAACATTTTTATATAAATTATGGTATATCAAATAGCCTGCCATTCTAATATAGCTAGGAAGCAGTGGAAACGATTGGTTATCATTGGAAGAATCGAAGTGTGAGATATAAGGTGTTTTCCAAATTTTAACATTTAATCTTCTCAGTTGTCATTTTCCATTATTCAAAATATAATAGGAATACTCTAACTATTCAGGATAAATGGACGCTTGGGGGAGGAAGGTTTCAATGGATTTAAGTTACTATCATTGCGGAACGAAAATAATCATGGGAAATGGTTCTACGAAGGAAATTTCAAGAGTTATAAAAGAATATTATCCGGATAAGACACGGATCATGGTGGTGAGTGATAGAGGTTTAGTAAATCTAGGTTTAGTCAGTACTCTATTAAATACACTTGATGGAGCCGGATATGAGACCATTTTATTCGATTCGGTTTCACAGAACCCTCGTGATACCGAGTGTATCCAAGGAGCAAGACTATATATGGAACAGAGTTGTGAAATGGTAATTGGATTTGGTGGGGGAAGTTCCATTGATACAGCGAAAGCAATCGCACTCCTAGGACCGAATGGGGGAACCCCTTTAGATTATTTTCATAAAAAGCGAGAATATGAGAATATTGCTCCAATCATTTGCATTCCTACCACAGCCGGAACAGGTTCGGAAGTAACAAGATCCTCCGTAATTACTGTTGCATCCACACATCAAAAAATTACATTAAAGCATGAATTATTACGGCCAACACTTGCTATCTTAGATCCCGAATTAACTTATTCATTGCCTGCACATATTACCGCTGCAACTGGTGTGGATGCATTAGTTCATGCGATTGAGGGGTACACTTGTAAAGTAACAAACCCTATTTCTCAAGCTTTCGGAGCCAGAGCTATGCAACTTATTCCCCAATATCTTCTACAAGCATTTGAAGATGGAAATAATCATGAAGCTCGTGCAATGATGCTGGAAGCTAGCTTATTAGCTGGATTATGCTTTGGATCCGCGGATGTAGCTGCTGTTCATTGTTTGGCAGAGGGTTTAGGAAGTCTCTATGATACTCCACATGGGGTGGCCAATGCTGTCTTCCTACCATATGTCATCGCGTTTAATGCACAAGATAATAGTAACATTCATGCCTTAATCTCGAGATTGATGAAATTTGCGAATGACTATGATTCAGAGCTTGCAGCGGTAGAAAAACTTGTAACGGGAATAAAGAAATTTACGGAAGATCTAGGAATTCCAAGGCTCAAAGAGCTCCCCAATGTTAAAGAAGAAGATTTCGAAAAAATTGTTCATCTTGCTTATATAAACAATTCAACCATAAGTAATGTCAGGGATGTTACCGAAGATGATTATCGAAAGATTTTATCCAATGCCTATTACGAAAATGATTTGGTTTGGTCGTAAGTAGGTAGTATACAAATTGCCCATGTTCTCGGATTCATATAGAACGATGGGCAATTTTTTTAAGCTACGGATATTTGCACATAAGTTTTTTTGGTTCATATTAATATTTCAGATGAATTCATAAGCCAGTTACTTAAACCATAGTCTATTTGTTGCTATATCCATTAGATAACTTGTTTGGTCGGACGAATCGTGATTGATTCATGAAAGTTGTCCACTGATGAATCATAGAGTAGTTGTTGTAAACTACTAGGATTTTATATTACAAGTTGGTGTTGTCCGTCTTCCATTGATTGATAACTCGTTTATTTTAATTTGCCGCCAAATACCGGGAAGAAGCTATGTTCACCATAATCCTGGATGTGCTCTACATTTTTTAAAGTCTCCATATCAGCATCACTTATTGAAAAATCAAGATCAGCATTGTTCCTCATGTGATCCGGATTTGCTGTCTTAGGAATGACGACAAGACCAAGCTGGATATCATAACGTAGACAAAGTTGTGCAACAGATACTCCATACCTATCAGCTATTTCCTTAACCTCAGCATTATCCAGAACTGCACCGTGTGCAATTGGTGAATATGCCTCTACCAGGATGTTATTCTTCTGGCAGAATTCAATGAGCTCCAAAGGAATATTACTCACATGTGCCAATATTTGATTTACCATAGGCATGATCTGACAGTTTGCAAGAATATTCTCTATATCATCCTGAAGAAAGTTAGAAAGACCTATTGCCTTTACCTTGCCTGTCTTATATGCATCCTCCATTGCTTTCCATACTTCTATATTTTCCTCGAAGTAACGGTTCTCCTCTCGGAACTCTGCCCAAGGCTGTGGGCTATGGATAATCACAAGATCAATATAATCCAGATCCATTTTTGCTAAAGATTCATCTATGGACTGTGTAACAGTGTCATAGGTTTTTAATTCTGCAGCAACCTTTGTTGTGATGAAAAGTTCTTCTCTTGCAACACCACAGGAACGGATTCCTTCACCTACACCAACTTCATTCATATAAGCCTGGGCAGTATCAATATGACGATATCCGATAGATACCGCATCACGCACTGCTTGTGCTGCCTGGGCATCGTCCAGTAGCCAGGTTCCAAGACCTAATTTTGGAATCTCTACACCATTTGATAATTTGTAAGTTTCGTTAAACATGTTTTTTCTCCTTTACCTTTTTATATTTTTACTAGCTGGTTTTATATGGGGTATCGATTTCACAGTAGAAATTTTTTAATGAAACAAAGCTGGTTACCTCTTTGGGTAATAGCTTATACAATCTTGTCTCTTTCTTAATTTTCCGGAAGAACTTCATTAACACAAGCTAATGCGTTCAATGTTCTCGGGAAACCTATATAAGGAAGGCAATGGGTGATGGCAGCAATCAATGTTTCCTTATCATTGCCAACATTTTTGTTACCAAGCACATGTGACTTTACTTGACCTTCAGCACCACCCAAAGTACTTATGATGCAGAGTGTCAATAATTCCCTTATTTTCAACTCCAGTCCGCCACGCGTATAGAAATCTCCAAAGCAAAAGGAAGAAAGATACTCTTGAATATGTCTTTGGTTTGCTGGAGCAGTCTCTTGCATTTTTGCAATGACATCACCAAAGATCTCTACCTGAGTAGCAAGTCCTTTTTTCAAAACGATTTTCTTCCTCAACTAGTTTTTGACTTTCAATCGGTAATGCAATATTCATAGATTTGAAAACCTCATTGACTTCACTGATGGCACTTAATGTTTTCGGAAATCCAATGTATGGAGCACACTGGTAAACAGCCTCTTTAATTTCTACTGGTGTCAGCCCAACGTTTAGCGCTGCACCTACATGTGCCTTGAGTTGAGGTAACGTCTGTTGGGTAGCAAGCACAGCCAGAGTAATAAGCTCACGTTGTTTATCATCCAGGTTACCTTGATAAAAAACTTCTCCGAAAATAAAGCGGCTATGAATGTCCTGAAAATCTGGATCGGTAGTATATGCGGCAGGTACACCATTGCCGAAAAGTTGATTGTATTTTTCTTTACTTTTTTCAACACGGTTCATAATGAAACCTCCTTTCATTATTCAACATCTGTTTATAATTATAAAAAGTTGTAGGATACATACAATGGTTAAATCCATGCAATTCGTTGATTAATCAACAAATTAATGGAAATTGTTGATAATCTTTTGAGGAATGTGGGTGAAAAAATTTCTAAAGTGGATAGAGGAATACCCAAAAGCTAAGCAGCTATCCAAACTGCTTTGATAGCATCATTCTGGAAATCTGGAATGTCCTTTAGAGCGAGTCAAAAGGACAAGGTAACAGGGAATCCACCTTGTTTTGTCCTTTAGAGTGAATTAAAAAGACAAGGTAACAGAGAAAATTTACCCGAATTTCCTTTAGAGTGGTTTAAAAGGACAAGGTAACAAGGAAAATCCGTCCGAATGTCCTTTATAGCGGTTCAAAAGGACAAGGTAATAGGAAAAATCTGTCCTAATGTCCTTTAGAGTGGTTCAAAAGGACAAAGTACCAGCGAAAATCCGTCCGAATGTCCTTTATAGCGGTTCAAAAGGACAAGGTAATAGGAAAAATCTGTCCTAATGTCCTTTATAGCGGTTCAAAAGGACAAGGTACCAGCGAAAATCCGTCCGAATGTCCTTTATAGCGGTTCAAAAGGACAAGGTACCAGGGAAATTCCGCCCTAATGTCCTTTAGAGTTATTTAAAAGGACAAAGTACCAGCGAAAATCCATCCGAATGTCCTTAAGAACGGCTCAAAAGGACATTGTACCAAGGAACCCCCGCCCGATTGTCTTTGTTCCGTTATATATTGCAAAAGAATGCTGATTCAAAATGTGTAGTCGGCAGATATCAGAGAAAAGGATTATTCCTTTTCTCTGATATCCATACGTTTATAGTATTTATAGGTAACCATGCATTATGAGCACCAACAAAAAATAAAGCAGTAACGTTAAAGACTAGTATAAGATTTGAATTAACAGATATGGTTGGCGGTAATCCCCTTTATGGTTGTATTTTTTTTTTTTTAAACAAAATCTGCTCGACTGTCGGCTGTTGAAGCAGCATCCACGATTGCATGTGTAATTAGCTAATTTTATGAGTAATTTTTCAGCCTTAAGTTGAAATTATCGATTGGTTCTCCATTAGTGTTTTTTAATTGACGGCAACTGCCCTAACCATTTAATATATATCGTATACGATATATCGAGTAGGATGTATTTGCAGAAAGGGGTTGAAATATGGATAAAGCTGCATTTATACGGGAATCCATTGATTTCTTGCATCGGTATATGATGAAAAGTCTCCAGAAACAAGCTGAGGAGCATGGCGTTACGATTCCGCAGGCAAGAGTTATAGGTGAGGTGTATGCTCATAAAACAGTGAGTATCAAACAACTTCAGCAAAATCTGAAAATGACGCAAAGTACCGTTTCAGACATAGTGGAAAGACTCGCTTCCAAAGGCTTTTTAGTAAAAACGCCAAACGCGAAGGATAAGCGTTTGGTGGATATTACTTTGTCTAACAGACTTGCGGAAGAAATCAATGAGAGTATATCGGAAATTGGCAATAAGTCTCTTGTGGGCGTACTAAATCTTTTAAGTCAAGAGGAACAAGAAGTTGTTGAGAAGGGTATGAGAGTGCTAGTTTCGGCCGTGAAAGAAAAAATGGAGGCAGAAGGAATCGATAACGAAGAATTCTTTGATGTCTTGTTCTTTCCTAGTGATTCGAAACTTGGAAAATGAACATCTAACTTGAAATCGGAGGAAATAAGTTGAGAAGAATTATAAAAGGACGCTGGGCTATATTTGCCATCTGGCTCATTGCGACGATATTACTTACCGTTATTCAACCAGATATTAACGCTATACTGAGGCAAAAAGGGCAGGAAGGAACGAGCAGCAGCAGCCCATCTGTGCAAGCAGATAAAATTTTGAAAAAGATGGATACCACAAAAGGTACGAATAACCTGATTGTTTTTTACGATAAAAATAAAATTTCCAATGAAGAAATGGAAAAAATCGGGGATGCGGTCAAATCCATTCGCGACAGCAAAAAAGAACTTGGTGTTGCAGAAATGATTGATCCTTTCAGTATGCCTGATGCTAAGAGCTCTTTAATATCAAAAGATGGTACAACCTTAATGGTTAGTTACAAACTTGATAAAAGAGGCAGAGAAATCGATGATATTAAGAAAGAGCTTGATAAAAAACTAGAAAAAGTGCCTGTTGAACACTATCTCAGTGGGGAAGACTTTATCAATAATGATTATTTGAAGGCGTCGCAATCAGGCGTTGAGAAGAGTGCTGCCTTGACCGTAGTGTTTATTTTGGTAGTGCTGATTCTTGCATTCAGATCAGTTGTGACACCTTTAATATCTTTACTGGCTGTTGCATTTTCCTATCTTTGTTCCATGGGGATTGCTGCGCAATTAATTGATAAAGCAGATTTTCCAGTGACCAGTCTTACACAAATGCTCCTAGTGCTGATCCTTTTTGGAATCGGTACGGATTATAATATTCTATTATTTAATCGATTTAGAGAAGAACTGTCACACGGACACTCGGTCGATGACTCAATTGTCAACACCTACAAAACTGCAGGTAAAACAATAGCTTATAGTATCCTTACTGTATTTATTGCTTTCCTTGCACTGGTATTTTCTGAGTCACCAATCTATAAATCTGGTGTCGTTGTCGTAATCGGTGTCACCGTCCTATTGCTCGAAATTTTGACCTTAACTCCTTTTATCATGAAGGTATTAGGCAAAAAACTATTTTGGCCGTCGAAAAATGTAGGTGGCCATAAAGAAAATAAATTCTGGGGAAAAACGTCCTCTTTTGCTACCAAACATCCAATAATCATTACCATTATTGTCCTTTTGATCATTGGTCCTACCGTGTACCTGCACGAGGAAAAGCTAAATTTTGATACCGTTGGAGAGCTTGGAAATAAATATCCATCCTCTAAAGCGATAAATTTAGTGGCGGATCATTTCGGTAAAGGTCAGGCGATGCCTGCAACGGTAGTTATTGAAAATAACAAGGCCTTGGATAATAATGAGTCTCTTGCGGTGATTGATCATTTAACGGATGAGTTAAAAAACTTGAAGGGAGTTAAGCAAGTATCCTCTGTAACTCAACCGCAGGGAGAAAAAATTGATGACTTCTATGTTAATGGTCAAATGGGATCTGTCACCGGCGGTTTAGCGAAAACGCAAGATGGTGTGGATCAAATCAATAATGGTTTGAAAGAAGCACAAGACAAGCTTGGATCCGCAGACTTTTCGAAAGTTAATGATATGGTAGATGGCACTGCCAAGCTTCAAGACGGAATGACAGCTTTAACAAAAGGTTTACAGCAAATTCAAGCTGGGATAGATGATGGATCCAATAATCCGCAAACAATCAGCAGTGGTATAGCAGCCATTGAATCCAATCTCTCAAAGATGAGCAGTGGTGTAGCGGTTCTTGCAGATAATTATGGAAAAATGCAGGCTGGCTATAAAGAAATGGGCACACATTATCAAGAGGCTGCACAAGCTTTGCTTGGAGTAAAAGGTGCTCTATCACAAATGCAATTGATGGTGAATGCATTAGGAAATAGCTATGCAAATTCTAATACCGATCCTAACTATCAAGGACTAAAACAAACTATCGACCAATTATCCAAATCCTTAAGTCAAATTACACCTGAAGGAATTCAAGCATTAAATAAAAATTATAACACCGTTACTTCTGGGTTTGCGACCGCAAATACTAATCTTTCTAAAATGGGTACTGGGTTATCGCAAATGGCAGATGGTTTGAAAAAGCTGAAAGAGGGATTAGGAAAAGCATCCTCCGGAATCAGCACCATTGTTACAAATATGAATGATGTCAATAATGGGCTTGGACAAATGAAATTAGGTCAAAAGCAGCTTTCAGACGGTTTAAATGGCTTCAGTGTCTTTGGAGAAAAGCTCTCAGACGTAAATGGCGGGCTGGAGCAAATTTCGGATGGACTTGGAAAAACAAATGGTTACTTGACTCAGCTTCATACTAATAAAAGCTTCTTTATTCCAAAGGAAGCTCTAACAAACAAGGATTTTAAAAAATCATTAGACGCATTCATGTCCGAGGATAGAAAAATCACGAAGATGACGGTTGTTTTAAGTCATGACCCTTATTCCAATGAAGCGTTGAGTACCATTAAGAAAATAAACATAACCGTTGCGGATGGACTTAAGGGTACTGTTCTTGCAGATGCGAAAAGCGGTACATCCGGATCCAGTGCAACTACAAATGATATGAATGATGTATTGTCACGAGATTTAAATAAAACGACGACCATCGTTATTATCGGCGTATTAATCGTTCTATTCTTTGTTATTCGCTCTTTCTGGACACCGGTATTTATCACAGCATCTCTTGTAGGGGCTTATTATGCAGCGATGTTCCTAATCAATTATATATTTATTGATTTGATAGGATATGAAGGTATATCTTCTTTTGTACCGTTCTTCTCCTTTATTATCATTGTTTCATTGGGAGTGGACTATAGCATCTTCCTCATGATGCGGTATAAGGAATACCAGCATATATCACCGAAAGACGCGATTATTTTGGCATCCAAACACACAGGTGGTGTCATCATATCGGCAGTTATCATTCTTGGCGGTACATTTGCTACATTAATGCCATCTGGAATGGTTTTATTATCGGAATTAGCAATTGCTGTTATTACAGGGTTAATTGTCCTTTGCTTTATCTTACTTCCGATCTTTTTACCAGCATTAATTGCCCTTCCAGATGTATTTGGAAAATTAGCTTCTAAAAAGCAAGAGAATGAATTAAGTTTGAAAGAAAATGCTATGTAGAGAAGAATATATGAACTACATGGAACTGCACCTTTAATTCCTGATTAAAGGTGCAGTTTTTTATAAGGTTTTTAAGGCAGACCAAAGGAGGATATCTAGTAATTCAAAAAAGAGAATAAAGATAATGTCTAAAAATTTGGAAAAATAGTAGACAAACAATGTTGTCGCTATATATAATAAATTGGAAAGTGATAGTAAAGTATGACGAATATTGGTAGTTAAATAGTTCTTTTGAACTGTAAATTAAATTATTTTTATTAAAAAAACTTATTATTAATAATATCCTGCATCATTTATTAGTAAAAAATAGCTAATCACCACGTAGATTAATTGAACCGAACCTTGAAGTTAACCTCGAAAGTACATACGTCATTGCTTCATCGCAATATTTAAACATGATTAAATCTTAGGTCCTGTCATTTCGAAAGAATTTTGTTAAAGATTGGATGGAGATAATTCCAATGTAAATTCATTTCAGGATTAACAGGTATTCAACAGTTAGCAAAGACGATACAGCCTTTTGTTCTAACCCCTCCAAATCTATCAAGAAATCATTACCCGACTAAATATCCTGATAAATATTACAGCATATTCTAAGCTTCTTTTGTACAGTGCTGCTATGTTTCTATATCTTCACATAAGAATATATAAAACTATCAATAGTAGGAAGCAGTAAAGGAGGTGAGGGAAATTGGAAGTATGTGCATAATAATAACCCATGGGTAGACAAGTCCGCCGAAGACAGGTACCCATGGGTCATACGTTGGGGTATACCAACGTAATGTTAGTATACTCCATTTTTATATAAATTTGTATATAAAAAGGAGCGATTAATTTGAAAAAGGTAACAAAGTATATCGTAAATCCAAAAACGTGCATTATTTATCCTCATTTCGATGAATACGGAAATCACTATTCTATTGTAAATGAAACCGATAGAAGACTTATTGTAGAGATGAGTCCCATCAATATTATTGAACTTAGCCTGTTAAAGCATGCCTCCAGTTTTAAAGGCGCAAAAGAGGGGGCCAGGTATATCCTCGGCAATACCTCAATGAATCCATTAATGATTAATGATAAATTAGGTTTATATGCCATCCCAACTATGTCGCCTGCAAATATCGAGTGTGTTTGGTTTATGTTAGAGCAATATGTGAATCGAATACCAATGGGAAAAGATAACTTGCATGTTCTATTTAAAAATGGCTTCACCGCTAACTTAAATATTAGTATAAAAAGGTTTGATGATAAATTACAGAAGGCTTTTCGGCTGAAAAAACACATGGATGATATTATAAAATCTCCTATGGAGTATTCAGCTGAAAACGAGTATTCGATTGTAATAGATCCCAACAATAATGGGTATGTGATAAGAGAGAATAATTGATGAGGAGAGCGGCTATTAGCCGCTTTTCATATTTGTAGGGAAATGACACATGGTTAGGATGGTAAATCAGGAAATTTCCGCAATCGGCACTGCTTGAGATAATATGTGATGAGGAGATAGGAATGGTAAACTCTGAATTAGGAATATTCCACCAATTAATCTCTATCTTTAGGAGAATAGTTGAATAATGTTATAATGGAGATTAGTGTCGGTGAACACGATGAGAATGCCTTAGTGAAGAAGAAGGTACAGGTGTTGTGAATAATATAATTTCTTTTATTTCACCTGTCTAAATCTATTCGCCAAGAACCATTCTCAAAAGCATCATAGAAAAAAATGAAGGTGAAGCAATGAAAGTAAATCGAAATGATCCATGTCCATGTGGAAGTGGAAAGAAGTATAAGAAATGTTGTTTGTTAAAGGAAAGTATTGTCCAAATCAGTGAAGTGAAAGAAGAGCGTTTTCTTCGCGAAAGACATGAACTGATGTTGAAATTAACTAGTTTTTTAGATAAGAAAATTCCAAGAAACCAATTGTATCGTTTACATAGCGAGTTTCGCAAAAGAACGCAATCGAAACTCCCAGATAAAAATGAATTGGACTTTTTTCAATACTGGCTCAACTTCTTCCGTTCTTATGAGAATGGGCTTCGTGGTATTGAATGGTTTCTGAATGAAAATGGAACCCATCTATCCGAGGATGAAAAAGCATTGGCAGAAAAATGGTCCAGACTGACTCCAAAAGTAGTGCAGGCTATTGGAAAGTCCGAAACAGATATTCTATTTGAAGAGGTACATACGAAGGAGCAGTTTACCATTCTAGATAATAATGAAAATGTACCTGACTTTGCGCCATGGATTGGCACCATCAGTTTAATCGATCATTTTGATAACAAAAATTATTTCAATGGTATTTGCGTATTTCAAGGCCCTGAAAATATTAATCGGATTCATAACTTTATTCAAAAGTTAATGGAAGATACAAAATCCAGCCGGGATGATGTGTTATTTACCTATTATCCGGAAATCATCGGAGAGTTTATGAAAAATCCAAATGAACGTACTAATCGTGAAGGAAAAGAAATTCATGTATACAACGTTCAATATCAGGTAAAGGATGAAGAAATGGTTGCAAATTTCCTACAAGGAGAACCGGAATTTGCCACTGATTATTGGGAGCCAAATGCTAAGAGATTAAGCTGGCTTCATAGCTATCATGAATACACAGATAACGAAATGGAAGGAAAAGCACTTTTAGCGGAAAGCTTGGGAATCATTTCATTAAGGAAACATCAACTTACATTTGATTGTTATGATAAAGATATTCTGGAACAATTTAAGCAAAAGGTTAAAAAAGTGGAAAATGCTGTTGATTGGAAGGATGAAAAGGAACAATCACTCCATATTCCGGCTACTGCCGAAGTCAAGAATATGGCCATTCAAATCAGCGAGAATGTACCGAAGTATTTTATCCTTTATGCCCAAAATAGCTTTCAATTTGAAATCGATAAAGCCTTACCAATATTTGACGATCTTTCACCACGGGAAATGGTCCAAAACGGTCGAGTGCCAGAAGTGGATATTTGGTTAAAGCAGCAAGAGTACAATCTGTACCTGCATGTAAAGGAACAGTTTGGAGCAGTAGAAAAATCAGCGGATTTTAATACAGTTCGAAAAGAATTAGGCCTTCCATTATCTCCTTTTGTAACCGGTGGAGAAAATCGTGTTTCTGCAATTAGCGCAATCAAACAACAGCCTAGCGAGTCAATCCTTACCAATGAAGATATTCCATTTTACGAAAATCTAGGCTTTACACCTGAAACTATTGATAGCTTTTATGCAAAGCCATTGGTGGACTTTTTCAAAGAAAAAATAGCTGGTAAGAGTGAAAATACAGTAAGAAAATATAAAAATAGTTTATTTGACTTACGAGAGGTCCTTGAGTCCCATTCATACCATAGTTGGGATGACTTGACCGAAACACAATGGGAAAATATTCTCACAAATGATTACTTTAATATGTTTGAATCTGTGAGCAAGACACAGGTGAAGGACTTTTTAAGCACGGTAAAAGCTTTAGCGAAATGGTTGGATGACAAGGAAAACACAACGATTTCAGAAAATCTGCTCAAGGCTATGAAAGTAACAGAGACAAAACGCCTCCAATTAGCAGGGGTTTAAGATATGATGGAAAGAAGACCGATGTGATTCGGTCTTTTTCATTCACTTACATTCATAAATAGTATTGTCAAATCAAATGGCACCACCCGACCAAAAATGAATACCGAGTGGTGCCATTTATTTAGTTTGTTACGAGTTGATTGGATAATAGTTGAATAGTTGTTTTTCGAATCAATTGCGGTAGAACTTGAAACGTATATGGTTTAAAGACACGTTCAGTCCATTTGTGGCCGTCTTTCCCATAGACGCCCATATTGATGGAGGCAATATTTAATTCACGAATATCTTTAAACGGTGTCATCCCGATGGATTGCCATTCCGGTATATTACGAATCAAGGAAAGAATTTCTTCATCGGTTTCGTGCAGCGAGAGAAAGCTTCCATCTGCTAAATATGGGAAAAACTTTTTAATTGCAAATGTTTCTTCCGTTTCTCTCCCCATTTCTTCTACTATTTGTTCAATTGATTGTAGCAATATACGATCACGAGCATTGTCAGTTCTTAAAAAATTATGCGGTAAATAAGGTGGTGCAAAGAATAGAATTACCCTTGGTTTCTTATCCGGATCCAGTTGCTGTAATGCTTCAACTACCTTAAAACAAAGCATCCGCAGTTCCATCCCTTGATTTTCCTGAATAACCCTTTTAGTATGGGATAACGTTTCGATTCCTTTACTTTCTAGCTCCTCTATGAATTCGGCTAACGTTATCACTTCAATATCCCATAAAATTGGTTTTGGTGGATAACCTGTTTGTTTAAGAAACTTCTGGTAACGTGTATAGGAAGAATGCTTGACTTCAGAGCAGGCTTGACTCGTAATTTCTTTTAAACTATTCATTATTTCTTTTGCCGTTCTTTCATAAATAAAATAGTTAAAATATAAATAGCTGCTTGTTGCCGTTTGCACATTATAGATTTCTTTCGTGTCCCTTTGATATAGACAAGTCGGAGGCAGGCATAATTCGCCTTCAATGTTTTCAGCTAAATCGAGATTATTATGAATCCTCCTAGTTATTTCAGATGCAATATAATTCGGATCAATACCGGTTAAAGTGTCCCCGACATGAACTTCTCTGCCGTAAATATAGAAACATGGAAGAAGCTTACCGGCTGCTCCGGTATAAATATAACGAGTTGTATCTTGTTCAAACAATGGTGTTATGAAATCATTGTTAATAGCAGCAACAAACTCGAATTTTTCCTGTACTTTCAAGCGCTTCAATTCGGAAATGGCCATTTGCACACCAACGTGTTGGCTTTCCTCATCTGGATTTAGCATCAGCAAAATATTTCCAGGAAGTTCATCTAAATGTTCACTAAAATAAAGAATATTAGAAATGTGTACAGCAATCCCACTTTGCATGTCTACTGCGCCTCTCCCAAATAGCCATTCACCTGAGAGGGCATCTTGTTGTACTTCTTGGTCATACTCATAGTTTGCAAAGAACTCTTGTAAGGCATCCGGATTAAATGCATCCTTTTTCATGGATCCAAAATCTTCAATCCCGACGGTATCTAAATGGGAATGAAAAATAATCGTTTTTCGGGAAGCTGTCTTACCGCGAACAAGGGCAAAAATATTCTTACGTCCTAATTGATCTTCTGGTATTTTTTGTTCCCAGACATTCAATGGGTGCTGCTTAAAATAAGGAAAGGTGAGTAAAGTTTGCTTAATAAATTCTGCTAGATTTGCTTCACCCTCTGTTCCATTTATACTTGGAAGACTAACTAATTTTCTAGTTATAGTTTCTAATTGTTCCGCTAATGTTTGTTCTTTAAGTTCGTTATACATGATGTTCAACCTCACTTTAATGATTAGGAAGCTTTTTTCTTTCTTACATTCAATTTTTGTTTCTTTTTAATAAATAGGTGGTAATACCCATAACAGAAAATGATAAATGGTATACTGCAATAAATTCCGAGTCGTTGTTCAGGAATAAAGAGTAAGGATACGACAATTATTCCGTATAATCCGAATCCAAGTATCGGAACAATCGGATAGAGTGGCGTTCTAAACTTCAAATCTTCCAATTTACCGCCATCGTTTATGTACTTTTTACGGAAAAGAAGTTGGGACAAGCATATAGACATCCATACAAAAATGGTAATGACTCCGGAAATAGAAATTAACCACACATACACGGTTTCTGCTGCGAAAACACTAGTTAAAAGCGATAATGCCGAAACGGATACGGTCATGATTAACGCTCGCAGTGGAATCCCACGCTTTGATATTTTTTTCAAAAAGGACGGTGCCAGACCTTCCGTCGATAAAGACCAAGCCATTCTGGATGCAGCGTAGGTACCCGAATTGGCAACAGAAAGGACGGCAGTGAGAATAACGAAATTCATGATATCTGCTGCAAAGGGGATACCGATTTTATCAAATACCGTAACAAACGGGCTTTCCGATAATCCTGCTTTATCCCATGGAATAAAGGCATTAATAATGGCAATCGCTAAAACAAAGAAAATAATGGTTCTCCAGATAATATTACGAATCGATCGCGGCAAGGTTTTCCCTGGGTCTTCACTTTCCCCCGAAGCTATCCCGACAAGCTCCGTTCCTTGGAAGGAGTAGTTTACTGTTACCATCGTTAGCAAAATAGCTGCTATGCCGTTGGGGAAAAGACCGCCATGACTGGTGAAATTAGTGAAAAATGGTGCAGCTTCATGCCCCTTTAAAGGAATAATGCCAAATACTGCGGCACCACCGAGAACGATAAAGGCAAGGATTGCTGTTACTTTAATACTTGAAAACCAAAATTCTGTTTCGGCGTAGCTTCGTGCAGAAGAGGCATTCAGCATAAAAATAACGGCACCAAATACAATACACCAAACCCAAACAGGAACATCTGGAAACCATCTCTGCATCGTGATACCTGCTGTTGTATACTCCAAACCAGCGGTATTTGCCCAGCTTAGCCAATATAACCAGCCGATGGTAAAACCA
>Ga0224733_1027_pt1 | contig 30722 bp, 47 predicted proteins | sample IA12soil_GW_FP2_FD_161642 | JGI IMG/M metagenome (GOLD analysis project Ga0224733, IMG submission 161642) | Enriched cells from agricultural soil in Iowa, United States - IA12soil_GW_FP2(-) | ecosystem: Environmental > Terrestrial > Soil > Agricultural land | place: USA: Iowa | collected 2017-05-08
CTGCTTAAACAATTCGAAGAAATGAAAAAAATGATGAAGCAAATGACAAGTATGACCAAAGGGAAAAAGAAAGGCTTCAAATTCCCATTTATGTAAGTTGATTTGTTAGTAATAAGGTAACCAAGGCAGGCTGTTTTAGAACTATAGGACAGCAATGTATGTGTTCCTTTTACCAATATATAAAAGTGTTAAGAAAAAACACTTTACAAACAAAATACTTTTTTGATATTATACTATCTTGTGTAAAACTATTCGGAGGTGCTATTTAAAATGGCAGTAAAAATTCGCTTAAAACGTATGGGAGCAAAAAAATCTCCTTTCTATCGTATTGTAGTTGCAGATTCTCGTTCACCACGTGATGGACGTTTCATCGAGACAGTTGGTACTTACAATCCAGTTGCACAACCAGCTGAAGTAAAAATTGATGAAGAACTAGCGCTTAAATGGTTACAAAATGGTGCAAAACCATCTGATACAGTACGTAACCTATTCTCTAAACAAGGCATCATGGAAAAATTCCACAACGTAAAATATAGCAAGTAATTGTGGACTTGCCATGCGGGATTTGATTATTCAAATTGTTAAGCCCATAGTAGACCATCCGGAAGATATTCGGGTTGAAATGGTCGAGGAATCCCATCAAATTACGTATAACCTTTCTGTTCATCAGGAGGATATCGGAAAAGTGATTGGGAAAAAGGGCCGTGTTGCTAAAGCAATACGAACTGTTGTCTATTCGTGTGCTGGTGTACAACAACATAAGAGAATTTATTTGGATATTGTTGACTAGATAGCCCAAATAAGAATACAGCAATGAATTGGATAGGAAAATCACCAAGGAAAAAGGGAGGAGACAAAGCCTCCCTTTTTCCATATCTAAAAATAGAAAAATGGAAAGCTTCATGATGGGAAAATGCAACCAAAAGCCAAGATAAGTGTCCGAACCAGACGTTTGCACTTGTAAGTATCTTAATGATAAATGTATCCAATAAATGAACATCAAAAAGCCTACATAAATGGAGGTAGATGATGAAAATATTGCAATCTGTAGTAGTAAAGCAGGTTTTAACCGAGAATAGTAAAGAAAAACTGCTGTATTCCTATGAAGGAAAAAAGCAGATGCTACAAAAAGAATGCGATCAACTTCGTTTTGAGCTTAAAAAACTCGAAAGAACAAAAAAATTTCCTTCATCAAGTTTAAAAACTCATTTTGAAAAAGAAATTAATATTAGACAGGAAAAAGTAAAATTAATTGATTTTCAAATAGAGCAATTAGAGATTCTTCCACTTGGAAGCGAATTAGCGGAACAAAATATTCAATCTATCGTCGAAATAAATGTCGGGGATGATTGGAATAAGTTATCCAATGAGCGAATGATTATCGTGAAAGATGGAATCATCAAAGAAATACGTTAGAGGTGAAAATTGAATGTGGTTTAATGTAGGTAAAATCGTCAATACTCATGGTTTAAATGGCGAAGTCCGTGTTATATCGATAACGGATTTTAAAGAAGAAAGATTTAAAGTCGGCAGTATTCTTTATTTATTCATTCCCAATCAAACAGAACCAACGGAGTTAGTAGTAAAAAGTCACAGAGTACATAAAAATTTTGATTTGCTCACATTTGAGGGGTATAACAGCATTAATGAAGTGGAAAAATGGAAAAACGGTATTCTAAAGGTTTCTAAGGAACAACTAGGGGAGCTTGAAGAAGGGGAATTTTATTTTCATGAGATTGTTGGATGTAAAGTATTTACAACCAATAATGAATTAGTAGGAGTTGTAAAAGAAATTCTTACTCCCGGCGCAAATGATGTATGGGTAGTAAAAGGAGATAAGGGTAAGGAATATTTAATTCCTTATATTGAACCAATTGTGAAACAGATTAATGTTATGGAAAAACGAATTATTATTGAACCAATGGAAGGACTTTTATCATGAAAATTGATATTTTGACCTTGTTTCCCGAAATGTTTACAGGTGTTCTTGGTACATCTATTCTAAATAAGGCAAAAGAAAAAAAGATTGTCGAGTACAATATTGTCAATTACCGAGAATTTGCTGATAACAAGCATCAAACTGTAGATGATTATCCATACGGCGGCGGTGCCGGTATGGTTTTAAAACCACAGCCTATATTTGATGCGGTAGAGAACTTAAAGAAAGGCGAAGGTAAACCGCGGATTATTTTACTTTGTCCGCAAGGGGAAACGTTCAAACAATCAAAAGCAGAAGAGTTTTCTCGCGAAGATCATTTAATCTTCATATGCGGTCATTATGAAGGTTATGATGAAAGAATAAGGGAATTTGTTGTAACAGATGAAGTGTCCATCGGTGATTATGTTTTAACTGGCGGAGAATTAGGTGCAATGGTCATGATTGACAGCATCGTTCGTTTGTTACCTGGAGCTTTAGGAAATGATGATTCTCCTGTACTGGATTCTTTCTCTACAGGTTTGTTGGAACATCCACATTATACTAGGCCAGCAGATTTTAGGGGAATGAAGGTACCCGATATTCTGCTCTCTGGCGATCATCGAAAAATCGAGGAGTGGAGAGAAAAGGAATCATTAAGAAGAACTTATTTAAGAAGGCCAGATTTATTAGAAGGATTTCCATTAACAGAGAAACAAAGAAAATGGATCCTGGAATGGGAAAACGATAAGTAGATAGTTTTATTTAAGAGTCAGGTTACTAGCAATGTAACATAACTACAATTTTTATTGCATAATAGATAGCGATATGTTAAGATTAATTTTGTGATTTGAGCTAGTTCAGGTCACGTTAAAACGATGTTCCGCTACAATGAAAGCCATGTATGAGCATCTGTTGGAAGGAGTTGAAAACGATGCACATTATTGATGAAATTACAAAAGATCAACTTCGCAGTGATATTCCTGACTTCCGTCCTGGAGATACAGTACGTGTTCATGTTAAAGTTATCGAGGGTACACGTGAACGTATTCAGTTATTTGAAGGTGTTGTTATTAAACGCCGCGGTGGTGGAATCAGCGAAACTTTCACAGTTCGTAAAGTATCTTATGGTGTAGGTGTGGAACGTACTTTCCCATTACACACTCCTAAGATTGCGAAATTAGAAGTAGTGCGTCGCGGTAAAGTTCGTCGTGCGAAACTTTACTATCTACGTAATTTACGTGGTAAAGCCGCTCGTATTAAAGAAATTCGCTAATTTGACGCTGTTTAGCGAAAGGGTCGTCCGGTATGGGCGGCCCTTTTTTCGTTGGTCGTGGGCGTACGGCTAGCACGATTTTTGGTGTCGAAATTGTGCGGCATGGTTGTGTCGCGATAGGAGGACGAAAAAATTGGCTAGGAGACGTAATATTACATTGACGCATGATGAACGTAGTTACTTATCGAATCCGATTCGCGGGGAATCGCTAACGTTCGATGAGGCGCTTGAATTATTTCTCGATAATAGGGCGCAAAGGAACGCGAGGGACGCGACAATCACTCATTATCGGCAAGGGCTTCATACGTTTAAGAAGGCGCTAATTGAACTCGACTTAACAACGGTGCCGGCGGAAATTACCGAGGAGATTATCCACGAAAAGGTGGTACCGTATTGGCGCAGGAAACGACTGAAACAATCGACGATTAATACGAAGCTTCGCGATATAAGGGCGTTCTTTAACTTCTTATATAAGAAGGATTATATTATCGATAACCCTGTCGCAGATTTAAAGATAAAGGACGGAGTTAAGGAACAAATTATTCCTTTTACGGATCAACAGATTAAGAAGTTACTGAAAGCGTGCGATATGACGACATTCATGGGCGTGCGAGATTATACGCTAATGCTATTCTTGCTTGATACGGGAGTACGCGTTAAAGAGGCGCAGCAGACAGACATTCACGATATCGACTGGAAGGAAAACTATGTACTCATTCGCGCTCCAAAAGGTTATCGCCAGCGCAAGGTACCGATTAGCGACCAACTAAAAGTGGCGTTACGCCGTTGGGTGAATATTCGAGGTAATGTTGTAACGACTGACGCGCTATTTATATCAATAGACGAGAATCGTTTGAGCATCGGACACATACAGAAACGCATACGTGAATTAGGCGAGTTAGCTGGCGTTACGGGTGTCCGTGTGAGTCCTCACACATTCCGTCATACTTTCGCTAAAATGGCCATTATGAACGGTGCGGGCGTGTTTGAGTTACAGAAGATACTCGGGCACGAAACGCTCGAAATGGTACGAACTTACGTTAATATGTTTAGTGATGACGTTCGCGAATCGCATAAGAAATTTTCGCCAGTTAAGAACTTGAAATTACGAGATTAAAAGCGTCGGCTTATGCCGGCGTTATTTTTTTTTGCGAAAATATGTCCGAAAATGTTAGCTTGACTATACTTGGAGTATTTGGTTATAATTTCTAAAGTAATAGTCTGATAGACGTATTAAAAAAGGGGATAAAAATGTCAGAAGGTAAGAAGAAAAAGCCAATATTTAAACGTTGGTAGTTTTGGGTGATTATTGTTATTATCGTTATTGGAGCGCTAGAAAGTGCTGGTGGCGGTGACGACGAAGAAAAAGCGGAACCTGCAAGCGCATCTGCGTCGACAACGGAAAAGAAAAGCGATAACAAGCCGAAGACAGAGAAGAAGGTTGAAAAGAAATCGTTCGAAATTGGCGACACGGTTAAAGTAGGCGATATGGTCTACAATATCAATAAAAAAGGCATTGCAGACGAGGTTGGTCCGTCCGTTTTAACTACGAAAGCTAGCGGTAAGTTTGTTGTACTAGACGTTACACTGAAAAATAACGGAAACAAAGCAGTCACAGTTGACGCAAGTTTCTTTAAACTTAAACGAGGCGACAAGACTTACGAAGCTGATACAGAGGCAAGCATGTCCGCGAATCAAAGCGAAGATGGAAATATCGATAATAGCTTCTTCTTGCAAGAAGTAAATCCGGATTCGGAAATAAAAGGAAGAGTCGTTTTCGATGTAGCTCCGGAAGTTGCTAACGCGAAAGACTTAGCGGTGCAAGTACAAACAGGGGTATTCGGAACAGAAACAGAAACTATTAATCTAAAATGATAGCGTCCAGTTGGGCGCTTTTTTTATTTTTTTGCGTTTTAATGTCCGAAAGTAGTTTCGAGCAGTATATAACATAGTGAAGCCGCAAAAAAGTCACACGGAATGTGCGGCAGTAAAATTTCGCGGGTATTATTATATGTCACACGGAAAGTGACCATAACTGTAAGTACTTATAAGTACTAAATCAAATGGAGGGGAATTTGAAAGTGAGTATTACAAATATCAGTGATATTGAGGTTATCCAATTAATGTTGGATAGCGGTAAGTCTATGAGGAATGTGGCGTCAGCTTTTAATGTTCATCCGCAAATAATAAAAAGGTTAAAAGATAGAAGTGTAGTAGAAATATATGTTGCGTTTGACGAAGAAGTAAACGAAGTTCATGAAGCAATAAATTTTGAATGGTTGTGGGAGGAAGACAAATTAGAGGAGATGTGCTATACAGCTTTTGACGAGGGGAAGGTAGTCCTTGATGAACTTTTCGGAGAAAACTTTTATCCAATAGGACGTTACGTTGGGGAGGCTTATGGTGACATATATGAGTATTTGCGTATTAAAAATTTCACAAAAATAAAAAGTATGATTTATAAGAAATGTACTTCGTGCAACGAGGTAAGGAGAATCGGTAGTTTTTCAAATAGATTTTCCAAAAATTACGGGTTAGATAGTCACTGTAAAAAATGTACAAGTGAACGAGTTAAAAAACATCGTGTCGAAAATGAGCAATATAAAAGATCCTTATTAATAAAGCATCAGATAAGAAGGGCAATAGAAAAACTGTTACCATACGACAACCCATATCTAATCTATAAATCTATGAAAAAATTTCACTTTAGATGTGCGTTGACGGGAGAGTCAGTAATTCACTTGGACCACGTAATACCTCTTGCGATAGGGCACGGAGGGACGTTAGTTAAAAATATAATACCACTAAGAAAAGATTTAAATTTAAATAAAAAAGATAAAAACATATTCGAATGGTTCGACGCCAACAAGGAACGTTTCAACTTACCGCAAGAACGATTCGACCGCCTTATCGAATGGCTAGCGTCGGCAAACGCTATGTCAGTCGACGAATATCGCGATTACGTGTATTGGTGTCACGCAAATCCGCGAAGTATTGACGAATTAAAAGCGTTGAGCGAAATAGGTAATCATTCAACCGGAAAGGAGGCGATATAACGCAATGGCATCTGGCATTTACGTAAAACTATACCGCGAAGCATATAATAGCGGTTTGTTGGGCGCACTTGGCGCTGAACGATGGCACACGCTATGTGCACTCGCGGTCCACATGAACGATCGCGGCGAATGTTTTCCGTCGCAAGATTCCATCGCCGAGCGGTTGGGAATTAGGCGCGAAACGGTCAATCGGCGTATTAAAGCGTTGTGCGATTTCCGATGGAATGGTTCGCCGATATTAACGAAGCAGCAACGAAAAAGTGAGCGCAGCGGACAGTTTACGCATACCGTTTATCAACTGACGGCTGACTGCGGATTCCAATTCGGAAAGGATGAGGAGGTGGGCGAAAGTGAACCGAGTGACGCTGACGTCAATTACCGTGTGACGTTAATGTAGTTACGCTTGTGACGTGTACCGCACACTAACAAGAACCAATAACAAGATCCATATTAACAAGAAAAGATTGCGCCAATTCCATTTCATTACATTGTCGCTACGCTATAAATACTTACCGATAAGATATTACATCGATAATATAGTCGATAAATAATTAATATAAAAGGAGGAATCAAAGTGAATAAAACGATAATAGAAGTACTTCATATCGCTGTTTTAATCGGTGTTTTAATAGAGTTTATTTTCGACATCATCTTCTTTCGACAGTTGAATATATTAGCAGTTGCTGTAATTCTATTTAGCGGATATTTCTTATATACGAAGAACGAACTATTTTGGAGTTTAATCGAAAAGTACAGAGGGGGAAGTCAATAATGAATCGACCAACATTACCGAAGGAAGTAGCGGAAGCCATCGAAAGTTTTCGGAGTAGAGACATATCAAACGAGGATATCATAAAGAACGCGTTAGGATTATTCGATAATTACAACGAAGTAATTTACCTGTACACAGTTGACCATTTCGATGAATTTATTACCGCACTAGTCAACGGTTACGAAGTCGAACAGACTCCGGAGGAAAAGGTGCGCGAGTATTACGAAGGGCTTAAAAGCTCGGAAGATTCGCTTGAAATAGCCGGACATGACGGATCACAATTTCGTCAAGGCTGGCAATCCGTTGAGAAAACGCTCGACCTACTCGGAATCAAAATCGAAGGGGTGAACGCTTAAATGCCGATATTCAAACGAAAGCAAATCGAAAATAACTGCGCCCATTCGTGGTACTTAGCGGATTACGAGGCGGGATCATCTAACGCAGGCGTGGCGGTAGAAATCGAGGACTATTTCATTCTGCGTTGCGCAATTTGCGGAGCAAAGCGAAAAGTAGACGAGTATGAGTTCGGTAGATTAAAACATTACGGATTATTAAAGGAGGCGAACGCATAATGGCGTATTCACGCGAGGAACAAGAGACGACGCTAGTTTTCGACGGCTTAACCGGCGAGTGGGACGTTTACTCTACCGTTCCGAAACACATCCGAAAATTACAACGCTTGACTACATTAACGGTGCTAGAAACGGAAGCAGACGGAATTACTCCGAAAGCAGTCCGCGGCAAGTTAACCGAAAAGCAAGTCGTTATGAAAAAGGTTCCGGTCTTGACGGAAGAGCAGCGGCAGGCAAACGTCGAGCGAGGGCGCAAATTAGCCGAGAAACGTAGACTGGCGCTTAAGAAAACAGAGTCCTAATCGGAAGGCAAGGTATTTCTATTCAGACGAAAGGGAGACGGTAAAATGACGAATAAGCACGTTAGTTTAACGAATGAGCAATTAGAGGTGATTCGCAAGCGAGCGGAGGCAGCGACGCCTGGTCCGTGGAATTGGCGCAAACTTGACGGAGAGCCGTTCGAAACGGAAATGCCATCGCTAGTAAGTCCGGAAGGCGACGTAATGGATTTCGGATATTGCGCTACGTTCTATCCGGTACAAGGAACGCCGCCCGAAGATGCCGACGCAGAGTTCATCGCACATGCCCGCGAAGATGTGCCGGCCTTATTGGCGGAGATTGAACATTTGAAGGAAATCGCGCTTGATATACTCGAGGATTACGACGAAGCAAAGAGGCATCTTATTAGCGAAGTTTCAACGAACGGAGAAGACGCACTAAAGTTCCATCAAGCAAACGTCGAGTATTTCCGATTAGAAATTAACGGAGGCGATGACGAATGACTAACCGACCTACAGCGGAACAACTAACCGAAGCAATTAGCTCGCTCAAACTAAGCACGAAGGAGCGCGACTTGCCGCGATTATGGGCGTTGATTTATGAGATTGAGGCGCAACAGGCGGAAATTAGGCAGCTAAAATTAGCGTTAATGAGCGTTTCCAACGATACGTCTGACCTGATTAAGAATCATCACCGTTATACGGAACAACAGCGGATATTAACACGACAAATTCATTGTAAAGTGACGGAGGTGTTGCCTGATGACCTCACGAAAATCTAATCCGAAAGACTGGCGCAATCGTGCTACGGCTGACTGGACGGTGACTACGTTTCGCCAATACCTCGCCGACGAACACGAACGACGCTATGGCATTCCGTATACGCCGCGCAGTTTCGCAATCGAGGGGCGCTGGCTTAAAACGATGATCGCCGAGCATGGGGCGGAGCTTGTGCGAAACTTTATCGACGCTTGCTTCGAGGACTACCGGCCGACGCCGCAATATCCCGGCTTAAATTTCGGTTTTATGTTCAGCTACCAGCGGGCGCGCGTGCTGCCGAGAGTGCTGGCGGAAAATACCGCGAAGTTTAAGCGGAAGGAAGCCACGGCGGAAACAGCGGACAAATGGGACGATTTGGCGGATTGGTTATGACGCAAATTAAACGAAAAGGGGACGATAAAATGGCGAATTTTAAAACGGTAAAACGTAAGGCGGAAGTTGGCGAGCGAATATTGATTACGAACCGCGAATCGGGTTCGATTAGAAATGGCGACATTGGCGTAGTAACGATTATCTTCTATGAAGATTCTTTGTACGCCGACATACGAGGAATGGAGCGTCTCGTTAATCGCAATGAATACGAAGTTATTATCGAGGAGGCTGGCGGAATGAACGAATTAAAAGATAAGCTGGCGGAAGTCGCGGAAATAGCGCAAAAGTTATCGATTACATTTAACGATATAGCGTCGATGTTAACTACGGCGGAGTCTATAAAAGAAACGGTTGAAAAGTCACCGCAACAAATCCGCGATGAAATCATCGAAAAGGCAAAGCGCGATGTGGCGGAGTTGGTAAGAAACGGATTTGTGCATACGAACGTTTACGGAAAACTTGTCGTTAAATATATCGTTAATAAAGAAAAGCGAACTATAGTCGTATTACTTCACGGTTACCTTAGCGGAAACGTTTATAAAAAAGGAATCGCCAAATGTGCGCCTGATGATTGCTTCAACGTTCACATCGGCAAGGCAATTGCGCTAAGGCGTGCGCTAGGATTTGAAGTGCCTACGGAATATTTGAATGCGCCAATGCCGACGGAAGTGCGCGTTGGAGATATTTGCAAGACGTATGATGTCGGTGGTAGAGCGTTCAATATAAACGTCAACGTCGAGGCAGTCCGTGATAAGTTTAACGAAGATATAGCACGCGATAGATACGGAACAACAATAATCGACGACTCACGCGAAGAGGAAAATTGAGCGGATATACTTGCGAGGAACTAAAGGCGATAGCAGAAGCGAAATTGAAACGGAGGCGATGACGTTGAAAGAAGGCTGGATAACGGTCGAGGAAGCCCTCGGCAAACTTTATCCGTCAAAGTGTCCGGAATGTGGGAACGTTGATAATTTGACGGAAGCTGAAACGCGAATGGCCGTTCATTGTCAACGATGTTATCGACTTTATGAATACGGAAAGGAGTGATCGCGATTGAATAGCGCAACAAACGAAACACGCTGCCTGCTCGCTTACGGCTGCAAGCTGGCGGGCGGGGCGGCCTGCAACGATAATTGTCCGCACTTCATCGCCATGCACGGCCGTTCGGGCAACGGCGGTCGAGTAGCCGCAGCAAGCACGCCGGCCGACTACCGACTTTATACGCTGGCCAATTCGCCGGCACGCGATAGCCAAACGGCGATTTATCGGACTATCGAAGCGTATGTGCAGACGTTTGACCGCCAATTTGAAGCGGATGCGCCGCGCATTAAGTCGCTATATTTATATTCGGAGTCGCCAGGCACGGGCAAAACGACGACGGCTAGCGTTGTGCTGAACGAGTGGATCCGCGTTAATTATTCGGGAAGTGTTCGAAGAGAAATACCGTTACTACAACGGCCGGCGTATTTCCTCGATGTGAACGAATGGCAGGAATTATATAACGGATTCAGCCGTAAGGGAATACCGCAAGAAATAGCCGAGCAAAAGTCGCGTCCGTATTACCGGCAAATGGAACTCGCGAAGAAAACGCCGTTCGTCGTTCTCGATGATATTGGCGTTAGGTCAGCGACGGAAGCGTTTAGAGGCGACTTGCACGCGATTATTAATTATCGAACGGTGAACGCGTTGCCTACGATTTATACGTCTAACGTCGAGTTAATTTCGAGTGTGCCGGACGATAAACGGGTCGAGGCGTTGAAGCCTTACGACATAAAGGATATCTATGACGATAGGCTGGCGGATAGGATGCGCGATCAATGTGCGGTGTTACATTTCGAAGGGGAATCGAAAAGGGGGAAACGGAAATGAGGACGTTTAAATTTCGAGCATGATAAGACGGAAAAATGTACTATCAAGTTCAATGTGGCGGAGAGTTTGACGGTATACCTACGGCTCCGACCGTTTGGAACGAGTCAGCGGGCGATTGGCTTAACCTTACCGGGGAGTCACTTGCCGATGAATAACGGCTGCTGCAACGCCACAAAGGTCGCAATTATCCAAGCGTTAAAGCGACGCATAGCCGACGAAATGAATCCGGAAGTACGTCGCGGGCTACAAATCAAATGCACACAAAAATGAATCGAAAATATAGTTAGTAGTTACGGAGGTTGAACGTAAATGAACGTAGTTAAACTGACATTTCGGGCGATATCCTTCTTAATTGGCGCAACCTTACTCGGATATTTCGTTATAGCAGCCGTATGGATAGTATCGATTAGCGATAATAGTGCGCTTAAATGGATGTGTTTAACGGGGACGGCTTTCGCGATAGGGACGTCGATAATAGTCGCGGAAAGTAATTCTAAGGAGGCAGACCGATGAACTTCGGCGACTTAGTCCGCGTAATCGGCTATTACCCGCGAATCTATCAAATTGACGGCTATCGATTCGAAACGTACCACTATCCGGACGAGACGTGGACGGAAACGGTTTATGAGCTGACGGACGTTCAAACGGGCGATTGGCTCGAAGCAGACAAAGACGACTTGACGCTAGTAGCCAACGCGGAAAAGGCTGCGGAATATTTGGAAACGATGAAGCCAACGGAGGTTTACACGGTAATGGAAGGAGTGGGGACGATGTGGGGAGCGGGCAAATCGAATGAGCCACCGAAGCCGACGGCGCGAGAGTTGAGCGCGCAGGAAGCGGAAAGGCGGAAGCAAGCGAGGAAGGAACGTGCGGAGGCGATCGATAGGCTGCTAGATATTGCGAGTTGGAATCGGAAGATGCTCGATAAGACGAACGATGAAACTTATGGCGATGCGTTGATGGCGGTCGAGGCGGAGTTGAAGAAACTGACGGAGGATGATGTTAAATGAATATATTTGAATTCTGGAGTAGCAGAGAAGGCACAGTTGGATTTGCGGTAACAAATATGGATTGGGAAACGTTTAGTCGTGAGAGTCACGAATTTCAATGCAGAGAAGATTTCGCAACCGACACTTCTCACTTAACGCCAAAGGATTTCGAAAGTGAGATGCGAAAGAGGGGTTACGAAATTACGATATACGTTCCAACCGAAATAGCATATTGGTGGTGTAATGATTAAAAGTGCGCTATAAAACTAACGTAAATTTATTAATGAGAGGTGGTTTAACGAAATGAAATACACGACTATGCTACTCAACAAGGTAATAGAGGCGAATGACGTCCAGGCGCTTGCACGCTTCAACGTAACCGAAGCAGATATGCCAACGGACGGCGAAAAGCGGGCGTATAAATTTATCGTAGACTATGCGGAAGCTAATCGCGGTCAAGCGCCCAGCTACGCAACGGTTGTCGCCGAGTGTCCCGAATTTCAAGACATTCCGCAGGTTAACGATAGTTATGAATACTTGACGAAGCAGATTAAGTCCGCAAGCGCCAAGCGTCAGTTTTACGAACTATTTCAGCCGGGCGATCATAACGAGCCGTCAATAGTCGAAAAGCAAATAAACGACCTTGACGGACAAAATTTTCTCGAATGGTTGAAATCGAACATCGAAAGTATTACAATAAATACGAACATAAGTTCGAAGGTAGGGACGGACGTCAAACGCGATGGGTCGAAGTTCCTATCCGAAATGGACCGGCGTAAAGCTGGCGAATCGTTCAAGGTGTGGCGCAGCAAGTTTCCGTTCATCAACGATAAGCTTGGCGGCTATGTGTCATCGAACGTTTACACGGTTTACGGAAAGTCCGGACGCGGTAAATCGGTTATAACGCTCGAAGAAGGAATCGAAGCGGCGATGCAAGGCGCGAACGTTCTTATATGGGCGATGGAAATGGGATGGTACGAGGTGCTCGTCCGAATCTACGTCAGTGTGTCTGCTCGACGCGGGCTGACTACGGCAAACATTGACGGGCTGGATTTGGCGGCAGGCTTCGATTCAAGCGAGTTACGTTACGGAAAACTAAGCGACGAGTTCGACGTGGCATTTCGCGCATTTATCGAGCAACTTAACGATTTTATTCCAGGCAACATTACGGTGCGGGGCGTTGATGACCACGACTTTTATAACCGCAGCTTGCGCGCCCTGGAATCCGATATATTAGCGACAAAGGCAGACGTCGTTATTATCGATCCGTTCTATTACCTCGACTACGAAAAGAATACGTCGAAAACGACTGGCGGTGACGCGGCCAACACTTCGATGAAATTACGCCGACTAGCCGGGCAAACACAAACGGTAATATTTGCGATAACGCAGGCGGAAGAAGGCAAGGAGTCGACGGACGAGGACGGAGCCCGCGAGTTAGCGTTGCCGGCCCGTGAGGACGTCAAGAAAACGAAGCAGTTGCTTGAAGATGCGTATTTGCTTATCGGAGTTGACACCGATTATAAGCAAGGGCGCGGACTTATCGGATTGAATAAAGGACGAGATGGTGGCGAAGGACTTTCCGCCGAAATTATGTACATTCCGCAAGTTGGAATCGTCCAGGAGTTCGAAACGGGCGAAGCAGCCGCAAGTCAATTCGATTTTTAGAAAGTTTCGATATTTTTCGACAAAACATGCCTATTTACTACATGTTTTATTAGGCGTAAAATATAAGGGAGGCGAAATAATGCCGAATATTCAGATACGAGGCGAAAACGTCGATATTGACATCGAAGCCGAACTTCGCCAATTCGATTGGGGATATCGTGCAAAATGGTCGTCGAATAAACTAATTGCTGCTTCTCCATATCGATACGATAAATCGCCGTCATTCTTCGTCAACCTCGACGGGGATTACGCCGGCACATGGAAGGATTCAGGCGCATACGACGCCGAATACGAGTCGGGCGGCTTCGTTAAACTGCTCGCTTTTCTTCGAAACGAAACGTACGAGGAAACGGAGGATTATTTGCTCGGGGCGTACGGTTGGTCGGACGATGTGGAAACGATAACAATTCGACCGCCAAACCTGCGAATAGCCAAGCCGTTCAAGGCGTTGCCCGAAGCGATTATAACGCAAGCTACTAGCCGGTATTTACTTGCGCGTGGGATAGGTAGCCGCACGCAAGAACTCTACGGAGTTGGCTACGGCAGGCAAAAAGGATTCACGGCGATACCGTGGCGTAAGCCTAATGGCGCGCTCGCCAATGTCAAATATCGAGCAACTCGCGGCAAGCTGTTCTTTTACGAAAAAGGCGCGCATCCAATACGGCGCCTCGTTTGGGGCATTGACGTTGTAAATCGGCTGAATATTCGCACGGCAGCGCTTTGCGAAGCGGAAATCGACGGCATGAGCTGGACGGAAGCAAGCGGCGGCGAAATCCTCGGACTGGCAACCGGGGGCGTCACCTTTACCGACTGGCAAGCCGATATTATAAAGCGAAGTCCGATCGAGCGATTGATACTGGCGGGCGATGCGGACAAGGCAGGTCGGAAGTTCAACGAGGTAGTGGCGGCAAAACTAGCGGGCTATGTCGAGTTGTTGGAAGCGAATTACGGCGAGTGCAAAGACGCGAACGAGCGGTGGCGGACTATGGGAAATATTGGCGAGGTGAAAACGACTGAAAACCGTTTACTAAAATTGGAAATGTCTATATAATCGTCATCAATGGTTACGTTAGGACGTAACCTTTCGGCAGGCTAGAGCGCTAATTGCTCCGCCTGCGACCGATGACTATGTACGTGAGTATTCGAATAAATCGTCTAAGGTGCAGTTAAGTATAAGTGCGAATTTTGCGGCAGTCTCAACGGACATTTGAACGAGGTTGCGTTCGTATTCCGAGATATGTCCGCGATGAATACCGGATAATTCTTCGAGTTTTCGAAGCGAAATGCCTTGCGCTTGTCGTCGGTCGCGAAGTACACATCGGACCGTTACGTTCATTGCTTACCTCCGGCGAAAAGCGCGAGTTTATTTAAAATTAACTTTATTTACTATCAGAAGTTATTTTTACTATCTTTTCTATTGGCACGTCTAATTCTATGCATAATTTTTCTATGGTTGATAGTGTAACAGATTTATTTGCATTAATCGCAGCTTGTGTTCGTGAGTTTAAAAACTTATCTCTAAAGTCACTAAGGACATAACCTTTCTCTTTCAAAGTTTCGTGTAATGGAGCGTAACTAATCAAAAAGCCCACCTCCTACTAAAATATAGTATATAAAAATGTTTACAAAAGTACACATGCAATATTATAATAAAGATAAATAAATAATATTACAACTTCTATTATATTTCATATATATACGATTTAACAAGTGGAGGCGAAGAGGTTGAACCCTATAAATAAAGAAATTTTTGATTATATTGATGATAATGACAACTTAAACGATTACAAATTTTCCACCTTATTGGGGTGTCACAAGCAACAAGTATCAAAATATAGAACAGGCGAGAATATAAATTTTCGTAATTTGATAAAAGCAGCGTACATAATGAAGGGAGAAAGATATCTCGATTTATTAGAGAAATGGATATTTAAGCTAGAAACAGTAGAATCCATTAAACACGCTTTTGAATTTTCAACAATAACCCGAAATGTAGCTCTATTAAAAGACCTCTTAGACCTTCACAAAGACTCAGATGGCACAATAGGAGAATGTGTTCAGGTTTACTCCATTCTATATAACTACCAACAAGATATTATCAACGGCAAACAATTAACGCTCGAAGTATCTAAATTAAAAAACATAAGCAATAAATCTCTGCAAATCTTATTAGAAATAATAAAAATGTACGGTCTTTATTATGAAGGAAAGTATTTAAGAATGTTAGATTACGCTTATACGATCCAAGAAAAAATAAAGAAGTTAAGCGACAAAAGGGATCTTTTTATAAAAGAATGTTTTGTAATTAGAATTTCTGAAATTTTAACACCAGCGTATTTTCATCTTAATAAACTTAAAGAAACAAGATACTATGCAAATTTTTTAATCAGCACAGAAATTTGTGCGAAAATCTCATCGGATGGGTATTATTACTTAGGTATGTCTTACTTGACCGAAGATGCTGAATTAAGCATTAAATATCTTCGGATTAGTTACGACTTACTGAAAAACCACCAAAAAGCACTCGTTTCACAAGCACTAAGCAATTTAAACTTTGGACTATCCATTCTAGGATTACCTCTTTACAAAGAAGAGGAAGAGGAAGATGTGTATATTAAGATGTTTAACAAAATTAAGAGAGGGATAGTTTTAGAGGGAGGGGAATATAAAAAATTACAGAGCGATAATCTTTCAACATATAAAAAGTTTTATAGAGCTTGCTTAAAGAATAATGTAGAAGAACTTTGTCTAGTAGCTTCAGAATTTTTCAAATCAAAAAATTTCTTTTTTTCAAGCTTAGTTGCACATGAAATAAAAAAGATAAATAGTAACGTGCTATTGGTGGATTCGTTTCTAAACTTTACTTTCGATGAGGAGGAAAGAGAAATTGAAAAAACTAATTTTAGTTGCTTTAGGGACATTAGGAATCTTAGGATTGCTAACCTTTAATGCTAGCGATAATAATACTCACAAGAGTGCAGATATAGGCGACAACTCGCAATATAGCACTTATATATCCGGACCATCAGACCCTGGAACAAAACCAGGCGGTTGATTTTGTAGATATTGTAACGACCTTACTCAACACGAGTGAGGTCTTTTTTAATTTTCAGAAATGTATACATAAGTAAACAAAAACATTTTCAAAAAAGATAAGTTACTTTTCATGTTTTTTCCTTTTTAGTTGATATTATCTAATTACAAAATATTTTTCTATATTTTGTGCGAAGGTAAAAAAAGGCGGGTAATATCATATGAAAATAATCAAGGAGGACTACTATGGAAAGTATTGAAAGTTTAGTTTTGAAATACCAAACATCAAAAAAAGATGAAATTTTTAGTGAGATTTATAGAAATGTCGAAAAAGAAATACTAAAAAACCTATCTTATGAAAATGTGGTAGCGAAATCCATCGGATCGACAACTCATGAACTCAGAGAAATTTTTGATGATTGCGTTTTATACACAGTAAATAAATTTAAAGAAGGACAAGCATTCTTACCATTTTTTATTTGGAAGTTTAAAAACAAAAGGGCAAATTTTATTAGAGATAACAAAAATAAAGAAACTTTTGAGAGTATTGACATCGATAGGTCAGACGGATTTGATAAGGCACCTCTTCAAATACCTGATGAATTCAACTTAGAGAATTCTGTTTTAAAAACAAGAAAAGCCGATCAACGGCAATTGATCGACTCTCTCGTAAGTGATGAGGACGAATTAACGACTGCAATCGTTAAAGCGTTCCTTAATCATCCGAAACCAACGCCGACTGCAATCGGTAAGGAGCTCGGAATCCATCACTATACTATTATTCGCAAACTCGAACGCTTGGCAGGCAAATTCGATTCTAAAAAACACGGCGATTACCGCGACTTTTTAGTTGCGATTTAGAACGATAGACGTTTAGGTATTACGACTATAGTCCCGATTTCATTATAACGTAATACCTATCCGATTATCAATTTAATTTCTTAATGTAACGAAATTTTAATACGGAGGTAATTACGATGATAAGAAACGCAAGTCTCCTTAATAATATACGCAAATCCGACGAAAGTTATACGTCATTTGGACGAAAAATAAATCGCTATTTGCACGACCCGCGCCGACTATACGATGGGCAACGCGACGAGGACGCTTTCCTTAACGCGGTCGGCTCGATAAAGGCGGTGCGGTTAGGATGAAAAGGTATCATGTAACGGCTCACGCAATAATGCGAGCTGTTGAACGACTCGGTCTTAAAGAAGAACACGTAGAAGCGTGTTTAAACGACCGTATGATGTCGGCATATTACGTGGGAGAAACACATCACGGACCATCAAAGAAGGATGTTAAAATTTTCGATCACCATAAATCGAAAACAAGAATGATAATCGGGGACGATAACGTAATTATAACGGTGTACCCATTTCCGGAACTACCGACGACTCAAAGCACGTCTATTCCCGAAGCATTCGCGGACGACATTCGCCAGCTAGTGCAACGCAAGTTCAAAGCGAAGGAACGCGAGTTTAATCGCAAGCATCGCGTCCTTGAAATCGAACTAGCCGAAATTAATCTCGAATTAGCGCAACTAACGCTGAACCAACTGAAAGCGAAGTCACCGAAAGCACGCAACTCTATTGCGGAGCGAATGGACGAAGTTAAAACGAAGCAACAACGTATTAAATATGAAATAGATTCGGCGGTCAAATCATTCGAAGAAATGACGAAGGAGGTCGCGGCAGTATGCAAGCACTAGGCGTTATTTTATTCGGAGGCAGCAGCGCTCTAATGATCGCATATCTAATCGTTTCATTCATTCGGGACGAGCGCAGGGCGAAACATTAATCGCCCGCCAGTCGGAGGTTATCGAGGTAGCCGTTAGGTAAATGTGTCGCCATGACGAGCCAAGCGCCGTCCTGGTTTCGGTTCACTATTCGGTAGCTTGCGACGGGCGTAGGCGTTGACGTGGTCTATAGGCGTAAGGTATTTCGCCACTTGTGCCGACAAGGGACTGCGGACTCGGACAACGCTTCGCCTCAAAAACCCGCGGAACGAGTTGTGGTCGAGTTTCGCATTTAAAAACGCTGGCGGTGCGCCACAACGTACTAGCCAATCCGTGCCAAGCGAAGGGTTAGGAGGTCGGCCTTTAGGACTTTGCGTCCAGCGCGAGTAACTCACAAGGTGAAAGCGCACCATTACGCGATCCGTCGATGGCAAGACGTTAAATTCGCTCGATTGGGGCAGTTACGCCTAGACGATGTAGGACGACGGGAAGGTTCGGGGCTAGCCCGGACGCCGTGGTTTACCGCGGAAAGTACCGTCGCCTGCGTCGGCTAGCGTTTTCGAACCGAAGGATCGGGGATAGCCCGGTCGCCCGTTTATCGCTACCGAGCGATAGCTCCTTTTAGCGGTAGACGCGGAAAGTAAGTTCGAAGGCGCTAGCGGACGCGGGAATCATCCGGTGTTCGAATAAACGAAAAGGGGACGATTGAATGACGCAAGTTAACAATCAATTTTTAGTCGGTGAAGAGGCGGATTCTTTACTAAACACGGAAGAAGGTGGCGGCAGCAATAACGCGAAGTTTTCATCGTTTAAATCCGGCACTACTTACACCGTAAAGGTTATCGGAGTAAAGGATTACTTCCAGTTTTATAACTACGGAATCTACGAAAAAGTCGATTCATTCTGCGCTGAAAATCCGTCGAAGAAAACGGCGAAAGGATTCCCGGTCGAAAATCTAACGCCGTGGGATAAAGCCTTCCGTTACTACAAAGATTTATCGCAAGATTGGACGGACGAATACTCGCAAAAGGCTTCGTTATATAAGCCGAAATCACGTTTCGCTATGGCATTCTTCGATTTAACAACTGGCGAGGTATTTGCAATTGACGTAAGCTCAAAACAAAAAGCTGCGATTAAAACAACCATCGATAAGTATGCGAAAAAGCTTGACCGCATGGCTTTCGAATTATCGAAAAACGGATCAAGCACCGGCACGGTCGTAAGCTTATCGCCAATCATCGATATGGAAGAGGACTTGACACCGGAACAACGTGCCAATTTCGATAAGGCTCCGACTGAAATCGATATGACGCAATTCTTTAGCGCGCCGTATATCGCAAACGAGAAGGAGCAGATTGAGGCGCTAGTAAAAGCAGGCTTCGATATTTCGCTGATTGGCTTATCGATTGGCGCGACGGACGCAACAGAAGGCGGACAGGACGACGAACCTAAATACGATTTCTAAGGAGGGCGATGCGAATGGCACACGAAACTATCACGAAAGGCCGACACGCCGAGCTTGTCGCGCTGACCGCCTTGCTTGCGAACGGCTGGACCGTAATGGAACCGACGGCGCCCGACGCGTTCGACCTGGGGATTACACGCCCGGGTTGGACGGACTTTAAACGGGTGCAGGTGAAAACGGCGCGCCTTCGCAACAAGGATGGCGCCGACTGGATCGTCGTAACGGGCGCCAAGAATAACGGCATACCATATTCGACGGACGAGGCGGATTTGTTTATCGGAGTTTACGATGGCGTGGCGTATATGTTTCCAAACCGCGGCATAACGGAGTATTGGGTGAAGCCTGCGGAATTAAGCGACAAATGGACGAGATTGGACGCAAGTATTGCGAATTTGAATCGGGAGGCGGTTTAATAATGGCGAAAATTACGTTAGCGGACGGAATGGTAATCGAAGGTACTATCGAGGAATTCAAGCAAATGGGCGTTAAGTTTCCGATTGAGGAGACGGCGGAAAAGGGCGAAGGTGAGTACCGCAAAGTGACCGACCGCAAGCCGAAAGCGGGCGACTTCATTAAATACGACGAAGCTCCGTATAGTTACTTAACAAGCGGAAAATACTACGAAATCAATCGAATTGACTCGTACGATGATCCGAGAATTACTGACGATGATGGTGACGATTATGGCACGAGCGGCGACGACTTCGAAGTTTACGAGAAGGTAAGCGGCGCAATCCCAACGGAAACAATCACGCACAACGGCGCAACCTACATGCTAGTTGATCGCAAAGCGCAGCCGGGCGATGTCGTAATTTTAACAGAAACCGAAGGTAACTTATTCAAAACCGACCTACCATACGAGGTTAAAAACGGTTTGCAAATCGCGGATGATGACGGAGACTTATTCAATCTATATAGACCCCGTTTAAACCGCACGCCAGCCAACGTCAAAGTTTACGCGCCAGTTAAAGCGCTCGAGCAGAAGGCTGAGCCGTTGAAAGTCGGTGATTATGCGAAGGTAACGAACAAAGTACGTGAGTTCGAGGAAGGTAATATCGTTAAAATCGTTGGAGATAAGTCGAACGGTGACGTTAAAGTATTCGATTTTAAAGTAGAATTCGTAAATGTTACGGGCAAAAGTAAATTCGCTAATCAGACTTACGGATATATCGACGCAATGAATATCGTTAAAGCAACCGACGAAGAAGTTGCGCAAGCCGAAAAGGCGGCAATCGAAGCGAAATGGGCGCGCATTGGACGCAAGCCTAACGAGTTCAAGAAGGGCGATATTGTAAAGTACAAATCTGACGGCGAAATCTGCGAAGTAGTCGAAATTAACGAGGAAGGCAGACCGAGAGTCAAAACGAAATCACACGGAGTTTGTACGGAATACACCGATGCTAAATCCGACATCGAACTAATCACGCCAGTCGAAGCGCGCTTTGACGGAGTCGGGATTGACCGCTAATGGGTGATGCGCTAAATTGCGAACAATGCGGGCGTGCAATCGCAGCCAACGCCAATCTCTACGACGACCGCACGGAGCACTACTTTTGCGACGACGGTTGCCTTCGCGACTGGCTGAACGATCATTTTGACGAAGTAGTGGCATGGTATAAGCGGATGAATATTACGGAGGATTAAAACGGAGGTGGTAGCGTGAAGTTGACGTTAAACATACGCCAACCTACGGATGAAACAACGGAACGAGTAGCGGCGGCAGCCAAGCGGAAGAAGGCGGCGACGGAAACGATAGATGACGCCTGGCAACGTATTCTATCGATGAAAAATAGCGACGCTGACCAAGCGCGGTTAATCGAGGTCAAGGCGGCAATGCAGGCGGGGACGATAGGTAGGTCGCCCGCCGACGCTGCCAAACGATTCAGCAAGGCGGAAGCGCTGCGGTTATGGAAACAACTGGCGAAAGCACAACGCGAGTCAAAACTAGCGGAGTTAGTGGCGAAAACTCCGGCGAATTATGTGCTCGTCGATACGTGGGATAAACTTGAAGATTTACATCAAGCGATTTCTTTAGCCGACATAATAGCGTTTGACTTAGAGACTTTCGGTGCGAACGGTGGCGCATTAGACCCCTGGCGTGGTGAAATCGCAGGCTTTTCCGTATCAACCCGTAAAGGCAGTTATTATGTGCCGATTAATCACATTGATAAAACGGAACTCAACGGCTATATGACTAACGATATTATTGGAATGGTTGCCGTACCGTTAATGACAACGAAAATAGTCATGCACAATGCGCCGTTCGATTGCAAATGGTTCTACGTTAAGTATGGCGTTAACTTAATTGATAATTTGCACGCAGACACGCGCATAATGGCGATGAGTTTGGACGAGAACCGCGACCATCGATTAAAGAATTTGCTAACGGATTGGCTCCGTCAACCAAGCGATAATTTCGACGAGTTGTTCCCGAACGTACAGTTTAATGAGGTTCCATTGGACGTTGCCTTACCTTATGCTGCAGGTGATACCGAAAAAACACTCGCTTTATACGACTGGATAATGGCGCAATATGAACGGCGAGAAGATTTGCGACAATTAAAGCGTCTTGTTTTCGAAATTGAAATGCCGGTACAACGCCAATTTATTTGGTCTGACATTCGCGGCATTAGATTCGATGTAGAACGGGCGTATCAACTTGACGAAAAGTTAGCGAAAGAAGAGGCGGAATTGCAAGCGAAAATATACGATATTCTCGGCGAGGAAATCAACCTTAATTCGCCAGCACAGGTCAGCCGAAAGTTCTTCGGAGATTTAAAACTACCGGATCATGGCAACGGTTCGACGAATAGTCGCTTTATGAAAAAGATTAAGAAGGCGCATCCAGTCGTTCCGTTATATCTCGAATATAAGGAAATCGGAAAGCTGCGCCAGGCATTTACGCAGAAACTACCGAAAGACGTTAAGTCGGACGGCAAGATTCATCCGTGGCATAATACGTGGGGCGCTGCGACTGGACGGTTTACGTGTAAGGACCCTAAAATGTTGGGGCACGTATCAGTAATGGTACGATGAAAACTAGGTGAACTGCGGGAAATCCTCCTATTAAATGGACAATCCGCAGCCAAGCACGCTGACGGCATAATGTAGGCGTGAAGGTTCAACGACTAGACGGTGAGAGAGCCGATCAATAACCCGTCCACGAGCGCCTAGCATCCTTAAAGAAAGGAGGTCTAACGATACTATGTGGAAAGACGTACAAGGTTATGAAGGTATTTACCAAGTAAGCGACGACGGAAAGTTAAAAAACTTGCGATACAACAAAATATTAAAAACGTATCTTAACAATAGGGGATATGAAATGGTAGACCTTAGTTTAAACGGAACTAGAGAAAAGTACACTGTACACCGTATAGTTGCAACAGCTTTTTGCGACGGGTATTTTGATGGTGCGGAAGTAGACCACATAGATGATGACAAGAAAAATAATAAAGCTAGTAACCTTAGGTGGGTCACTAGAAAGCAGAATGTAAGAAAAACACTATACAACGGAACACATAACGTTGCGACGGCTCAAAATGCCGCAAAAATAAAAAATAAAAAACCAGTTGCAATGTTGTCAGAAAATGGGGTAGTTTTAATGACATTTGAATCAGCAAAAGAAGCAGGAGAATTCGTCGGCTTAAGTTCATCCCAAATCGGACGAGTGTGTAACGGAGTACGAAAAACAGCGGCAGGGTATCGTTGGACATTCTTAAATAAGGATGATGATATAGTCTGAACTTACGAAATGGTAAATCGTAAGAAGTATCGGTTAAACTCCGATGCGATAACATATTGAACACGCAGCAGATTCCAGCGAAAAGACCGGAAATACGCCATCTGTTCCGAGCAACAAGCGACGACCGTATTCTAGTATCGATAGACTATTCGCAGATTGAGCTCCGCGTACTGGCGCACATGGCAAATGAAACGGTGCTAATTGAAGCCTTCGAACATGACCGCGACATTCACTCGACAACGGCTGCGTTAATCAGCGGCTACACTTACGAGGAAATCGAGGCGAATAAGGACGTCGACGGATCGCCGCATCAAAAATACCGTAAGCAAGCGAAAATAGTAAACTTCGGAATCGTTTACGGAATGGGTGCCGGAAAGCTCGCTGACACGCTTGAAATTACGAAGCAAGAAGCGCAGAAAATCATTGATGATTACTTCCGAGGCTATCCCAGAATTAAACGGTACATGGACGAACAGCACGCGAAAGTAATGAAGCAAGGTTTCGTAACGGACATTTTCGGACGAAAACGACGATTGCATAGCGAAATAAAATCGAGGGAACGTTTCAAAGTATTCGGAGCGCAACGTCAAGCCGGAAACTTCCCGATTCAAGCGAGTGCCGGCTCGATACTAAAGAAGGCCATCGTTGACTTGCAGCCGATTCTACCGAAATACAACGCATTTGTATTATTGCAGGTGCATGACGAATTGGTTTTCGATTGTCCGCGAAATATCAGCCGTGAAGGGTTAGCGGAGATACAACAGACGATGGAGCAGGCGGTAAAACTAGCGTGTCCAGTTCGTTGTGACGTAGAAATTAATCCGCAAAGATGGCTCGAAAAAGTAGATTACGAAGAGTGGTTCAAAACGAAGGAGGACGACTAATGCGTGCACTATTCCTTTTTATCGCCGCCATCCCCGTCGTGCGCTATTCGCTGCCACTAGCGGGCGTGCATACGACGTGGGCGCAGGCGATTATATACGTCATACTGGCGAAATTATTTACGATGTTTATTAATCCGGAACGATCGGTGAACGTGGCGTTATTGCCGACGCAGTTATTAGCGGAAGAAGATACGGAAGGGGACGATGACTTATCGAAGTAAATATTAACGAAATCGCAACGGAATTTACCAAACAGTTAGACCGATGGTACTCGCTTCCGGAAACTTTCGACAACGAACTCGACCGTCAGATTCACGAATGGTATGCGAATGCCCCGACCGTATGGCCACAACGTCCGTACTTTTCGCCGAGTAGTTCGAAGTCTTGCCCACGCGAGTTGTATATGAAGGCGAAACGCGCGCCGAAAGATAGCTTTCCGAAGCCTCCGTACCAAGGACGCTGGCAAGAAATCGGAACGGCAATCGGCGACATCGTTCAACGAACAGTTCTCGCAATGGAACGCAACTTGCCCGGCTGCCCTTTCCGATTCGAGCGCAATGACGACGGCACGCCGATGTTTGAGGACTTCGCCAAGCGTAATGTCGAAATTAATCATAACGGTCAGCGATTTTATCTATACGGTACCTGCGACGGAATTATGAAATACGTAACGGAGGACGGCGAAATCTTACGTGTCGGTCTCGAAGTAAAATCGAAGCAGTCAACACCAGCCAAAACGTCGGTTCATTCGATGAAGGAAGCCGAAGAAGGGCACCGCAAGCAGTGCGTAGCCTACTCCGTTATGTACAACGTCGATTACTATATCATTCTTTACGTAAATGCCGCGAAAAAGTCGTGGGTCATGACGGACGAAGAATACGCGGTTACTCCGGATATTCGAGCGTTTGGCATCGAAATTACTGACGCTGATCGCGCTGAATTACTTGACTTCTTCGCAGAGATTACGCGGTGTGTGAACGAAAATACGCCGCCGAGCCTCGATTTGTCTCGCTGGACATTTAACAACTTCAAGACGGCGTGCGCGAAGTCACTATCGGACGAGGAATACGACCTATTGAAGGCGCAAGTCAAACGGATGCTGCGGTCGAGTTTGCCGGAATGGAAAAAGCAATCGTACTACGATGCGATTGAGTTTATCCGCGAAGTTCGAGAAAAGGAGGCGGGATGGTGAAGGCGATTCTTGAAGTAGAAATAACCGGAGAATTTAACGAGCCGTTAACTAACGATGGTGTTGTCGATATTTTAAACGCGGTAATAAAAGACGGTGCTGATTCGGTTTGTTTAGACGCCAATTATCGAATAATCGAGGTGATTGAATGACTAGCGCCAAGCCAATCCGCATAATCGCCTTCGACATATCCGCAAGTCCTGGCGTCGCAGTCATCGAAATTAAAGCCGGCAAGCCGAAGCTAAAATACGCTGGCTCGATTAAAACGGACACCTCGTCGCCCGATAGTCAACGTTTCGCAGCCGTTGAAGCACTCGCAATCATGGCGATTCATGAGCACGGACCATTCGACGCCGTGGTACGCGAACATTTCACGAAGGGCAGCAGCAAACGATCAACGCAGCTAGTATTCGGAAGCTGGGCGATGATTGATACGGCGCTCGGTCGCTATGGCTATTCGGTAGATTCCGAGATTACGCCGTCAGCCGTCAAGAAAGCAATCGGCGGGCATGGCGGAGCAGATAAATCGGAGGTCGAGGCGGGCGTGAGGCGGATTATGAAGTTGCCGGACGCTTATACGTTCGTTTCGAATGACGCTTCGGACGCGGCGGCGATTGCGTTGGCTTATGCGATTCAGAACGGATTAATTAAGGAGGCAAAATAATGACGAAAGTATTGTATGTATATGGGGACGGAGATTATGACGTTTTATCTTTTAATAACAACTATAATCCGCAAAAGGTTTACGAAGAAATGGTTGCGGAGGGAATTACGAAAAAAGATTTACTCGACCCTGAATGGGACGAAGAATCAATACACGTCGAAATTAAAGAATTTGGCGAAGTGGATTCAGAGTTTGTTTCGTTTATGTATAACGAATTTATTGACTATGACGTTACAAAAGCGAAAGATATCTTCTTCGTAGAGGAAGTTGTCAAATGACTGCACAGACGAAACTTCAATTACTTGCTTATGTTGCGGAGGATATCGCGGACTTGAAATACCGCAAATCACGTTTGGAATTCGACTTGGAGCGAACAATCCGCGCGCTTGCCGAAAAGGAGCAGCAGGCGGAGGAAATACGCAAAGAATTACGACGAGAGGGGACGAATGAATGACGATAGTTTACACGAAACACGGATGCCCGCAATGCGAAATGACAAAGCGGATGCTGACCGACTTAGGCTTTGAATTTACGGTTATTAACGTTGAGGAAAACGAAGAGGCGTTCCATTACGTCAAATACGATTTAGGCTTATCGTCTATGCCGGTGGTAGTCGCGGAAGGGCGCGCACCATTCACGGGATTTCAGCCGGACAAGTTAAGCGGATTAAAAGGAGAGTGAAGCGGATGGAATCGCCAGCACCAATTAAGAAAACGAAAGAACATACTTATTTTACGCTTAATAACTTGCTTAATATTCCGAAGGATAATCGGATTCAACTCGATAAGGATCACGAAGCTGTTAAAGCGTACTTCCTTGAATACGTCAACCCGAATACCGTTTTCTTTCATACGCTCGACGAAAAACTCGACTACTTAATCGAAAATAACTACATTAAAGCGGATTTCCTTGCGAAGTACAAGCGCGCATTCGTCAAGCGACTATTCAAACGAATTTACGCTAAAAAGTTTCGTTTCCGAACGTTCATGGGCGCCTATAAGTTTTACTCGCAATACGCAATGAAAACGGACGATAAGACGCGATTTCTCGAAAGGTACGAAGATAGGCTGGCGTTTAATGCGCTGGCTCTCGCGGACGGTAACGAGCAATTAGCGCTCGACTTGGCGGACGAACTCATAAACCAACGCTATCAGCCGGCGACTCCAACGTTTTTAAACATCGGTAAAAGTCGTGCGGGCGAAATGGTCAGTTGCTTCTTATTAACGGTGTCCGACGATATGAATGCGATTGGTCGTGCGATTAACTCGGCGCTACAACTTTCGAAGATTGGCGGCGGTGTCGGTATATCGCTTTCCAACATTCGCGGTAATAACGATCCGATTAAAGGAGTCGACGGCTTATCGGACGGCGTCATTCCGGTCATGAAACTATTCGAAGATTCGTTTTCATATGCGAATCAAGGCGGAGCGCGCGATGGCGCTGGCGTTGTTTACTTGAATATATTTCATCCGGACGTTATCGATTTTTTATCGGTACGAAAGGAAAATGCGGACGAAAAGGTGCGGATTAAAACGTTGTCGCTCGGCTTAGTAGTGCCGGACAAATACTACGAACTTATCAAGAACGACGATTATATGTACTTGTTCTCGCCGCATGATGTCGAGAGGGAACTAGGTATACCGTTTGCCTACGTTGATATTACGAAAGAATACGATAACTTGGTCGCAAATCCTCGGATTAAGAAGTCGAAAATAAAGGCACGCGTGCTAGAGAACGAGATTAGCAATCTGCAAAACGAAAGCGGCTATCCGTATATTATCAATATCGACACGGCGAACAGAGCGAATCCGATTGACGGCACGATCATTATGTCGAACTTATGCACGGAGATATTCCAGGTACATGCCGAATCAGTAATAAACGCTAAGCAAGAATACGAGACACTCGGAAATGACGTAAGCTGCAATCTCGGCTCAACAAACGTCGTCAATCTCATGGAATCACCCGATTTTGGTAAATCAGTACGCACCATGCTGCGCGCATTAACCTACGTATCGGATAAATCGGAAATTGACGTAGTGCCATCCGTTCGGAAAGGAAATTCGCAATATCATTCCGTTGGACTCGGCGCGATGAACCTGCACGGCTTCCTTGCGAAAAACAAAATCGAATACGGCTCACCGGAAGCACTTGAATTTACGGACGTTTATTTCATGCTCCTAAACTACTGGACGCTATTCGAAAGCAATCAAATTTCGCTAGAAACGGGCGAAACGTTCTACGAGTTTGAAAAGTCAGCCTATGCAGACGGAACCTACTTCGATAAATACACAGAAGGTGACGATTTCACTTTCGCACATAAGTCGGTCGAAGCGTTATTCGAAGGTATTTTCGTACCGAAACAAGCGGACTGGCGGAAGTTAAAGGAGTCCGTTATGAAACACGGAATCTACAACGCTTATCGACTGGCCGTAGCGCCTACCGGATCTATTTCATACGTCAACGAAGCGACGGCGTCTATTCATCCGATAACGCAACGAATCGAGGAACGTACGGAGGGCAAGCGCGGCAAGGTTTACTATCCGGCGCCGTATTTATCTAACGAAACGATTCCGTATTATAAATCGGCCTATGACATCGATCAACGCAAGATTATCGACACGTATGCCGCGGCGCAAAAGCATGTCGACCAAGGCTTAAGCATGACGCTATTCACGCGGTCTGAATTTCCGGAAGGATTATACGAGTGGAAGGCGAACAGCGAATATCCAACGAAGAAAACCACGCGCGACCTTAACATGCTACGAAACTACGCTTGGAAAAAAGGAATTAAGTCGATATATTACGTTCGCACATTTACGGAAGATGGCGAAGAAATAGGCGCAAATTACTGCGAGTCGTGCTCGATATAAGGAGGGACGCTATGAAAATCGCGATTAACTGGAACGCAATCGAAGATATGCTCGACAAAGTAACGTACGAGAAGCTAACGGAGCAATTTTGGCTGTCAACGCGAATGCCCGTTTCGAAAGATAAATCGGACTGGACGAATCTTACCGAAAAAGAACGTGATTTAATCGGCAAAGTATTCGGTGGACTAACGATGCTCGATACGCTCCAATCGGAGGACGGTATCGAGGCACTGAAAAAGGACGCCGTTACGCAACATGAAATCGCCGTGCTAAACAATATTCAATTCATGGAATCGGAACACGCACGCAGCTACTCGTTAATTTTCAGTACGTTAAATACGAAACGCGAGATTGACGACATATTCCGATGGACTCGCGAAAATGAGTTGCTGCAGAAGAAAGCTGACGCAATCAATTACGTTTACCATAACGGAACGGCGCTCGAAAAGAAAATAGCGAGCGTGTTCCTCGAATCATTCTTATTTTATTCCGGATTTTATACGCCTCTTTACTACCTCGGCAAAGCGAAGCTGATTAACGTTGCGGAAGTCATCAAGCTAATCATTCGTGACGAATCGGCACACGGCGCATACATCGGTTATAAATTTAAGCTAGCGCACCAAAAGCTACCGAAAGCCGAGCAGGACGCCGTTACGAAATATGCTTACGATTTACTCTACGAATTATACCAGAACGAAGTCCGTTACACCGAGGAACTTTACGACGAAATAGGCTGGACGGAAGAGGTCAAGGTATTCCTTCGGTACAACGCAAATAAGGCGTTAATGAACTTAGGACTTGCGCCATTGTTTCCGGACACGGCAGACGATGTAAACCCGATCGTTATTAACGGACTATCTACAACTACGACGAACCACGATTTCTTTTCGACGGTCGGCAACGGATATCTAATGTCGGTCGTCGAGGATATGCGCGATGATGATTACGGTATTTTGTCCGAAAAGTAAGGCGAGGCGTATATAGTTTATAAAGGGCGTCGTAATTGGCGCCCGATAAAATTAAACGGAGGCGTTGACGATGGCATTTTTCGGAATAACCGCGAAGAATATCGAACAGAAAGCGGCAATGCAGGCGTTAATTAACAGCAAGCCATTCACGTTTTTAACGGGGCCGGCGGGCAGCGGAAAGACACTCGTCGCACAGGCGGTCGGATTAGAGCGTACGATTGAGACGCGCTCCTTCCGTAAGCTAATTTATACGCGACTGCAAACGCAGGTTGGCATGGATGTCGGCGCGCTGCCTGGCGATTTTAACGAAAAGACTTATCCGTTTATCGCTCCGTTCATGGACAACCTCGAAGTTATGAGCAACAAGTCAAACGAGATACGCCGTTATCTGACGGAGGGAGACGAGGATAAGCGAAAGGTATTCTTCGATTCGATACAGACAATTCGCGGCCGTTCGCTGAATTTCACCTACGTTATGTTCGACGAAATTCAAAACGTCGATATTCATACGATGGCAGCGCTGGCGACTCGGCCGGGCATGAACGCCAAGTTCGTATTCCTCGGCAACTTTTCGCAAATTGATACGCCGAAGCTTCGCAGCACAAGGACGAACGGA
>Ga0224733_1028_pt1 | contig 30536 bp, 44 predicted proteins | sample IA12soil_GW_FP2_FD_161642 | JGI IMG/M metagenome (GOLD analysis project Ga0224733, IMG submission 161642) | Enriched cells from agricultural soil in Iowa, United States - IA12soil_GW_FP2(-) | ecosystem: Environmental > Terrestrial > Soil > Agricultural land | place: USA: Iowa | collected 2017-05-08
GGCGGTCGACGAACTCGTCGAGCGTGCCGGCGCCGCCGGTGGGCGGATCGGTGACACTGACGACTATCCCTTCATGTACCAGCGCCAGTTCGACGACCCTGACGGTTACCACTACTCGCCGTTCTGGATGAAGCCGGAACCCACCCCGGCCGCGTGAGTGACCTTGCTGCGGCCCTCGACATCGTCGGAGCGCGGTGGGCCCTGCTCATCGTGGAGCGGTTGCTCGACGGGCCGCAGCGCTATGGCGATTTGCAGCGCGACCTCGGAGTGCCAACCAATATGCTCGCGACCCGCCTGCGTGAATTGGAATCGGCCGGCGTTCTGGCCCGTCTGCCATTGCGGCACAACTCTCGTGCCTACGCGTTGACCGATCGCGGGCGTGCGTTGCGAGAGGCGATCGTCGCGCTCCAGCACTGGGGCCGCGAAGGAAAGCCGCATGTGTCACAGGGGTCGTGATGCGCTCTGACGAACTTCTCCGTGACGGGCTTGGCTGCAGGAACCTGCGGGAGCCGTTGACCGTCGAGGCATATCGTTGGATCCGCCTGGCTCGATGCGTCGAAGAGGAAGCCCGGCGGCAGTGACGGATCCGGCGACCGTCCGTAAAGGTCTGCGTCTACCGGATTGTGGGCGCAAAGTAATTGTGCAGCAACGTATTGTATATTCTGTCCATGAAATATGTTGCGCTGCAATGAAATATGTTCACAGTGAATATGCATTCATAAGTGTGTCGAGTGGCAGCTTCGCTACCGGAGTGAGAGTGGACGTCCTGCAGCCTCGGCCGCGGAGATACGTTCTTCGATGACGCCGCTTCCTGCGATCTGTTCGATCCCGGCACGGATGGCGGCGGCGGCACGGGTGCGGCCCGTCAGCGTGTGCTGTGTGATGGTGCAGAAGTTGGCGATGTCAGTGGACGGGAAACTGACACTGGCATGCCCGGTGTGAGCGTCGCGCTCACGGCGGCCGTGCCGGTTTCCTCTTCGCTCGCGAGGGCCTCGTGCGGCTGCGCGGAGGCCCGCACGAGCAGTGCTCCCGCAGCGACGGCGATCGCGGCGTAGTAGGCGAGCATGATCCGCTCGCGACCCCGAGGCGGTGTGTCGACCTGCGGACGTGGGAGTTCGGGTTCGGAGGCGACGTCGCGGCGGGTAGCGAAAGGCACGGCCGCGCTGCAATTTTCGGTCTCTGGTGGGTCTTGGTTCTGAGCGCCATGCACAGTGTAGGCAGGAGCAAGTTGTCAGGGCTGTGTTGCGAATCGGGGCGTGGCATTCACGCTGGGCAATTCATTCAGCTCAGGACAGTCATGAGTGCCTGTCGGAGGGCATTGCCTGGTCGTGGACACGACGTTTGCACGGTCCGACTCGGTTCGGGAGGCTGCACGATGACGGTTCACGGCATTCGACTCGACAGCGGCCAGCGCTTCAAATTGAAAGTTGCGGTATTCGCGGGTGTAGGGCTGGCGATCGGGTTGTTGGGCGTATTCGCGAGCAGCGTGGGTGGTTTGAGCTGGGATTATGCTCACACCGCGGTAGGGCAGCCGTAGTTCCAGCGTTACAGCTTCATCGCGGGAATTATCATTGTTTCCGCGTGGATCGTGGCTGTGGGGACGGCGTTGTTCGTTTGGCTCGCGAATGCGATTGGCAAGGTCGCCACGACCAGGAGAATGGGCAACGACCGCTAGCTGATCCAGACTCCGAGCGGGCTCGTTGGTTTACCTGCAGCGATCGGTGCGGGGTACTCGATTGATGTTGGGCGACAGCGAGGAAGCTCACCTTCCGCGTTCGGTGCGGTTCGTGGGCGCAGTGCAACTGTACTGGGCAGATCCTCTGAAGCGGGTTGTGATGATCGTGTTCGGTGTGTTGGTGGCGTCGATCGGGGTGGCTATCTGTGGTTCGCGTCCAACTAGCATTCGCTGACTTGGCTATTTCACACACCGGGACGGATCAGCATGCCCGGGCGTGACTACCGCGCGACCTTTTCGCCGCTGGACGAAGTTCCGGAACCTGATCGGCAGTCGGAGATCAACACGATGATGCCCTTCGGTTACCCGATCATCGGTTACACCAGCTACGAGACCAGCACCGTCATTTATCTGCGCTCCGGTCGGTGGATTCGCGCCGGTAGCGCAGACCTCGACGCACACGGACATAAAACAGACGTTTTTGACGGCTGAGGTCGGTCGCACTACGTCGTGGGCAGTGACGAATCCCCGTGGTGGCCAGTGGCTATGACGACCACCTGAAGAACAGCGTCTTCGGGCATCTCGGGGTAGTAGTTGACCCGGAGTTGTTTTGCGAAATTCGTCATGTCGGTGCCGGGTGGCTGGCGAGCTGCTAGCGGCGACAGATGAGCGAGATCGTACGTTTCTACAGCGGTGACCAGTCCTGCAAGGGGGCGGGCGGTCGGGTGATTGTCGAAGATGAAAATTGCCAGCCCTTCGTGTATGTCTTCGCGCCAGCGGACGGTGGAACCTTTCGTGCCAGAAACCACTGCCGTGTAATGCTTCTGATCAAAGTGCACGGTTTGAGCAGGAGCGCCTGTCGTCATGTTCGCATTGTCCACTAAGCACGGCCAGCACCAAGGCGGTCCTACCCTCGATGGCGGCGGCCGAAAGCGTGGCCTTCGCGCGGGGTGACCGAATCCGACTCCATCACGGTTGCAGGGTTGATCCTGGCCGCGGTGACGATTGCCAGAGTCCGGCGCGGCCGGCGATCGAGTATCGAATCCTGAGCTGGCACCTCGTTCGTCAGATGTAGTACTGCAGATGGATGTGCAGTCGAGTACCTGCTGATTGACTCTCTCCCGGAAGGGAGTCGTCAATGAGCACGTCCGTCAACCGAAGCCGCTGGTCGATCGTTGCGTTGTCATGCGCCGGAGCGGCATTGGTGGCCGCGTTCGTTTTGGGCCCGGCCGCGTTGTTACGCGGACGCTATCCGCAGTTTCAAGATCAATCCGTCATGAGTGAGCTGCTCGGCCGCGGCTTGGTCGACTACTGGGGTAGCGGACTCCGCACCTATCCTCCCGGCTTGGCGGAGATGGTGGACTACTGGTTCGAGTGGCACGCGATCAAGATCATCATCTCGGTGCTGCTGACCGCGGTTCTGGGTCTACTCGCGGCGACTCTGTGGCGGCGATCTCTGACGGCCGGCGTAGGTTGCGTGGTCGCGGCGGCCACTACGACTGTGCTGTCATTGTTTTCGGTCTTGGTGGCCGTGCTCAACATCCAGTCGACGGTCGCACCCGTAATCGCGCTGCTTCCGATGCTCTCCGCTGACAACGCGGACGGGCAGACAGCGCAGTCTCTGATCGAGAACGGTGTGCAGAGCGGAGACTCCAGGCCGCCACTGCTCGAGCTGCTCACACAGGTCGAGCACTACAACTGGGCCGCGATTGTCGCTACCACCGTGGTGATCGCTGTAGTCGCAACCGGAACCGTCATCGTCTTCCGACGCCACAGATCGTCGGACACGACAAACGGTGCCCACCGTCGGATGTTCGTCGCCCTCGGATCGCTCGGTGCTGTGATGACCATTGCGATGGCGCTGCTGTTCGTTGCGGCCGTTGTTGCCGTCGTCGATCCAGGAGAAGCTCTGCTCGGCGTGGTCGGCCTGTGACTCTATTGCCGGACCAAGATGAAGGGCGACGGCGTATCCATGACCGAATCGCGGAAGTGCTGAACGTCGATCGCAGTACGTTGTGCCGAAACCTGTAGTAGCAAAAGTGAATTCGCTATGTCATTGGAAATGTTGCGTCTTCGCCGGCACTGATGTCGCCGGTTCGACCTCGATGGATGCGCTCCCTACAATTCGATGGGCCGATCGGGGTGTGGGCCTGTGGTTGGCGCGCTGATATCTGTGCGCCATTGCTTCGACCGCGGTGAGTGGGTAACGCAGCTGTCTGTCGAGGTGGGGGAGGGGCAGCTGCGTCGCGGGTTGCAGATCGTCAAGCGGCGGCCCTCGACGGCTCGTTGCGGTAACGCGACAGTCGGCCGTCGGTTCCGGTAAGCCGCCAGGACCAGAGGGTGAGCCGGGTGCGCATTCCGTTGGCGTCGGCGAGGCTTCGGACGTCTGCGCAGGACTCTGCAAGGAGTCGCCGGAAATCGGGGTTGCGCATCGAGTAGGTCTCGCGCAGAACATTGCGGGGGATGCCCAGCAACGTCGCGTCCTGCCGGCTCGGGACGACGATGGACCAAAACCCTATGCGCATGACTACAGGCGTGGTGAGGCCGAGTGCGAGGCGGTTGAATCGGCTCATGCGCGGAGCGTGATGGCGCAACCATGCATGGGCGAACCCGATGTGACGTGCTTCCTCGGCGAGATGGATCTGCATGATGCGGTCGGTGAGCGGGTGAATGCCACCGCCGCGCATGATGCTCTTCTGGATGTGGTCGATCGGCTCCTCTCCAGCGAGGATGATCTGAAAGAAGAAACTGGGCCACAGCGATCCCAGCGAACCGACCAGGGGGAAGGCCTTGACAAGCCACGTTGGGGCACCGTGGACCTCCGGAGCCACCCGGTTGGTGAACTCCTGAAACATCTGGATGTGGTGTGTCTCTTCGGTGAGTTCGTGCATGAAGTAGCGGAATTCGGGGTTCTCGTTCGCCAGGCCCATCAAGAACTGGGTACCGCCGAGAAGGAGCAGTTGCTCGAACTGGGAGCCGGTCTTTGTTATAGATGCGAGCCGAAGCCGGGCAACCCGCCGTTGTTCCTGGGGTGAGAGCGCGCGGTACCAGTCGGTGTGGGACAAGGGGTCGACCGCGGGGAGTGTCCACCTTGGGTCGTCCGCGGGGGCGGCGAATTCGGGCGAATTCCAGGCGATGTCTTTGAACGCCTCGAAGTGGAGCCCTGTCGAGGATGCCTCGGACAGTGTGCGCAGAGTGTCGTGGTAATCGCGATGTTCGTTGACGGTATTGCGCCCCGGAGCTAACCGGACAGATGGCGCGTTACGCCGCGTGCGACGAAGTGTTAGGAACTGCATTTCGGGCTCCTTTGTGGCATCTATCTCAGATGTGCCCACAGTAAACTAAGTGTGACTACGCGTCCACAGTAACTGTATGAGTCTGCACGTCCACGGGTAAGTCCGGAAGGGCGAAAGGGACGCTCAATATCGCACCATGCACGCAGCTCTCGGCATTTGATGGTGGTGTGGGTCCTGCTGTCGAGACGAGGGTGCTGGGCGTGGTCGACGGTGGCACGTTGGGCCGTTGTGGCATCTGCCCACCAATACGGTGGGAGGGTCCAAGGCGAGGCTCTTGCGATCTCGTCACGGTCGGTGTCCCGCTTGATCGGGTCGGAACTCACCTCGCCGAACTCGTGTCCCTGCACCGCGGCGACATCCGAGGCGGCGCAGACAGTTGATCATGTGGATCGGCCCGCACGTCTTTCGTCATGCGACGGGGATCCGATGGACCGTGGTTTGTTGCTCGGATGGCGATCGGTAACAGTGGAAATATCTCACCGGTAACTTTCAAGTTGTGTCAGTTCTCTTTCTTAAGTGACTGTGTAACAACCAGTTTCGATGAAAGTCGCTATCTGAATTGAAATTCTGGGCGGAAATGCACGACGACCAATGGCTCTGGGGTTACTGTGAGCGTCACCGATGCCGGCGGAACCAACAGCGTCGAGATCGACATGCTCGTGACCGCCGACGCCATCACCGAAGTGCCGTCGGTTGGCTCAGACTTGTTCAGTGCCGAGCCCTGCAAGAGCGGAGTTTGCGTCCGGGCGCTCCCGGTAGATCGGCGGTGGCCTTCATGGTGTGATCGCGCTCTATACGGCATTGGCTTTAGTGGTGGGTGTTGCTGTCGCGGCGCGCCGTCCGGTGGGCGGCAGGAAGAATCTGGCCGACGTGTTCGGCGGCACCGAGCATGAAGCGGTCCAAACCGGAACGCGTCGGGCTGTAGACGTACTGACGGCAGAGGGAACTTCTGCTTCGGAGCAACCGTTGGCCGCATTACGTGAGTTGCGGCGGGCTAATCGAGCGTTGTCGCTTACCGGTGCCAAGATTCTTCTGGACCAACTTCTGCCACCTCGCTAGCGCAGTCGCGGAGCGCTAGCACCGAAACGCCAGCGACCTGTGCCTGGCAGCTACTGAACGCACGGAAAAGGGGCCGGTGAGCACTTTGCTCACCGGCCCTATGAGTGAAGATCGTCCTGGGTCACCACTCCTTGATGATGTCGACTGTGCTCGTCCGGATCGCAGGATTGTCGACTGTGAAGGTGACCTCTCCGCGATGGCCGGCGGTGTCGTCCACCAGCTGATCAATACTTGCGGATGTGGTGTGGCCGGGATTGCCCAAAGTTCGAAATGGGCGGCGTCCCCTTCACCGCGGAAGCAGAAGCAGCAGCCCGAGCAGTCCTCAACGGCGAGATCACCGGAGACGAAGCGATCGCCCGCGGACTCACCGAACTGAACGCCCGCACCGCTCAGTGAGCAACGACTACCACTATCCCGGCACCACGGTCCTACGAAACCGACTCGGATACACCGACCCTCACACGCTCGCGCAGGCAGAAGCCCTCATCGCCGCAACACGAATGGCGGAGCTGGCAGCGAACCCGATCGACGGACACTTCGACTTCGCGCACCTGCAAGCAATCCACCGACACCTACTCGGTGACCTCTACAAATGGGCCGGTGAAATCCGCACCATCGACACCGCGCCAGGCGATCTCGGCATCCTCCACGACCCACCCGCCGCCATCCCCGGCGAACTCGACCGAGTGTTCACCGACATCAACAGCGGCGTCTACGTCAACCACCACAGCCACGAAGCGTTCGTCCAGGACCTCGCCGGCCACTGGGGAGACCTCACCAGCGTCCATTCGTTCGTCGACGGAAACTCCCGTACCCAAAGGGTTTTCTTCGACCAACTCGCACGCGACGTCGGGTGGGCCATCGAATGGCGCGAACTCAGCGTCGACGCCGTCCAAGCTGCCCGCAACTTCGCTTACATCGACGGCGGAACCATCCTCGCCGACGTCCTAAGACCCGCGATCAAACCCGTCACCGACGTACCCGCGGGCTCCATCGCCACATCACCGCGTGGCACCACCATGACCTTCCCCGAACACTGGCAGGCAATGATCGAGCACTACGACACCATGCCCGAACAGGCCTACACGTGGGCTAGCCAGATCAAACCGGAAGCACCACAACATGAACCACAGGTGACCGAGATTCGGCCAAGACTTGAGCCCGTCGCTCCGGAGCGAGAACTAGCCGACCTCGACACCACCAAGTTCCACACCCACTGGAGACCAGAAATCGACTACCAACTTATGAACAGCCGCACCATCCCGCAACACAGCAGCAGACCAGAAGGGCCGAGACTGTGAGCATCATTGGATACGCCCGCGTCTCCACTCTCGAACAGAACCCCGAACTGCAGCAGCACGCACTCCGACAAGCCGGCGCGATCCGCATCTTCACTGTCTACGAATCCGGCTCCACAGCGCAGCGTCCCCAACTCGCCGAATGCCTGAACTACCTGCGCGAGAATGACGGTGATGTTCTCGTCGTCTGGAAACTCGATCGCCTCGGACGATCCGTCCGCCACGTCATCGACACCGTCCACACCCTCGGCGAACGCGGCATCGCATTCCGTTCCCTCACAGAAGGATTCGACACCACCACCGCAGGCGGCGAATTCCTGTTCCACATCATGGCCGCCCTTGCCCAAATGGAACGCCGCATGATCGTCGAACGCACCCACGCCGGCCTCGAAGCCGCCCGCCGACAGGGTCGACACGGCGGCCGGCCAACCGTCATGACACCCGAACGCACCGAACTCGCCCGCACCCTCCGCGAACAGGGCAAGAGCCTCGACGCCATAGCCGCAACGCTCGGAGTTGGCCGGTCTTCCGTGAGTCGAGCACTCTCAGGTTGTGGACGCGAGGCCGCGACCCCTTGAAAACCAACCAGATTTGATCGTAGAGCGCCTCCCGATAGAAGTCGGAGATGCGGCCGCTGCAACGCGAGCGGACACCACCTGATTGAGGAGTATTGCAGTGCGAATTCGTTGTGCGGATTCGACGAAACATGATCGGGTAGTGGATCTTTCGAATATGGTTCGGATGTGTTACTTGCCGTGAAAGGCTGAGGTCGGCGGGCCATTTGCGTTAAAGTTGGCGAGTGCGCTGAGATAGGCACTCAACTCGGAGGATGGTGAATTGGTGGAGAGGCTGATCCGGCATCGTGTTGATGATCTCGACGGGTTGCCTGTAGATGATGATATCAACCAGAGGATTGAATTCTCATTCCGTGGAACGGACTATGTAATCGACCTCAGGCCGGCGAATGCAGACAAGATGAAAGCCGTTCTGCGGCAATACATCAATGTCGCGAGGAGGGTTGAAGCTACGGCGGCCGCTCAGGCGACAGGTGTCGAAGAGTCCTTTGATTCTCCATGCACTGAGGACCAAATGCAGGCAATCCTTCGGTGGGCAAAGATGCATAATTACGCGCCGTCTCCGTCAGGAACCGTCACGAAACAGATAGTTCAGGCATTCAACGCCGCGCACCGTTGATTCACTCAACGATCGAAACGATAAAGCCGCAGGATCGGAGGGGTTGCGGGGACTGGCTCTTCAACTGCTGATCCGGCCCGGCCGGTAGCTTCCGCCCACCCTAGTCGAATCCGCCCGTTCACCGGCATGTACCGAAAGAATTTCAATCGGAAGTCAATGAGCTAGCAATCTCAATGACTTCGATGGGGCCTATGGTCATTGTATCGTGGGTAATGTCCTCAGCGGCTGGCGAATTCAGAATCGATCACTGACAGTGTGCTTGAACCACACTTAAGCCGTCGTGGCCTCGCCCGCCGGAATCTCAGGCCGGTGTCGACCAGAGGTAAAGCCGCCCCACCCGCCCTCTTCACGAGGTGCGCCCCTAGGGTTTTGTCCAGCGCTAGTCTCGGGGTAAGGAAAAAGGAGCATCTTCGATAGAGGAAGAGAGGAAGTGGCCGGCGACCTATCCGAGAACAACGCCGACGCCGCCCTTCAACACCGTTCACCGCGAGATGGACGACCTTGGTGATCGCATCGCGAAGAGCAAGACCGCGCCGAACACGAACAAGCGACGATCGAACACCATCACACCATCGCCTAACACGTCGAACAAGAGAACCGGCGCCGCGGCCCGCGCCTGTAAAACGCAAGGGATTCTGTGAAGAGAGCTGCCCTCGGCGGGGTGTGAAGGATGACCAGAGTGGATGGAGGGGATCAGTAGACGCCGTCAAACCCATAGGCGGACTGCCATGGGTACGCCCACTGTGCGAGGAAGTCCGGGAGATAGATGCCGGACGATTCCCATGTCCCGAAGTTGACCGGAATGCTGGCCTTCTCGCCCTCGAGCGTCACCCAGGCGCCATTGTTTAGGATGGCATTCACCATTACGGCGGTGCCCTGGATGCAGTAGCCGCCGTCTGCCGCAGTGAAGACTACTGGGGAGGTCCACGACGGAGATGAGAGTTCGCCGGTGATGGCTACGCCCCCGACGCCGACGCCGAAGCTGTCCCGGACGTTGCCACAGAGTTGATAGTCGTTGTTCGGCATCTCCGGGTCTAAGGCCTGAGCTACCCCCGTCCCCAGGACTGTCATTGCTGCTGCGGTGGCGACTACACCAGCGACCATTGCCTTCCTCTGAACTTTCATGCAGCTACCTCAGGTTCTCTCATGCGACCTTGTGTGGATTACTGCTGGCCGCGGGAAGGAAGGTCACAGGAACCTGGTTTGCGGCCTAATTACGGTTTTAGAAGCATGTACAGGTAAATCAGAAGGGTGCCTCTGATGAACGCTCGAAACTTCGTCGGCCACTGCATCGACACTGCAGCCCGTCTGCTCCCACGCGCAAGGTGCGATCGCCCGTTGCCGTTGCCGTTGCCGTTGCCACTGCCTCAATCACGACGCATTTTCTGTGGGCATCGTCTTTTTCTGGAGACCGGGCTGACGTACATGAACTCGGTTTCGAAGGTTCCGAGCGGTGATTTCGTGTACTCAGATGTGTTGTAGTGGCTACAGAAACGCGTCAAACACCCGGAACCCCTGTCTTGTTCGGGGATCCGGGTGTTTCGACTCAAGCGGACTGGTCGCCGAGGCTTTGCAAGCCACCGCCCTGCATAGAGGCTGTGAGGAGGCCTCCGAGGACGACATTGCCCAGGCTCGTGATGAGCAGGTCGACCATGCTGTCGAAGTATTTTCCTAGCATTGTGTCTCCTTACGAGAGGGCTTTGAGGAAGGTGGGCAAGAGTTTTCCGAGGCCGTTTGGCCCTCCCCATGATCCTGATGCGACCATGAGCAAGTCTACGAAGAATTTCTGTAAATCCACGTCGGTAGTCCCTTTCTGTCGTGGAGTGTAGTTCTACTAAAGAGGGGTACCTATTGAATACGATACGGGCTGTTTGATCAGGAGGGTGTAGAGGATTGGCAGCATCTGGGTGATGGTCTGTCCGAGCGAACTGGTGGCATTTTGGATTGACAACATGATGTCTCCCTCAATTGTGATTGCTGTCGATTGTGGCGGTTATGAGTACTCGTTGCCGGACATCGTGTTCAGTCCGGTCAGAGAGCCTCCGATCAAGGTTGCAAGGCCACTGATGAATGGAGTGAGGGCTTTGAATAAATCGACGGACATGTCCGTCCTTTCATGATTCGGAGCGAGAGAGGGAGGAAATGAGATGCGGACTGAGGTTGCCCTCGGCAGGGAGGTGCCGAGGGCAACCAGAGCGGATCAACGGGTCAGTAGACTCCGTCAAATCCATAGGCAGACTGCAGTGGGAACGCCCACTGGGAGAAGAAGTCCGAGAGATAGATGCCGGACGATTCCCATGTTCCGAAATTGACCGGCGTACCGGCCTTGGTGCCGTGCAGCTTTACCCAACCACCGTTGTTTTGGATGACATTGACCAATGACGAGGCACCCTGAAGGCAGTAGCCTCCATCAGCCGCGGTGGTCACCGTGGCGGGAGGAATCGGGTAGCTCGCGACCGGCACTGTCGAGGAGACAGTGGGGTCGTACAAATCGCCGGAGATCGAAACACCGCCGACACCTGCACCTCCACTGTCCCGGACGTTTCCGCAGAGTTGGTAATTCGCGGACGGCCACTGCGGGTCCGCGGCCTGGGCTACACCTGTTCCCAAGACTGTCATTGCTGCTGCGCCGGCGAGTACGCCAGCGACCATTGCCTTGTTCTTGACCTTCATGCAGATACCTCAGGTTCTCTATTGCGACCCTGTATGGAGAACTGCTGGCCACGGGAGGCAGGTCGCCGGAATCAGCCTGTGGCCCAAATCACGATTTCAGGAATCGTGTACGAACAATAACCTGTTTCAGTTTTTTGTCGACTCAAACGGAAATATTTCCAAAAGAAACGCTGAACTGGCTTGATTTTAGGGGTCCTGCCAGGTTCGGCTATCGATATTTACGTGTTACCTGCCGTCTACGTGAAACGTTTGTCTGCGATTGGTCTGTGACGATTTTCAGGTATTAGTACTTTTGAATTAGTTCTTTATGACTAACAATTCTTGTGTTTAGTTACTCCTGGGGAGTGTGCGGAGGTTCGAGATCAATGTTGAATGCGGTCGAACTGGAAGTAACTGCCCACGGATGGTCGGCCTTGCGGTCTTCGAAGGCGAGAAGGGTGCCCGGACCGGTGCGTCGGGGTCATCGATTTCATGGGTTCGATGGGCCCGGTCGAGGTGGGAAAGCATGGATATTGTTGTAAGTTCGTCCGGCTTGCAGGTGGTGCTGGAGTTGTACGAGGAATTTGTTGAACTGGTGACGTTTGGCTTCTGGGAGTCGATTGCCTTTTGCTACGCGCATCTCGTAGTGTCGCCGCACTCCGGGTGAGGATTTCAGCGATGTTTCGTCCAGATCAAACCGGCGGCGGCGAGACGACGGTTCTTGATTGCCGGTGCATGATGCCCGGTCTTCTTGTCGTCGGTGCGGATCCGGCGAAATCCAACGCAGTTTCTGTCGGTCATTATCGACACAAGGAACAGTGCCGAGAACTTATATATGTCATTTTTTCATCGAAAGACGCTGCACTGCAACAAAATACGTTCTCCGTGCATGTGCATCGACGATATCGCGGCAGCGTCGCTACCAGAGTGAGAGCGGACGTCCCGCAGCCTCGGCCGCAGCGATGCGCTCTTCGACCGTGGCGACGTCCAAGTTCTGCTCGATCCCGGTACGGATCGCGGCAGCGATGGCGCGAGTGCGACCCGCGGGTCCCCGGACGTCGGCGAGGGAGCTGGCGATGTTGCGTCGGCGGAGTTCGTATTCGCTGCGGTTGCTGCGATTGGTTCCCAACTGCATGTGAGCCGGGTTGGTGCAGCCGGCGAAGTCACATTGATGACACAGCACGGCATCGTCGGTGTTGGACCAACCCAACCTCGAGATGACACCGTATTCGAGCTGGTAGGCGAATAAATACGCCGGTACCGTCCCGCGGCGCGACGGCCCGGGCAGGCTCGCCGCACGGAAGGAGCCATGCCCGGTCGATGACCCCCCGCCGATCCAGGGCCAGCACTGCTCCCGGCAGCAGCGAAAGCGTTTGGACTCGAACCGGGAAACCACAGCAGGATCCTCAAGCCAAGAACGCCACAGACGTTCGGGAATGCGTACCGGCTGGGGCTGCCCGATCAACGTCATCTGGAACGCCGGTGGCGCGGGAGCGCTGTCGGGCATGCCGGGCAGTGGCAATGAAGCATCGTCCACGAACGTCATCGCCTGCTCCTGACACTCGATCCGGACTGTTACCCGAGCTGACTGTAGGAGCGGGCACCGACAGGACCATGCTCTGAGCCGGCTGGGACCGACGCCGGTAACAGCTCGAGTGAGTTGTTAGCGCCTCCAGCACACCCAGTCGTCACTTTGCTGAGCGTGCGACTCTGGGCTCCGGTACATCGGTGGGCGATCACACTCGATGAAGGAGGGCAGATTGTCGCGAACGAGGCCGGCCTGACGGCCACCTACCGGTGTCCTCCGAATTGAGCTCCGCTTCGCTCCGCGTCAGCGAAATGCGTTCGTTTGTTTGTCTTTCTAGCCGTCCGATTCTCGGCGGCGGCCACCTAGTGCAGCATCTGGAACCGCAAACGACCAAAGTCTGCCGCACAACACTACTCAACCCACGTGGCGGTATCCGGATCCCAAAAACCGAGAACAACCTGTTTCGACAGAATGGGATCAAGGCGCCGCCCTGCGACCACCAATGCCGAGTCAAGAGTCAACGCAGAATCAGGCAATCCCGACACCGTTCGAGCAATCGCCTCGTAACCGGCAGTCCACCCAGAGGAAGGCGCGGACATGGCTGGCGGTAAACCCAATCCACGCCGTTCGGACTCCTGAGACAGGCCACGCGCCAACACATCCGCTGCGAAACGCCAAGCTGAAATTATCAGGACCAGATCAACAAGATCGTGATAACGCGACGACGGACCCCTATTCCACCCGTACTGCCCATAATTCGCACACACCTTGTCGGCGATCTGCGCCGGCAACGGGTACAACGCAAACTCCGGCATCGCAGCCAGATCCTCCATGACCACGATCGGTGTCGGATGCTGATAATCGACGTTCCCTACCGCAACAAGCTCAGTCGCAAGGTCTATCGGAAAACTGAAGAGTTTCAGTGTGTCGTAATAGACGTCAACCTTCAGCTTCGCGCCGTCGACACCACCAGTCATCGCGGTAGGCTCATCGCGTATCACGAAGCGAAGTGGATCAAGTTCGCTCAGATCCGCTGCCGCCCGAAGATCTTTGACTGCCTCCTTGAGGCCCGCTTCAGTGTGCAGAAGGTCGATATCCTGGCTGTAGCGCGCATCTGGGAGCCGCACCAACAGTGATGCACCGCCTTTGAGTAGCCACCGCCCCTCCGGTTGCGAGAAGATCCGCGCCAAGAACCGTTGGAGGTAGAACTCCCGCCGCAGATGCTCGAATGGACGCCCTCGCAGTTTGGACTCGGTCTTCAGTCGGTCCGTCAACGACCGCTGGAACGACGCAGCCCCTCGGATTCTCGTCACTGCGCGCGCCGCTGGCGGTCGACGATCTTCCGAGCCTCAGTGACCACGGGCAGATCCACAGTAGCTGCCGTATCTCGAAGGCTCTGCATCGCAGGAGAATTGATCAGCGCCACCGTATCTCGAAGGCTCTGCATCGCAGGAGAATTGGCCAGCGCTGCCGTATCTCGAAGGCTCTGCATCGCAGGAAGATCGAGTGCCCCTCGAACGGCCAGATGCTGGCCTAGCGCAATTGAGTGACAACAGGCGAGCAGGACAACAAAGGGTGCATCAACGCCTGAAGTAAAACAAACGAACTCCGGGAAACTCGGGGCACATCAGACTCTCCACTAATCCCGGGGCTTGACATGATTTCCTGGTGGCGGCCAGATGTGGGACCAGGTCGTGGGCCTGGGGCATGGCGATCATCTGTCCGAGTGCCCGCCGTGGTCGATTCTGCACCCGGATACGGGCTGGGTCACCGCGATCCCTTGGCTGGTGGCATCGGTCTTTCCTGTCGCCAGCGTGATCAGGCTCCGCATCGTGTTGGCAAAGACCCTGATACAAGAGTGACTTCCCATCACCAGAAACGGCCTGCTACGGTCGCGTATCGGCTTTGCGTCCTTCTGTCGATGCACCCGACGATGGAAACTGGAAATCGCGGCATGGCAGACGGATTGAACGCGACGGGATCGATCGATTCGGTGTAAAACGCCATCTTGAAATGAATCGCGTTCCCGGCGTGTGGCCTGAAACCATTTCGTCCATGCTGACATCGGAGACGTGGCGGCGGGTGAGCTGCCATTCGTCATGGGATTCGATGACCACCGTCGTCGCCAAACGTAGAAATGCCGCCGGGTTCGGGAAGATCTCCACCACGTCCGCCCGGCGTTTGATTTCCTTGTTGCGTCGTTCTATCGGATTGTTCGACCAGATTCTATCGGATTGTTCGACCAGATCAGGACTTGACCCTGTGGGTTGGACACACTTGATCCGGCACTGTCATGTTGATTCAAAGAAATAGTGGCGCAATCAGTTTGGAGCACACGACGATACACCGAGTGCGGGTTGGTCGCCTCCAGGATGCAACCCCGCTCGCGGTGACCTCGTGCCAGAGCGCGAAACGGTCGATTATCTCGGTACGCCATTCGGACGCCGAGAACCGGTGTCGGCCTGGCCGGAATTGCGGTGAGATCGAACTGAACGCGGACGGGAATCGTTGCGCGTGCCCGTGCGATGTGAACCGTTTCATTGCCCGTTCTCGCTGCCTGGTGGATTGGTGCGAGTTCTCTGCCCGGTTGTTCAGGTACTTCGATCGGCGATGCACGACCGGGTCGGCATCTCGCGGTGCGCCACCTGGTAGCTGGCGAGTTTGTCGGTGACGATCACCTGCGGCACATACTCCAACCTTTTGAGCAGCTTGCGGAAGAACCGTTTGGCCGCCAACGAGTTTCGGCGGGACTGATCCAGCACTCAAGTACTTTGCCGTGCTGGTCGATCGCCCGCCACAGGTAATGCGGGGTGCCGTTGATTTTGATGAAGACCTCGTCGAGGTGCCATGTGTCGCCGGGTTGTGGTCGGCGCCGGCGCGGCTGGTTGGCGTATGCCTGCCCGAATTTGGCGCCCCATCGGCGGATCGTTTCGTAGCTGACTACGACACCGCGTTCGAGTATCGTCTCCTCGACTTGGCGGAAGCTGAGCGGGAACCGCAAGTACACGACACGCGCTGGTTGATGATCTCGGTCGGGTATCGGTGGCCTTTGTGCGACGGTATGGGGGTGTGCTCACGCCACATTCTCTCAGTTTCTCGCGTTCAACAACGTGACAGTGCTCTCGGCTGTATGTGAACTCAGTAGAGATAACCACCCGGTCCGAGAGGAACGCCGAGCAGATACCACAAAGCGAATAGCGCGGACCAAGCGATGAGAATCGCGAATGACAGCGGCAGTGCGAACGAGATCACGGTGCCGATTCCGGCGCTCTTGCGGTATTGCTGAATGTAACCGACGGCGAGGACGAAGTAGGCGTTCATGGGGGTGACAGGCCCGGTGGCCGAGTCGCCGATCATGAAGGCCGCCAATGTCGCTTCGGGATTTTGTCCGATGTACATCATCATGGGCACCAATATCGGCGCGAGAATGGACCACATCGCCGTTCCGCTCGAGATCATCAGGTTCAGTATGGCGATTGCGGTGATGACGATGATGAGTACGACGAGGTCCGGAGCGTCGAGCTTCTGCAGCAGGTTCGCGCCTTCGACTGTGATAACGGATCCGAGTCCAGTCCATTCGAAGTAGGCCAGGAATTGTGCTGCGGCGAAGAATAATACGATGACGGGTGCCACGGGGATGATTCCGTTGGCCATGATCTTGGGGACGGTGCCCAACCCTGAAATCGATCCGGTGATGCGTCCGTAGGTGTACCCGACCACGGCGAACAATAGTGCGATGAATGCGGCGATGTCTAGCACCACGACGGACCCGACGATGCTCCCGCCCGCACCCTGTAGTGGGGAATTCGGTATGAGCAGTATCGCGGCGACTGCCATGACATAGATGGCAAACACGATTCCGGACCACGTGAGGCCACGTCGTTCGGTTCTTGTCAGGGCCACCTTCTTGCCGGTGGTTTCGCCCTCTGCAGCGAGCCCGTCGGCCGGAAGACTGTCGCCCGATGAAGGCCATTGCATGAACTCGGGACGCTTGGCAAGAAAGAGCTCGACGACCAGCGTGATAACAATGGCGAGTAAGACCGAGGCAACTGCTGAATAGAAGAACGTGGAGACAGGAGTGACGACGTAAGTCGAGTCGACGGTCTGGGCGGCTGCGGTGGTCAGCGAGGCGCGGATCGCGGCAGACGGGGTGACGAGTGGACTAGCGTTGAAGCTTGCCGATACCGACACGAATGCGACAAGGATTCCGAGAACCGGACTGCGGCCTACAGCGCGAAATGCCAAGGCGCCGAGGGGAATCATCACCATGTATGAGCTGTCGCCCATTGCGTGCGCGATCATCGAACCGAACGCGATGCCGAAAGTGACCCAGCGAGCAGGCATCTTGACCACTGTGGCACGGAGCAGCGACGACATCAGGCCGCTAGCCTCTGCGATGCTTACACCCAGGATCATCCCGATCACAATGGCGACTGGCGGGAATTCCGCGAAGTTGTCCATGGCAGTCTGCGCCGCGAAACTGATGCCGTCGAGCGAGAGGAGGTTCTTCACCTCGACGACCTCTGAGGAATCGGGAAGCGTGACGGAAACTCCGAGTTGAGACAGTGTGAAACTCAATACTGCAATGACCCCCGCCATGATCCAGAATAGCCAGAACGGATGGGGGAGTCTGTTCCCCGCGCGTTCGATCGCGCTGATCCCCCGGTAGAGGGCGTTCACCCGCTTACTTGCGTCGATAGTGTCGGTCATCGTGATCCAATCCAGTCAAATCGTCGTGGTGTGGTTAGCATCACGTGAACTTAAGCACTGGAGTGTCTGGTTGTCTAGTTACTAGTTCAAAAGTTTGATTCTGCGGATATTTTGCAGGTGTTTTCAGGCAGCATTGCGTTCTATCCTGTCATGTGACTAGACCAAGATGCCGAATCTGGGCTACAGTTGCGGCGGGCTGGGAGGGTTGCCCAGAAGTTTCATGTCTATGGGGTGAGGTACATCCATTCGTCCACTGAGGGATCGAAGGTTTCTTATGAGTGAGCCAACCGGAGTCGGGTTCGTTCCGCTGTGGGGAGCGGTGACCTCGCTTGCTTTGCAGAACTCCCCGCCGGTGGGACCGCGTCTGCGCGAGCTCCCATTGTTCCTACGAGGCTGGGCGGAGATCAAGATCGCTGCGGCAATGACGAATCGAGAAATGGGGGTTCTCGATTCGCAGCGTGCAGACGCGATTGTCGAGGCTGCAGAGGAGGTGGTCAGGGGTGAATTGCTCGATCACTTCCCGCTGCGGGTACTCCCTACCGGGGGTGGTACCGCGACGAACATGAATGTCAACGAAGTCATTGCATCTCGGGCGACCCAGATCCTTTCCCGCACTTGTGATCTGAAGGTCCATCCGAACGATCATGTCAACCGCTCCCAATCGACCAATGACACGTACCCGACGGCAGCGAAACTTCTGCTCATGCGTCAGTCTGGAGAGATCTGTGCGGCGCTACGCATGCTGGGACGGTCATTTCGCCGCCAGGCCGATGCGAACGCGGGTATCGATCGGCTGGGGCGTACAGGATGGCAGGATGCGGTCTCCGTCCCAGTGTCGTCGTTCCATGGAGCTCAGGGAGTGGCAGCGGAGCGCTTTGCCGATCAATTCGAGGCCGTGGCGGGCTTGCTCGGGTCGGTGCAGCTCGGTGGAACCGTGTTAGGTACTGGTATCGGAGCCCCACCAGGGTTTGCACCAGTGGCGGTAGGGCATCTGGCCGCGATCACGGGATTGACGGTGAAGCCGAGCGTCGACTTCGCTGACTCGTTCACTCACCTGGACGGATACGCCGCCCTCGGCGACACTGCCGCTCGATGCGCGAGCATTCTCTTCAAGCAGGCCAGCGATTTCGAGATTCTTAGTTCCGGCCCACGTGGAGGGCTTTCTGAGCTATCGCTGGAGAGGCTTCAGCCAGGATCTTCGATCATGCCTGGGAAAGTGAATCCTGCGATCCCCAGACTAGTTATTCAGGCGAGCTTCGCAATCAGGGCGGCGGCATTCGCGGTGAACCTCGCAGTTGCCGACGGCGAGCCGGACATCAATGGGCATTCGCCTGTGGTGGTTGCGAATCTGTCTCCTGCATTGACCGAACTGAGTTCGGTGATTGGTCTCTTCGCGGAAAAGTGTGTCGACACGTTGAGTTGGAACCCTGCTCGGCTCGCGGAACTGAATGCGTATCCCTTCGACACATTGATCACCGAGGCTGAGCATGCTGGATACGATGCGATCGCGAAGAACACCATCTGAGATCGAGGAGTTGCCCACTATGGTGCATACGGGTATGAAGTTGGAGCGGGCCAGCCTGGTCGACCAGGCGGTGGAACAGCTCCGCGCAGAAATCGTTGACGGGGTCCTTCCGCCAGGAACTTCTCTCCCTGAAGGTGCTATCAGCGAAAAGTTCGGTATCGCGAGGCCTACTGTCCGGGAGGTTCTTCTTCGATTGCAGAATGATGGTCTCGTGCAGCGACAGGGTCGTGGGCAATCTCTCGCGGTAACTCGCATCGATCGAGAACAGGTGCGCGATATCTATATCGCCCGAATCCATCTCGAAGTCGCGGGAGCGCGTTCATATGACACTGCGACAGATCGGGCACGCGAGGCAATCGACAAAAGTTTGGACGAACTGGAGACATCGATCAAGGCGTCCGACACGATGGAGCAGATTCGACGTGATTCCGAATGTCATACGGCTGTAGTCGCTTTGACGGGATCTAAGCGTCTGGTGGCTGTGCACACTCAAGTGCTCATGGAAGCGCGGCTGGCGTCCGTAACCACAGGCGGGATTGACCGTTCTGCGACACTTGACAATCATCGGGACTTCGTCGGTTTGCTCAAGGCAGGTGAAATCGAAGCGGCCACCAGACAGTTGCAATACAGACTGAACTCCGCGCTCGACCGGGTGTTGCAAAACCTTCGCAGCTGATCGTTGTTGTGGAGACGAAGGCAAACCGTGCTTCGAATTCGATGCCGGATAGGTCACTTGTTCAACGAGAGAAACTGACGGCGGGTACAGGAGGTTGCTGCTTCAAACGAAGGTGGATTTGATCAGCGTGGTAGGACTCCGTTCGGCGGGCCATTCGGTGGCGGGGAATCAATGCGTGAGAATGCAGATGGCAGCGTATTGACTCGGAGTGCGGTGTGCCAGCGATGAATTGTGCGTCAAAGTCTCCGGGAACGCCGGTGCGATTCATTGGCGAGCACGCAGCTGGTCTTCGGCAGCTCATGAAACGTGAAATAGATTCCATACAAGTCGATTTGACCCGCTTAGATCTACATGACAAGATTACCTTCTCCGTGAACGTGTTTCATTCGTGTTCGTCCATCCCCGGGGACGGACTTCATTGATGTGGTCGTGGCTGATCCGGCATGAGGTGTGGCGGGGAGTGCGAGTGAACCGGTCGCATCCCAAATTTCGACCAGAGATTTGGTCATTGCTGACACTAAAAATCACTCGACTGCGGGCGTAGTCGCGAAGATGCAGATCGGTTGGTCCTGAGGCCGGGGCGTGGCGGTCGGGGCCGCAACCCGATCAACGCTGTGGCGAATTTCATTGGCGGAGCTACAGATTGATGCCGAATTCGCCTATTTTCCGATAGATGGTCGCCCGGGACATTCCAAGTGCATCCGCCGGCGCTTGCTTATCGCCGCCGTTCTCTTGAGGCTTCGAACGATGGCGTCGCGCATGAGTGCTTCGATCGGCGACAGCGTCCGGCGACTCAGCGCCCTGCATATATTGGCGGCAGTTTGTCGACTTCAACCGCGCCTGATCGTTGCTTGTGAAACACTTCCTGAAGGATCTCCCGCAGTTGTGCGACATTGCCGGGACAGATGTACTTGGTAAGTTGTCTAATCGCGGTAGGGGAGAGAGTGCGGTAGCGGAGAGAGTAAGGTCCTGTCCCCGATTGACTTGCCGGAGAATAGTAGGGAATCAGCTTGTGTAGGTCCTCGATGCGGTGGCGAAATGCAGGTACATGCATCGTGTGGCTGGAGAAGAGGAGGACGAGTGTGTCGCTGCTGCGATTTCGGGAGGCTGTTCCTCGCTGTTGACCAATTCGGGGGCTGTGAAGAATTTCGTGCGTGTAGAGATATGTTGAATCGCCAATGCCTTGAGGATTGAGAATCCGCCGCTACCGGCCTCGCCCGCGACTGCGACCCATTCTTGTTGCTGTGCGTAGTGCGCGATCTGTTGGGTGCTGCGCCGCCATGAGGCGCTGTCTTCGACGATGCCTGACGCCCATCGAGGAAAGAACATGCAGTGGGTCGATCCGCATCGATCCCAGTGCGCCGTTCCGTAATTGAGTATCGGTGCTGCCTCCGATCCGGCACGGAAAGGATGTCCGCGAAGAAGGCCAGATCGAATCGCGCGTCTTCGAGAGTGCGCGCGATGTCCTGGTAGTAGCGCGCCGAGAGCCATCCCGGCACCGATCCGGGGTAGCGCCAGTCGCCGGGCCGTCCGGGGCCGGCGGTGATGAACGCGGCGAGGTGCATCTGTGAATCTGACATGCCTAGGGTACTTTCTAGTTTGCGAGAGCCGTGTTGATGGTCGACTTGATGCTGTCGAAACGTGAGTCCGCCAGCCACGTCGTGGCATCGACCTGCTGTGGGTAGACCCCGAGCCGATGGAAATTGTCAGCCAGATCCTGAGTTCGGGAAATGACGGCCGTGTCGACGGCCGTGAATTCGTCGGCTCCGGAACATGAGAGTCTGCGCGTCTTCACCAGATCCAGCTAAACCTGCTCTTCGAGTGTGCTGTCACCGAATCCGCGCCTGAAAACAAACTGCGTCCCAAGAGCGTGACCCTGGCCCTCGATGACTAGCGTGTTGGTCCGCCCGTACATTGGAAGCTCGTTGCCTGTTGGGGGTCTCCGCTACCGGAATAACGTGGCCAAGCGGGGTATTCGCACATCGGCCGAGTGCGCGCATTTCCGGACTTGTTTGCATCTGTCATCACAGGGTTGGTTGGCGCATTTCCGTTCCGGGTCCACTCGGATATTGCGCCGATCGAATCCCAACTGGCTGCGAAGGCGGCATTCTTGTTCGCATGGTCTGCGCCCGGAATCAAGTAGAAGCGGGCGAAGCTGTCGACTTGCGCCTCGCCCATCTTCTCTTCGACACGGTGGAAGTACTCGACGCTGGTCCGGTGACTGACGAGTTGGTCAGCGGTGCCGTGGAGGAGGAGCAGCTTTCCGCCTGCAGCGGCGAACGCGCTCAGGTCGGCGTTGTTGACATCCTGGATACTTGAGAGCGAACTGATTCGGTCCAGCCAGGGACCGGGGTCGAGCGGGTCGATGGTGAGAGAATCGAAGTTCGGGTCGCGGGTGACGAAATACTTGACCCATTGGTCCCAGAACTGTGCACCGTAGCTGCTGGTTGGCGGCATGGGGGTGGACGGAGCATCGGTGCCGAGCCCGAGCACCGAAGTTGTCATGTTTGCGCCGGACAGGAAGGGTGCACCCGGGATCCCTGTCTCGCCGCTCTCCAATGAGTACTTCCACTTGAGGGGTGCGGTGAGTGCAATGACGGCGTCGAGTTGCGGTTTGGTGAGGCACAGCTGTGAGCTGTCGGCAAGGTGGTCGCACGCCAGCATTTGGGGCTCGAAATTGCAGCCGGCCTCATCGGAGATGACTCCGTCGGGTAAGCCGTCTCTGCTGTCGCATGTGTTTATCACCATGTCGTAGATGAATTGCTGCTGGGGCACCGGGATGAATGCCTCGGGCTTCGAGAGCAGCGAAGCAGCGTGACCGAACCACAGGTCCGTGCTGGCAGCTTTCCATGCGGGGTATGCCGAAACGACGCCGTTGAAGTCGCTGGGCCACCGCTGAGCGACGGCGAGAGCTTCACGGCCACCAGTGGAGCCACCGACGAAGTAGTTGTGGACGGGCGCCGACCCGTAGTGCTTTTCAGCAATGAACAGTGCAGTGTCCCGGGTCTTCTTCAGCGCATCTCCGGAGAAGTTCCGAACGGCCTCATCGTTGACACCGAATGAACCGTCCAGTGAAGGAGTCGGTAGATTGGCGTTAGTAGCCTTGTGTCCTGAGTCGCTGCCGAAAGTTACGTATCCGCGACTCAATGGTGGCGCTTGGTCGACCGCACCGAACGGACCCTTGCTCGCGATGTCGGGTACCGTGCCGTTGTAGCCTCCGCCACCGAACATCACTGTGTCCCTGGACCATACCGTGGGAAGTCCGATGCTAATTGTGATATCTGGCGCTCCAGGATCAAGCGGGTGGACCACCGCGGTGACTGCGCAGTGTGCGCTGATCTGTTCGGGCCCAGCACCTTTGGAGTCGACCTGTTCAGCGCTGAGGACCTCGGCGCCAGTCGTCGGCAGTCCGACGGATTCAGCGGGGATGATCACACCTTTCAATGCACCGCAGGAAACGGGTGTCTGAGCCATCTGGCTCGGAGCTTCCGTGGAGCACGCAGCTATTGTCGAAACAGCTGCGGCGATAAGCAACTGTCTTCTCATGCCAGCCTTCCTTCGAATAGAAATTGGACGCAGTCAATCGTGGTTTCGAGTTGTGTCCCGAGGCAAAACCTCTACCGTCGGCCGAGGCTGTGTGAGCCGCGTGGTGTAGGAGCAATGTTGGCCTCGGGACTCGGTCCCGCATCTGTTCTCACCGAGTCCGAGGCCGACATGTTTCACGCGACCGGGTAGTTAGTGCGTCGGCTCGCGGGTCAGGCGCAACTGGCTACCTTGGTGTACCTACTGTTAGATGCTGCCCGCAGTGACGTGATAGTGGCGTTTCCCTGACCGAGGTAGTCATTCGTTCCAGACGCGTAGTAAGGGTTGTGCGGGTTGATGCCGTAACTTGTTGCACGTCCCGCAGCCTGGTGGGTGATGTTGGGCTCGGTCCAGCACGCGGTGGGGGTGGATGTGGTGGTCGGGGACACAGTGGTGGTGGGGGCCACCGTTGTGGTCGATGGCGCTGAGGTGGTCGTCGAGGGTGTGATGCCGCGCTCTATGCGTCGGTTGTTGGCGAAGAAGAAGTCGGTCAAGTAGCGGGGATAGTCGATGCTGGACGTGCGAATGTAGTTGCCGCCCGACCCGCCACCTGCGGGCCAGTTGTGACCTAGAGCGGTGTTGGTCAGAAGGGAGACACGGGGCCCCTTTGCGTCGGACCACACGGTGCCACTGCCTGCGGTGTTGCTACCGGGCAGGCTGCTCATGTTGATTGCCGATGTCTGCGATGCGCCATACAGCCCTGCCATGACTTGCGCGTTGAGCAGATTGTATCCGGTGTTGACTGTGTAGTCGTCGTTGCTGTGGATAACGGAGGTCAGTTGGCTGGCGAAACCGTCGGTATGTCTGTCGGCGAATTTGTTGCAGGTAGTGGTGGCTTGGGCGGCATTGGTTGCGACCGAAGAAATCTGTCCGGAGGTGGTGCCCACGGTGGGGCCTGCGTTGATGCCGACCCCGGCGAAGACGTCGGGGGCGAGGCATCCCATGACCATGGATTCGCCAGCTCCGGAGGAGAGTCCGGAGATGTATACCTGATCGCGATCGACGCCGAGCGCGGGGCGGTTGAGGATGTTGTCGACGAGGCCAAGTAGGTTGTCGTCATGGCGTGACGTGGATGTTCGGGTGTGGTTGGTGTCGTAGTAGTCCCAGCACCCGGCAATTACGCCGCCGTTCGGGGCGGACGGTATAGCGACGACCATGCCGTATTCGTCGGCTGTAGTCTCCCAGTTTCCCCCGTTGGCGAGATCGGTGCTGGTCTGGATGCAGCCGTGCAGGTTAACCATCAATGCGCGTCCGTCGGCGAGCTTCGGGGCGGTGCTGGGAACGTAGAGGCGAACGCTCATGCCCGAGATGGTCTCGGTGCTCCACGTTCCGGCGGCCTGAGCATTCGTTGTCGGTAGGATCACGAGAATAGTACTGGCGACGGTCATCGCGCTGAGTACGCCCAGGGCGGCGTGGCGTTTGGTGATCCGGTGTACGACGGTGCTTAGTTTCCGCCACATCCCGCGCTCGCCTTCTTTGGTCTTGATGTCGTCCATGTCTTCCTTTCGCTCGTTCAATTTGTTTCAGGTGAGGTTGTCGGATCGATGTTCTGCTCGTTCAACATCGGCGAGACCCGCAACATCGATCTACCAGGTTCGACGAGGACGGATTCTTGGCGACCGTCGTTCTGTAGGAGGATGCGGGATTCACGTGTAAGTGTTGTTCAAGCAGCAGGGTCGGAAGGGCTGTGTCTCGATCGCTGGTATTCATGAGATCGCTGAAGTCGCCGACGTCGATGGGCCCGGTCCCAATCCGGGGTGACGGCCGGCGTCCTGTCGTGCACGCAGAACGTCGGGTGGGTCATTCGCCATGGCGAATGACCCACGACACATTGTGTGAACAGTTGTGATGAACATCATTTGTGAGCTCGACTGAGTATTGATGTAGATCCCGAGGCTTCGCAATGGCCAAATATGCAGGCAATATCTGCGCATTTGCATACCCGCTATCTGTTTGTTGGGATGCTGCAGGAGGCCCATGAGGGCCGAGGGCTCCATACTGAGGGGCGCCAATTTGTATGACGAGCACTCGCTACTGCTCGGTCGGCGTTGACGTGATCCCGTTCAACGTGACCGGCTTCCTGTTGCGTTGACCAGTAACGCAGAGGCGATTCACACCTTGCCCAAGGAATAGACGAAGCCGTGCATGCCGCATCTCGCGGCACATACGGCGCCAGGCGCATTCACGCCGAGCTCACCCTCGGACTCGGCTTGTCCGTCGGATACAACCAAGTCGAGGCCGTGATGTCGTGCGCCGGCATCAAAGGCCTGCCCGGGACCAGACGGCCGAAATCTTGACACCAGACCCCGACAGCCGGCGACCTGGTCAACCGGATGTTCACCCGTGAACAGCCAAATCGGTTGCAGGTCAACGACATCGCCGAACACCGCACTCGCGAAGGTAAGGTGTTCTGCGCGGTTGTCCTGGATGCGTTCTCGAGCCGCGTCGTGGGGTGGTCGATCGATTCCCGTCGAACCTCCGCGCTGGTGACCAACGCGCTCTCGATGGCCATCTCCAACCGTGCGCCGCTCGACGGGACCGTAATTCACTCCGACCACGGGGTGCAATTCACGTCGTGGGCATTCACCGATCGAGCCAAACAATCAGTTCTCGTTCCCTCCACGGGATCTGTCGGCGACCGCTACGACTGTCAGTCTGTTTTGCCGGTCTATGCGCGTAGATTCGGCAAAGCCCCAATCAGAGCGGCTTGACTCCTGTTACGAGTGACCCCTTCGGGTGTCTTTGCGTTGATCTGTCAGCCCTCTGATTGAGCGCACGGCACTGGCATTCACACCTGATCTGACTTGATAAGGAGCCTGGAGGTCGGTTTGCGAGCGTCCCCGTGACAGTCCTGTCGATCAGGCCTGATGCCCGTGTGTAAACCCATGGTAGATCGTGTAACCGATGGTAGATCGGATCGACATTCTGGAGGAACCATCATCGCCACCACAACTGTAGATGTCGCAAAATCAGGCGATGTTGTTGTCGGGTTCGACACTCACAAGTATGTGCATGTTGGTGCGGTATTCGACACCACCGCCGGTGTGCTCTCGACCGTCAGCGTCCCTGCCGACTCCTACGGATTTGCCCCGTTACTCTCGTGGGCTGAGTCATTCGGTCAACCTGTAGCCTTCGGCATCGAAGGGACCGGCTCCTACGGTGGCGCGTTGACCTCGTTCGTCCGACGTCGCGATTACCGCGTCATTGAAGTATTCCGACCGGATCGACGGATACGCCGGCTGGTCGGGGAATCGGACACGATCTGGCGCCCAGAATGCGGCGAAAGCAGTGATGGCCGGGTTCGCTACCGCCGAACCGAAAACCGCCGAAGGTGCGGTCGAGATGATTCGCCAACTCGACGTCGGACACGATACTGCCGTCAAGGCTCGCGCCACGACAATGGTGACGCTCAAAGCGATGCTGGTGCATGCACCGGAATCCTTACGTGCCGAGATGGCGGGGAAGGCTCAGATCATGCTGGCCCGCCACTGCGCGGCTCTGACGACCGAGCGCTGGGCAACCCCGACGACTCGATCCGGATCACGCTAGCGTCCCTTGCTCGTCGTTGGTTGACGATCGATCACGAGGCATCCGAATTGCATGAACATATCGAACATCTGGTGAAAACCACTGCACCCCAACTTGTTCAATCATACGGAATGGGATCCGACACGGCAGCGGAGATCTTGATCGTGTTCGGTGACAACCCGGAGCGAATCAAGTCCGAAGCAGCGCTGGCCAAGCTTGCCGGGATCAGTCCGATCCCCGCGTCCTCAGGGACGACGACTGGGAAACATCGGATCAATCACGGCGGCCATCGGCAACTCAATGCCGCCATCTATCGAACAGTCATCGTACGCATGCGGTTTCACGAACCCACCAAAATCTACATCGCACGTCGCCTCGCTGAAGGAAAGGCCAAAAGGGACATCATCCGCTGCCTGAAACGCTACGGCATCCGTGAGGTCTACCACCTCGTCAACAATCCCGTGACCAGTGTCGATGCGAGTTGACAACTATAGGAGCATCAACGCCACAATCGAAACATTTGGGGCAGAATGCAAACCGAACTTCTGAATCGAAAACGGTGGCGCACCCGGATTGAACTGGCGAACACCATCTTCGAGTATCTGGAGATCTTTCACAACCGTCAACGTAGACATTCGAGCCGCGGAATGCGCACTCCGATAGAGTGCGAATTGCATCATCACACGAATCAGTCAATTGCCTGAAACCAGCTATGCCGACTCCATGGAACCCAGGGCACATCAACGACTCCACAAAACTCGGGGCACGTCAGAGCCTCCGACAGACCCGCGCGATTCGCAGAGGTGAAAGTCAGCGCGCTTCTGCGGCTTGACATGTGGCTGTGGTAGGACCCCGTTTTGTGAGCCACTCGCTATCAGAGAATCAACGCGTGTGAATACAGCAGGCAGCTGTACTTATTCGGAGTTCGGTACGCCAGCGATGAATGACGGTGCCGGTTGTTGTAGTCCTCCTTCCAGTCCTCGATGACCACCCGGGCTTCGAGGACGGTGTGGATTCGTTCATGTTCAGGCATTCGTCGCGAACGCGATTGTTGAAGGATTCGATGTACCCGTTTTCCGGGGCTGACCAGGGGGAACGTATCCGATACCGACCTGATCCTCGCAGAACGTCCTCAACGCTTCGGAGATGAACTCGGGCCCGTTGTCGCACCGAAGTATCTGTGGCGGTCCGCCCCAGAGCGCGAACGCCTTCCCCAACGCGGTGACGAGATCCTCTGCCGGGATAGATCTCTCGACCATGTTGAGCACCGACTGACGGGTGTGTTCGTCGACCATCGACGCGATCTTGAACTTCCTCCCGCCCGTCGTCGAATGAACTGGACGTCGATCGCCCACACCACCTTCGGTGCATCCGCCTCGGCGATCGGAGTGGCCCCGGCGCCGGCTCGTTTACGGATCTTCACCCGCAATCCTTCCTCGCGCCAGAGGCGCTGAACCTTCTTCTTGTTGATCACCCAGCCGACGGCACGTAGATCCGCCCACGCTCGCCGGAAGCCTTTTCTGTGGTTGGCTTTGGCCCAGTCCCGCAACCACTTCCGTGGATCAGCGTCCGGGTCGTCCGGGGTGTTTCTCGCTACTTTCTTGCGTTGGGTGGATCGCGGTTGCCCGATCTATTTTGCAGGCGAAACGCTGTGAGAGCCCCATCGTTTCCTGGAGCATCGTCACGGCGTTTCGTGTGGCGGTCGGGCTCAGAATTTCCCTTCGCGATGAATCGCACCGGCGAGTCCAGAGACGCGCTACCTGATGACTTCTGTATTTCGTACCGACCAAAGTGCCGGGCGGACAAGCAAACAGTTGGTTCGATGTTCCCTATTGGCGGCGTTGGTCACGACACCTGCCAGATCCTTCGGCGTGGGCGAGGAGGGAGGCGAAGTAGGTGATGTTGTTGCCGGCCTTCTCGGTTGTTCACCCTTTGTCTCTGGATGCGTTGGTGGTGTGTTTGTTTATGACGTGCTGCGGGTGCGTTGCCCGAGGAGTTGGGTTTGCATGGTGTGGACGCGGTCGCGGAGTGCGGTTGCGACTGCGGTGACTTCGCGTCGGCGTGCTGCTTCTGGGCGGACGACCATCCAGTATTCGAGGTCTTCGAAGACGTCGTCGGGCAAGATTCGGGTCAGGTCGGTGCAGGTGTCGGCGAGGAAGCAGGGGAGTAGTCCTAGTCCGGTGCCTGCGCGGGTTGCTTCGACGTGGATTAGGACGTTGGTGGAGTTGAGTCGGTCTGTCATTTGGGTGAGTTGGAGTCTGGCGGAGTCGAGGTCGTCGACGGTGAGCATGGATTCGATGAAGTAGACCAGGGGGCGGCCGATGAGGGCGTTGCGGTTGGTGGGCATTGCGGTGGCGGTGAGGTAGTCGGTGGAGCCGTAGAGGGCCAGTCGGTAGGTTCCGAGGAGGGTGGGTTGGACTCGGAATGTGTTGGTTCGACCGACGACGACTTCGATGTCGATGCCGGAGTAGGTGGACGGTGCGCGCCGGGTGACGGTCATCAGATCAACTGACAGTGACGGGTTTTCACGCCCTAGACAGGTGACGACGGGGACGACGATCTTGGCGCTGAAGCCGTCGGTTGCGGCGATCCGTACGGTGCCGCGCAGGGCGTCGGTGGATTCGCTGTGCAGATCGAGCAGAGTCGACTCGATCTGTTCGGCTGCGTGCAGGGCGGTTGTTCCCAGGTCGGTCGGTGTCCAGCCGTTCGCTCCGCGGGTCAATAGCGTCCCGCCGAGTGTGTGTTCGAGGGCTGCGATACGCCGTGAGGCTGTGGTGTGGTTGATGGAGAGCAGATCGGCGGCGGCTGTGTAGCGACCCGTTCGGGCTACCGCGAGCAATGTGATGAGACTGTTGGCATCCAAATCCGATATGTGCATGAATGCAGAGTGTAGTGGCAATTTTGGTTATTGCGCGTGCGTTTTCCGTCAATGAGACTGCTCTGAGCGTGGTGCACATCACTTTCGGGATGTGCTGTGACAACAGGAGTCCACAATGGTCAATCAACACAAGCTCGACGAACCAACGCCTTCGGGATTACGCAAGATCGTCGCCGCCTCGATGGCGGGAACAGTCGTCGAATGGTACGAGTTCTTCCTATACGGGATCGCCGCCACGGTGGTCTTCAACAAGGTCTTCTTCCCCGCCGGCGGCAGTGAGTACGACGCGATCATCGCGGCGTTCGTCACCTACGCGGTCGGTTTCGCGGCCCGCCCGGTTGGCGGCATCGTCTTCGGATACTTCGGTGACCGTATCGGCCGAAAGCACCTGTTGCAGATCTCGATCATGATGATCGGCGTCGCGACCTTCCTGATGGGCTGTCTGCCCACGTTCGATCAGATCGGCTACTGGGCCCCGGCGCTGTTGGTGCTCCTGCGCTTCGTTCAAGGATTCGCGGTCGGCGGCGAATGGGGCGGGGCGGTGCTGTTGGTCGCCGAACAATGCCCCGACCGCTCCCGCGGGTTCTGGGCGTCGTGGCCGCAGGCCGGCGTCCCCGGCGGAAACCTCGCTGCCACGGTTGTGTTGTTGATCCTGACCAACACCCTCTCCGGCGAGGACTTCCTGAGCTGGGGTTGGCGGATCGCTTTCTTCCTCTCCGCAGTGATCGTGTTGGTGGGTTACTACATCCGAACCCAGGTCGACGAGTCGCCGTTGTTCCTCGAAGCGCAGGAAGAAGCCAAGCAGGAGAAGGAGGTCGCCTACGGCGCGTTCGAGGTCGTCAAACGCTACCCGCGCGGCGTCCTGTCGGCGATGGGCCTTCGATTCGGTGAGAACATCATGTACTACCTGGTTGTCACGTTCTCGATCACATACC
>Ga0224733_1031_pt1 | contig 29184 bp, 24 predicted proteins | sample IA12soil_GW_FP2_FD_161642 | JGI IMG/M metagenome (GOLD analysis project Ga0224733, IMG submission 161642) | Enriched cells from agricultural soil in Iowa, United States - IA12soil_GW_FP2(-) | ecosystem: Environmental > Terrestrial > Soil > Agricultural land | place: USA: Iowa | collected 2017-05-08
AATGTCAATTAGTCCAACATTCCATAAAGGTTTAAGTATTTTGTTATAAAATGTACCATTGCCAACTCCTAGCTTTTTTGTGATTTTAGCAAAGCTATCTGGGATTTTAGCTTGTTCCCATAAATTGATATCGACTGGTTTATCACCTTTACTTCTGTCTCGATCACACCATGTATACATTTTTAGCCAGGCTAATAATGCTTTTTCACCAATTACATCAATCCATTGATCCATTACTACAAAATGTAATGTAGGTAATTCTAATTCCTCACGTTTTTCTTCGCCTTTTTTGAATGTTATATTATTCGACATTATAAAAAACCCCCATTGATTCCCCTGTCTAAAAATAGCAAATCAAAAAAGAGGTTTTAGTATTGATTGGATATTTAAAAAGTGCTAATATAAGTATATAGCAAATTAAATATTCCGTAACTAAAACCCTCGTTTTGAGTTTTAACTGAAAGGCGACCAACCTATGTATCAGTTAAAATTGGCAGACAGGGTTTTTATTTTATGTATTTTTTGTTTTTAAAAATTCCAATCGGAAAATAGTTATTTTGTAATAGTATTATTTATCTATATTTGGTAACTTCTACTTGTCTAATATTATATCATAGTCTGTCGAAAAAGACATTAAGTGTTCAATTATTAAATTTAACCATTTTTCGAGCGTTGGTCTTTTGATTCTAAGATTTTTAAAAGGACAGGAAACCTGCCCTTATGTGGTTGCTAAAAATTCTCTATTTCTATGTTTGTAAATTTGTTTTCTTGTGTTTGAATCTCTTCTTTTGATAATTTTTGCTCTTCTCTATCTCCCATGTTAGTAATTTTTTCATGATAATTTTCGATAGGTTTTAAGTCCTTTTGCAATGGTTCTTTTTTACTATTTTTCGTTGCCTGGTAGATAGGAAATAGAGGGGACGCGTTACCTTCCTCATTAAAAAATAAAATTTCTGTATGCAGCTTTTTAGAAATTGAGTGATCCATAATATCTCTATTCCCAAAACGATCAATAGCATGTTCTATTAAAGATAAGATACTGTTTGTTTGATTTTCCTGGTTTTGTAGCCAATCATTTATTTTTTTCTTTTTTTCTTCACTCTTGTTTTTAAAGTTTAGATATATAGTTCCTTTGATTTTATTTTCAGACATAACGATTTTACTCCTTACTTGTAACAAAAAGAGAAGCAAGGGCTTCTCTTTTGTATTTAGTTTTTATTTGTAAAGTACTTCCGCCAAATAATAAGTTCCTCTACTATTCATGCTAGTAGCAAATTCCTCTGGGATCCATACAACACGAGCTAGTACAGTTTTAGCAAATTCAAGTAGATCATTATACATATCATCTTTGAATACAACTGATCCACCACCATGAACAAAGAAATATTCTGCGTTTGATGATGTTACAACTTGAAAAGATTCTTTGATTTTCTCTAAAATCTCTTCTCCTTGTATGTAAGAAGCTTGATGCATTTTTTCTTTTGCTACTTTAGATTTTGGGGATGATTCATTCATTACATCTATAAAATGCTGTCTTGTAATGTCACCGATTAATCCTCCCAACTCTTCACGATATAACTTTATTGCTTCGGTTGTAGCATGTCCTACTCCAACGCGTTCTCCAGTACTACCGTTTGGTACAGGGTTAGCACCCTTGGTATAAATAAATTCACTAGTTCCATCTCCAATATCTATATGGAGAGCTTTTACATTAACGAAATCCTCCGGCTTAGCGTTTTCTTTATAAGTTTCGTTGTAATGCTTTAAAATGTGGTCAGAACTATTTAAAAATGCTAACATTGCGGTTTTACCTTCTTCTGTAACTTTACAGTGAGTAATTTTGATATTTACTAAAACTGTTTTTGAACCAATGTAAACATTTACTTTATGGTCGTTAATAAAACGATCCTCTAGTTTTTTTGCATTTTCCTTAGTATATTCAGAAGAAGGAATTGCAGTTACCATTTTAGTATTAATAGTAAGGGTATCTGGAACATTATTATTGGTTTTATAATAATTTTGTATCCCTATTCCTGCCATCATTGAAAGACTAGTTACAACAGGAATATCTTGACTTGCCTTGTTTCCAGTGATGATATTCAATGTTTTGATAGAATGTTGTGAGTTTAAAGCCTTATTACCAACAAAATATATTCCATCACGCTTTAAAGCTGGACTAAATATATGTACAGCTAAACCGTCCAATAAACTTTTAATAATAGTATCTTCATCTGCATCAAAACTTTCTGGTTTTGAAAGTAAAGGAGATATTACGGAAGGTTGTCGTTTTAAAACTAGGTTATTATCTTCTTTAAAAGCTATTTCTGTTTTTGCGTTTCCGATATCAATTCCACATTTTAATTCAAAACTTTGGTTCATTTGATCCACCCCATATATTTTTAATAACTATTTAACTTAATTTTATTATATCATTTTTATATTTATTTGCAATAGTTAGGATATAAAATTTATATATATTTTATATCTAAATTAATCGACCGACTTAATAGTATATTTTTTATATGTATTTTATAGATAATTTATATATTTTTGATATGTTTTTGAAATATTTCAACTCATTTATATATTTTTTATATCTATTTTATTTCAACTATGTATAGCATTCAATTTCTAGTGTAAAAGAAAAACAACTAAAGAAGCTTTTTTCTTTAGTTGTTTTTTATCTACATTTTGGCTAAATTATCTTTCACGATTCATCTGTCTCCTTATAAATGCCTTTCTTCGTAATTCTAATTCTTGGTTATCTTTTCTTTTCTCTTCTCCATTCTTTTCACTTTTTCTATTTCTATCATTATTCTTTAGTTTATTAATGAGCTGATTCTCTATTTCTTTTACGTTCGCCTGTGTCGGAAGAAACTTTATATTTCTATCTATAAGACTCTTTATTCTTAATGCTTTTTCTTCAATAACTCTTATATGCTTATTATCTACTAATTTATATGGATTATTATTTACAATGTATTCCTCTTTAATATAATCCTTAGTTACAGGAAACATATCTTGTATAACAAAGGCTTGTTTTCTAGATCCAACATTACATATATAAGCAATATCACATGGTTTACCCATTGTTTCGCGATCTCTTATAATCCTCTCAAATTTTTCTACCTTTGATGACAATGGAATAAACCAAAGAATGTCTTTGTTGTCTCCTTCAAATACAAAATAGTTTGGACGGCTTTCACCTTTATTGTTTTTTAAATTAGGATCTGGAAAATCCTCGTAATAATTATCTTTAATTTTATAAATAAAGTGTTTATTTAAGTTCATATGTTCACCTGATTCCCCGAAATAAAAAAAGAAGCTATAGAAATTAATCTATAGCTTCTTTTTACAATCATATACTTTTATACTTACAGACCCCTATTTTATTAATCGCAGAAGGGGTTTGCGATCCCTTTTTATTAGTCGTCATTAGGAAGAACGACTCCTTTTTTATTCGTCGCTCAAGGATTAGCGACACACTTACGATAATATTATATTAGATATTATAAGTTTTATTTCAGAATTTGTCAAAAGAAAGCTTATCGTTCGATTTGTTTTTTAAAAAACATTTGTTTTTTTACTTCTTGCTTTTTTACCTCTTTTAAATACTCATTCCAATCCTTCCCTTTAATCGGTAATTCCTCTGTAAAGCTATAGGAAGTACCATCTTTTTTCTTTACTTCGAACAAGCTTAGTTTCTTGAAGAAAGCTTTACCACCATTATCGTTATCTACACAAAGGGAAACGCTATCCGGCACATGTCCGAGCTGCTCTTTTGCCTTGATAATGTAATTAAACACTGTACCATGCTTTAGTCCTTCCATACTGATAAGGTGTGTATCCTCTAATTTACGTTTATTTAGTGTTACGTAACTCAATAAGTCTATCGAGGACTCAAAAAATTTAAGGTTTTTAGGCTTTCCATATTTCACATTAAATCCGTAATTAGCTGTTGAGTTTTTTTGTATTGACTTCCAGGAACCACGTTTAAACTTGTTAGTTTTAATCGTTCCTTGTTCGCTGCACCCCATTATGTTATCGTTATCTTTCCATAAAAAAAGGACATTATTATGAATGTCTTGCTTAATAAGTCCCTTTTCATGGAGATCATCAACAATAGCTGCATCAATCTTCCGTTCATATATTAAATAATTTCTTGCTTTGTCGAAATCGTTAACTTCTTTATTAGGTGAGTACTCGTAAGGTTCATTTACAAATTGGATAGTGTCATTTCTCTTATATTCTGCTTCTTTATCAAGTAACCGTTCCATAGCTCCTTTAAAGTTTGTTTTGTCTATTTCCTGGACAAAATTAATGATGTTGCCGCCTTTACCTCTACTATTCCAATAAAATGCATTTTTGCGCCTATCAATAACGCAGCTATCATGTTCCACTAACCGATAATAACGCTCATTGTCGCTTTTCACATCAATGTTATTTCTGTAGCAATAATCAATAATGTCAATGGCTTCAACCTGCTTAATCACTTCTTCTGAATACATATTATCCCCCCTTTAAAGCGTTCATTTTTGAGTTAGTATATTTTTTAGTGATTCAATGAAACCTATATCTGGTAATTTAATCGTACTAAAATCTAATGTTTTTATTTCAAAAACTAAAATTAATACAGTACCAATGAAAATTAGATTTTCGACCATACTTCCGGTACGGTAATAAAATACTCCTATTCCAGATTGAAAGTTTTTTTTAGATAACGGTAAAAGCCATTTAATGCCCGATTTACTGAAACTATCCTCAATTAGATGTAGACCATACCCTATCATGAAATAAAGCCCGTATACCGCCTTGAAATGCGTTAGGGTGACCATTAGCGTTATGGTTAGAAAAACTATTATTAAACCGAATAGTGAATGTGTTAGCCCTCTATGTCCGAATATTTTATTGAGAATATCCGATAGTCCTCTAGTTCTACATCCTATCCAGGAATGAGGTTCATCTATGTCAGGAAATACAGCACCAAGACCTAACGCTACAACACTTCCTATACTTAAAGTTTCAGTACTTGTCATAAGTGGTAGGGATACTGCTAATGAAGTTACAAAGTGCGTTCTATACTGCATTCTCTTCTCCTTTCATAAAGAAAAAAGCTACTAGTTTTCTAGTAGCTTGGTTCGTGTGTTAGATTATCACTGATATTTTCGTATTAGTTGTTTTTCGCTTATTAAGTTTGCTTATTGCTCTCCAATAGCCATATATGGTGAGAGAAGCTTTTTCTTCCGTTTTACAGTTGGCGATACAAAAGATATACTTTTTGTCTTGAAAGTAGAATATCTCTTCCCTTCTTCATCTTGTTTTTCTCTGTCAATAAGAAAGTTAGAATTATCTACTTTTTGAATTAATATATCGAGGGTCTAATCCCTTCTGTTTTCCTTAGTTCCTTTGATGGAATCTTTATTTTTTATATCCTTTGATAACATCAACGCTCCTTTATGTAATGGTCAAAGCTATCTTTCCATTAACTGTTGCATGTGTGCTAGATGTTTTGTCCTGTTACTTCTGGTTAATTCAAGATTGGATAAGTTACTGTTTTTGTCTAATCCTAATGTTATATTAACCCTTTGAAAATCCTTTATATCCGGATTTTTCAATACATTGTATTTTTTCATTTCAAAGTTAAAATCTTCTTTTTCAGCATCTTTTGTAAAAGCAAATTCCTTTATAAAATCATGGGATAATGAAAAATGACCAATCATTTCCTGCTTTTCCGCCCTAGATACAATATCGTTTACTGTACCTAGCTTTACAGGTTTTGATTGGCCATCATAAAAGTAATATTCATTTTTCTTATCTAAAATTGGTTCAGGTTCTTTATTTGTCATTTCGCTTTGATCTAGATCATAATAACAAGTTGCCCAATAATTTTCTCCTTCCTCTGTATATATTTCATCCCATTCCTTATCAGTGAATACTAGATTTTTAGCTTCTTCCGATAAAATCATCCCATTTGCTAAATGATAATATCCTTCATCTTGTGCGATTGCTCTCCCTGAAAGGTTACAATAAATTGCCTCGTCCGGGTCAATAGGATAGAACATTTCATCTTTATCAACTGATTGGAAAGATGCGGCACTTGAATGGTGATTACTCCGTTGATTAATATTTTCATCGTGATAATTCATACTTTTATCACTGTTCAATGTTAATTCTTTTTCTTGTGTAATAACCGTATCCATAATATCAATAAATTCTTTTGCCGTTTTATGAACTCCTTCAAGTGCCTTTTGCTTCTCTTCTAATTTTTCTCCGTTATTTGTCCATTTTGCGATATAAGGAATGGCTTTTTCGGATGTATCCATACCATAATGTTTACAAATAATGTATGACGTTAATTCAGCTTGAAATTCTAACGTTGCTTTATTAACATTTTCACTCATTTCACTTCCTATATAATGCATTTTTGCATGTGCCAATTCATGAATTGCTGTTGCTAAATTTTGCGTTGGAGTATTTCTACTATTCAAAAGGATTTCCTTTTGGCTTGTATTAATGGTATTTTGGATAAACATACCTTTAGCTGTACCTAGTTCTGTTTGTCCAAAAGAAGAATCCTTCATATCTTTTATTTCTATATTTAAATTTTTAGCGATACCTCTAATTCCTTTTAATAATAAATCTGCATTATTACTATCCTCGATATTAAAATTAAATTGTTTATTAGGAAAGATTTTTGGAAGATCTTCAACCGGCGCATTGGTTTGTGAAATATCAAACACATGTCCTTTTTTATAATTATTTATCTTTCGTGTTTCAATTTTTCCCTCTTTAATCATTTCCTTTTCTTCTTTTGTGGCAGCAGATATTTGCTTATAGTTGCCTTCGGAATCCTTAAATAAGGTTATTGGAGCATAACTTAATATATCAATTCCTTTTTCTCCTTTATTGACGGAATAACCTTTATCTTTCCAATCTTTAAAACTTGCAACAGCAATAGCACCCCTAAATTGATTTTGAATTAGACTCATATTATTTAATGAATAAGAATGAAATCTTGATAGAAATTCCGCATATTCTAATAGATGTTCTGGTGAGGTAGTATATTTTTTAATTTCCTCTAAAGCTTTTTCAGATAGATTCTTTATTTCTTGTAGTTTTTCTTCATTGGTTTTGCGATTATACTTCTTGTTAGCCAATAATAACACCCCTCTTTTGGTCAAACTCTACAAAAAGGAATATATTTTTAAGTTATGAACCTCTTATTCAAAAGTTTAAGGGGGACTCCTTTTTTCGAAATCTCCTCTTTTGTTAAAATATATTGTTTGCATTTATATCATATCCTGAATGCTTAAGTTCTTTAATTAAATCAAACTGCAGTAAGCTGAATCCATATTTAAGTATACAACTCCTAAAATATCATTAGGTTTCTCTAGAGAAAAAAGAACCCATTATTTTTTTCTTCTATAGCTGTAGTAATTGCTCTTACTTCTTGAATTTGATATTGATTCTATTAAGTTTTGATATTAATCATGAAAAAATCCATCATATGGTGGGTCAATAACAATGAAATCAATTTGCAAATAAAACGTTAATTTTAACATTCCATTTGCAATCCGTATAAAACACATTTTTTTGACCAAACTAGAGTATAACTATGGAAGGAAAAAACGAGTGTCGTTTTTTTACACAAAAATTGTATTAAAATACAACAAAAAAATTTGTCTATATGTTAATATAAAAGTAGTTTAAACGGTTTAAACCTGTTTAAACATTTAGACATTCAAATGAATCAATCATTTTTTTGATTCAAAAAGCATAAATAAAGAATGTATTTAAAAACACCCCTGCTACCAACAGGAGTGTTGAATTGTTAATTATCACTACCAATGATAATTAACTGTTTATAAATTGTATTAGATCTTTGATGAAGTGAAATAGTTTCATCTTAATTCCAGTTTGCGCAAGCTGGAATTTTTTCTTTATCCATTGCTTTATCCAATGGCTTCTAAGCATTAAGAACCACAACGTTCCACTTATAATAGCAACTTTTAGTGAATTACTTCCTGTAAAGAAATGAGATATTTCATTTCCTGTCATACTGCTGAAATCCTTACTTTGCAATGAAAAGCAAAATTCAACTAAAGCACTACCAAAGAACGTTGACAAAATCCACATAATCGACTTTTTCATGATATCCCCCCCTCCCGGTAGAGAATGAATTCATGTTCTTCGAAATACCAAGTGGTATTGTCAATGGACTTGTACACTTACTATTTAGTTGTTGAACATTCAAATTAGTATATCCTTTTCCTTTCCGAGCCAATGACTCTTTTTATCTATGAAAACAGGTTTTTTTAACCTGGAACATCTCAAAAACTGCATAATTTCGCCAGAGAAAATTTTTCATTTATTAATATCTGATTATAGCAATTTATGACAAGAATTTCACTTTGAAATTCCAATTTATCATTTATATTTGTTCAAAGGATTCATTATTCAGGGATTAACTTAGCTTTTTTATAAACCTTTTAATTTTCATACTATAGACATCCCTACAAATTCAAAGGGGGCGTCCTTGGTCTATATAATAATTATAACAGCATTATCTATAAACTTACCCGTCAATATTAACTTTCTTATACATTATGAAAAAATACCAAATGCCAGCTATGTATTGTATATGTGTATGCTATAATAATATGTTTCTTTTACTAGAATTAATAATTTTGGGTTTTATATAAAAATCGAATCAGGTTTGAAACGAGTTGTTGTACCGGTATGATCCGTTTCACCTACCACTTTCAAATCAAAGCAAGGTACCCCACGTTCATATTTCTGGTAATGGATTTTTCCATCACGATGAACATAGACTTCCATTTCACTTGATAGGGCGTTAACTACAGAAGCACCAACCCCATGTAAACCTCCAGAGACCTTATATCCGCCGCCGCCAAACAAAACGATTGGCAGACGTACTTTTGGACTCTTCATTATAAAGAATGTTCATTTTTATAATCTGTATTTTTATCTAAGGAATGAAAGAACACTGTATTAGGATCAACATATTCTTCCTGGAAAATCCATAGTTCAAACAGTAGTTTTAAAGTATCATAGTTTCATTCCGAAAATCAATATATAGTACTAAAATACAATAGATTTATACTATATATAGAAAACAGTAGGCGATTTTTGCAATATTAAAATACACAGGCGAAACCTACCCTAATTACATATTATAAAACTAAATTTAAACCCACTATCTATGCGATAGTGGGTTTTGACAATATAGATTTATCTAATTATATTTTTCTAACCATTTTTTCACTGCTTGCTTTACATTATAAGTACTTTCTTTCATATCCTCAAGGATCCATGATAACAAGGAAAACCACGATATTTCCTCTTGGTAAGGGTTGTCCTGATTTATATATTTTAAAACCTGCTTTAGCTCCTTCATCCGGTTGTCCTCGATATGATTATGAAGATAGCGTTTGACAAAGGCATTTAGCAAACTTGTATTATGAATACTCGCTTCTAATAAAATGGCTGTTGCTTTAGATGGGGTTACATCTAATGCATTCGATAACCGACTGATTTCATTAAATGTTTGCTGTGTAAACCGAGTAGTTATCCTTTCGTTATCTCTTGATCTATCTTTTCTTTGTAATGATTCCTTTGTTGGATCCCCAAAATAGATTGTATTTAAAAAATGAAAATCCCTTCTGAAATATTGAGAAAGATACTCCATGACGTTCCTGGACTTTAATCCCTTTTCACAAATAATCTCCACCACTTCTTTTACAGGTGTATTCGTAATATATGACAAACGATAAACGCAATTTTTTAGATTGTTAGATATTGTCGGTTTAACGTCCCTTTTTTTATCAGAACGAGTCTTTCTTTTTTTTATTACCTCTACCTCTTCCCTTTTCATTACTACCCCTCTTTTCCAAATTTACCACTAGGACAGTGTCCTAGTGTCCTAGACTTATTTCTATATATATGGGGGATAGAGGGGGGATATGTGTATGAGTTTGAATTATTTTGTCCATACTTTTAAAAAAAGCCAAGGAGAGGATACTTGTATGAAAATGACGAAAGATGAATCTAAGATATTAGCAAAAAAAATGATGAAACATAGTAAAAAATACGGAATACCATTGAAAAGCAAAAAGAAGAAGAACGCTTAAAGAACAATATAAAAACATATAAAGTAAAAAAACACGTAAAAAAAGCCCTGATTATCAAGGGATTTTTTTCGTGTGAATGGTATTCTAAGCTTTCCGTTCTTATAGCATTCGGTGGCTTAATAGTATAGGATTCTAAAACGAAACTCCTGAAGAAACAGGAAGGTGTTGCTTTGAAATAAAGTTTGATCAAAATACCTTATAAACCCGTATTTTATAGTAAATAAGAAGAATCCATTTTGAAAAAAAGGTTGATCAAAATGGATTCCTTTTTAGCATATTTAATTTTCGGTTATAAAAAAAGTTTAACCATTTCTTATTGAACTAAAGCACCCTTTAGTTTAAGTGAAAATCTTCACAATTTTTTGTTTGTGTAGGAGCATATAAAAAAGACGCCTTCTTACTAAAGAAAAGCGCCCGATTGCTTAATTCACTTTTTCTATTAGAATAATTTTGTAAGGGTTGAAATTATAAAATAGGTCAAAAGACCGGCAACAAAGTAAAGAATATTCTTCTTCATAATAGAGTCAGACTCTCCTCTCGCAATAATATAGCCAGTTTACGAAAAAGGGGTGCAGTCTTTATTCTATCAATGCGCCCGATTGTTTAATAATACTATTTTATACAAAACAATAGTTTCTGCTTTATTCCTTAATTACTTGATAAGTTCATTTGTACTTTGCTTAATTTCAGCTTCTATTTTCAATAGTGTTATATTTCGTGTTGTAATAAACCAAAGCCTTGTCTTTGGAATTTTAAAAAATGTTTTTGTAGTAAAATAAGTTATTTAGACGTCTATTGTGCAAAAAAGACACCACTTTTTATTAAAGTGATTTCCTTAATTTATATTTAATGTCAAACATTAAAACTAATCATCTACTCTGCCAATAAAAGGAACATCCACTTATCCTTAATTTCCTATAGTATCTGCTAGCCTTTTTCATTAACTATCTATGCTTAGTTTCCGTTAGTGCAAGGCACTAATTATTTAGAACAGCCTTCTCATTTAAAATTTCTAACGCTTTTTCTAAGTCTTTATCTTTGATTAGAAATTCAGGCGACCAAGGTACATGTACATTTGGATGAATACCTGTTCCAAAAACGGGATGATGCGTTGTCAATGATTCTAATTTTGACATTGGGTAATACAGTTCGTACTTTCCTCCCCAATTTTGGATTACCAAATCACTATAATCATTAATGCCCATAGTTGCTCGCCCTAATGTCATCACCTTTGAAGATTCCAAAGAACCTTCAATAAAGGATTCAGCAGCACTAGCTGTATTTTCATCCATTAAAATAATGACATTTTCAGGTTTATCAGTACCTTCAAATTCCTTTTGCATTGCCTCTAAAATTTGTGCAAAATCAACCTCTACAAAGCCTTTTCCTCGATTATTTTTAAAAGTAGTTTCTGCAAAGCTAAGCATGTTTCTCGTATTAGAATCTAACTCCACATCACGATACGTATCACAAAGTTGAATAAACAAATTTACATTTCTTTCTGTACAATTAAATAAACGAACTGATATGGCATTGTTAGGCTTTTCATCAGTTGCAAACATAAATGGTTCTAGTGCAGCAATCGTCGTTGCATCGCCGCCACCATTATCTCGTAAATCAATAATAAGATTTGGTAGTTCTTTAAACTGTTCTATTGCTTCATTCACATAATCCATTATTTTATCTCGTTCGATTAAATTTGGGAGTTTGATGTAATAAGTATGCTCATTTAATAATTTATGCTCAAAAACTTCTTCACTGTTTTCAATATCATATTTATCAAGTGTGAAATCAATTATCTCATTATGTTGATTTACATATTGAATAGAATTAGCACTATTTAAAATCGTATACCAACGCTGTCTTCCAGGAATTGATTCTCGAAGTCTTTTTTGTTCAATGGTACTAATTTCTTTTATAGGAATATGATCGATTGAAATAATTTTATCGCCAATACTTAAACTTTTTTCCTGATTTAATGAAACGATATATAAAGCATCATAATACCACTTCACGTTAAAGCCACATGTTTGTTTCGCAAAAGTATACTTTCCATCTACAGTAAAATACATATGCTTATCATTAAAATCTAATAAATACTCGTTAACTAACTGGCTAAATAATTCATCTGTTAATTCATGTTTATTTTCTAGTTGTTCTATCTCATTTAAATAATACTCAGGTCGATCCCAACCTTCTTTATCCTTATATCCTGCATAATCGTGGTGAGTGACCAATAGTATTTCTTTGAAAATTTCTGTATACATAGTCTGCCTCCTATAATTAAATATCCCCATCAATAAAGTGAATATAATGAATTTATAACAGATAATGGTATTCGATGCCATTGTACTTCATCTACCACATATGACATCTTTTCTAAAATAACAGTTATTCTTAAAAAATGTTATTCAACAATATGGTCCGATTGTTGAAAAAAAGCTAATGACGATTTTTCAACTAAACTGCCCCTTTTGTTCAATAAGAAAAGTCGTCGAAATGACAGCTAGATCTTAAACTATTGCCGCCGTTAGTTAAAAAAAATGGCATTACCTTTATTATTAAAGTAATGCACCTTACTCTACTATTAATTCTTGGATTTCTTTTTATTTCCCCCAATGTTGTTTAACCCAACCCCAAACTCCTGAATCAAACATTGCATCAATCACTAAAAGCAAAAACATTATAATAAAACAAATGCTTACAATAACTGCCCATATTTTGTTTTCATTTTTATCTTCTTTGTCCTGGTGTTTTATCCTTCTATATATGCCCTGAACCTTATTTTGCTTTTGGCTTTTATTATGATCATCCTTATACAATTTGTTTCTCTCCTTTGGAAAAGAATCAAAAATAATCACCTTTCTCAAATGCTTCAGATAAGGCACTCGTAATTAGTTATAAAAATAGAATTTAATTAAGTCAATTTCTGCTAATCATATGTAATATTTATAATTGAACTAATTATACGAATAGAAAGTACAATAGTTTCAGAATGTTTTCTTGTTAAGCTAACCTGCCCTATAGTTAAAGAAAAAAATCCTGTAAAATCAGGATTTTAATCAAACTTTATTATAAATTATCAATCTTTATTTTAAATAATCGAACTTTGTTTTAAATGATCAATCTTTTTTATAAAACTACAGAAGGTTATGATGTCAAGGAATTAACGGTAGGTATTATAATCTTTCCTTTTTTAGTGAAATTTCGAAATCTAACTTCGCAAGACAATGGTTTATCGAAAAATATTAAATCATCTGTCTCTTTTTTCTTATACTTCCTTGCATGCGAATACAATTTGATTCGGTCTTCTTTATTCATAAATTCGATCATTCCTGCCGATTGACCATTTTCAAAAGATAGCAATGCTCCAAACTCTTTCCTTCGTAGTCCATATATACATACATTCGATAAATACTTGTAATTTATTATCTTTTTCCAATCCTGAGATCTCCGAGAAATAGTGTATTTAGAATCAGCCCTCTTAATGACAATCCCTTCAAGATCATACTGCTTAATTGCTTTAAAATACGATGCTGCATTACCTAATATCCATTGAGATTGAACAAAATTTTGATCTTTTTCCGGAATAAGGTCATTTAATATTTTCTTTCTTTCTAATAACGATAAATGGGTAACATTCTTGCCATTGTAATATATTACATCAAAAAAGATGATTTGAAGAGGATACTGTATCTTTGAAGAATGAAAGTTCTGCATAAGATTATCGAAATCAGGTCTACCTTGTGAATCCGGGCTAATAAGCTCACCGTCTAAGATTGTATTAGATGGTAGGTCTAAATTTCCTAAATGTTTAAACTGTGTAAGCTCATTACCATGCCGTGAATAAAGTTTGGTTTGACCATTCCAATGACTATATATTAAACGGATTCCATCCGCCTTTAATTCTGTAGTGAAAGCTTCGTTATTCTGCAAATAAGTATCTTTCTCTAAATCTGCTTTTTGTAAAAGCATAGGGGAAACAAACATAAAAAACACCTCATTATTTATTTTATTAGTAATGAGGTGTATGGTACATGGTAATTACAGGGTCATTTAGTAACAATATTTACTTTGTGTAGGGTTCTAATCTCATTTCATTTATGATCCAATCACCTTCAATCCTATTCCTTTTTGGACTATGGTATTTTTTATCGTATTTGTCCCATTCTAACTCTACTATCTGAAAGTTTTCACTTGGGAAATAATTTCTCTCAATCCATCTTATTTTTTTAGAGACTGTATCATAATCACCCTTGATACCGTATGGAATATAACTATTCCTAATTATTGTAGACAATTCATCAATGAAATTTGTTACCCCTGCTGCTCCCTTACTTTCATTAACTCCTATGATAACGGTTGCTAAATATCCATTCTTTAAATCATTTTCATTGCCTACATGGATTTCAACATCACAATAATAAGGTCTTACCATTCCTTCATCATTTGGTACTACATGAAAAGCAAAGTAAGGTAATTCAAATTGGTAAATTCCTGAATGAAACCAGAATTCTGTCATTCTAAAAGTCCTCCTTTTCAAACTAAAACTTTATCATCTTATTTATTTTTTTCTATTTATAGTAATTATCGGTATTTTTATATGTCTTTTAATATTAAATCCTAAATAACACCTTTTTCGCACTATACTTTGTATTAATACTGTTCATTATCTTCTACTGTATCCATCAATTTATCGCACTTTGGACACTTCTTTTTAAGAATGATAATATAACTAAACTCTGATACATTACATTCTGGACAAACATATTCAATCATTTTTTTAGATCCTTTTCTGTTGAGGTTATCATTTTCTGTTTTTGGATATTCCTTGGATATCTCATTTTATACTCTCCTGCTAATAGTACCTTTATAGTAATATGCTATACTATTATATTAGTTACTTTTATATTTTTATTTTAGTTATTATAAAATTAGTCATTATTATATTTTTTATTAATTAGTTCCTTTAGGGCGACAGCGACAGCACTAACAGAGTAAAAAAGAGCATTCCTTGAATGCTTTTTTACTCTGTTAGCTCACAAACCCATATTCCACGATAAATTAAAAGACTCCCTTTTGAAAAAAAGATTGATCAAAAGGGAGTCTTATTCAGCGATTAACGAAAAATTCTTTTGCTATACATTTTTAGTACTCTATTTTGGTCAAAAAAATGCGTTTTATACGGATTGCAAATGAATTATTGAAATCAACTACTCTAATCCTCCTTTCGAAGATCAAAAATCATTCGTTATTATTGCCCCGCCTTATGACAATAAACAAATCCTCAAAGGCTATCATAAAAAAGTTATAATTAAGTGGTTAAGATAGAAAATTCTTCATTATATCTCTTTACATCATATTTCATTTCTTCCATTATGAGTTTATAAGAATTCAATCTATCCATATGATCATAAGTAATTGTTAAGATAAGAATTTCGTCGGCGTTATATTTTTTAGATAAATTTAAAATTTCTTTTCTTACCTTCTTAGGTGTTCCTAAAATTAATTCTTGTCTTGACTTTTTAATAATTTCTTTTTCTTTATCAGTATAAACAAATTTTTGAACATCAGATGGACTTGGTGTGCCTTTTGGATGTAAACCTCTATCTAAAAGAACTGTCATTAAATCTTGACTTTGAGCAATTTCCTCACATTTTTCATCTGTATCGGCACAAATGACATTAATACAAAGAGCTACATGTGGTTTAGTTTGTTTAATTGAAGGTTTAAAATTATTTAAATAATACTCAATAGCTTTTCCATCATCATCTGGTGTTAGAAAATGGCCAAACGCAAATGAAAGCCCTTCATTTGCAGCTATTTGCGCACTTCTCATACCAGAACCAAGTAACCAAATTTCAGGTGAACTATCAGATATAGGACTAACTATTAATTCATTATCATTAGCTATAACTTCTTTTTGTGTAAGAAAATCAACCGTTTGCTTTACCTTTAACTCATATGGTACTTGCATATTATGTTTTCCTTGTAATGCTTGTGTTGCAATTTCATCACCACCAGCTGTTCTTCCAAATCCAGCATCAATTCTATCTGGGTACAACACATCTAATAATTTTAAATTTTCCGCAACTTTATATGGGCTATAGTGTTGTAATAAAATTCCACCTGAACCCACTTTTATTTTTTCAGTTTGTGCAGCTATGCATGAAATCAATATTTCAGGAGAAGAATTAGCAAAATATTTACTATTATGATGTTCTGCTATCCAATATCGTTTATATCCAAGAGACTCTGCTAATTGAGCTAGTTCAATACTATTTGTAAGAGCGTTCTTTGAAGATTGTCCATCAGATATTGGTACTTGATCTAATATACTAAGAGAAATCACAATTAATAACTCCCTTTCTATTAATTAAATACGAGCATATTTTTTTAAAGGATCATAATTAAATTCATAATACTCTTTTTGAGTTAAACCAAAATAGTGAAGATCACAACGTCCACCTTTATGTCTTACATGTTCTCTTAATGTTCCTTCACGAGAAAATCCTAACTTTTCAGCACCTCTTATTAAAACAGGATTTATATCTTGTACTCTTAATAAAACTTTATAAAAATCCATATGGTCAAAAACTATTTCTAAAAGTTGAAGTCCCGCACTTAGAGCTGCTCCTTGTCCTTGATATTCCTCTAAAAACAATACTCCTATTTCACAAGTGCGATTAATATAATTAATATTTGTAATTTGAGCAAGACCAATTAATTCTTCATTTTTTTCAACTACAAAAATTTTATAATAATCACTATCACTTAACCAATTGTTCATTATTGATTCTAATCTTATATCTGACATTGGATAATCATACGTTATAAATCCTGTTTCAATCACTGACTTTTGATTATATGCTTTAATTAAAAAATCTTTATGTGTCGATAAAAGTGGTAATAAATTCACATTTTTAATTGCCATAAATAAAAATCTCCTTTTCAATACAAAGTGCTTTATACAGATAATGAATAATTCCACTCATTCCATTTGCATAATTCAACTTAATATTACTTCCACTATCACTAGGAAAAATTACATAATCGATGTTTAAGTAACTGAATAAAAGTATTCCTTCATTTATTTGATTAATTATATTAAGTAATTTTTGATCTGTAGGATTTTCTTTATAACAGTCAAGAATGACTTCGCCGATTCCAGCAAGTCCCCCTATATAAGTAGCATTTTTACAATATTTAAAATCAATTGGTTCAATTAATTCATATATATATGATTGGTACTCCGAGTTAAATTTATTGTAATAATTCAATGCTTTTATAAAACCTGCGGCACCACTAAAATATGGGGCATATGTTTTTTTGCCTAACTCCATTTCAATATAAGTTCCTGTAGGTCGTTTAATTAATAAAGAAATAATAAATTCTATACATTTCTTTGCTCCATTTAAATAACTTTGATTTTTTGTTATTTCAAAAACCTTTAGTAAAAAGTATGGAACAGCTGAAAAACCATTATAAAACCCAAGTTTATTACTTGTTTTATTTAATAAAGTAATAGTCAATTGTTCTTTTTGAATCTCATTAATAATAAAATCTGCATATTTTATCATTTGATTAAAATAATAATCAGTTTGTGTTTTATCATACAAAAAGGAATAGGTTAACCCAGCACCACAGAGACCATTATTTATAGTAAAACTCTGATTTTCATTTAAATAATAATCAGTAATTAAATTTTCATTTTTTTGTAGAATCGATAAGGTTTCCAGCTCCATGTCAAAATTACTCAATCCTAATACAATCTGCATTAATTTCGATACAGTTAAATCAGACTGAAGTGCTTTATTTAATTCTTTTTTAAAAATCATTTCTAAATTTGTTGTATCGAAATCAGAGACATTTTTTAATACATTAATAATTCCTAAATCTCCATAAAGATAACTAAATCGTTGTGAAGATTTAATTGTTTTGAATAAACTACCATTTTCTTGATTAAGATCTATACAGCTATATATAAAATTACAAGATTTATTTATTATTTCTTCTATATTATCTGAATATTCGGAATCAAACTCTTGAGAATTATGAACTTTCCAAACTTTTATATCGTCATTATCATATATTAACCTTTCTATGATCAATTGTTGATCATAACTCAAAATACTATCTTCATATAAAGCGTTTAAAAATTTCTTTGGATAGTATTTATCTAAAGATACTAATTTATTTCCTATACAAAATAAACGAAGTAATGACAAACCTAAAGATTCTTTATCTATACTAAATCTATTCGAAAAATCTTTTTTTACTTTTGAAATTCGAAAACCATCAGTTTCCATATATCTAATAGCAGGATTATCAATTTTATTAGTAATTGCTAATTCAAAATCTATTACATAAACCTTCCCGTTTTCATCAATAAGGATATTCTCGGGCGTAATATCTCCATGTGTTATTCCTAAATCCCATAATTTTCTAAATTTAGATATTAATTGTTTCTTTATATCATTAAATCTTTTATCAATTTTTTCTCTATTTCTTGATTTGATGATTTCAACATTTTCTGGAGAAGATATATCTTCTGATAATGTCCATCCTTTTATGTAAGTAGTAACTAAATAATGATGCTCCCATTCTTGAAAATAATCTATATACTTAGGAACAAAATCTAATTGATATTTTTCCATTTCTATAAGTACTTCTTTTTCAATCTTCTTTAAATAAACTGCATCAATTCCGTTAGTAAGTTCAAAAGTATGAGGTCTTGCTTCCTTAATTAATACTTCTTCGCCAGATAAATTGTCTACTGCTAAATAAACTCCACCACAATTTGTAATGTGAAGTACATCCTTAATCAAATACCTTCCGTTACAAAGAATAGGTTCATCACTTTCTTGATCAAGTTCTTCTTCAATAATTAAATCCTCAATCCAAGATGGTTTTTGATAATAAGGTTGAGGATTATCACTAAAAATTTCTCCATTTGGTCCTTCCAATACTTCAGTACTGTCACTATTAATTCTTCCAAATCTATAGAATAAAACTTTAGAATTTTTAAATCTTCCATCTGAAAGAATGTAAGGGCCCTTAAAATCTCGCAGTAAAACTTCTAAATTCTCCAAAGTTCTCAAACATATAGAATCATTATTAGGATAAATAGTAATAAATTTCCCAGAAGATGATCTATCCCATTGTTTTGAATTTATATCCGTCAATAATTTTTCATCTCTAATAAATTTAAAATCTATACTGTTCTCAATACAATATGTCGCTACAATAGTAAGAATTTCACTAGCATTAGAATTCATTCCAGACACATGTATTTTCCAGCCGAATTTCGGAAGAATGGTATTAGCTTCAAACTCTATGTAATGATAATAACCAAAAGTTCTAATTCTATATAATGTATTAAAAACTAATTTATTAATTATTTTTATATAAGTATCGCTACTTTTATATTCATTTATAGGAACAAATAAACTATTTTTTATTTTTGTATTCATTTGTATCACCTTTCAAAAAAAAGCAAGAGGAATACCCTCTCGCTCTTATGTACTGATTAAGTACATGAATTAGTTAGTTTCTTTACATTTGTTGGTATTGTTTTCACGAATAGGTTGTGAATTTTCCATACCTTGTAGTTTTAGTACTTTTCTCATAGTAACACCTCCTTATTTTGGGTACACCAATATATTACATAAATAGATAAAATTGGTCAATATATTTAATCAAATTTTTAATATATTACATAAATTTGTTTTTTTCTGACTGATTAAACTATTGATTTATGTGTAAATATATTAGTGTTTTTACTATAAAACATAAGAAACTCTAACGTTAAGCATCTGTCGCTTTACATACACTTGTGTTATTTTCACGGATAGGTTGTGTATTTTTCATACCCTGTAAATTCAGTACTTTTTTCATAGTATCACCTTCTCCCTAAATTTGGATATACCAATATATTACATAAATGTCCTACTTTTATCAATGTTTTCTAAACATTTTTAATATATTTTTTTTTCAACTTTGTTGACATTTTCGGAAAAAAATATATGATTATTATGCAAAAATAACCAAAAGGGGTTAAAAAATGAAACAATTATTATCATTTAATCAAACTATTCGTGTCCGATTGCTATTGAAATTTTTTACTGTAATTACTCAAACAATGGTAATGCCATATACTGTTGTATATTTTTCCGAAAAAATTGGCCCCTCATTAACAACAACAATGATTTTTATAATTGGAATTATCAGTATTTTGGGATATCTTATTGGAGGAAGAACTACTGATCGTATCGGTAGAAAAAAAGTTATAATAATTAGCGAAATAATTACTGGGATCGGATTCGTAGTAGTAAGTTTTTTTGATTCGTTAAAACATTTTCACTCTATACCTATATTACTATCATTTAGCTTTATATATTTTTTTGAAAGCACTGCAAATCCTGCATATTCTGCCTTAATAATTGATGCAAGTAATGAAAGTAATAGGAAAATAATATATACATACTTTATGTGGATTTCAAGTGTAGCTTTTGCTATAGGAAGTCTATTAGGAGGATTTCTTTTTGAAGATTATTCAGTTTGGCTATTTTTTATAGTAGGCATTACTTCATTTATTTCTGCTATTTTTACATATATTTTAATAAAAGAAAATCGTTTATCTCAAACAAGCAAAATAGTACAAACCATAGAGGAAAACAAAACAAATATAAAAAAGGAAAAATTCAATCTACTTAGTATATTCACATTCCAATTATTTCTTTTTCTTTGTATAGGTCAACTATTATTAAATATTTTAAAAGAACAATTCCCTAATTATTTAAGTATACGAATAGTGTCAAAATACCCTCTGGAAAATATTAATATATCAGGATATAAAATAATTGGATACTTAAACTTAGAAGACACTATAATAGTAACCTTAGCAGCTGGCCTAATTATTAAACTTACTAAGAAATTATCAGAAAAAACTACTTTAATAATGGGCTTACTATTATTTATATTAGGTTATATCTTTTTAAGTTATTTTATTCATCCTGTATTATTAATGTTAGGAATGTTATTTATATCAGTTGGAGGATTAATTTACCTACCTACTTTACAAGCTATTACAGCTAAATCCATACCTGAACAAACTAGAGGAACACATTTATCAATTCTTGGACTAATAGGAGCTTTGGGAGGAATGTTATCTAGTCTATTTATATGGGGGATGAAATATATTCCTGAAATAGGGGTAACTTATATTTTTATTTGTATTGGGATTTTTATCATTTATATTTATATTAATGTCTATAAATATGCACATAATGGAAATATAGAAAAGCATACAGATAATAAAACATATAATTATTCTAAAGGTAATTAAGGAGATTAATTTGTCATAGCTTACCAAAGAGATATACCATATTTTAAAATAGTAAATAAAATTAATCAAGGTTGCCTTTAAGGGCAACCTTTAAACATGAAATCGAATGCATTCTTTATAAACAAAAATGAGAGTTATATAGATTTAAAAGGGTTCAATCTACAAAACGGAAAATATACGTTAAGGAAATTTCGAAATATTATCGAATGGATTAGATGTTACCTCATGTAGGGGTAGCGTCAGGAAAATGCGGATTTACAACGATAAGGAATTTCCAATATAAAAAGCCTGATTTCCCATCACCTAAATTGAGAAATTCGGCTCTTTTTTCGTTACTCCATAAACAGCATTCTATTACTGAATATGTAATTTACTTCGGGATAACAGGGACCCAGAGTTCGTGTCTTGGTTTATGCTTCGGACCGTAATAACATTCTATACACGGTAAATTTGCAAGTTCATACTCGGAGGTAGGGACCCACTCGGAATATAAACGTTTCCATGCATCCACTATGTTCGGAAAAACTGCCCATGTACTTGCGGGAATAATAAGCGTCTCCATATTTTCTGGGGATTCCCCATCGTATCTTACGCCCATAAAATAGGAAAATTGTTCATCTGTTATGGCGGCTTCTTTTCCGCAAACCCCCAGAAGGCTTTCAAGCGTGCATTTTGGATTTTCCCATGACATATCTACTAGTTCTTGCATAAATCCATCTTTTTTCGCAGTGTTCCAAAGCGTAGGGATTGTTTTAAATGCTCTGCTTGTTTTTACTGGCTTACTTTTTCCAACAATTCTTAATTCAAAATCAAGGTTTTCAATTCTGTACTCCATTTCGGTATCTCCTTTAATAGAAATTTGAAAGGAAATTCTGGGAAAGGCTTTTAACTGTACCCCTCTATTACGAGCATTGGAAGGGGTTACTCCATGCATTTTTTGAAAAGCACGTGAGAAAGTATCAGAAGAAACATAACCATATTTAATTGCCACATCAATGATCCGGATATCACTTTTTTGAATTTCAAATGCTGCGAGTGTTAACCGTCTACGTCTAATATATTCTGATAGCGATATACCTGAGATTGAAGAGAACATTCTTGAAAAATGAAACTCTGAACAATTAGCTGCTTTTGCAATCTCTTTGTAGTCTATTTCTTCATTCAAGCTATTTTCAATGTAGTTTAACGCATTGTTCATTCTTTCTAGCCAATCCATAAATTTACTTCCTTTCAATATTTACTTTAAAACAAAATAGATAATAATTGTCGACATTTCATGCCTAAAAATGTTGGTATCAAAAAAATAAACCTTTTGATAGAATCAGGACAAACTATTTGTTTCCTTCCGATAGCCTTCTATATAATGAAGCCCTAGACACATTAGTAATTTCGCAAATTTGATTTACAGTCATACCGCCTTCTTTATATAGTTTTACTGCATAATTCATTCCTGCGTGATTTTTATGATATTTCTTTAAACGACCCTTAAACTTCCCTTCTTTCTTAGCCAGCTCAATCCCTTCTCGTTGACGCATACGGATAAGATCTCGTTCTAATTGGTTCACACCAGCCATTACTGTAATTAAGAATTGGCTGTATGGATTATCCTCTGATAAATCTAGCCATGTATCCTTGAGTGATTTTAAGCTTGCCTTTTTCCTGCGTATTAAATCAATCAATTCAAATAAGTTCTGCGTACTCCGAGTGATCCGAGTTAAGTCTGTAACATAAATAATGTCGCCTTCCTGTAAATCCTCTAACATTTTTTGAAGTTGCTCGCGATCCTTTGTTGCCCCAGAAACTTTTTCTTCAAAAATAATATCCATACCGATTTCGTTTAATTGCTGAAATTGTCTTGAAGGATTTTGGCTAGTCGAACTGACACGTATATAACCGATTTTTCGCAAAATATCACCTCGTTTTTGAGACAAGTCTTATGAGACACTCTTAACTATGATTTTATCAGTCTACTACACTCGTATCAATAGAGTACACTCTATTGGTATATAATTGTACTAATAAACTGAATAATTGCAGAGATAGGATGATACAATATGAAAATTGCAAGGGGAAGAGAATTACTTACGCCAGATCAAAGACTAGCTCTAATGCAAATTCCTGAAGATGAGTGGGTGCTAGGAACCTACTACACCTTTTCCAAGCAAGATTTAGAAATTATAAATAAACGAAGAAGAGAAGAAAACCGGTTAGGGTTCGCCGTTCAATTAGCTGTTCTTCGGTACCCCGGTTGGCCGTACACTCATATCAAAAGCATTCCAGATTCGGTCATACATTATATAACAAAACAAATCGGTGCCAGTCCATCTTCACTTAGTCTTTATCCTCAAAGAGAAAATACACTTTGGGATCATTTAAAAGAAATTCGAAGTGAATACGATTTTGTAACTTTTACCCTAAAAGAATACCGAATGACATTTAAGTATCTTCATCAATTAGCTTTGGAAAATGGTGATGCCGTTCATCTTCTACATGAATGTATCGACTTTCTAAGAAAAAACAAAATCATACTGCCTGCTTTCACTACACTTGAAAGAATAGTGTGGGAGGCAAGAGCAATGGCTGAAAAGAAGCTATTTAATATGGTGAATCAATCTCTTACAAATGAGCAAAAGGAAAAACTTGAAGAGATTATTACATCGCAGCATCCATCAGAATCCAATAAAACAATATTGGGTTGGTTAAAGGAACCACCTGGCCACCCTTCACCCGAAACATTTCTAAAAGTAATAGAACGACTCGAATACATACGAGGAATGGAATTAGAAACGGTACAAATTAGTCATTTACATCGCAATCGCTTGTTACAGCTATCTCGCTTAGGTTCAAGATATGAACCTTATGCATTCCGTGACTTTCAAGAAAGCAAACGATATTCAATATTAACCGTCTATTTATTATATCTTACTCAGGAGTTAACGGATAAAGCATTTGAAATTCATGACAGACAAATACTCAGTCTATTATCAAAAGGTCGTAAGGCACAGGAAGAAATCCAGAAACAAAACGGTAAAAAGCTAAATGAGAAGGTTATACACTTTACGAACATCGGACAGGCTTTAATCAAAGCAAAACAGGAAAAGTTAGACGTTTTTGAAGTTCTAGAATCGATTATTGAATGGAATTCTTTTGTTTCTTCGGTGGAAGAAGCTCAAGAGCTTGCACGTCCTGCTGATTATGATTATTTAGACTTATTACAAAAACGATTCTATTCACTTAGAAAATATACACCCACGTTATTAAGAGTATTGGAATTTCAATCTACAAAGGCAAATGAGCCACTTTTACAAGCTGTAGAGATTATCCGAGGAATGAACGAATCTGGGAAGCGAAAAGTACCTGAAAACTCACCGGTGGATTTTATTTCAAAACGATGGAAAAAGCATTTATACGAGGATGATGGTACAACAATCAACCGTCATTACTATGAAATGGCTGTTTTAACGGAACTTCGGGAGCATGTTCGGGCAGGAGATGTTTCCATTGTTGGTAGCAGACAATATAGAGATTTTGAGGAATATTTATTTTCAGAAGATACATGGAACCAAACGAAGGAGAATACGAGATTATCAGTTAGTTTATCATTCGAAGATTATATGACGGAAAGATCCAGAAGCCTTAACGAAAGGTTAAAGTGGTTAGCTGCCAATTCCAACAAGTTAGACGGGGTTTCTCTTGAAAAAGGAAAGCTATCACTTGCACGCTTAGAAAAAGATGTTCCAGAAGAAGCAAAAAAGTTTAGTGCAAGCCTTTATCAAATACTGCCAAGAATAAAATTAACTGATTTACTCATGGATGTTGCTCATATAACAGGGTTTCATGAGCAATTCACCCATGCTTCCAATAATCGAAAACCAGATAAAGAGGAAACAATCATTATCATGGCTGCCCTTTTAGGAATGGGAATGAATATTGGTTTAAGCAAAATGGCTGAAGCAACACCCGGACTTACATATAAGCAATTAGCCAATGTATCTCAATGGCGCATGTATGAAGAAGCAATGAATAAGGCCCAAGCCGTATTAGTAAATTTTCATCACAAATTACAATTACCTTCCTATTGGGGAGACGGTACAACATCCTCGTCAGATGGTATGAGGATGCAGCTAGGTGTTTCATCACTACATGCAGATTCAAACCCACATTACGGAACAGGAAAGGGAACCACCATCTATCGATTTACAAGTGATCAATTTTCTTCTTATTACACAAAAATTATTCATACTAATTCAAGGGATGCCATTCATGTTTTAGATGGTTTGTTGCACCATGAGACCGATCTAAACATAGAAGAGCATTATACAGACACAGCCGGTTACACAGACCAAATATTCGGATTGACCCACTTATTAGGATTTAAATTTGCTCCAAGAATAAGAGATATATCGGACTCAAAATTATTTACGATAGATAAAGCAAGTGAGTATCCAAAACTAGAAGCTATTTTACGTGGACAAATAAATACAAAGGTCATTGGAGAAAATTATGAGGATGTTTTACGATTAGCCCATTCAATAAGAGAAGGAACAGTCTCAGCATCCCTTATTATGGGGAAACTAGGTTCCTATTCAAGACAAAACAGCTTAGCTACAGCCTTACGTGAGATGGGCCGAATAGAAAAAACGATTTTTATTTTGAATTATATATCGGATGAATCGCTAAGAAGAAAAATACAAAGAGGATTGAATAAAGGGGAAGCCATGAATGGGCTGGCAAGAGCTATTTTCTTCGGAAAACAAGGTGAGCTTAGGGAACGAACGATACAACATCAATTGCAAAGGGCCAGTGCCTTAAACATAATTATCAATGCCATTAGTATCTGGAATACCCTACATCTAACCAAAGCAGTTGAATATCAAAAACAATCTGGTAGTTTTAATGAAGAATTATTGCACCATATGTCGCCTCTAGGTTGGGAACATATTAATTTGCTAGGAGAATATCATTTTAATTCCGAGAAAATGGTCTCGTTAGATTCTTTAAGACCATTGACCTTTTCTTAACGTTGTTAAAAATTGGGGAATCGTCTTGAAAATGTGCTTAGCGTTGTAAATCCGCATTTTCCTGACGCTACCCCATGTAGTCCATTTCCTTTTCGGTTATCATTTCCTGTATAAAAAAGTCGTATTCTTCACTTCTAATAATCTTTTTGTTGATATTCAATAGCATCTTGTATTTTTAGTTTGATAGTTCTTTGATATTTCATTTTACGCTCTTCTTCTATAACAACTTTGATACCTTTGTTACTATTATATTAGTTACTAATATACAAAAAAGAGCAGCATTCTATGAATACTCTTCATTCTAACAGCTCGATAACTACACATCGTAATATTTAAGGCCAATTTAAGAGCTTTAGCCAGGGATTTAGATATAGATAAAGCTCAACACCCTGTAAGGGAAATTGTCGGTTGCTTTACAGGCGGTGGTGGTACTTAGTGTCCTGTTCAAAAAATTCACCAAAAATGTACCAAATGGTAACGATAGGGGTCTTTATTACTAGATTAGATGATATAATATTTTCGTAGTCAAAGGAATGACCTCTCAAAATCTGCGAAAGAAAGAGGTCTTGCCTTATCAAACTCGTTAAGAAAGCGTTAAAATTTATTACCACTCACGAAACCAAATTAAGAAAGGGTCTCGATTGGTGTTATTCATCGGAGCTAGCTTATTTAGTTTACCGAGTGATAATGCTAAAGTGATTCCCACACTATAGCATTATGCCATAGAATGTTGCTTTAGCCACTGGAACGAACATAGGAAGGTGATTATGGTTGATGTTCCCTCACTTCGGACTTTAATATCATTTAAGAGTATTTCTTTTCATTTAGTTTCATTTGGTAAACTCCCATCCCTTACTACATAAAAAGGACAAGTAAGTTCCTGTTCTTTTCTTTACGAATGTATGAATCGAAAACCTACAAAAAGACTAAAGAACAAAAATAGTGAAAAAATAAGTCTGATCTTTAACAGGTAGATTCACTTTTTCTTTTAATAGCTGATTTTTCCTCTTTTGCCTTACCATTGATTCGTAAGACAAAAAGAAGAAAATAAAAGTAAATCAAAAGAAAATGTGAAAACGTTAATGGGTTACATTGAAACATTAAAAAAATGAAAAGTTGCAGATTTTCTCGAAGTAAGATCCGTTACCCCTAGAATAAGCCTAAGGAAAAATCATTAATTAATTTCACATTTTTTAATATTGAACTCGAGAACATTTAGTATTTTTCCCAAATAACTTAAAAATACGACGTTTAAATCAAAAAAATAAAGGAAATTACTGATAAAAAACTTGATATATAGACCAATTTTTGGTTAAGGGTTGACGGAATAAAAGCTCCGGAATATAATAAAACTATAGATAAGGTAACTTACAGTTGATAAGGTAACTTACAGTTACTCGTTTGGCGTTTCGCCGCCAGAAGTGCGAGGTTTAAAGTTGGTGTTTCACCACCATTAAGTGTGAGGTTTAAAGTTGGCGTTTCGCCGCCATTAAGTGTCGAGGCTTAAAGTTGGTTTCCAAAACCATAAAAATGGACGGAAAAAGGTAGTGAAATTCACTGCCTTTTTTTTGTAGGGAGAAGGGGAAAATTTTGGATAATATGGACAAACTTAAGTTTTATCGTATTACAGATGCATACATTGATTTTTTACGCAGCGTGGATCCCACCCTTTTGGTAAATGACTATGAGGACAGGAAACGACCTTATGTAGGTGTTATCCTTACATTTGGTATACATCAGTATTTCGCACCTCTATCATCATACAAGCCGAAAAAGTACGATAGAGTAAAAAATCATACCATTCATAAACTTGAAGGGAAAAACGGGAAGAACTTGGCAGTTATCAAGTTAAATTGTATGTTCCCAATTCTTCAGACAGAAATCAAGTACTTGGATTTTGAGAAAGAAAAAGAAATTGATGAAAAGTACGTAGATCTATTAGAGGAAGAATACCGAGCAGTTATTCGAGATCAAGAAGAAATTAAAGATAAAGCACGTAGGTTATATGATGACGTAGTTGTAAAAAAGAAAGATTTTTTTGTAAAGTTGTCGAGTAATTTCACATTACTGGAACAAGAATACGTTAAGTTTGGTAAATAAATTTTATAAAAAAGAACAGGATAAAAAAATCTTGTTCTTTTTATTTTTTGTCAATATAATTTACTTTACATCTCATTAAATGTATTTAAGGTCCTTTTTTTAACCGTTTTTTCAGAAATGAGTATTTTCTCCTATTAGGAAATTATTTAATTGAAGTGGAATTGGCGAGTATTTGTATATAAAAAACTGTATTTTATCATAGTAATAAAAACACCCTTTTTTCTCGCATTTCTAAAAAAAGAGGTGCTATAAAAGCAACGTAAAAAGGAAGTTGTGTCGTTCAACACAATTAAATCTTAATCAATCTAATTCACTTTGTAAAATCTCGAAAATTGGATTTTCAGCTTATTCTTGTGTTGAAATTTGATTTTCTATAGGAAAAATACCTTTTTACTATTCGTCAAACCCAGAAAACAGAAAAACCATTAAATCGGTAAATCATTTTAAATTTTTTATACCGAGTTTTAAAGTATATCCCTGGCACATAAGCCAAGGCTATGCTCTTTTTACATATTTATTGTAAATCCATGCATATCCTAAACCATTTTTGATTTTATACCAACTA
>Ga0224733_1033_pt1 | contig 28412 bp, 43 predicted proteins | sample IA12soil_GW_FP2_FD_161642 | JGI IMG/M metagenome (GOLD analysis project Ga0224733, IMG submission 161642) | Enriched cells from agricultural soil in Iowa, United States - IA12soil_GW_FP2(-) | ecosystem: Environmental > Terrestrial > Soil > Agricultural land | place: USA: Iowa | collected 2017-05-08
CCGGTATTGAGCCGATGGATAACGAGTACGGGGGATTCGATCGCACTGCCCTGATAATCATCGCTGGGCGACCGGGCATGGGCAAAACGGAACTGGCGATCAACATCGGAAACTCAATTGGTCACCAGAAAGGACGCGGCCTAATGATTTCCATGGAGATGTCAGAGATGCAGGTCGTCGAACGCCATGTTGCCGATCGCTCTGGTCTAGCTATCGGCGCACTGCGTAACCCTCTGGATATGATCCCAGAGCAGTTCACTCGACTAACAGCCGCCACCGGCATGCTTCAGGGCGAAGAGAGCTATGTGCGTGCTGAGGCGATGCGCGTTGACGAAATAATCTCACACGCCGAACGGTTGAACATGGACGGTGGCCTAAGTTTTATTTCTATCGACTACCTCGGCCTGATGAAAAAGCCAAAGGCAGAGCGTAACGACATAGCGATCGGAGAGATTACACGAAAGCTCAAGCAGTTCAGTTTGCGCAGCAAAGTCCCCGTTATCTTGCTCTCACAGCTTAATCGCGGTGTTGAGACTCGACCAGATAAGCGACCAACGCTGGCAGACCTGAAGGACTCAGGGGCGATCGAGCAGGATGCAGACGTGATTATCTTCCCATACCGCGATGAGGTTTATCACGACAACAGCAACATGAAGGGGATCGCCGAAATCATCGTTGGGAAATATCGTTCTGGTCAGCCAAAGACTTTTTACATGGGATGGAAGAACGGGCACTTCGTCAACATTGAACAGGATGAGGCCGCGCGCCGGTACGCTGCAAATCAGAATGACAACAAGCAAGCATCAGAGTGGAGATAGCCATGAAAAAATTAATCCTCATAGGCACATTGCTTTTGGCAGGATGCACAGACCCAAACGAGGCTAGAAAGGTACTTCAGGATAATGGATATACCGACATCCGTATCGGCGGTTACTCATGGTTAGGTTGCAGTGAGAACGATCAGTTTTCGACAGAATTTATCGCCAAGGGGCCAACTGGCCGCGATGTTAAAGGCGTTGTTTGCTCTGGTTTCCTTAAAGGCTCAACGGTACGTTTTTTCTGATGGAGATAGTGATGACAAGTCGTGAACAGTTTGAAGCGTGGTTACGCGCTCAGCCTCATGTTTTAAATGTAGGCATTGAACCTGACGGAACCTACACCCTGCACGAAGATAGGGTGGCATGGGAGGCATGGCAAGCAAGCCGCGAGGCGGTGGAGGTAGAGCTACCAAGCCTGAAGCAAATCGATAGCGGCGAGAGATATGTTTGGTCAGATGGTGTATTCAATTTTAAGGAAGATGTAATTGAATCCATCCGCGCCGCTGGCATCAAGATTATCGAAGGGGAGCAGAAGAATGGCTAAATCATCAGACGTACACGACCTGTTAACCGCGTATCAAAAACAGGCTAGAAAAATACCTGCAAAGGGTGTTTATGCCTCAAAACAGCGTCAGTTTGAAGTTCAGGAGGCTCACACACGCAAAGTGCTGCGCAAGCGTCGTCGGTCAGTCGGCAAGTCAAATAAGTTTGGCTTTCGCTTAACTGCGGAAATGCGTGTGGCAATGATTTGCGAGATGAATTTTATTGCATCGTTCTGCCGCTCTAACCGACAGAATGACATCAAGGTTAAGGGGGAGTGATGGATAAGTCTTCAATAGCAACCATCATTATGATGATTATCGGCTTCGCCGCTGGTGCCGCTGCTGCGTTTCCTACCGATAGTAGAGACCAAAAAATAATGGCTAAAGGTGCTATCGCTGTATATGAGCACAGAGCTGTATGTGAAAAAGCATTAGACCAATGGGTATGCAGCATACCAAAGGAGTAACCATTGAAACGAACAACGTTCTACCTACGGGACGGAACGATAAAGCAGAACCTAAAAAACTTCATAGACTCACTACCCACTGACGAAAAATTCCCCCTAGTAGTAACCATCGGCGACGCGCCACGTAACCTACCTCAAAACGATAAATTCCATGCCATATGCGGCGACGTATCCAAACAGATAAGTCTGGGCGATATGTGGCTACGTGACTGGCAATGGAAAAACGTTTTTGTGTCCGGTCACTGGATGGTTGAAAACAACGCCAATGAGTCGCCACTGATTCAGGGCATTGAAGGGGAGTGGCTGAACATCCGAGAAAGCACCGCTCAGATGGGTAAGAAGCGCATGGGTTCACTTATCGAATATGCAACGGCTTACTCTGTAAACAACGGGGTAAAGCTTCGTGATGTGCGTTACAGCGGAGATTTCTACGGGAGAGCAGCGTAATGCAATTCAGAATCAGCAAAGAAAGCATCCTAATGTGCAATACATTACCAAAACAGACCAGATACTTCGGCTATAAGCTGGATTGGCATGATGGCCCGATACCATGCTTCGGATTCTGGTTCTTCCATTTCTACATTTGGTATGACTACAGGTAGGTGGAGATGATTCATTATCACGGCGGACCTATCACCCCCGACACATGCGCACTCAAAGCATGGAAAGGTAGGCACGCGTTTATTAGCTTTGCAAATCCGGGGCAACTCAAGCTTGCCAGCGAGATAACTCAGTCATTCGCGCTAGATAACGGCGCATTCACTTTTTGGGATAAATCAAAAACACCCCGCGAAACATGGGATGACTATTACGAATTCGTTGCGCGGTGGATGAATCATCCTCGCTTTTCGTTTGCTGTTATCCCCGACGTAATTGGAGGTTCAGCAGAAGAGAACGATGCCCTAATCGAACAGTGGCCACACGGAAAGGTTGTCGGTGTTCCTGTCTGGCACATGAATGAGCCTGACGAACGGTTTATCCGCCTTTGTCACGAATACCCAAGAGTTGCAATCGGAAGCATGGGGGAGTACGACGCAAAGAAACCACGTAAGTGTGTAATGAAGCTACGTGATCTACTGAAGAGTGTTGTTGATGAGAATGGATACCCAATTTGCAAGTTACACGGCTTGCGAATGCTCAACAAAACTATCTTTCAACACATCCCACTTTCATCAGCTGATAGCACAAACGTTGCAAGAAATATTGGAATAGATAAGGCATGGAACAAAAGCGCTTATGCCCCTGCATCCAAAGAAACACGTGCAGCAGTACTTGTTGAGCGGATAGAGGCTTTTAACTCCGCATCCTCTCTGAATTATTGCCCCGAGAAAGATCGGTTTAGCGTTCAGATGGCATTTGAGATATGAGGTACAGATGAAGCGACAGCGAAGTCCGACACAAATAGCGATAGACAATTTAATCTTCAACAAATCCACTCCACGCAGTAAACCCCAACCCATATCAACAGTAACTTTCAACTACAGCGCCCACCTGCACGATGTGCGTTGGCTGAGAGTGCGAGCGAGGAATAGACATGGCTAACCTTCGGAAAGAAGCTCAAGGCCGAGAATGCCAAGTGCGGTTGCCCGGCATATGCAACGGCAACAGTGAGACGGTAGTGCTGGCTCATTATCGAATGGCTGGATTATGCGGCGTAGGGATGAAGCCTAACGACCTATTCGGCGCTTGGGCATGCTCTGCATGTCACGATGAAATAGACCGCAGGACAAGGCGCACAGACGCCGGAGAGGCTCACATGGCACACCTTGAGGGCGTAATACGAACTCAGGCCGCGCTGATTGCAGAGGGAAAGCTAAAACTATGAGGGAATACCGGCTAACGCTGCCGTACCCGCCTAGCCTAAACACATATTGGCGACACGCAAGGCAACGGCACTACATCAGCGAGAAAGGCACAAAATACAGACAAAACATTATCACTATCATCCAGCAACAAAACCTCGATATTCACACCACCTCCAGACTCAAATTTTCAATCACTGCCTACGTACCAGACAAACGCCGCCGAGACTTAGACAACCTGCAAAAGGCCGTCTTTGATTCGCTTGTGCATGCTGGATTCATGGAAGACGACGAGCAGATTGATGATTTCAGGGTAAGGCGCGGTGAGTTGGTGAAGGACGGCAAGCTGGAAGTGGTCATAACCGAACTGGAGGGGATATGAATGCTGACATCCGAACCATACCCGACATGCTAGTCGATACATACGGCAATCAGAGCGAACTAGCACGACGCCTTCACATCAACAGAGAAACCATATCCAAATACCTCAACGATAAAGAGGCCAAGCGCCACGCAATAGTGAACGGCGTATTCATGACATCACGCGGTGATAGTGGGGAAAATAGGTGGGGTAAGCGATGAGACCAATAGACGCGATATACACACTGCCCATGGTATTCAGACAGGCAGATTTACGACGACTCTGGTGCCGAGGGAAGAAGACCATCACGCCATCACAGCGAGTGTGGACGCGCTATATGTTATCGCTCTGGGGTCATTACCTCGGCGGTGATGATGCTCCTTCAGGATGCGTTAACGTAATTGGTCGATTAATGGTTCGTTCAGAATGGAGTGAAACACAGTCAGAGCGGATTGTTGAAGTGGTGAACAGTCTTCACAAGCAAGGTTATCGAGGTGAAGAGTTGTTTAAAAAGTCCCGCGAAATTGTGATACCAGCAGCCTCAGCAAGCAACATCATCGCTCTCGCCAAAGAATCAGATGATGCCGCTTTTGTTGAGTCAGTCATGAAGAAAGCAATCAAGCGTGAAAGCCCGATCCGCGATGTAGCCATTAAACGATATTGCGACCGCAAATGCCCGCAAGACATTGCACGTATGATTTCATACATCACTGGTGCAGATGTTCAATTTTGCCGAAAGCGGGTTATCTGGTGTGAAGAGATACTGGAAGAGGAAATGTACTATGCAATGAAGCATGCAATGGAGAAGGAAGTACTTCAAAATGCAGCATGAATAAAAATATTTTCTATTTCTCTTGATTTTGGGAAATGAAAGTGTATATTTTAGTGCATGCTCGGGAGCAAAAGCGAAAGAGCGCAGTAACAAAGAAAAGGCTGGCTTAATCGCTGGCCTTTTTGCTTTCTGGATAACCGGTGCGACGCCAGAAAAACAATCGCACAGTGGGTAAGTTCGTCTCATTGACTGCCATCCCCATCTAACCGGCTGGAAGGTCGGTATCAATTTCAAGCCCTGAGTTAATAGCTCGGGGCTTTCTTGCATTTAGCGTCATCCAAAACCAACCAACCGCACTCACACATCCTCTAGATTGGCATGGATACGGGTGACGCTATTCCCTACACACAATATAAGCGCCGTTCCCTACGGGGAGGTGGATATGCGTATGCCATGGAAAAATGAACCAAACATCATTTCCATGCTTATTGCCTTTGGTATGACTCTCATCGGAGCCGTGGCCAGTTACTCATTCAAGGTTTTGAACGGTGAGGCATTTAGCTGGAGAACATTAGTACTACAGATAATTGTCTCCATCTTTTCAGGGATGATCATGATGATGGCTGCTTTGCATTATGGCTGGTCTGCTGAGGTGATTGGTGCCGCATGTGGCATGGCTGGTTGGTCTGGGGCCTCGCTAATCAAGGCCATTGAGCGCCGAATATTAAACAAAGCTTCAGGAGGCATTGATGCAAATTAGTGAGAAAGGAAAGGGGTTAATTAAAGATTCAGAAGGGTGTGCGCAGAAGGCATATCCCGATCCTGGCACTGGTGGTAAACCGTGGACTATTGGATACGGCCATACACATAACGTTTCAAAAGGTGACGTTATTACTCAGGCGCAAGCCGAGCAATTCCTCCGAGATGACCTTCAGCCAATTTACATCACGATTGAAACCTGCGTTAAGGTTCCGCTTAACCAAAACCAGTTTGATGCATTGTGCTCGTTTATCTTCAATGTGGGCGGCGGGAACTTTGCGAAATCCACTCTACTGAAGAAGTTGAATGCAGGTGATTACGCTGGCGCGGCTGAAGAATTCTTGCGTTGGAACAAAGCAGCTGGGAAGGTTTTACCCGGGCTTGATATTCGTCGCTCTAAAGAACGTCGGTTATTCCTGTCATGAGTAGAGTAACTACCGCGCTGATCGCTGTCATCATCGCTCTACTAGTTGGCATGTGGTACACGACAAGCCAGATGCAGTCCCTCAGTTCCGAACTGAAAAAAATCACTCAGGTAGCGGCCAAGCAGAAAGCAGACCTCGAAAGCATTCAGCGCCAACGAGTACAGGCCGCCGAGCTCGATATCAAAGTCACTCAGGAATTAGCCAATGCGAAAAGTGAAATTGAGCGTCTGCGTACTGGCCTTAGTAACGGCACTAAGCGGCTGCGCATCGCGGCAAGTTGTCCAAAGTTGCCCGAAGCCACAGCATCCTCCGGCAAGCCTGATGCAACCAGCCCCCGACTTAATGACTCCGCTGAACGGGATTATCTCAGTCTCGTCGAACGAATCAGACAATCTGAAACAATGATTAACGGGTTACAGAGTTATATCCGCACCCAGTGCCAATAGGAGTGATTCATGGCCGTATTCGATAGTAAGAATATTTATCGGCAATATGCTGAGATTATGAAAAGCCTTGCCGAGAAAGGCATTGTTGAAAGTGAACAGATAAAAAAGGCCATTAGAGAAAACCGGCCTCGCACACAATAAGAGCATCAAACCCAATAGAGCCTCACTTCGGTGGGGCTTTTTTATATCTGCATTTCACCGCGCTTTCTCCGCGCATTAAAAAACCAAGAGCCTTTCGGGGTAGAGCTTGAGATAGGGCAGTGGTTATCGCTGACCGCTCTTGGGCTGCCTACATCTGGAGAACAGGCTCTATCACCAAAAGGTAAAAGCGATATGAACAATTTACAGGTCATCCCTGATTTTGATTTTCGTCAGCTAGTGTCGGCGGCAGAAAGCGAGCCGGTGACCGATACATTCCAGATCGCCAAGGCATTTGGCAAAAGACACCAACACGTTATTCGCGCATTGGAAAACCTTCACTGCTCGACTGATTTCACGAAGGCCCACTTTTGGGTTGTCGAGAAAATCAATGAGTTAGGGATATTTGATAAGAAGCAAAAGTATTATCGCATGGACTTCAGCGGCTTTGTCATGCTGGTCATGGGCTTCAATGGCGCAAAGGCTGACGCAGTTAAAGAAGCCTACATTAACGCCTTCAACTGGATGACCAGCGAGCTTAGAAAATACAACGAAAGCTATGAGGCAGAACGCAATGCCGTAATGCTCGAATACATGAAAGAGAAAGATATAGCCAGCATGTCTGGGCGATTGCTTAACCGCTGGGGACGAGTAAAGAAACCTGCATTGCTGGCAAATATTGAACGAATTAACCAAATGGGGCAAATAACTATTCCCGGTCTGCATCATAAGCAATAGTAATGCAAAAGAGGCTGGTCGTGTTTACAGTTCCGGACAAGCCTGTGATCGCGCCTAGAACGAAGTGACTCAGCAATAGGTATATAGGAGGCAGAAACGGAGGCCGTGATACTGCTTTCATGCGGCGGTACTGGTATACTTCTGTCCCTGTTAGAAACAGGGGGTACAGAGTGTCCGCCATAAATCATATAAAAAATCCATTAACAATCATCGGGATTTTTGCTGGTATTGTCGAAATATCTGCTAATTTAGTTTTGCCATTTCTAGAATCACCACAGCAATCAATCTATATTTGGTTTTTAATGCTTTTCCCTGCTGCTTTGGTTATTTTATTTTTCATCACCCTAAATTTCAATCACGTGACCCTCTATGCGCCGAGTGATTACAATGATGATAAGGGGTTTATGCAGGCAAACGGAAAAGTGATAAATATTACAGTAGAAGATAGTGATTCTAGAAGGGGTATCACATGGCCTTAACAGTTATCAAAAATAATTCCTTCAAGGATACACTTGTAACTCTGGATGGTATCCATTACGAAGGATGTAGTTTTGAAAATTGCACAATCCAATATTCTGGGTTGGGTGAATTTGGGTTAGTTGGTTGCTCGTTTAACCGTTGTAAATGGGCGTTTTCTGGCCCAGCAGCAAACACGCTTAACTTTATGAGGCATGTTTATAAAGATATGGGGCAGTTCGGAAAAGAATTAGTAGAGTCAACTTTTGAAAATCTTAAAAAATAAAATTTGCATCTGAATACAGTTTTTTTCCATTATGCCTCGCTAGTGCGGGGCTTTTTTATGCGCAAAGCAAGTGAACCATTAACTCTCGCCTCTGAAAGGCGAGTCTGACTAACCAAATCAAATTGCGTAGGGTTGTCGCAACATCTCTGTATTAGCCATAACCGGTGCCTCTCCTAGCCGCGAGCGTACAGAGACATCAATAACGACCAATGCCGAGCGCCCACCAAGCGACTCTCATGGCGGTTACATGAACCGTGGCAGAAGAATCATGGAGCAATACAGTGTGTTTTCACTGAGAGCACACGATATTGCAGCATAAGTTCGCATGGCGCCCTCGGGCGGATACTCAAAAATCAGAGGAATGTTCGCTTATGGCTGATAAGTACAACGTCAAAGCAACAAAGAAAGACGGAACCACATACGAAGGCGTCATGACAACCAAAGAGCCAAGACTGGTTAACGGTCTATTCGCCATTGCAGAACATGACGGCTCATGGACATACATTCAGCCGGATGAGTTGAGTGAAATCACATTCAAGCCGGCAGTGGAAGAAGATAAAGCGCAGGAATAAATTGATGGTTAAACCAGATTGGGAAGCCATCGAATCGGCTTACCGTGCTGGTTTGATGTCTATCCGTGAAATCGCATCACAGCATGGGATTACTCATGGGGCGATAAACAAGCGAGCGAAGAAGGAAGGTTGGGAGAGAGACCTCAAGGCGAAGATAAAAGCTAAGGCTGATGCACTGGTATCCAAACGTGAGGTATCCAGACAGGTATCCATTGAAACGGCTACCAATGAACGGATACTTATTGAGGCCAATGCCGAGGTCATTGCCAACGTCCGCATGGCTCACCGTGGCGATATCAAAAAAGCCAGAGACATCACCAACACTCTCTTTGATGAGCTTGGCGCTGAATGTGCTGATGTTGCATCACTACGCAAGCTCGGCGAGTTGATGATTAACCCAGATGAAAATGGGAAGGATAAGCTCAGCGAGATTTATCACTCAATCATCGGTATGCCTGAACGCGTTAAAGCAGCTAAAGCTCTCAGCGAAACATTGAAGAATCTCATCGGCCTTGAGCGTCAGGCGTACAACATTGACGACGAGCAGGGCGACAGCACAGTGAAGAAACTATCTGACCTAATGGACGATCTGTCTCAGGGGGCGTAATGAAACCTGAGCATATAAAACTGCTATCCAATAAACACTGGCGACTGAACAATCTCTACTGGATCACCGATAAAGAAGGTAAGCCAGTACGTTTCAAGATGACGCCGGAACAGCTCGAATATTTCGAAGGTATCCACACTCGCAACATCATCCTGAAAGCTCGACAGCTTGGTTTTACGACCGAGGTATGCATCATTCAGTTGGACGCAGCGTTGTTCGAGTCTGCTAAGTGCGCGTTGATTGCCCACACTCTGAATGACGCCAAGCGCCTGTTTAAGGAGAAGGTTAAATATGCATATGACCGGTTACCCGATGAGATAAAGGCAGCCAACCCCGCAAGCAATGATGCTGCCGGTGAGCTGGTCTTCAGAAAGGGTGGGTCGCTCTACGTTTCCACCTCATTCCGCGGCGGCACACTGCGCTATCTGCACGTTTCCGAGTTCGGAAAGATATGCGCCAAGTATCCAGACAAAGCCCGAGAGATTGTCACTGGTGCTTTCGAAGCGGTATCCACTGATTGTTTCACGACAATCGAGAGCACAGCAGAGGGGCGCGCTGGTTACTTCTTTGACTACTGTCAAACGGCAGAGAAAGCGGCGATACAGAAGAAAGCATTATCTAACCTAGACTGGAAGTTTTTCTTCTTCTCATGGTGGAAGAATCCACTCTATGCCATCGACCCAGTAGAACAGTTGCCAGAGCGACTACGTGAATACTTTGCTGAGCTACAGGGTAAGTATGGAATAGCGCTGAATGAACGCCAGAAAGCGTGGTATCTCGCGAAAGAGAAAACGCTCGGCGACGACATGAAGCGCGAATATCCTTCGATACCCTCTGAGGCATTCCAACAGTCAGTTGAAGGTGCGTATTACGCCAAACAATTCCGCTGGCTGTATGAGAATGGACGGATCGGCAAGCTACCAGACAACTCACACCTACCGGTTCATACGTTCTGGGATATCGGCGTGGGCGACTCCACGGCTATCTGGTTCGTGCGTGAAGTTGGTGAAGAGTTCCATGTCATCGACTACTACGAGAACTCTGGCGAAGGTCTGAGGCACTACATGAAGGTGCTGAAGGATAAAGGCTACGAGTACGGCGAACACTGGGGGCCCCATGATATCCAGAACCGTGAGTTCGGTGCTGATGCGAAGTCCCGCAAAGAACTGGCTCAGGAAGGTTATGAAATTGACGGTCAGATGTATTCAATGACGTTTAATGTCGTGCCAAAAACAGGGGTTGATACCGGAATTGAATCGGTGCGTGAAATCCTCCCGACCTGCGTCTTCGATGAAGAAAAATGCTCTGAGGGTATATCTCATCTTGAGGGGTATCGCAAAGAGTGGGACGACAAACGCGGATGCTGGAAAGATAAACCACTTCATGACTTCACATCACATGGCGCTGATGGGTTCCGCTACTTTGCTGTAGCGAAGAATAACCGTAAACAGGTTGGCGCAATCTTCTTCACATAAGGACAACTCAGTGAGTAACGACACAGAAATGCAAGTCCTCGCTGGGCTCATTGTGAATAGCCTTGCTGAGGTATCTCGATCACGTCAGCTTTATGCTAACGGATTTAATAAGTCTGGTAATACGAAGCGGCATCACTTGTGGTGCGAATTTGGATACCCGGAGCGTCTCGACTTTGACCACTTCTACAACATGTATGAGCGAAATGGTGCTGCGTTCGGTGCGGTGCATAAACTGCTCGATGCATGCTGGACCGACACACCAGTAATCGTGGATGGTGACGAGACGAAGAAGTCTAAAAAGTCCACTCCATGGGAAAAGAAAGTCACAAAGCTCATGAAGAAGTACTGGGCAAAAGTTAAAGACGCCGATAGGCGAAATCTGGTTGGGCATTACTCAGCACTTATCCTTCAGTTTGCGGATAGCCGAAACTGGGATGAACCAGTAAATCGTGAGGTTATGCGCAGCTCACGCGAACGCGGCCTGGTTAAGATGATTCCAGCATGGGAGGCGCAGGTTAAGCCAGGGGAAACAGAACAGGACCAGCTATCACCAGATTATGGCATGCCGAAGTTCTATTATTTCCAGGAACAGCAGGTAGGCGATAACGGAAATATATCTGGGCCAATGCGTTCGATTAAGATTCATCCAGAACGCATCATCATGTTCTGCGAAGGTTCCGAAGATGAGTCGTCTTTGGCTGGCATCCCTTTCCTACGCGCAGGTTACAACGACTTGCTTGATATGGCGAAAACGTCCGGAGGTAGTGCTGAAGGATTCTTGAAGAACGCCAGCAGACAGCTTGGCATCAACATGTCAAAGGATACGAATCTAAAGACAATTGCTGATGATGCCAAGAAAGCTGGTTATTCAAATCTTGCACAGGCTCTCAATGCAGCCATCCAGAAGCTGAACTCAGGTACAGACTCAGCACTAGTAACGCAGGACGGTGAGGCGAAAGTGCTCTCTGTCGCTGCTGCCGATCCTGGTCCTACGTGGACAGTGTCAGCTAACCAGTTCTCATCTTCAGTTCAGATGCCATTCACAATCCTGTTTGGTCAGCAGACCGGAAGGCTTGCGTCGGATCAGGATAAAAACGACTTTGCCAAGCGGTGCAATAGTCGCCGCAATGGTTTCCAGACTGACCGGGCCAGTGCAGTAATAGAACGACTGTGGACGGTAGAGGTTATTGAACCGCCGAGGTCTGGAGAAATCACGTTAACCTGGTCTGATCTACTGGCTCCAAGCGAGAAAGAGAAGATTGCCAACATGAAGGAAATGGCAGCGGTCGCTAAGGATACTCAGCAAGCCTACGGCACACCTGCTGTTGATGAGAATGAGGTAAGGGAAGCGGGAGAACTTGAGCCACGCGATGATGTTAAGCCGCCAACCGGCGCTGACGAATCGGCCAAAAGTATCGATCCGCTGACAGGTGAGCAAATTGAACAACCAGCCAAAACCGGGCAGCCCGATAATTCCGCGCAACAAAGTTGATCCGACACAGTCATACCGCGCCGTTAACCGGATGTACCGCGATATTGAGCAGCGTTATTACGATATTAAGGTGGCGTTGAAGCAGCTGTTCGATATGCGACTTACTGGGCGCGAGCGTGCAAGCAATTCGATGTACGGTTATATCCTCGCTCGCAACGGTAATCATCCTGATACCCTCTATCAAGTAAATGCTGGCACGTACATCTACGACATGACGGCGGCTCAATTAGCCGACTTGTTGCAGGTGGTGCAGACGATACTGGATGATCATCTGCTTGAAGGTGGAAGCCAGAACCTATGGGCGCTTGATTATGTTGCCGCGGAATACCAACGCGGCACGTTGAACGCCTATACAAATCTTTCAGTTCAGTCACCTATCTACGCCAGCCAGACTACGCTGCAACAACTTTTAAGCAGCCCTGCATACCAGAATCAGATTGCATCTGCCTTTGTTTCTACGTATAGCGACTGGAAGCTTGAGAGCGATAAGGCTCGTGGAGATCTGGCCAACATCATAGCGGATTCTATTGGCAGAGGTGTTAATCCAAGAGAAACAGCATCGATAGTCAGCAAGCGCCTTGATGTCAGCATCTCCAGAGCCAAGAGCATCGCACAGACTGAACAGGTTGGTGCTCTACGTGAGGCCAACTGGAATGAAACGGACTGGGCATCTGAAAGGTTAGGTCTTAATACCGGCTTACTTCATCTCTCAGCACTCAAGCCTACAACTCGGCAAACCCATGCATTCTGGCATGGCAAGGTTAGAACAGTTGCAGCGGTCAGGGAGTGGTATGCCGTTAATGGGAATAAATATCATTGCTACTGTGGGCAAATACCCGTCCTACTCAACGACGACGGCAGCATTTTCAACAAAGGGCTTGCGGATAAGTTGGCAGCAGAGCGTAAGCAGTGGACAACTAAGGAGGCCGCATGATTACCCACTATATCGCTTACTACGAAGGTCTTGACGCCAATGGCAATGTGATTATTAACGGAAATATTGCGGCAAGTGCTGAAGACCTTACAGAAGCAGGAGAGTTTATGAATTATCTCACGGAGAAGACACTTGCTGATGCTCGTGGATATCAACCGAAGGTTGCCCGCATCGTTCTGAAAGGCGTTTTCAAGATGTAATGAAAGCCACTATTAGTATCATCATCAAATAATTAGGACGCAACATGACCGAATACTGGTGCTGTGCATGCGGAAAGGTCATCCGCTTAGATTATGTGACGCCGCTGAATTACATCCCAAGGCATTGCCGGACGTTGATGCTTAGAAAGGTAGAAACCTTTTCCCCAGCGAAAGGCCCCAAGATTCCACCAATGAAACGCTAAGAGGACACAGCATGAAACGCAACCGCGTTAACGTGCTGACCGTCGTCAACTCCGCATCAAACATCACAACTGAAGTCATTGACGGCGATGAGCACATCATCGTGCGCGATATCGTGCCTATTGTTGATGACATCGTTATGAACGGCGGGTTGTATCCGGCAGCAGAAATTAACAAGAGCTACAAAAGCTTAGAAGGAAAAGCGATGCCATTCGGGCATCCAAAGGTTGAAGGCAAGCACGTCAGCGCCAACAACCCTCGTGCCATTAACCAGTTTAGCGTAGGCGCTTGGTCGAAAAACGTCAGAAAAGACGGCGACAAGGTGAAGATGGACATGTACGTCAACAAGCGCGTAGCTATGTCATCAAAGCATGGTCCAGATGTGATCGCTGCACTTGAAGCATTGCGTGATGGTAAATCTACTGATCCCATCCATGTCTCTACTGGCTTGGACACCATGAGGGTAAACAGTAGTGGCACTTCACGTGGAAAACGTCACAACTGGATTGCGACCAATCAGGTATTTGACCACACAGCAATTCTTTTGCACGAGTCAGGAGCAGGTACGCCAGAAGAAGGCGTTGGAATCTTCGTTAATGCCGAAGGGGAAGAGCAGGAAATTGAAACCGTAAACCTCGCTGATTCAGATATACCAGACCACCAAGACCCCGCACTTAAGCAGTTCTTTAACCAATTCATGGCGTTTTTCAGCGCCAACAATAAGCAAGTAAAAGAGGAAACGAACCCGATGAAAGAACTCATCACTAACGCGCTGAAAGCGAAAGGCAAAGAGGTCGAAGGCAAGACCGAAGCTGAGCTGATGGATGCGTATAACCAAATGGTCGCAGAAGATGCTAAAGAGAAGGCTGACGCTGAAGAAAAGGCCAAAAAAGAGAAAGAAGAAGCAGACAAAAAGGCCAAAGACACCGCAACCAACAGCGAGCAAGCGCCAGCATGGTTCAAGCCATTTGCTGACGATCTGGCGGCTGTGAAGTCAGGGCTTACTGCTAACGCCGATCAGGAGCGCAGCTCAATGCGTTCCGCAGTTAAAGCCAAGTTCAACATGACAGATTTGGCGGTCAATGCGCTTGATGGTGAGCCATTGAAGGAGCTTTACGCTCAATGCCAGACCTCAACTGGGCTTAGCGGTGCATTCCGCCAAGTGAACAGCAATAAATCATTCAGCGAAATGCCGGAGTAAAAAATGGCCAAAGACGGAAAGCACGTAATTCACGCAGGCGGTATCTTTGCGAATCCTCAACTTCACCGCGAAGGCGCAGCGGCTGCCGATACACCACCGGGGACGATTGGCTTCTTCGACAACACTTCGAAGAAATTCACGGCATCTGTAGATGGTAACGAAGCGGCGATCCTCTACGTAGCCAACTATGACTATCTCCGCTGTAAAACCGTGGATGATGTCATCACGGCAGGTGATTGGGTTGTTGCAATGCATCCAACCCCCGGAGTTTTCTTCAACGTTCCAGCCGCAGCGGGTACTTACACCAAAGGACAGCCTCTTTCCATTGCCGATGGCCGTGTAAAAGCTGTAGGTGCTGATGAATCTGTCCGTTGCTTCGTAGAAGAAGACCGCTCATACACCATTGCGACGGCAGGTGATCTCCTGCGCGTAGTTATTAAGTAAGGAGAACCTAATGTTTGTATTTTCCACTAAACAGGCGACTGAAACAGGGAATCTTGAGGCCAACATGGCTCAGTTCAACGAGTTGACGTTTGCTCGTAATTCCAGTGCTCAGGCAGTGGCTGATTTCATTGCACGTACTCGCGTACGTGGTGAAGCCGCCAATGCTCCTGTTCTTGATGCGGTGAATGCTGTCGATGATATTCGTCGCCTGTATAAAGCGTATGACCAGACCGTGCTGAAAGAGTTCGAGCCCAACACTGAGTTCACCCTGCTGAACGATCTGATGCCTCTGTCTCGCTCGGTTCGCTTGGAAGAGTCAGTGTACGAGTACGCTCGCACCGGTGGTCGTGGCTGGGCTCATACTTCTATGTCTGGGCAGATTGGTGCAGCACTGGATGCTAAGAGCTACACATTCGACGGTACCATGGTTCCTATCCATGACTCAGGCTTCAAGTTCAACTGGCGTGACCCAGTGTTTAACAAAGGCTCTGCACTTTCTTCTCTGGCTGATGCTCAATCAGGTTCCGTCGATGACGTTCGTCGCCAGTACGTGGACTACATCTGGGAAGGCTTCCGTGATGCGGCAGGTAACTACATCAAGTTTGATGATAAGACTTGGAAAGGGCTACGCCATGACGAGCGTGTAGCGCAGGTTACTCTAACTGTTGATTTTTCAACCAGCACTGACCCGAAAGCCATGCGAGCGGCAGCTATTGCTCTGCGTGACGTTCTGAAACTGCAAAACCTGCAATATGGTCAACAGACGTGGTACGTCTCCAGCGAAATTATGTCCAACTGGGAACAGTATTTCGATGTGAATTCACTGCGTACCGTATTGGAGGAAATCTCTAAGCTCTCTGGCATTTCAGCCATCAAAGAAGATGCTGAACTGACAGGCAACGAGATTGTGATTGTCCCGCTACAGGCTGGAGTAATTGCACCTATCGTTGGTCAAGCGTTTGGTACCGTGGCTGATCCGCGTCAGTTCTATAACTCAGATTATGTGTGGCGCACTTGGGGTGCTGCTGGCCTTATGGTTAAGCAGGACATCAATGGTCACTTCTCTGTTGTCCACGCATCTAGCTAAGGAAATAAAATGGCACTCGTAAAAGTTTTGGTAGCAAACCTTTTTGCCGGTGCCAACTTCCAGAAACTGGAGGTTGGTCAGGTTTATGACGTTGACGATGCGGTAGCTGAGAAGTGGATCGCACAGAGCAAGGCTGAGAAGTCAACTGAGAAGAAAGGTGAGAAGTTGGTATTTGAGGTCGCAACACCTTCAGTGCCAGTGAAAACCGATTTAACCGGTATTCAAAAGCAGCTCGACGAAGCTCTTGATCAGGTGAAAGCACTCACAGAAGAAGCGGAAGCGAAAGAAAAGGCACACTCAGAAGCTCTGGAAGCAGCGACTAAGCGAGCCGATGAAGCGGAAGCGGCACTGGCGGCAGCGATTAAAAAGGATAAGTAATCATGGCTGACCCAATTACAGCGGCAGACGTGCAACAGTTTCTCGGTGAGTTGGGTTATTCCATACCAGCAGCTCTGCTGGAGCCGATTCTCTGCGTCGTGAACAAGATTATTCCGTGCCTCAATGGTGCGGGATATGACGATTGCTCCGCAAAACTCATCCTGATGTATGCAGCTGCATTAATGGCTACATCGTCTGGTGCACGCCGTATTAAATCGCAGGGTGCTCCGTCTGGTGCGTCCCGCTCCTTTGAATATGGTGATGACAGTATCAACTGGCTGCGAGACTCGCTGGCGAAACTCGATACCAGCGGATGCACTAGTGAGCTACCGATTAGTGCAGGTAACAGCGTTGGACTGTTCATGGTTGTCGGGGGTTGCTGATGGCGTGGATTGACGTAACAGAACGCAGTCCGAAACCATTCGCTCGTGTATGGGTTCGCACCGATACCGGACGTGAAACCACCGGCTACGTGAATAGCTCAGGCGAGTGGGTGATTAACTGCAAGCGCATTCGTGATAGCGGTGCAAAGGTTGAGAGGTGGCGAGAATGACAAGAACTGGCGGCCTCTTAAAATATGACTCTCAATACGTTATGGGTGAGTCACTAAACGGCTACTTAATGCCAGCAAGACACAATAAACACCATGATGAAGGCTCCCGCATGAGTGGTGCGGTTAATGTGTCAATCGCTTTATCAATTGGAGTTTGTGATGAGCAGCGTAGCAAATTGGAGTTACACAGCAGCGGCCACTATCTGGCGAATCTTAGGCACTGATGAATATGGTGATCCGTTAGGTTGGTCTGCTCCAGAAGTCATCATGTGCGATTACGAGGGCGGGCTAAGTAAGCGCATTGGTAGCTTAGGATCTGAAATTGTCGTCAAAAACACGATATGGACTGAGTATTCATCAGCCACCGCTGGAGATTACTTGTTATTTGGTGAATCGGCAGAATTAGACCCTGTAGCGGCTGGTGCTGACGAAATTAGACAAGTGATCAGGTACGCAGACACCTTTGAGCGCCTTGCCGATGATTACGCATTAATCACAGGTGTATAGCCATGGGAATCAAGGTGAAGGGAATATCTAACGCCAAAAAGAACCTAAACGATTTGATTAATGACGTTAAGGGGCGCAAGGCCGTTAGAGCGATTCAATCAGCACTTATTCTTGGTTCAGCCAGAGCGGCATATTACACGCCCATTGATACATCTACCCTTATCAACTCTCAGTTTAGAGAAATGGACTTTAGCGGTGTGCTGATTACTGGGCGGGTTGGGTACTCTGCAAACTATGCTGCTTATGTTCACGAGATGTCAGGCAAGTTAAAAGGTCAACCTCGTGCGCACTTTGGTAAAACACGAGAAGGTAAATCATTTGGCGGCGGAACGGAAAAAGGAAATTACTGGGACCCTCACGCCGAGCCGCAATTCCTGAGCAAAGGGTTTGATGAGGAGAGAGAGGCCATCGATAAGGTGATGTTAAAGGAGCTCTCGTTATGATCCCAATGATGTATGAACGTGTTAGGAATATGTTTGTCAATGCGGGACTAACGGATGGGTTTACTGACCAGTTGCTAATGTTCGACGATCCAAAAGACCCATCAAAGGCTGTAATGGTTTTCAGGTCTAACGGTGGATCAGCGATTCGTAACGACCTAGGCGCAGAACATTACGTTTTGGTCGATGTCGTGGGTGCTAGGACGAAACGAAACGAGGCTGCTCTGGCAGTACAACGCATTATTGACTACATCCAACAGCATCCAATGGCTGATGAATGTGTCGGATATATTCAAAACATGGGGGCCATACCAGCACCAGTGCTAACTGACGAAGGTCGGATTGTATTTCGTTTGCAGTTCTCATGCACTTACGGCGAATAGCCAGAAACATATTAAATCACCCGCTTCGGCGGGTTTTCTTTTTTATACGAAAGAGGAACCACAAATGGTTAATTGCCAAAACTCGAATGAACGTCTATTCGGCGGCGCAGTCGTTCTTGAGGTTGCTGATGGCTGCGCAGATACAGTTCCGTCAGAATCCGAATGGAAAGCGCTGGCTGCTGGCACATCCAAGGGCTTCGACTTCAACCCAAACTCTGTTACCTCAGACGCGGATGACGGCGGCGGCTACGTAGAAACCATCATCACAAACAGTGATTTTACTATCAGTTTTGAAGGTGAAGTGCGTAAGAAAGACAAGCTGGACCAGTACGGGATCGGCAAGTTCATCACGTACTTTGCTGCGCAACTTAAGGCTAAGAGCCAGCCCGGTATTTGGGTGCGCATGGATTACGGCCCTGTTGAGTTTGTTGGGTATATGAACATCACAGCGCTGAGCTCAGATGGTGGGACTAACGATATCGTTACTTTCTCTACTGAGTTCAAGGTTGGCGATGCAAGCACAATCGAAGTGAATGCCGCTGATGCTTTGGCCTTCACCACAGATTTGACGCCCACAAAGTCAGTTACAACTGGTTCTGCGCTGAATATGTCTGTTGTTGCCTCAGGTGGTGTCACTCCATACACCTACGTCTGGAAAAAGGATGGATCAGCTGTCAGCGGGCAGACTACGGCTACTTTTAACAAAGCCAGTGCGGCATCTGGAGATGCAGGTGTTTATACCTGCGAGGTAACTGATGCATCACTGCCGGCGCAGAAAATCACATCTGCGGCATGCACCGTAACCGTCAGCTAGCAGCTATTACAAAGGGTGGCTGTGCTGCCCTTGATAATAACCGTTCACTGGGATGAGTCATGACAGCATTAATTGATATAGGAGAAGTTTCGATTAGTGATAGTCGAGACGGGGGAAAGGATTATTTATTAAGCCCATCATTTGAGGCCATGACGCGCATTGGAAATCCTAATGAAATTGTTGAGGCATACGCCATTGTCCATGGAAGTGAACTGAACGGGATGCTTACCGGATATGCGAGTGCTTTTGGCAGACTTCCTGATTGGCTTTCATCTTCACTATACCGCGTGGCAGAGAAAATGCTTTCTACATCAATGAGGGTTATTCAATCCTGTTGTCAGGATGATTTAACGCCAATGATTGGTGAGTGGAAGGGGTGGAAATCTTGCGTGGTGTATCGACCAGGTCAAATGCCGCGCAATGACATCATTGTTATGGCACAGCACTTACTACAGCACGGCGTTGTTGGAAAAGCGAAGGTAAGAAGATTGCAGCGTCATGAGACCGGAGAAGCAACCAATTCGTTCAGTGCATTCGATTATATCAGCGCTGCACGGAGTCACTTCGGAATGAGTCGTGATGAAGCATCCAAGTTAACGATGACAGAATTCCAATTTCTGCTGGCAGCTAAGTACCCAGATCAGAAGGGATTCACTCGCGAAGAGTACGAATCTGTAACTGATGAATATCTGAAGAAACAGGCCGCGCGTCGGGCGAGGATAGCTAAATAGCCCACTTGGGTAGGCTATTTAATGAGGTAACAATGAAAATTTGCAGCGCTGTATTTCATCACAATGGTTTCTTTATTCATGCCGCACCCGGACCAGATTTTTGGGTTTTTCTTAGCAAGCAACTTGGATGGGGGAGGTTTGCCATGATAAGCAAGACGCTTGGTGTCACCCACCCAACAGGAATTTTTGAATTATCGGAAGTGCAGCTGGAGCAGCCACAAGCGCCTTCGATACAAGTTCATTCATCAAATGTTTTATGGTGTCTGCCGGAAGCCCTTGAAGTGCTGCTTTCAGTCCCTGTTTCTGATCTTCAGGAATATTTGCAACGGAGATAATGTCTTCTAAGGCTGCGATGCTTTCGTGGTGCAATCGGAAAGTCTGAACGTTGAGAATTGCTGATAGTCCGCCATCATTCAACATAAAGTCGATTCCAGAAACTGTTGCTCTCATATTGTCCAGAAAAGTGTAGGGATCGTCGCTTGTCCTCTTTCTAATATTTATCAACTCATGTTCTGCGAGATAGATGATATTCGCAGCGATCATATCTTCGTTGTAGTCATTAAATTCTTGAGTGAACTGCGAAAAATTAGTATGGCTTGGGTACACGTCAACGCACTTCTTCAGAATTTTTTCTTGTAATTCACGGTTGAATTTATCCATTTTCATATCCTCCGATATCTCAAGTATCAGAGTACCGTTCTAAGTTGTTGGTGAACATCCTGATAAAAGATCAGGTGGTGTAACCGTTGCCCGATCCCTGCTACTCTTTTGGCTCATTTATCAAAGGGGATAGGGATATGAAGCTTGAAAAAGGGGTAGAGTTTTCTGATGGCAGGGTAATCTATTGGCTGGAAAATTTCTGTATCAGTTGCGTCCCTAGTCAAGACAATAAATGGCATGTTGGTCATTTCGACCGTGGAGAATACAAATCTAGACGGGAGAATACCGTTGCTTTACTAAGAGATGAACAATTTCAGTTCATGGTAAAGGTGGGGTCTGGATTCTCCGTGAAAACTTGGTGTATTTCTATCAATGGAACATTTGTATTCAGCATTCACAGCGATCCATGTGCAGCTATGGAGGCGATCATAGTGCTGGATGCTCAAAAGAAAGAAGTTTTCAAACTGAATACAGAAACGCATCTAACGTCGTGTTCGTTGTCTGAGTTTGCTGAGTATCTAGCTTTGTCATTTTCCGCTTCAAGTAATAAAGCCGATCAGTATGCACAGAAGTTGGAGGTGTTTAATCTCAAAACAGGGGAAGTAGTATCCTCTCTCATGAAAGGGAAAGATCTATTTTATGCAGATATAGTCGTCACTGAGCCGGAAGGTAATGTGGTTGCTTTTCACAAAGGAAAAAGCTTCAAAGTTTGCTAGGATCGCGAAACTTTTAATTTGTGAGGATATGGATATGAATGGGTTTGCGCTTGCTGCCTCTCTTGTTGCTGCATTACTAATTTCTGGGTGCGGTGACAAAACAGACTCGCAACTAACTAAAGATGCACAAGAGTTAGTAAAACAGGAGCTAGCAAAAAAATATAAGCCTGGCGAATGTGATAAGTGGCTAAGCATGGAAAGCGCTGGAGTCATAAAAAGTAGGGCATCCAGTGCTGCGTGTGATAACAATTTCAACGTTAGCAAAGGATTGGCGTTTTCCGACATGAAAGTTTATCGCCATGAGTCATACAATACTGTCTGCGGAAATGTCTCAGGATATACGGATATAGGCAGCATCGATGGAAAATTCGTTTTCTCCGATTCGAATGGTGGAAGAGTATTTATAAAAAACTCCAAGTATCCAATGTTGCAGCAAAGCGATAATAAAAACACTAGAGATCTTGTTGAGTTAATCAACAGGCAATTTATCCTTGAGTCAGGACAATGCCAGTGACATAAACCGATAGTCTTAACAATATAAACCTCGCCCCGGCGGGGTTTTTTTATTTCGCGGAGAAATGTATGGCAGGTGAGAAAGACGCTGGAAGTATCGTTTATACGGTTAGCGCTGATATTGAACCGCTGCTGATTGGCGGAAAGTTAGCAGCAGATGCATTAGGGAAGCTTGATACAGCAGCGAAGTCGTCAAGCAAAGGTATGGATGGCCTTGATAATAGCGCTGGACTTGCTGGGAGTGCGTTTTCTGAGCTTGCTGGTTACGCAAATTCGATGGATAACCAACTTCGAAAGCTTAATACCAACGTTAGTGGCATCGCTCGGGCAATGTCTGAAGCCCGTAGTAGCACTGGCGGTGCTAGTAGTGAGTTCAGTCGCTCAGAATCAATACTTGAGGCGCTTGGTAACCAACTAGCAGTACTTGATGAGGCTCAGGAGAATGGTGCGCGCAGTGCCGCTATTTTGGCTGCACAATTACGTGCCGGATCTAAAGCATCGGATGACGAGAAACAGAAAATAGGTGAATTGACTGGCCGCCTCTACGATATGAAGGCAAGTGTGGATACCGGAACGAAAAGCCATGGGAAATGGAAATCCGGTATGCAGCAGGCTGGTTATCAAGTACAGGACTTCATCGTGCAGGTGCAAGGGGGGCAGTCAGCCCTTGTAGCATTCTCCCAACAAGGCTCCCAATTAGCCGGGGCATTTGGCCCCGGTGGGGCTGTGGTTGGTGCCGTAATTGCTTTAAGTACTGTAGTTGCTGGGACGTTAGTTGCTTCTCTAAACAACGGGAAGAGTGCAGTTGACTCGCTGAAGGATGCAATAGAAACCACGGATAAAGTCATTTCCATATCTCAAAATGGAGTTGGAGCCCTCACAGACAAATACGCGGCACTAGCAAGAGTAAATATCCAAGTTGCAACACTGATGCGTAAACAGGCTGAGCTGGAGCTACAATCGGCGCTTGCGAAAGTATCAGTTGAAGTGCAAAAGGCATCGAAAGACTTTATCGGCTTCGGAGATTCCATTGTTTCCTCCCTTGGCGGTAGCTATGCCAGCGTTAAGTTATTTAACGACTACCTGTCCACCCTCAGCATCACAACAGATGATTGGGGTCAGGCTATGAAACAAGCCGCCGCATCTGGGCGAGGCGGGCAAACAGCAATGCAATCGATGATCGCTACAGTCGGAGCTTTGGCGGGAAAGTTCGATTTAACCGATCAGCAAGCATACGGATTTGCGAAGCAGTTATCTGATATTTCCAGAAATCCATCAGATGAAAAATTAAACTCGCTCATCGCGAAGTTGCAGGAGTTTGGTGTAGGTGCATCGAAAGGGGCAGGAACTGCACAGGAATACGCAGATAAACTTCTTCAAATTGTTAGCAGCAGCGCAGATGCAACGACGCGGCTTAAAGCGCTAAAAGAAATGACTGATAGCCTTACATCTAGCCAAGATAAGGCGCTTAAAGTAGCCCAGCAGGAATTATATATTGCCCGGCAATCTGGCGACGCGCAGATGAAGGCTAAAGCATGGCGAGATGCTGAAACTCAGGGATTAAAAGAGGGAACTGAAGCATTCCGAAAATACTATAACGTTAAGTTAGCAACTTATAAGCAGGATGAAGCGAATGCGAATAACAAGAAAGGCACAAAAAACGCCGCTTCCGAAGCTAATAAACTAGCAACACAGCAAGAAACAGTTGCCCAAAAGCTGGCAAGCTTGAAGCGGCAGTCTGAGCTTGCAGCAGGTTCAACTAACGAATTAAGCCGCGAGCAAGCATTGCTCAGGGCTGAACAATCCCTTGGAAGTGCAGCTACCCAAGCTCAAATTAAAGAAGCAAGGGAGTATGCTGCTAAAACGTGGGATGTAACCAATGCATTAAAAATGCGCCAGCAAGCAGAGCAGGCGTCGCGTTTCATTAATCAAGAAGTGTCGGCAGCTAAGGTTCAGCGTGATCCCTACACTGGAGACGCAGAAGATCCTTACGCTTCTGTTGATAATGAGGAGTCCAAAAAACTTGAAGCACTTAAAAATTATCAAAATTTAGGTGTTTTGAGTGTTCAGCAGTTTGAGGATGGTAAAACTGCGATTGCTCGTCAGGCAGCAAATGAACGTATAAAAATCTTCGAGAGTGAGCAACAGCGGCAGGTTGATACGATGAACACCCTACTTGGTGGTATTGGGGATGGGTTTTCTGGTCTGGCTGAAATTATCTCGAAGAGTGCTGGAGATAACAGCGCCGCATACAAGGCCCTGTTTGCCATCAGCAAAAGTTTTGCAGTTGCACAAGCTGGACTCAATTTACAACTTGCACTATCAAATGCGATGGCATCTGGACCATTCCCGTGGAATATGACAGCCATGGCGCAAGTCGCAGCAACTGGCGGCCAACTTATTTCTTCTATTGGAGGCGTTTCTTACGGTGGCGGGCGTGAGCACGGAGGACCGGTATCTGCCAACTCCATGTACCGAGTCGGTGAAGGCGGCAAACCTGAAATCTACCGCGCCAGCAACGGTAGCCAGTACATGATACCGGGTGATAACGGGCGGGTGATTAGCAATAAGGATATGCAGGGGGGCGGCAGTGGCGGGGCTTCAATACAGCAGGAGATTCATTTCCACATCGAGACTACCGGTGGAATTGACGATGCCACCATGGCGAAAATGTCGCAGATGATGAAGCAGGTCAGTTTGAATACCATCCGCGACCAGCAACGTCCAAATGGATTACTACGGAGGTAATCGTGCCAGAAACATTCACATGGATGCCTCAGAAGGGCTACTCGGTAGAGCGAACGCCTAACGTTGCCGTAGTGAAGTTGGGCGACGGATACGAGCAGCGCCAGACTAAGGGCATCAACCCACTAATGGATAAATACTCTCTGACGTTTAAGGGGGTAGATGGGAGTTGTAACCGGCCAAACGCAGCTAAGGAAGCCAATGCTTTCCTGAAAGCCCGAATGGCTGTTGAGGCGTTCTACTGGACGCCATCTGATACAGGAGTGCAGGCTCTATTTGTATGCCGCTCTTGGAGTTTAACGAAGACAGGGCCGCTGCATGAACTAACGGCCACGTTTGAACAGGTACCACGATAAGGAGAACAATTATGACTTTAGAACAACGAGTAGAAGCTTTGGAAATGGCTATCGCAAACATGGTATCTCAGCAGAGTAATGCTGAGGATATTAGCGAGATTGCTGCTGAAGTGATCGCAAGCGCGAGTAAACCGGTAGGGGTATTAAATGCGGCCCAAAAACAGGCCGCAGAAAAGAAAGTAACTTTTTATGCTACTAACTTTGGAATTACAAACTAAACCCGGAACTGTTCTAACTGTTTCGCAAGGTCATCCAATGCTTCGGTATTTGTTTGTCGTAATTCTTTCAGTAAAGTTTCGCGATGCCCATCCCCCATTTTCTGGAACATTAAGCCAAAAGCCACCTTAAGTGCCGTTACATCGGCAGCAAGGCTATTTAGATCTGTTGCGTTGGTACTTACTTGCAACCCTTCAATAATTTTATGTGGTTTGTCCAATTTTCTATCCTTTTCCAGAGGTAATCAGCCATCCCTCCTTCCAAGAGTGCGCCAGTGTCCTACCACTGACGGGCTGAACACATACATTAATCAGGGTTATTGATTAGCAACACCCTGATATTCATACAGTAGCCACCTCTAGGTGGCTTTTTTTATGGGAGTTTGCTGTGCGCGACATACCAGCCAATATGATTATTGATAGCGTCGATGCGGGAGTAGGCGCGTTTATTGACCTTTTCGAAGCAGATCTTCAGCCATATGGAGGTGACCTGATTCGCTTTCACTCCGGTACTAATGGCTACTATGGCAACGTAATCTGGAAGGGGAGTCAGTATCAAGCATATCCGATAGCAGTTGAAGGCTTCGAGATGAAAAACGAGGGCACTTATGCACGCCCGACGATGACTGTCGCGAATGTCACAGGACTACTAACCGGTATTAACCATGACTTCGACGATATGCTTGGCGTGGTGATAACCCGACGTCAGGTGCCTGTGAAATACCTCGATGCTGTTAACTTCCCTAACGGTAACGCGGAAGCAGATCCGACACAGGAGGCTGTATCCAGATACGTAGTAGAAGAGCTGACGGAAGAGACGTTTGAGCAGGTGACTTATACGCTGGCGACTCCGATTGACTGCGATAACGCCATCATTCCAGCGCGTACCATCCTTGCAGACGTGTGTCAGTGGCAGTATCGCGGATTAGGTTGCGGGTATGATGGCCCAGCTGTTGCAGATGAACGCGACAATCCGACAACTGATTTATCTAAAGATAAATGCTCTCACCGTCGCAGTGGCTGCCGATTACGTTTTCCTCGCCCCGAACCTATGCCAATCAGCAGTTTCCCCGGTTCTCAAAAGGTTTCCTGATGCAAGAACTACTCGAATATGCGGCCTCATCGCAGGATGAGGTGTGCGGACTAATCATCGATGGAAAGAGGCTTTTTCGTTGCCGTAACGCACATGCTGACCCGCATAACCAGTTTCTCATTGCCGATAATGACTGGCTGGCTGCCGAAGAGGTTGGTGAAGTTACGGCTGTATTCCATTCTCATCCAATGAACTTACCGACACTGTCGAGCGCCGATAGGCGCGGGCAAGTTGCATCAGGGCTACCGTGGATACTGGCGTGTAACGGTGTATTGAGAGAATTTCGCGCGGTGCCGCATTTACTTGGCCGCCGCTTTGAACATGGGGTTACCGACTGCTACACGCTTTTCCGTGATGCTTATCATCTTTGCGGGATCGACCTTCCTGATTTTGACAGGACAAATGGGTGGTGGCTTAGAGGGGAGAATCTATATCTGAACAATCTTCCTCAGGTAGGGTTCCATCAAGTATGTCTGTCAGAATCATTGGCTGGCGATGTGATAATTCGCCAGCCATTCCCCGGCGCAGACCCCTGTCATGCGATGGTTTTGCTGGATGACAATCTGGTGCTACATCACGACTGTGCCGGCCATTTAAGCAGGCGCGAACAAATGCGCCCGGCATTTGTAAAACAAATGCATTCAATCTGGAGGCACGAACAGTGCTCATCTTTAAATTTGCAGGGCATTTACGCAGATATTTCAGCAAAGTCGAATTAAATGTCAACACTCCAGCTCAGGGCTTGCGATTACTTCTGGCCCAGAACCATGAGTTTAAAAAGGCTTTCCTCAATTCTAGGGTAAGGCTCCGTATTGCTGGAGATGACATCGATTCATCATCGATGAACTGGCATATGGATCGGCATCTACAGAGTGGCACAACAGTAATTTTCGTACCGGTAGTGGAAGGGGCTGGTATTGAAATCGGCGTTGCCGGTTGGATTGCCATCGGTCTTGCCGCAGCATCAGTCGCGTACTCCGTTTATTCAGCCAGAAACATGAAAACCAAGACCTCGGCTGAGGCAGCGGAAACAAATTCCATCACGAATAATTCATTCACCAGTGCGGAAAACCGTGTGGGTCAGGGAAATCCGGTCCCCATTCTTCTGGGTGAAATGCAGGTTGGTAGCAATGTCATAAGCCTTGGTATCGACACGTCCAACAATATGGACTGGACAGACTCAATCAGTTAAGGGGCAACTATGTCTTCTGGTGGCGGTAAATCCTCAACCCCCAAACTTCTCGACGATAATCTCAAATCCAAACAGTTTTACCGCGTTCTCGACCTTATCAGCGAAGGACCAATTTATGGGCCGGTTGATCAGCAACATTTATCATCATTTATGCTGAATAAAACGCCTGTAACCGATGCTAACGGCAATGCGAGTGTGAATGGTGTTAGCGTGGCATGGCGTCCAGGATCTGAAACTCAGGAACCGATTAACGGTTTCTCGGCCATTGAAGCAACGACCATTGTTAACACTGAAGTCACCTATGATACACCGCTCGTTCGCAGCGTGACCGATCAGGACGTTACCCGCGTTCGTTTTAACGTCGGGGTGGCAGCGCTGGTAGAGCAGGACTCAAAGGGTAATCAGAACAATACTACTGTAACGATGGTTATTGAGACCCGAACGAATGCATCCGGTTGGGGAATTGCCAAAACAGTAACTATCACCGGAAAAATATCCGGTGAATATCTGGAGGCGCACGTAATTGACGCGCCTGATATCAAGCCATTTGATATCCGCGTTCGCCGTATTACTCCTGACAGTACCAGTGACCTTCTCACGAATGGAACTGTTTGGAATAGCTACACAGAAATCACCGACGACAATTTTAATTATCCATTCTCAGCTATTGCTGGCGCAGTCATTGATCGTGACCAGTACACCGACACACCAAGCCGCACATACCATCTTCGTGGTCTGATTGTCGACATTCCTGATAATTACGACCCGATAGCCAGAACATATACAGGGCTGTGGACTGGAGGATTCAAAAAGGCATGGACTAATAACCCTGCCTGGCTATTCCGTGAAATGGCGAAGAATGAGCGCTTTGGGTTAGCGCGCCGGGCTGGATA
>Ga0224733_1035_pt1 | contig 28242 bp, 28 predicted proteins | sample IA12soil_GW_FP2_FD_161642 | JGI IMG/M metagenome (GOLD analysis project Ga0224733, IMG submission 161642) | Enriched cells from agricultural soil in Iowa, United States - IA12soil_GW_FP2(-) | ecosystem: Environmental > Terrestrial > Soil > Agricultural land | place: USA: Iowa | collected 2017-05-08
GGTGACCTTTGAACAATCTTTGGTCGTTTTCAAGAAGGAGCATTTTCAGGGCGATGTTATTTCTCCTGTATCAAACTATTAAAATAAAAAAGCGATTGGTTGCCCCAATCGCTCGATTCCTTACTTTTTCATACCAGTATAAATATGGATCGCATCTCGCAAAAACTCAGCTGCGCCAGGTTCTACTTTATCGTAATATGCAGTAAATCTTTCATCATCCACGTACATTTGTGCTAAGCTTGCATGTGCTTCTTTGCTGTAGTTGGACCAGGTATAGCTCAACCATTTACGATGTAATTCTGCAGTTTTTTGCGCTAATTCGCTGGCAGGATCTCCTGTTGCCATTGCTCCTTTCAAGCTATCAAGAACTTCCTCACTCAATCTTTCCAAATCAGCATATTGTTCTTCTGTTAAACCCTTGATTTTTTGATTAGATTGATTAACCACCTCATCTCCGTATTTTGCTCTAATTTCCACTCCATATTTCTTTTCATTGTCTTCAATCAATTTTTGCTTAAATCCTTCAAACTTTTCCTTATCTGACATAATCATTCTCCCTTCCGATTCAGCTATGGTTTTATTTACATTTTCAATTAATTGATCTAGTTGCGCTCGCTTTGCCAGAAGCTCTTCACGGTGTTCCTTCAATGCATGGGTGCGATCGAATGACGGATCGGTGATAATGCTTTTGATATTCTCCAAGCTGACTCCTAATTCTCTGTAAAATAGAATCTGCTGAAGACGATCCACTTCTGCGGGACCGTAAATCCGATATCCGGATGAATTCATTCTGGCCGGCTTCAGAATTCCAATTTCATCATAATATCGTAAAGTTCTTGTACTAACTCCCGCCATTTTTGCTAGTTTTTGCACTGTGTACTCCACGTGTTATCCCTCCTGACATCATCAATATACACCTTTACGTAACGTTAATGTAAATAGGTATTTTTAAAAAAATATACCTTTTCATTTTAATTAAAAATTCTAAATAGTATAGAATTATATTATCCATAAAAGGAAGTATTAGGAGGAATCATATTGATGCACAATATGAATGAAGTAGAGCTACATCACCAATATAAGGATGAGATTTTTCAAATTTTAAAGAATGAACCATATGCACAGTTTTTGGGGATTGAACTGAAAGAAATGGGCGAAGGAATGGCGGTTGCGGAGCTCGATGTAGCGGATCATATGGTAAATACGCACGGAACCGTACATGGAGCAATAATTTTTGCGATTGCAGATTTTGTATTCGCGGTTGCCTGCAACTCTTATGGAAAAACAGCAGTTGGTCTTTCCACTACTGTTAACTTTATGGCACCTGGTAAAAAAGGGATTAAAAGCTGCGGCAACAGAAGAAAGGCGAAACCACAGAACTGCTTGGTATAATATTAAAATTGAAAGTGATGGAGAATTGATTGCTACGATGGAGGCATTAGCATATCGAAAAGATCAATATTTTATACAAGTTAATAAGAACAATATCTAAAGCTGGAGATTGTCTCCGGCTTTTTTATATAACAATTTCCTCCAAAAAAAATGTGTAATGCCAGCAAAATAGTGCATTGGTCCTTAAATAAAATTGACTAATACGAAATAGTAGCTTAATATAATAGTTTGTATGTATGCCATACGTGGTTCGAAACCATCCCACGATAAAAAACTAAGGAGAGAATTTTATATGAAAATAAAAACACTTGTAGGGAACGGAATTGTCGCAGCTTTGTACATTGCTGTTTCGTTCTTCATTCAGCCATTCGGATTTACGAATATCCAATTTCGTGTTTCCGAAATGTTTAATCATTTAGTTGTTTTTAATAAGAAATACGTCTATGGTGTTTTATTGGGGGTTTTTCTTACAAATCTATTTTTTTCACCGATGCGTGCGTATGATCTTGTATTCGGCTTTGGCCAATCGATCATTTCCTTACTGATAACCATTCTTGTTAGTCGATTTATAGAAAATATGTGGGCTCGCATGATTGTGAATACGATAGTATTTACAATTACGATGTTCCTAATTGCGCTGGAGCTACACCTCGCGTTCCACTTGCCATTCTTATTTACTTGGCTTACAACAGCTATTGGAGAATTCGTTGTAATGGCAATCGGTGCACCAATTATGTATCTACTAAACCAACGCATACACTTCGAAAAACGAGTTTAAGATATGGTGCCAGGCACCACAAATGGACGATTGTCCTCCATATAAAGACAAAAAAATCGGTAGCTCATGGCTACCGATTTTTTTTACATATTTTGAGTTGCTGGTGAAACGTCCAAGCTTTTCTTTCTTCCAAATAGCAATGTATATACAATCAATAAAGCTACTAAACAAACAATCGAAAATCCATAGATAAAATGATATCCCGTGTAAGATGCTAATAATCCTAGCCCTGTGGATCCAATCGCCATTCCCAAGTCCATAGAGGAGAAGTACATGGCATTTGCCGTTCCTTGCTTATCCTTTGCCACGATGCTGACCGCTATCGCTTGTAAGGTAGGTGTTACGGTTCCATACGCGATCCCATAGAATAGTCCTGCTAATATCAACATCCAAGAATTATGTGTAATGGCTAATAAAAATAATCCGATAATGCCGGATATAGTGGAAGGATAAATAATTAATTTATGTCCAAATGTATCAAACAAGCGTCCCGATATTGGACGAGCAACCACCATTACAATCGCCATTACTAAGAAAAATAATGAAACCGACCCACTAATATTCTCTTCCTTGCCAAGCTCCCTTAAAAAGCTGATAACGCCCCCTAATGTAATGGTAAAAAAGGCGGTTAAAATACACGGTACAAAGGCGGTCTTATCAAATGCGTATTTTTTGAATGATCCTTTTTCCATCTTTTTAGGAGCTGCTGTAGGTTGCGGCTTCTTAATAGTAAAGCTGAGAATCAAAGTAATAACTGCTAATAAAGCAGAGATAATCAATAATAGATTAAAAGAAAAATATTGAAGAACCGCAAGTCCAAGCATTGGTCCCATACTTGTTCCAACACTAGTTGCTAGACCGTAATACCCGATCCCTTCCCCAAGCTTCTTTTTCGGGATAATATTTGTTGCCATGGTAGCAAGAACAGTAGACATTATTCCAAAACCAATACCGTGAAAAATTCGTAAAAGAATTAAAAACGGTATCGATTCTTGTCCGTAACTTAATCCTACGGTAATAGCAACAAATGCAAAGGATAGAACACTCAACAGTTTAATATTAACTTGATGTATTAAATATCCAATTAACGGTCGTGTAAAAATTGCGGCCAACATGAAGACTGTGGTCATAAGACCCCCTTCAGTCGGATTGTTTTTTACTTCCGTAATAAAAGCAGGATATCCCGCTGTAAGTAATTGCAGACTAAGGAAAAATAAAAAAGCCATCATTACAATGGCGACAAACTGTTTTGTCCACAGCCGCGATGATGAATCATTCATTCCAAAATTCCTTCTTTCTAGTTGTTTTCTTTCTCTAGCAGTGCATCGATATTCCTTTCAAGTGATAGAAGTACTTCTTGATAAAGCGCAAGAGATTTTTCATCAATACCTTGAATGATGTCAGAAAAAATATCTTCTAAAAATGGCCCCACTTCCTTCGTAAGTTCCGTTCCTTTTTCCGTAATTGCAATAAGATATGAGCGTCTATCCGCTGGATTTGCAATTCTTTTCACAAAATCGTGCTTTTCCAGTAAATCTAGGATTTTCGTTAATGTTGCTTGATCCTTATCTGCCAACTCTGACAGTTCCTTTTGTGAGATTCGATCTGACTCGCTTAATGTCCTTAATACACTCCATTGTTCAGTTGTAATCTGGAAAGGTTTTAAATAGACATTTAAAATTCGACTAATCTTTTTACTTGTACGAACAGAAGCAGAACCAATCGATTTGTCTTTTGACATCACCATAGAGAAAATCTCCTTTTCGAGCATATAGTTTATTATATACCAACAAATTATCAGTGTAAATATAATTTGTATACAAATTAATTATAACAATACCTCGATAGATTCACCATTTTCCTATCATTCCATCCCTCTTCTCCGTATAGAAATATATCCCTTGAGTCATTATAGGTTTATGAAAAACCAGAAAAAGAAAGGGCTGCTGGAATTGAATCGAAAACATCGCAAGAAAGCAACTTCATCTGGCTTTTCTTCATGGAAGTCTTCCTTAGGTGCTGCATTAAAACAAGCATTTGAAGTTAAAAAGACACCTTTTCCATGGACTAAGGCTGTTAGTGCAGGAATCTGTACAGGATTACCCGCGATGATTGGACTAATGCTCGGAAATTTACATTTCGGACTTATTGCTGGAATTGGCAGTTTTACATATCTTTATATGTTTAATGAACCCTATGCTACAAGAGCAAAGAAACTTGGTTCCGTTATGATTGGAATGTCTCTTTCGGTTGGAATTGGGTCACTTCTTGCCCCATCGCCAATCGCATCCGCTATTATGGTTGGCATCATTGGGTTTATTGCTACCTTTGTCTTTGGGGCATTGAAAATTCCTGGTCCTGCTGCCATTTTCTTTGTTTTAGGCTTTACCATGACTACTGCAATGCCATTGGATCCAACACAAGCTCCACTTAGAGCAGCCCTAGTATTATCTGGCGGAGCAATCGCATGGATCATTGGAATGTTGCCAAGAATCCTGCATCCCCATGGTCCTGAAACAACTGCTGTTATAAAAGTTTATCATGAGCTTGCCAATTTTATCGATGCCGTTGGAACGGATAGCTATGACGTTGCAAGACATAAAATTGTATTGGCCCTAAAGACAGCCGAAGATACCTTAGCAGAAGGATATATTTCATGGAAAGTTTCGAATCAATATAAAAGATTAATACTATTAAATGATCATGCAAATAACATTTTTTTATCCATTTTAGAACATACAGATGAAAATAGCACTAGACTTCCAAAAGAGTTAAGCGATTCCGTAAGACTTCTTACGGCGTATATGGAGCAAAAAAATACCAAAACTATCTCTCAGATTCAGCTGCCTGATTATATAGACGAAACCACGATGTTCTTATTTTCAAAAGTCTATGATGCAGATGCAATATTGAATGAACCAGTAACTAAAATAAATCATGAAGTTAAACGAACTACATTAACATTACAAACTCTTCTGGGAGGAGCTTTTGACAAAAATTCAATGGTCTTTCATTCATCCCTTCGTTATGGAATCGTTCTAGTGGTTGCAGCACTAATAGCCTATTATGCTCCTTTTAACCGGTCTTATTGGATTCCTCTTTCCTGTGCTGCTGTCATGTCTGGATCCACTATCATATCGACCTTTCATCGTGCTATACAAAGGTCTTTCGGAACCATAATTGGCATCTTAATCGCGTCTTTTGTGCTTTCCACTCATCCTCAGGGCATCGTGATCGTCTTCTTAAGCATGATCTTAACCTTTTTAACAGAGTTATTTATCGTTCGCAATTATGCAATAGCAGCATTCTTTATCACACCCAATGCTTTATTAATGGCTGAGAGCTCAACTTCTCTGCATAATGTCTCTTATTTTGCAACAGTAAGAGTAATTGATATCATCATTGGATGTATGATTGGTTTATTGGGAGCGATAATAATTGGAAGGAGACGTGCTTCTATGCTTCTTCCACATATCATGGCGAAAACAATTCGCAGCCAAGAGCAATTTTTTATGATCTTGTTTTCAGAATGGCGTAGCAGTGCTAAGCATTTAATAGTTCACGCACAAAACAAAATGCACACGAATCTTACCAACTTAAAAGTTGTGTATACAACTGCACTAGGTGAACTTCCTAATAATAAAACAACCTTGGAGTATCAATGGCCTTCGATATTTTCAATCGAACAATTAGGATATCTTCTTGATGCCTGCTTTAAGCTCGAAAAGCGTCCTATTCTGGATGATAAGGTGCTCTCGCAATATTTACTTGTATTTGAAATGATGGCTAAATCCACTGAACTTTCAAGACCTCTCCCTAAGAAAGATGTTCCTGATATCCCAGGTCTTGCAAAGGTGCCAAAGGAAATTCGAGATCTTCAAAATGCACTTCAAATCAATGAAAAGGCATCAACTTCGTGAAGGGAAATCATTTTTTCATCCTTAGGACATATCATCGAAATGGAGGATAAAAATGAAATATGTAATTGCCATTATAGGCTTGTTGGTCGTTTTAGGACTGGCCTTACTCGTTAGCAACAACAGAAAAAAGGTGGATTATCGCCCAATTATACTAATGCTTGTCATTCAAATTATTTTAGCTGCACTCCTACTGAATACGGAGTTTGGTTTAATTTTCATTAAGTGGATCTCGAATATTTTTGTGAAGCTGCTTGATTATGCTGAGGAAGGTGTTTCCTTTGTATTTGGTGGAATTGCAAATAAAGGAGAATCTCCCTTCTTCTTAAATGTGTTGCTGCCAATTGTCTTTATTTCCGTTTTAATTGGGATATTTCAATACTTGCGGATTCTGCCTCTTATCATGAAAGGGGTTGGATTCGTGCTAAGCAAAATAAATGGAATGGGCAAACTGGAATCTTATAATGCCGTAGCCTCTCTAATGGTGGGGCAATCAGAAGTGTTTATTACAGTAAAGAAACAACTTAATCATTTGCCTGCTCACAGATTGTATACTCTTTGCGCTTCAGCGATGTCAACGGTGTCTATGTCCATCGTAGGAGCTTATATGACGATGATTCAGCCTAAGTATGTTGTGACCGCGCTTATTCTCAATTTATTTGGAGGGTTTATCATTTCGTCTATTATCAATCCTTATAGGGTTGACAGCAAGGAAGATATTTTGGAGATTCAAGAAGAAAAGCAAAGCTTTTTCGAGATGCTTGGCGAATATATTCTAGATGGATTTAAAGTTGCAATAATTGTTGGGGCTATGTTAATTGGTTTTGTTGCACTAATAGCAGCCATTAATAATATATTTGATTTAATATTCGGCATCTCCTTCCAGCAAATCCTGGGTTATATTTTCTCACCATTTGCCTTTTTAATGGGGATTCCTGGATCAGAGATGGTAAAAGCCGGTGGTATAATGGCTACCAAGCTAGTTACGAATGAATTTGTTGCGATGATGAATTTAACTAAAATACAAGCAAGCTTTAGTCCGAGATCCTTGGGGATTATTTCCGTCTTTCTTGTGTCGTTCGCGAACTTCTCTTCCATCGGAATTATTGCAGGAGCAGTGAAAGGATTAAATGAGAGACAGGGAAATACTGTTGCACGATTTGGTTTAAAATTATTGTACGGTGCTACTTTAGTTAGTGTATTGTCGGCTATTATTGTCAGTTTTGTGTTGTAATCATCAGAAAAATACCTGTCATTCCTCAACAATGACAGGTTTTTTCAAGTTTATATGTCCGTATGAGATGCATTAAATTTTCTTTACGATGAATGGATTATCATCTATCTGTTTTCTTGTAGGGTAATCATTCTCCATTTTTCTATATCCAACGGGTCTGGTCATCAAAACACCCTCACCTTCTGTAAAAGAATAAAGTCCGCTCTTAATTTTCTCTGTTACAGTCTAGGCTTTTAAGAAAAACATCTAGGAATGGGGTTTCTCAAACATGTAGGGCCAATCATTTACACATTCATATCCTCATTGTGGTTCCACTTTTCGATTGTTAAAATTCCGCACAATCCATTTATTATTTTCATTATATCCACTTGGTGAAATTTAACAAAATCAATTTATAAATTATAAGTGAGAATTACATTCCAAAATTTTGTAACTATTTCCTTGTCCCTTCGTCTATTATGAAAAGAAATTCAATGCAGAAGGAAGGGATATATTTCATGCGAATTTGTAAAACTGTTCTTTTAATAAGCTTGTCTATTATTTTGCTCGTTGCCTGCAGCAGCAATAATGAATCATCCAAAAGTGGCAGTAAATCATCCTCCTACGATATAGGAAGCAATGGGAAAGAAACAGAACAATCCACCATAAATCCAAGCACCAAGACAAAACAAGACTCCGAAAAAAATCTTAGCGTGCAATCAAGGAAAGTAATTTACAATGCGAGTCTCCAAATGGAAGTGAAACATTTGCCGGATGTTCAGGATAAAATCAGGGATCTTACCGGTCAAATGGGAGGCTATATTGTCGATCAAAAAATGAATGAGGAAACAAAGGAGAGACAAGAAGGCTATTTAACAGTCAGAATTCCGCAAGAGCAGTTTCAAGCGTTTCTACGCAAGGTAAAGCCATTGGGGGCGAAAGTGGAAAATCAATCGATCAGTGGACAGGATGTCACCGAGGAGTATGTAGATCTGCAATCCCGGCTAAAATCGAAGAAAGTAACCGAGAAAAGACTAACGCAATTTATGAATGAAGCAAAAGATACGAAAACACTATTGGAAATTTCAAATGAGCTGTCCAAAGTTCAGGAGGAAATGGAAATGCTCGAAGGTAAAATTAAATATCTCAATAATCAGGTTGACTATTCTACCGTAGCCATCAATCTATACGAAGATAAAGTGGTTGTACCAGAGCTTGAGAAAAATCAATTGAATACCTGGGAAAAAACCAAGAAACAGTTTATGAGTAGCATCAATTTCCTTGCTTCCTTCCTGTCATGGCTGATTATTTTTATCATTGGAAATCTCCCAGTTATTGCTCTTTTAATATTAATTGGATTCATTATCTATTTCATATGGAGACATCGAAACAAGCAATCCAATAATAATACGATAGAAAAATAAATGATAGTTCATAAAAAGCCTTGGCCGGCTATTGGCAAAGGCTTTTTTCCTTCTAAAAATTATTTCACCATATATACCCGCTCCGGTCTTCCTACCGTACCATAAGCCAAATCTGCTTCAATCTTTTCCTCCGCAATTAGATGCTCTAAATAGCGCCTTGCCGTTGTTCTGCTAACCCCCATCTCCTTTGCTACAAATTCTGCCGTTACACCGTTTTTCACTATTTTTAAAATCCCTAGCACTTTGACCAGTGTCAGGGGATCAATACCTTTTGGTAATAATGACTTATCTGTAGAACGACCATCTATTTCCTTTCGCAATAAGGCATCTACCTGTTCCTGCGTAACGATTAATTGATCCTTTCCCAATTCTGCAAGCCTTGTATAATACTCTTTATACCGAATAAGTGCTTTCTTGAACCTTTCGAAAATAACCGGCTTTATTATATAATCAAATACACCTATACTAATTGCCTCTTGAACTTTATTAATTTCCTTTGCGGCGGTAATCATAATAACATCCATATGTTTTGGTTGCAGCTTTGCTTCTTTTAATAGATCTAAACCATTCATATCAGGAAAATAAACATCTAACAAAATTAGGTCCGGCTGCAATAGTTCCATATAACTTTTTGCCTCAATATAACTGGCTGCAATCCCAACTGTTTGAAACCCCTCCACCTGTTCTATAAAACGTTTCTGTATTTCTGCAATTCGCAAGTCATCTTCTACAATTAGAACTTCAATATCCCTTTTATCACTCAATCCAAATCCCCCTATTTTTTTGGAATCGCCACAGTGAAATGGGTACCCTCTCCCATTTTTGTTGAAAAAGTTATTGTGCCTCCTAGCAGATCAACAGTTTGTTGCACCAATGAAAGCCCAATGCCAGCATTAGTTCCCCCTTTTTTTGTTGAAAATCCTTTCTGAAAAATTCTTTCTGCCACCTGAGGGTCGATTCCAGACCCATTATCTTCCACTTCTATAATGAGTTCTTTACCAAGGTCGGTTAAAAATAATATCACTCGTTTCTCGGCTTTAATGTCCTCTCTTACAGCATCGAAAGCATTATTTACAAGGTTACCAATAATCGTTACTAAAGAGTCCCTGCTTATGTCACTAGGTATATCTTTAAAACTACTATATTCGTCTAATGTAAATTCAATCTTTAATTCACTAGCCAAACTGAATTTTCCCAAGATAAAGCCTGCTAGAATTGGGTCTGGAATTTCTTTCATAAGGAAATGTATAAACCCTTGTGTCACATCTACTTCCTTTGAAATAAAATCAATGGCTTCTTTATAAGAACCAAGCTGTATTAGTCCCAGCAATGTGTAAAGCCGATTGGAATATTCATGGGTTTGTGCCCTTAAGCCTTCTGCATATGCCTTTACATGAGATAGCTCTTGAAGAAGATTTGTAAGATCATTCTTATTTCGGAAGCTTGCCACCGCCCCAGTAACCTTTCCATGCTTATCAATTATAGGTACACGATTGACAAGATATACTTCACCGAGTACCATTAATTCCTGATCATATTCTGCCTTTCCCGCTTTCACTACCTCTTGAAGGCGCGTATTCTCGATTACTTCATCAATCTTTTTTCCACGCAGTATCATATTAAGAGGTATCTTAAGAATACTGTGCGCTGTTTCATTTACAACTGTAATACACCCATCTTTGTCCACCGCAATAATCGCTTCATGAATAGATTCTAAAATAGCATGTTTTTCTTGATACAAGCTGGCAATCTCCTTCGGTTCCAAACCAAGGATGGCTTTTTTAATATGGAAGGAAATAAGCGCTGCAGATAATAAACCACCTAATAGGACGAGAATTGTAATAAAAAGAACTTTTTTCTGAAGGTTTACCACCTCTTCCTCAATATCTGTTTGAAGATAGCCCACAGATACGACTCCAATCACCTTCCCGTTATCAAAGATTGGCGCTTTTCCCCTTAAAGAAGGACCAAGCGTTCCGGTAGATTCAGAGATAATGGCTTTACCACTTAATGGTGCTGCATTGTCGCCGCCAACCATCCTATGCCCAATTCTCTTTGGATTAGGATGGGAATACCGGACTTCATCACGATTTCCAACTACAATGAACTCTGCATCTACTTGCCTGCGAATTTTCTCCACGATTGGCTGAATAATTTTGGATGGCTCTTTAGTGTAAAATGCCTCCTTAATGTCCGGCATATAAGAAATTGCTTCAGCCACTGCCAATGCCTTTGTTCCTTTTTCATGCTTTAAATTAGCTTCAATCATATCTCGAAAGGTGTATTCAAATATTCCAACAATCACAAAGATTAAAATACATATACCTGCCATTAATTTCGTATGTAAGCGCAACCAAATACACCTCTATTGAATGAAGTTGCTTATGTATCGGTGATGCATAGACTTCGAAATATTCACAACAATAATACTATTATTATACAAAAAAATCTCCTTTGAAAGGAGATTCATCATCAAAGTCTATTAACCTTCAACATTAATAACAACTTTCCTTCCCTTCGCTTTCAATAAAACCGGTATCACCAGCCACAGAACCGTTACAATTAAAAATGCAAGGGAAATAGGTCGTGTAAAGAATATCGTATAATCACCGTTTGAAATGGTAAGTGCCCTGCGCATATTATTTTCTATCATTGGTCCTAGGACAAGTCCCAAAACAAGGGGGGCAATCGGATAATCGTTTTTACTTAGAAAATAACCCAAAACTCCGCATCCCAATAACAGCAATAAGTCATTTGTAGATACTTGAACTGCATATACACCGAAAATAGAGATTGCTATAATTAATGGAATTAAATATTTTTTCGGTGTCTCAATGATTTTGGCAAATACTTTTACAAGTGGAAGATTTAAGATTAATAGCATAAGGTTACCGATAAACATACTGGCAATCAACCCCCAAGCAACCTGCGGGTGATCTTCGAATAATAATGGACCAGGTTGAACATTATACATCATTAACGCTCCCATTAGAATAGCCGTTGTACCGGAACCGGGAATTCCCAATGTTAGTAAAGGTATCATCGCACCGCCTGATGCCGCGTTATTGGCGGTCTCAGGCGCAGCAACCCCGGCGATGGTTCCAGTTCCAAACTTAGATGGGTTTTTTGAAATTCTTTTTTCTAAAAGATAAGAGAAAAAGGAAGCTAGTGTTGCTCCTGCACCAGGTAAAATGCCGACGAAAAATCCTAAGATCGATCCGCGAGCAATTGGTCCGGCTGATTCTTTCATTTCCTCTTTGGAAGGAATCATATTATTAATTTTCGCAATTCCTCCCTCCTCCTCTTCTTTTTCAAGAATTGTTTTAAATACCTCTCCAAGTGCAAATAAACCTACGGCAATAGTTAAAAATTCAATTCCTTGATACAGCCATGGAATATTAAAAGTGAAGCGGGCAATACCAGAAACACTATCAATTCCGATAGTTCCCAGCAATAAACCACAAACCGTCATAATTAGCGCTTTTGTTACGGATTTACCTGCCAGTCCACTTACAGCGGCAAGTCCTAATAGCATAAGGGAAAAGTATTCGGCAGGTCCAAACTTAAGGGCGACATTTGACAAAGGTTCAGCCAATGCAATTAATGCAATCAGTGTTACAATCCCTCCGACAAAAGAACCAATTGCTGCAATAGAGAGCGCACTTCCTGCTCTGCCTTTCTTCGCCATTTGATAGCCATCCAATGTAGTTACTACCGAAGAGGATTCACCGGGTGTATTTAATAAAATGGATGTGGTTGATCCGCCATACATCGCACCATAATACACTCCTGCAAGTAATATAATCGCACTTGTTGCAGCTGTTTCCGGCGGAAGTCCCCCTGTTATGGATGCTGTCACAGGAATAAGCAATGCCACACCGCTCATTGGCCCAATTCCTGGCAAGACGCCAACAGCGGTCCCTATTAGTACCCCAACAAATGCAAATAGAAGGTTATACCAGATGAATGCTGTTCCAAATCCATGTATTAAATATTCAATTGTACTCACGTTGCTTTACTCCTCCTTTCTTATGAAAACCAAACTGGCCACCCCGGCAATGTTCCTTTCAGTATTTCAACAAAAAGAAAATACACAAGACCAGAAAACGCGGCTGAGATGATTAGGGACGAAATCCATTTAGTACGCTCCATCGTTTGAAAGCACACAAATAAAAATAGAAAGGTTGTAATGACATATCCAATGGTTTCAAGTGTTAAAATATACAGGAATGTGGCGGCAAAGATAATCAAAAATGGCTTATATTGCAGCTTCTCCTTTTTTGATCCATGACCCTTGACAGAGAAGGTTTCATAAAATAAACGAATACTTAAAACAGCTAGAATAATGCCAAGAAAAAACGGAAAAATATCAGGGCCGACTTTACTTCCGTATGAAGAGCTTGCCAGTTGCTTACTTCCCACTATAAAAAGGATGCCTACCGCTAAAAATAAAACAGCAGCAACACGGTCAAATTTAATGCTCATTTTCAGATACCTCCTTCAAAAAATAATGATGACTGACATTAGGAGGGAGCTCGTCCGCTAAACTCCCTATGTTTAATATGCCAGTCATTTTTCTTACTTTTCCATACCAAGTGCTTCTAATAACTGCTGAATTTGTTGTTCTTGCTCTTCTAAAAACTTCTTGAAGTCGTCGCCATTTTTATATTGCATTTCCCATCCTTGTGTTTCGACTTCATTTTTCCATTCTGGCGTTTCTACCAGCTTGCCGATTGTTTTTTCCCAATAGTCCTTCGCTTCAGCTGACATTTTTTCCGGTCCAAAAATACCGCGCCAAATCGTAAATTCGGCATCAATCCCTTGTTCTTTTGCAGTTGGAATATCTTTAAATTCACCTGACAAACGCTCAGGTGCTGTAACAGCCAGGATACGTACCTTACCTGCTTTTAAAAATTCCTTCACACTAGAAGCATCTGTACCGATTACATCTGCATTGCCGCCAAGGAGTGCCGTAATCGCTTCCCCACCGCCATCATAAGAAACATACTTAATTTTAGTTGGGTCTACCCCGTATTTAAATGCTGGAAGAATCGCAACTAGATGATCCATCGAACCTGGTGCAGAGCCACCGGCAAAAGTTAACTTGGTTGGGTTCTTTTTTACTTCCTCAAGTACCGATTTTAAATCCGTAAATGTTGAATCATTTTTTACAACAATTACTCCATAGTCCTTTGTCAGCTGTGCCAATGGAGTGGTATTTTTCACTCCGTATGGACTGTTGCCTTCTTTTTTCAAATTGTTAATAATAATCGGAGGTGAACTGACAAATAACATATCATTATTTTGTGCCTCTTTTGTTGCATATTCCGCCATGAAAACCGCTCCGCCGCCGCCGGGCTTATTCTCCACCGTCAACGGTACTTTAACAAGCTTTGTCTCACTTAATACTTTTGTAAAAGAGCGTGCCGTCATATCCCAGCCTCCCCCTGCTCCAGATGGCGCTACAACAGTAATGGCTTTTTTCGGATAGCCTGTATTTTTCGTAGCAGACCCTGATGTATCTTTACTGCTGCATGCACCCAAGCCTAAGGCCAAAGCCCCCGCACACAATATTGCTGATAACCTTTTGACTGTAACCATATAAATCCCCCTTTTTGAAAACGTTTACTAAATTTTATAATAAAAAAAGTAATTTCATCGATTAGTCATTTAATGTGTATTAAAAACGATAACGCTATTCTGTTCATAAAGTTCACGGGTTTTGTTAACAAGTAAAAAACCTATTCTTGAGGAAGAATAGGTTCATAATACTTTACTTAAAAATGCCTTTGTTCTCTCGTGTTTCGGATTATCGAACAATTCGGAAGGAGTATTTTCCTCCACAATATAACCGCCGTCCATGAATAATACTCTGTCTCCCACTTCGCGGGCAAAGCCCATTTCATGCGTCACAATGACCATAGTCATTCCCTCTTTAGCAAGCTGCTTCATAACCTCCAGTACCTCCCCAACCATTTCCGGATCGAGTGCAGATGTAGGTTCATCAAACAACATGATTTTCGGTTCCATGGCTAAAGCGCGAGCAATTGCCACCCGTTGTTTCTGTCCTCCAGAAAGAGAATCAGGATATGCATCTGCTTTATCCGCCAAGCCCACTTTTTTCAATAAATCAAGCCCCTTTTGCCGTGCTCTATCCTTATCCCACTTTCGTACATGAATGGGAGCCATCATGATATTTTCCATCACACTTTTATGTGGGAAGAGATTAAATTGCTGGAACACCATCCCCACTTCCGTCCGAATATCATTAATATTCACTTTTGGGTCCGTTATATCGGTTCCTTCAATGTATACATGCCCATCTGTAATTGTCTCAAGTAAATTAAGACATCTTAAAAAGGTGGACTTTCCTGATCCGGAGGGTCCAATCACGACAACCACTTCCTGCGACCTAACATCAACATTAATTTCTTTTAAAACTTCATTATCTCCAAATGATTTTTTTAGATTCGTTACTTTAATCATTCTGTACTCACCTTTCTTTCGATAAAATTCAAAATATATGTGAGGGTGAGCGTTAGAATGAAGTAGATGAGCGCGACTGTCAAATAAGGTTCCCAGGCACGATAATACTCCCCTTGCATTGCTTTTCCCCAATACATTAGCTCTGGCGCTGCAATAAAAGCTCCTAGTGATGAATCTTTTACTAAGACAACAAATTCATTACCAAGCGGAGGAATCATCCTTTTTACAGCTTGAGGTAGAATAACAAGCTTCATTGCTTGCCCATGGGTCATCCCTAAGGATCTTGCAGCTTCCATCTGTCCGCGGTCAATCGATTGAATTCCAGCCCTGAATATTTCCGATATATAAGCCGCGGCATTGATAGATAACGCTGTTATAATCGCTAAGAAGGCATTTGTCTTGCCTGTTATAGTTGGAATTACAGCAAAATGAACAAGTAAAATTTGAACTACAAGAGGGGTTCCACGAAAGAAATTAATATACCAAATAAATGGAGTGCGGATCACTCGGTTTTTTGCCATTTTTCCGATACTGATAAAAAGACCGATAATGGTACCAACAATAATACTTATAATAGATATCTCGATAGTGACAAGTGTTCCTCGTAAAAAGTAAGGCATATAACTTTTAATTAGTTCAAAGCTAAAATCCATGGTCCATCCCCTTTTCTTTCGGCTTGGTTTTGAGTAATGAAAATAAAAATTGCGTAACCTCTTCCCCCTGTTACGCAATTCTTGTATGCTTAAAATTGTTTTTTTAGTACATCGATATTTGGCTCTGTGCCGAAATTATCTTTGTAAATTTTGGTATAAGTTCCATCGTCGATTATTTTCTTTATGGCATTATCAATATCAGCTTTTAACTTGCTGCCCTTTGGTAACATAATCCCATAGAATTCAGATGGGAATGAAGTGTCTGTAATCACTTTCAAATTTTTGTTTGGATTGTTTTTGGCGTATTCCTCAACGACGGCATTATCTGCTACCACTGCATCTGCACCGCCTTTTGTCAGTTCCATAATTGCCAGTACATTGCTTTCAAATTTCTTAATATGCTGCGGGTCCTTGCCGAGAATCTTTTCGGCAATTTCTTGTCCGGTTGTACCGTTTTGAACCGCTACTGTTTTTCCTTTTAAATCTGCACCGCTTTGAATTGGACTGTCATTCGGTACAAGAATTTTATTAATAGATTCAAAGTATGGAATGGAAAAATCATATGTCTTTATCCGTTTTTCATTGATGGTAATCGAAGATATCGCTGCATCAGCCGTTTTGCCGGGAATCTCTACAAATATCGGGTCCCATCCAATGTTCACTAATTCGTAGTCATACCCTGCAGCCTTCATCACTGCATCTAGTATATCTACGTCAAATCCAACAATCTTATCCCCATCCAATGATTCCATCGGTGCGTAGTTGGCATCAGTTACAATTCTTAATTTTTTATGACTATTGTCCCCTGATCCAGAAGCAGGCTTTTCGTTAGTGCCTGAAGTTGTTTTCTCACTTGTCCCACATGCCGAAACAAGCAATAATAAGCCAATCGTGAGTGAAGAAAGCAACACTTTTAGTACTTTATTCTTCATAAATTTCCCCCTAGTAATCTTTTCCTATATGTTATCTATATTGAACAAACAAATAGATTAGAAGGAGGAATGTTCCAAATAATTCTTTTAGTTTCTATTAGATATGCTATCATTCGACATGACATGATTAGATGCGCCTCGTCGATAATACTCCTCCATCACATGGTTAGGAACCATACTACCGCCTGTTGCCCACACAATATGGGTTGCTTTTTCCATGTTTTTATGAAGATGCTGATTTACTAAAAACTTTTTCCCTTCTGATTGGAGAATAAGCTGAATTGGACCTAAAAATCCGGCTAGAGCAGAAGGTTCAAGAAAAATATTCTCCTGGTCCGCAAGCTCTCGTAGAAGTGTGTAGAGCTTTTGGTCTTGGACGGTATAACAGCCGCTCAACATATGGCCAATTGTTTTTCCTACGAATCGTGACGGTCTCCCCACTGCCAATCCATCGGCGTCTGTTCGATTATCAAGCCCAAAGTCGAAAACAGATACTTTATCCTGAAGTCCCGTCATTTGTCCTATTAGAAAACATGGAGAGTGGGTTGGCTCCGCGAAAAAACAATGAACATGTTCACCAAATTCCTTTTTTAATCCAAAAGTGATTCCACCCGGTCCCCCGCCAACTCCGCATGGGAGATAGATAAATAACGGATGTTCTTTATCCACAGGAATATTCAAATTCTGGAGCTGTTTTTTCAAACGAGAAGCTGCAACGGCATATCCTAAGAATAGGTCCTGTGAATTCTCATCGTCGATAAAATAACAGGTAGGATCTGCCTCCGCTTGTTTCCTCCCCTCTTCCACCGCTTTACTGTAATCAGATGGATACTCAATTACATGTACTCCTTTACTTCGTAAAAGCTCTTTTTTCCATTGTTTCGCGTCAAGTGACATATGAACGGTAACCTGGAAGCCTAATTGGGCGCTCATGATTCCAATACTTAATCCCAGATTGCCGGTTGATCCCACCGCAATTTTATAGGAAGAAAAAAACAGTCGAAATTCTGGCGAGGCAAATTTAATATACGAATCAGTAGTTTTCATAAGTCCATGATTTAGTACAAGCTCTTCCGCGTGTTTTAAAACTTCGTAAATCCCGCCACGAGCTTTGATAGAGCCTGAGATTGGCAAAGCATGGTCACATTTTAAAAGGAGCGTACCCGGAATATTTAGATGATAGTTCTGTTCCAACGATTCTTTCATTTTATTTATTTCCACAAGTGGTGATTCAATGATTCCTTTTGATGAAGCTGTTTCGGGGAAAACAGTTTCGATATATGGTGCAAAGCGCTGAAGCCGTTGGTTAGCTTTTAAAATATCATGATTGGTGAGAGTAGATTTATGGTTATTTGCATCATAATCAGGATTTATCCATAAAATTTCTTCCATTTTGATTAGGTCTTGTAGTAATGGATATTCTTCTATCCAATTTTGAATGGTTTTTCCTGCTATTTGTTTAGTTGTCAATGTTGGGACCTCCTTCTGTTTTACATTTATCTTTATTATATTAGAGGAAACCTTCGAGAAAATGATAAAAAAATTGGAACAATGGAACAATCCGAAAAGTTGATTGACGGACCCTTTTACTAACCAAACAAAAAAACAGCTTGCCTCCAGTTTTGGAAACAGCTGTTTAAAGAATTGGTGTTATACATGAAAAATACTATCTAATACAGAAAAAGGTGTTTCGTACAGATATCCAAATTCACTACCAGTATAGTAAAAGTGTGGATTTTCAAGATCCTGTGCAATTGTTTGTTGTTTTTCTATCTCTTTGGACAGTCTTTCGATAGGATCTGCCGACACAAGATGTATCCCCATTTTCGACTTTTTGTATTTTACCGATATAGATGCAATTTGTTCTCTTTCTTTCATAATAAAGATATCATTTTCGTCATTTGCAAATGCAGAAAATTCAAGTGAACTGTAGGCTACTCGAATAGTTCCCTGATTTTTCTTTACTACAAATCCTCTTTCTCTAAAATAATCTTCAAAGGCATCCAAGAATTCCTGAACTTTTCGTTTTAGCTCGGGATTGATTTTTTCTTCCATTATCTTTTGATTCGTTTCTTTTAAATTTGCTAATTCGGTTCGTAGCTCTTCAAGTTTGCTCATTTTGATAGCTCCTTAAGACTTAATCTACTTTGTACAACTACCACTGAAATGAATCCCACTAATTCAAATTGGATATAACTCCTATGGGGTATTTCGGGGGATATGAGGTGTAGAGTCTAAAAATACTATAGCAAACTTGAGTTTCGATCACAACCGAATCCAGTCCCAAAGCGTTTAGATTTATACTAGATTATGAATTAACTAAAATGCTCTTTTATCCACAATTATACGTGATCTATTCATTTTTATTCTGGGTTTGTTCTTCCTTTTGATTCAGCATATATAATGCAAGTGGTTTATCGGAGCCAGTCATTAATTTATAGACATAAGCAGAGGTTATCTTATAGCCGCTTTCTATTTTTTCAGCTAAATAATTGGTCCGTTCAAATAAAATGGACCGTATGTGATTGATTTGTCTTAAGATTTTTTCTGTTATTGCCTCTTGATTATCCAATCGGGTTAATACTTCATTTTGCAACTCTTCATGTTCGGAAAATTGTTCGGAGATTTGCTGTTGCTGTTCCATCTGTTCATTCATCTTTACAGTAAGTTCCTGATTAGTTATTTCATATTGTTGCAGTCTTTTCATCATTTCTTGATTGGACTGATGTAAGCTTTGAATTTGATCCATCATATCTTGTTTTAACTGGCCTTGATTTTCCAAAATGCATTGCAGCTTATTGCTTTCTTCATCTAATTTTATTAACCGATTCATTACATGACTTGCCAATTCTTTTTGCTGCTGATGATTTTCATGTAATTCCTTGAACTGAGTGATTAAATCCTGCCACTGATTCATGTGGTTTGCTTCTTGCTGCAAATGGAAATCCTTTAAATCATAAAAAGAATGACGCAATGATTCGTATGCCTCTTTTTGTCCAGAGATTATTTCCGTTAGGTAATCTGTTTTGGCAAAATGTTGATTATGCTCTTGAAGGCTGCTAGGATTATGAAAAACCTCCGGGTGATCATCCTTATTAATAAACAATCCCACTTAGGTCACACCTCCCTTACCATAGGATTGTTATATGTTATGCGTCTGAAGGAAGATACGGGACAATAATACCAAGAGGCGTATGTTAATTAAAATAAGAAAGGAAACCGAAAAACCGCACACCATTAGTATGGCCGCGGCTCCCTCGATTTTCATTCCATACCCTTTCGACTGTCCTTCTGCGGAGGACAATTTGCCAGTTTGTCCATTTGTGGTGCCAGGCACCAATTGCTTTTTTTGTGTCCATTATGATCCCTTCCCTCAGGTTTTCAGTAACAATTCATAGATCAAAAAAATGATTTGATGGTTGATTAATATGGACGAATCTGTGAATTTCACTCGTTTGTAACCCTTATCCGAAAAATCCTTTGTAACTTTTTATAAACTAAACCGTATGTAATAGAAGAAAGTGGATTTTGAAAAAATGTGGAGGGAAATATGAATCATACCTATCTTCTTATAATAAATGTGTTTGCTAGTCTTTTTATCTTGTATATTATATTCCAATTCATTCGCGTTCGTAGTGCAATGAAGAAATGTGAACCTGTACATAAGAAGATATTTAGGGTAAAAGGGACAGGAAAATGGTGGAAGACTAGAATATTTACTGCAGTATTAATACTTTTTTTTGCCTTAGTTATTATCTCACTTCTAAGTTATAATTTAACCAGCCTGGTTTGGCTGTACACCAGTACCCTGGTCGGATATACGATGTTTCCTTCCATATTTCGATATGGAAAAATAGGGAGAAAAGGAGTTTCAGTAGCGGATTCATTTATTCCATGGGAGAAAGTAGAAAGTTGTGCATATAAACAGCTGCCTACCACCCATTTTTTCTATCCAAATGGTGAATTAACGCTGACAACCAGATTCCAACAGCAATATATCATAATAGTTAATAATAATGAGGAAAAGCCAATTTTTGAATTACTTACAAAATATAAGCTTGCTTCATCGATTACAACTCAAAAATAACAAAGGGAGGTTCCCAACCGGATAACCTCCCTTCCTCCATATTATTGAGCTGTATAGCCCCCATCTACTAACAAGCATGTACCATTTACAAACGATGAGTCATCACTTGCTAAAAATAGAACTGCTTTTGCAATCTCTTCTGGCTTTCCAAGTCTTCCTTGTGGATGAAGGTTTGCCAGATATTCCTTCGTTCTAGGATCTACTTTAGAAAGTAACGGCGTATCAATATAACCAGGGCATACAGCATTGATACGAATACCTTCTTTGGCATATGCGGTACATAGGTTTTGCGTTAATAGTTTCACACCGCCTTTTGCAGCAGAATATGCAGTAGGGTTCGGGAGTGAAACATGGCTATGAATGGAACCAGCGTTCACAATTACACCGCCATTGCCTTGTTTTAAAAATTGTTCAATCGCATATTTATCCGATAAAAATACACCTGACAAGTTAATATCAATAGTCCGTTTCCACTTGTCATAAGTTAATTCATGTGCTGGTGCATCATCAGCAACTCCCGCATTTGCATATAATATATCAAGCTTTCCATAATGGTTAACTGTTTCCGCTACCATATGTTTCACATCTTCTTCACTTGTAACATCTGTTTTAATAAATAAAGTGTCAAAGCCTTTGTCATTCAATTCTTTGGATAATTGCTTGCCACGTTCAGAAAAATCTGCGATAACCACTTTCGCCCCTTCTTCCGCAAATAGACGAACAGATGCCTCACCTATTCCACTTGCGCCCCCTGTTACAATTGCAACTTTATTTTCTAGTTTCATCATGTATCGCTCCTTTTAGTTCTTATTTTTCCAAAAACACTATTATCTAGCTGTCGCACCGCCATCAATGACAAATTCTGCCCCAGTTGTAAAAGCTGATTCATCCGATGCAAGAAATAAAACGGTATTTGCCACATCATTCACAGTACCAAGTCTTCCAAGTGGGAATAAATCATGACCTAATTTTTCTTTTGAATCCCCAGTTATTTCCGATGCATAATCAGCCATTCCTGTATCAATATATCCAGGATGAATGGAATTAACTCTAACCCCAAAAGATGCATATTCCATTGCTGCATCTTTTGTCATAATACGGACCGCACCTTTACTTGCACCGTATAAAACATGACCTGGAGCTCCTGATAATCCTGCAATAGAGGATGCGTTTATGACAGAGCCGTTATTTTGTTTTACCATTAATGGCATTATGTGCTTCATGCCTAGAAATACTCCCGTTACATTGATGGACATTAGACGATTCCATTCTTCAAGTTCAATCTCCGCAACTGGTTTAATAATATAAATGCCAGCATTATTGAAGAGGATATCGACTTTTTCAAAAGCCTTGATGGTGTCATCTGCAACCTTTTTCCAATCGTCTTCCTTACTGACGTCATGGCGAATAAATAGAGCCTCTCCGCCATTTACTTGAATGTCTTTTACTGTTTGATTACCAGATTCCTGATTTATATCCGTTATGACAACCTTTGCCCCTTCCTTAGCAAATAATAAAGCGGTTTCTTTCCCAATACCTGTGCCCCCACCAGTAATAATGGCAACTTTATTTTCAAGCCTCATTTTTATCACGATTCCTTTCTGTAACTTTTCAGCACCTCAAGTAACCATCGATTTAAAATAGTGCTGCCGTAGATACTAGAGAAACGCAGAATCAATATACTCTCTTTTATCTATATCTTCATTGTACTCCCCCCATTTTTGATTACTATCCTACAAAAAGCTGTATAATAACAGGGAAGATATCCTTCATTTATAGGGTTAATTTGTTCCAAGGAGAAGAATTATTATGAATCGCTTCTACGAAGAAGTAACTTTTGAACAATTTATCATTTTTATTAGGAGTCATCAGAAGCAGATTGAAGAAAATATGAATATTTATTTAAATCTGGAATCTTACTTTTCTGAACAGGATAGAAAAATTACAGGGATTATCATGGAATCCTTTTTTAAGCTATTAGTTAGTCTGGATTTGAAAATGATAAAGGATGAATACAAAAGGTCACTCGCCACATGGATGCACACACAAATTTCAACCATGAACGCAAAACATTTCAATTTGTTCTTAGTAACGTTCGAAAAGGCTTTTATAACTTTAATTGCAAATGTGAAACAAAATAGCTTTTCTATTTTAATGTTTCTATTATCCATCTATTCGCATCTCATTTTCACCTATAATAAAATGGTAGATGAAACCGAGGATTTGAGGACTTCTCCTGATTTAATAGAAGTAGATAGATTGAAACAACTGGATAAATTAAACAAGCTTTTGATTAGTTGTTCAGGAGAGAAAGATCTCCCTTTTATTCTGAAACAATGTGAAGAAATTTTTCATTATAAAAGATGTGTATTTTACGCATACATACCTTGGTCTCAGCAATTTTATGGTGTTATAGGTGCAGAACTTCCTAAAGTACAAAGTATGAAGGGTCATATTGGAGCTAATATGACAGCTGTTTTCCATACAAAAAAGCCGATTTTTTTAAAGGATCCTCATACCTTTGTAAAAGAAGAACATATTAAATTATTTAATCTTTCTTCTGTTATTTTTGTACCGATAGTCCATCACAATCAAGTGTACGGCTGGCTAACTTTTGATCAAATGGGAGTGGAATTCAATTGTTCTAAAGGAGAACTTATGCTACTCGATCAAGTTGGGAAAAGAATCGGTTTATATTTATCCAGAAGTAATGATGACAGTATAAGGGAGCCTAAGGTTCACTTAACAGAAAGGGAAGCTATGATACTTGATTTGCTTGCAGAGGGTTATGACAATAAAAAAATGGGTGAGCTGCTTCACTTAAGTGAACATACAATACGTGATTATGTAGGAAGCTTAATGACAAAGCTTCAAGCGAAGAATCGAACCCAGGTCGTTGCTTCTGCATTTAGACTGGGCTTATTAATATAAGAAAATCATTTGAAAACACAGTGTGAGTTCGTTTGAGAGGTATAAATCATATAAAAAGCTGCAATTTTTGTTTAGTGATATAAAGCTATTGAGTTTTGTTTTAAAATATACGAGCTTTGCTAAATTTTATAGTAGTAAGGCTCCTTAAAGTTGATTTCTATTCATATGTTTACATGCAAAAATGGATAATATGTTTAATCTTATTCAACTAAGGCCCCATTTATTAAAGTGTATTCCTTTCATATTCTAGCATTTTCAAATAATTAATATACCAAAAAAGGCAGTCCTTGTAAGGATTGCCTTTTAGTTTATATTCAATCTTATTAAAAAGTTAGTTTTCCTGAACGGATATCATTAGTCATGCCCTCATAAGGAGCTTGAGATATAACTTTTTCATTATTGACTCCTTCATTTTTGAAAAAAGTGATATCAGCAAATTCAGGGACTACGTATTTAGGATAAGTCTCATATTTTAAACGAGATTCTTCCATTACATTAATAAAGTCATTTTGGTAACAAACTGTAATTTCTGGATGTTCATGAACCCATTTCGGGAAGAAGATAACTCCATGCATACGTTTATCATTTGGCATAAAATTGAGCGAAACATCAGTACCAGTAGGTTCAGTCCATGAAACCTTAAATACTCCATCAGCAATTTTAACAATATCTACCTTTTGATCGCGAACCCAACGTCCGCCTACCATTCCACTATGGATACGATAATCGATTGTATCTTCATTCTTTATATACATTTCATATTCCCAACCATTTTCATACGTATAAATAAAATGGCTTCCTAAAAATTCGTTAAGTTCTTTCATAAATCGGTCACTCCTTAAAAATTATTCAACATTAAACATGTAAATAGTTACATGTATTAATTTACATGTTTTAGTATAGACTTGTGATATAATTATGTCAAGATGCTATAAACGGAGGTTATATGGTGAGTCGCAGAATATTAAAATACGCAATTTTAGGGTTATTAAGTAAAGAGGACATGAGTGGATATGATATTACGTCCGAATTCAAAAAAGCAATTGGACAGTTCTGGAGTGCAAAGCATAGCCAAATCTATGTTGAGTTAAAAAAATTATTAGATGAAGATTCGATTTCTCAATATATAGAGATGGCAGGAGTAAAACTTGAAAAAAAAATGTACAGCCTTACAACAAAAGGAAAAGAAGAACTTCAGAATTGGTTGCTGGAATTGGACGAAAATGTGGAAACGGAAAAGGATATCTTTGCATTACGGTTATATTTTTTAAAAGATATCCCCGCGGAAGAAATCCCGGCGTTATTTAATAACCAATTAAAACTTAGAACCGAAAAATTAGCCTTTCTAAAAGAACAGTTCTCTTTTTATTTTGGAGTAGAGAAGAATCCCCTAAATTTAGATGCTGAAGAATTAGGTCACTACTTTGTTCTGACAAAAGCCATTTCACGCGAAGAAAATTACATTTGTTGGTTAAATAAAAGTTTAGAGATTATAAAAAACAAGAATGCCGATAATTCTTTAAGATAAGACTTATCGGCAAATGCAATTTCATAAATACATTTTCTAAATAATATAATTTTTCACCAATAAAGAATGCTGTTCTTTTGTTGCAATTTACATTTTTTAATCTTGAGATAAATAAATCCAATTTTTCTCATCAAATTCTTTAATAATATAATTCGAACCTATGTTTTGTAAAATCTTATTGAAAAACTCTATATCATCATTATTATTATCATATAAATCTTCTTGTATATATTCGTTAATAATGAAATTCGTCAAATTTGTATTATTCACGAAATCCGAAAAGTACGATCTCAAATTAATTGAATCTTCTTTTGTTAAAGCTTCATCATTAATAAATGAAATTCTAAAAACATTTAATATCTCATTAATGTCTTCTTCATCCATATAACATAAAGTATCTAGCTTCCTATCTTCTTCTGTAAAAGGCTTTCTAGTATCCTCAATTATTGCATAAGCTAAAATATTTCCATTCTTTAATACATGAAAAATTTCTAAATCACGCAGTTTTAAAATTCTAGCAAGTGATATCATCGTTTCCTCATATTTTTCTAGAAATTCAATACCTATACGAATAAGAAAATTAAAAGTTACATTTTCCAAATTACACCTGACTTATGGTGAGTTTTAATAAATCGAAAGGATCCCAATAGTCAATTACTTCTTTAACAATACAAAATTTATGCAAAGCAATCCCTCCGTTTTTAGGTAATATTTAAAGTTTATTCACCGTCCGTAACCTGCCCCGTTATTTTAATAAGAAAAATGGGACCGCCGCAGCCATCCTGTTATTGTACAATAGCACCCGGTAGTTTAAGAAGGTTATGTTAAAGTTTTACTCCCTTAAGAATATTATCAAATACAAATCCTTTTGACCAAGTACCAACAAGAAAATAAGTATCATCTTTGCTAAATTCTGCAAAACAGGCGTATTTAAATTCTTCAATTTGGATTGGGGTTAAATCTTCAAATCCTAATATAAAGACCCTATCATTTGAAGTGAGAACAATGTAATTTCCATCATTTGATGAAGCAATATGGACAAAATACTCATCGGTACTTTGAATTCCATTTTCGATTAAATTTGATTTTTTTAAGACGTTTTTTAATTCAGCGTCCATAATTGTTAATTCATAGTCCTTATGAACAAAAATATAAACTTGATGAACGGGTTCAAAATACACCAAATCCCAATTCTGTAATTCCAATAAACTTTCAAATGAATAAGAAGGTTCGGTTAAAGGATTTTTGACCTTAACTAATTTTTGTCTTGAATAATGATTTCCATTAATCTCTTTAAGATAATACAAAGTAAACAGGTAGGTATTATCATTGGTTACAGACTGATTAAATTTAATATGACTGCCTTCAAGTTCAGTTAATACTTGATATATTCCAGTTTCAAAGTTAAGTGTACAAACCTGTTTCTTATCATTAATTTTAAGAACATCAAGAATAGTAAATGGATTATCAAGTAGTGCAAAGTTCCCTTCCTCTATTCGGAAAAACTTTCCAGATTTAATCGTCTTAATGAGTTGAAAATCCTTTGTGTTGTAAACACAAAATGTTCCTACAGTATTTTTTATGTACAGCATATCATCATTTTGTGAAAAGTGAAGATGGCTTGGATTGTTTGGTTTTTTCAATTCAATAACTTTTTCCCAAGTTTTTGTATCAAATATCACGGTTTTTCCTCCCATAAGATGACACAATAATTTCTTGTCATTCGATAACACTATTTCATAAGATGTTTTTAAATTCTTTATTAGGTTCATTTGAAACATAAAATGCCACCTCCAGTTAGTTTCAATTTAAGTTTACTTTAACTGGTGCCCTGATTGAAGGAACCTGCCCCTTTAGCTGAATACAAAAAGCTGCAATTATAGAGGAACTACATTACTTGCTTTCAAACACTTGTGGGGGAAATGAAATCTCCATCCAATTGGTAATCAATACAGAACCCCTTAATTGTGTCATAAGAATCTAATCAATCCATATTTTCTATTTCATCTTCCTCGCTATATGTATAAAAAATTGCAGAAATTCCATCTCTCATTGCTTCATCGAAGCATTCTAGCAATTCATCATCTTCTTCAGCCTCACCTATATACATATCTCGACTAGTTATAAATTGATCCTCAACGTTTATTACTTCCCAACCTTGATTACTGAGGTAGTTTTTAGCTCTATTCAAAGCTAATTTCATATTTATAGATTTAACCCAACAGTTTACAATTGCACCCACACATTTTTCTTTTTCTGGATTATCTATATCAGGAATGAATTGCCTCTAACTGAATTAAATAAATGGTCATAGTGCCCCCCCAAAGTTTGTCATTTGCTTATCCTAAACTCAATTTAATCAAAATTCAATAAAAAATAATTACAATATTTCTTCTTTAACTAAACTGCCTAGTTAGTCAAATAAGAAAAGGCCACCAAATTGGCAGCTGGAGCATTTCTTCACAATTGTCTTTAATTTAAGTCTATGTTTTAGAATAGTGTTGAAAATATATATATTTTTAGGAACCATTTTTTCTACTATTCTTTTTAGACATCTACCCAATCTTTCAAAGCCAAGTAGCGCTCTAATTCCGCCGTTTACAATTCTTCCACAATACTATGTTCAATTCCGTCACCCGGATATTCTGCATTATCGTACTTTAGGGAACTATCCAGATAGATTGCCACGTTAGGCTTGACCAAAGACGGGTAAACATCACCTAATCTTTTTCCATCCTCTTATTAATCACTGAAAATCATTTTGGCTTTTGTTGATATCTAGCTTTATATTTTTTTGTCTACCTTGACATTTTTTTCGGAATAGATACAACTAATGTTCTATCCATTTGTACTAAGCGCCAACAAGCGTTTTAGGTTGTCATTAATAAATTTATTATCGAC
>Ga0224733_1037_pt1 | contig 28214 bp, 28 predicted proteins | sample IA12soil_GW_FP2_FD_161642 | JGI IMG/M metagenome (GOLD analysis project Ga0224733, IMG submission 161642) | Enriched cells from agricultural soil in Iowa, United States - IA12soil_GW_FP2(-) | ecosystem: Environmental > Terrestrial > Soil > Agricultural land | place: USA: Iowa | collected 2017-05-08
AACATTGCTTGGGGATAGATGGCGTGCTGTAACACCTGTAAAAAATATATTTGGCCGCTTTGAAACAGAAAAAACAGTTCTGCCTACACTAGAAACATCTACGCAAGAACGGGCAGAAAAACTATTAGATATATATTTGAAATCCGGGGTTACTCATGTACGTACACATGTGGATCTATACCCTGAAGTTGGATTGAAAAATTTAGAAGAAGTTCAAAAAGCATTACAAACATTTGAAGGAAAGTTGTCCTATGAAATTGTTGCATTCCCACAGCATGGTTTATTACTATCGAACGCAAAAGAATTGGTACGAGAAGCCGTGCGCCAAGGGGCAAATTTTGTTGGCGGTGTCGATCCAGCAACAGTAGATGGTGATATTGAAGCATCCTTACAAGAAATGGTTGAACTCGCGGTGGATGGAAATGTAGGAATTGACTTACATTTACATGATGCGGATCATTTAGGAATATTTACGATGAAACGCTTGGCAAAATTAACTAAAGAAGCGGGTCTCCAAGGTAAGGTTGCTATTAGCCATGCGTTTGGTCTGGGCGATATCTCTGAAGTACAAGCAGAAGCGATGGCAGAAATATTGGAGGATGCTGGGATCACCATCATTACCAGTGTCCCTCTTGGAAGAAAGTTTCCACCCGTTGGCTTATTACACAGAAAAGGCGTGTCCGTTGCCGTTGGCTGTGATAATATCTTTGATGTTTGGTCACCATTTGGTAATGGAGATGTATTAGAACGTGGGGGGCGTTTAGCTGAGATTTCCGGATGGAGTAATGAAAGAGCACTGGCACAAACACTTTACTTTATTACTGGAGGTAAAACTCCGCTAAACTTAGAGGGAAAACAAATTTGGCCAAAAGTGGGAGATGAAGCAAATATGGTTGTGGTGGATGCATCCTGTTCCGCAGAAACAATTGCGAGGAGATCAAAACGAATAGCCACGATGTTCAAAGGAAACATTGTATCAGGTTCTCTTGAATAAAGAAAATTAACGAAGTAATATCTATTTTTTCTTTCGAATCATAGAGGAGAAAAATCGATGCCAACAAAATCTACATTTCCATTATTATTATTCAACATACTGTTATAAGCCGTTGATAGTTGCGTGCATTGCTTTTTCGCCATTTCCAACTTAGTAGCCGCAACTGCGAATCATTTTTTACTTTTATTGGTTGTACGTTTAATTGGTGGGATGGGATCTGCTACTTTGGTCCCGTCTATTATGCTATATGTTATAGACATTACCAGGGAAAAACAGAGAGTGAAAGCGAAGTCTTTTCACGGTGAATCGATGTCATCTGGATTTATTGATGGTCCCGGCTTAGGTGGATTACTTGCCAAGTTTGGAACATGGACACATTTCTTTGCATCTGCAAGCATTGATCTAGTAGCAATATTTTCTTGTTTCCTACTATTACCGCAATCCCAAACATGAGGTTCGTCTTGTTCGTTTAAAGTCACAGCCGAAGAGAGAAGATATTTTTCACAACTAAGTACCAGAAATAAATTTAGTAATAGATTCAAAGAGATTTTGTATAGCTACGAAAGAAAATAGGAAAAATACTTCAAAATGACCAGCAGTCAGTCTATTCTTCATATCTAGCAAAGAAAAAGGTATTACCACAAGCATGAATGATAAGGGAAACTGCCATGATAAGGGCTTCATCCAATCCTTTGATTCTATTCCTCACTAAAGCAAAATGATTCAACTCCCACAGTAGAGCATCTATGCCCAATTCTTAAGTAGTACAAATTGTAAATCGATACACCTCTTGATTCGATTATATATGCGTTCAAGCACTATTAAACTACAGGTCCCAACTAGAATACAGGGGACCGGTGGATTAGGTGCTTTTTTGTCTCCTCTGATTAGGTTAAAGGTATTCTTTTATATAAAATACTGGGTGGAATTATAAAAGGATAAGCTCGCTTGCATATCATATCTGAAATCTAATTATACTATTTATAATGCATCTGTATTGATCATTCCTTTATCACATTTTTCTCAAAAATACGTTATTAAATCGTCATTAATTATCATTAGAAATAAAATTTATGAGGGTAATATATAGGAAAGGAGATGATGTAATGTATAGAAGACAAGAAAGGAAATTAATATGGGTCAGCTTTATAGTTGCTGGTATTATGCTGTTATCCATAATTGGTCATATATTCACAAGTTAAGGAGGATTTATTGATGGATAGCGGAAATGCTGTATTTTTTAGTCGTGTTTTAACGGAAGTCACCTTAACATTTCACATCATCTACGCTACTATCGGTGTCGGAATTCCGTTGATGATCATGATTGCACAGTGGGTGGGTATTAAGAAAAACGACGAACATTATATTTTATTAGCAAGACGACTGGCACGTGGGTTTGTTATTACGGTTGCAGTAGGAGTTGTAACAGGGACAGCCATTGGTTTGCAATTATCCTTATTATGGCCAAATTTCATGCAATTGGCAGGAAATGTGATTGCATTACCTCTTTTTATGGAGACCTTTGCGTTTTTCTTTGAGGCTATTTTCCTTGGAATTTATTTATATACATGGGACCGCTTTGAAAATCAGAAAAAACATTTACTTTTATTAATTCCAGTTGCTATTGGAGCATCCATGTCAGCTGTTTTTATTACGATTGTAAATGCTTTTATGAATGCACCACAGGGCTTCGATGTAGTAAATGGTCAATTAGTAAATATACAACCTATTCTTGCAATGCTTAATCCTGCAATGCCAACGAAAGTGGGACATGTGCTTGTTACGGCCTATATGACATCAGCATTTGTTTTAGCTGCTATTGCAGCTTTTAGAATGTTAAAAGGATCCCCTCATCTCTATCACAAAAAATCATTATTTTTGTATATGAAGTTGGGGTTAGTTTTTTCACTTGCCTCTTTATTGATTGGGGATTTTTCAGCAAAATATTTAGTAAAATATCAACCGGAAAAATTAGCAGCTGCGGAATGGCATTTCGAAACAGACAAAGGTGCTAGTCTCATTTTATTCGGTGTCACAGATGGTGAAAATATAAAGTATGCAATTAAAGTGCCATATGCTTTAAGTATTTTAGCTCATAATAATCCATTTGCTGAAGTAACAGGTTTAAATGAATTTCCAAGGGATGAAACACCTCCCCTTTATATACATTATCTCTTTGATACGATGGTTATGATAGGTACATTTATGATTGTATTATCCGCTGTGTACGTTTTTGGTAAGTATAAAAACTGGAATTTCATTTCTTCCAGGTGGTTTCGATGGTTAATCGTTGCCGGGGGACCATTAACGGTTATTGCTCTTGAAGCAGGGTGGTGGCTAGCAGAAGTTGGACGTCAACCTTGGATATTATATAAATACATGAAAGTGGCTGAAGCAGCAACAACTAGTGAACATGTGGATCTAATGCTCGTTCTTTTCTGTTTATTGTACCTCATTCTAGGTATAGGCAGTATTGTTGTACTTGGGCGGATGTTCCGAAAGAATCCTATTGAGCAAGAAATTGCAGATCGTGAAGCTGAAAAGGGCGGTGATTTTACATGAATTTAGAGATTCTCGGTATATCGGTTTTATGGCTGTTCCTATTTGGTTATGTCATCATTGCTTCTATCGATTTTGGTGCAGGTTTTTTCAATGCTTATAGTTTGCTCACTGGCCGACAGCATATTTTAACACATATCATTCAACGTTATTTATCGCCAGTATGGGAAATTACCAATGTGTTTTTAGTTTTCTTTTTTGTCGGTATCGTGGGATTCTTCCCAAGAACAGCCTTTTATTATGGAACCACTCTGCTGGTGCCGGTAAGTATTGGAATTATTTTATTGGCGATACGTGGAAGCTATTATGCCTTTGAATCTTATGGATCACGTGGACATAAAGGGTATTCCTTTATGTATGGTGCAGCTGGTTTGGTGATTCCCGCAGCTTTATCGGTTGTTTTAACGATTTCCGAAGGAGGATTTATCTCAATGAAGAAGGGACAGCCGGTATTAGATTATTGGGCTTTATTTACAAGTCCGTTCACTTGGAGTATAGTCGTCCTGGCAATTTCGGCCGTGCTTTTTATATCCGCTGTCTTTTTAACTTGGTATGCTGATAAAGCAAAGGATGAAGGTGCAACGAGATTATTAAGGAAATTTGCATTAATTTGGGCAGGGCCATTAGCAGTTTCCGTTATTGGAATAATGGTTGAACTCAGAAAGCATAACCCGACGCATTTTGATCGGATGGTAGATGTTTGGTATTTACTTGTCATATCAGCGGTCATGTTTCTGATTACCGTCAGATTAATTTGGAAACGCAGTAACTACGGTACAGCACTTGCTCTATTAGTTGGTCAATTTGCATTTGCCTTTTTCGCATATGGTGTATCCCATTATCCATACTTGCTTTATCCGCATCTTACATTATATGACTCATTTACAAATGAAGCTATGGCAATAGCACTGGTCATTGCCTTTATCTTAGGATTTTGCTTGTTAATTCCTTCCCTATACTTAGTGCTTAAACTATTTTTATTTGATAAAGACTATGTTCGGGGAAAAGAAAAAAACCATGTTTAGGGGGAGTATAAATGGAGAATTTCTTAATGTTTTATGCACCTTTTATTGTTGTTGCGCTTTCTATTATAATCAGCTTTTATTTAGCATTAAAAGATGGACCAGTGAATAAGATTGAGTAGTTTTTTATGGACATATACAAACAATATTCTTATATTAAATATATATAATGATATAACAGATATAGTTTTGGATTAAGCTTTCCTAAGACTACATCATGAAAAAGAGGTAGTATAAATGACATCAGAAGAAGCAAAAGAACTACTTAATCAACTTAAAAATGGACAATTAGAAGAAGTTTATGTTAATCAGGCTGATTTCCTGACTTTTAGATCAGAATTTGCGAAAAGATCGGATAAAAAAGAGTTTAGGGGGATTGCTCAAAGGAATGGAGATGTTATTTATAAATATGAACCTGGATGGACCGCGTAAACGGTCCTTTTTGGTAGAAAGATGTATAAGGGAAATCAACTAACAAGAATAAGGATGAATAGAACTATCTGATTTTTAAAAGACGATTTTGGTTTAAATCGATAGAGTAGATAATAAACAAGTCTGTATACAGCCGTACTTTCTTAAGAATAAATTAAAGAAATTAATATTTATTTCCGTTGACAATATACCTATAGGGGTATAATATAGAACTTGTCAATAATATTTCCTTTTCATAAAGGAGGGTTGAGGTGATCTATTTGATTATTATTACAGTGATCTTACTGATTCTATTATCTTTGACGTATAAAAGATACTATCCCATACGTGATGTAAATTCCGTTTCAATTGATCATGTTTGTGATAAGATAAAGGTTATAGATATCAGGGATTACAATATATCCTATAATGACCCAATTGAGGGATCCATTAATATACCGATAGCATATTTAAAACGTTTTATCCATGAAATACCTAATAATGATCTTTATTTAGTAGTATCAAATCTACTTGAGAAGAATGTTGGGGTGCGGTTATTACGGCAATTTGGGTTTAATGTTATTGGATATACCGTTGTTGATTCAGACGAAAACAATAAGGATATTGAAAGTCTTTATTGTAAAGGAGGGTAATCCATGAAGTATGATGATCAAATGAAAAACCGTGTAAAACGCATAGAAGGACAATTAAGAGGAATTCTGCGAATGATGGAAGAAAACAAGGATTGTAAAGAAGTAATAACACAACTTTCAGCAGCGAGAACAGCAATCGACCGTACCATTGGTGTTGTGGTCAGCTCCAATCTAGTGGAGTGTGTTCAGAAAGCGAAAGAAACAGGAGAAAGAAGTACAGAGGAATTAGTAAAAGAGGCTGTTAACCTACTTGTTAAAAGTAGATAATCAATAGGTTGACAACCTATTTTACAGTTAAAAAAATACCTATATGGGTATGTATTTTTAAAGGGATTCAGATTCAAAAGGATTAGCATGCCCAATGCCAATCGTAAAAACAAGAAGGGGCGATGGCTACTTCAATCAGTCAAATTTTAAAAGTTCTTGCAACAAATAAAGGTGGAAAAATTGATTCATGAACTATCGTATTTTGCAGGAGAAAATAACATATGAAAGTTTTGGATTAAACAAGCATACATTTTTTTTTAAAAAATGTATACCTATACAGGTATAGGTTATTGGGATAAGGAGGTACGTAATGGGAGATCCAAAAAAGACAACAATCGTATTATTTAGTGGTGATTATGATAAGGCAATGGCGGCGTATATTATTGCAAATGGTGCCGCAGCATATGATCATGAAGTAACGATTTTTCATACATTTTGGGGACTAAATGCGTTACGCCAAGAGACACATATTCCATTAAAAAAAGGATTTATGGAAAAAATGTTTGGGAAAATGATGCCTAGAGGCGCAGACAAAATGGGACTTTCTAAAATGAACTTTGCGGGTTTTGGTCCTAAAATGATTAAGGAAGTAATTAAAAAGCATAATGCAATGACCTTGCCGCAGCTTATAGAAATGGCACAGGAACAAGATGTTAAATTAGTTGCTTGTACCATGACAATGGATCTTCTAGGACTTCAAAAGGAAGAGCTATTAGATAACATTGAATATGCAGGGGTTGCAGCTTATCTAGCAGATGCGCAAGATGGCAATGTTAATTTATTCATTTAATAACGGAGAATACTTTTTCCCAGTTGGAGGTTGTATAGTGGAATATATAAAATATATTGTGATTGCCGTTATTGTCATTTATTTCATCACTCGTATGTTCCCAACTAATGTAAGGAACATAACATCTGCACAATTAAAAGGTGAATTAAATGATAAAAACAAACAATTTGTGGATGTTCGTACGTCTGGAGAATATAAGGGTAACCATATTAGACAGTTTCAAAACATCCCTCTACAGCTGTTAGAGCAAAAAATAAATCAGCTCTCAAAGGATAAAGAGATTGTGGTGATCTGTCAGAGTGGGATGAGAAGTAATAAGGCATGTAAGATTCTTAAAAAACGAGGATTTAAACATGTTACCAATGTAAAAGGCGGCATGAGTGCCTGGTCTTAGAATTCATTTAGGAGGAATTAAAAATGAAAGAAATCACACCAAAAGAAGTAGAAACATTGATTCAAGAGGGAAAAAAATTAAACATCATTGATGTTCGTGAAGTCGATGAAGTAGCAGCTGGTAAAATTCCAGGAGCAGTTAATATTCCATTAGGAACAATTGAATCCTATATGAATGAGTTAAATAAAACTACTGAGTACATTATGGTATGTCGATCTGGTGGTAGAAGTGGCCGTGCGACTCTATTTTTAGAAAGTGAAGGATATAATGTTATCAATATGAGTGGTGGAATGCTTGCATGGGAAGGCGATATAGAATAATTTTTTTGATTGATATATACCCATCCGGGTATAAAAATAGGAGGTTTATCATGAAAATTATAAAGGCAAACGTAATTTTAGATGCGAAAGGATTGACATGTCCAATGCCGATTGTGAAAACAAAAAAGGCAATGAACACGCTTGAGGCAGGGCAAGTGATCGAAATACAAGCTACAGATAAAGGTTCCAGAGCGGATATTCAAGCATGGGCTCAAAGTACGGGCAACCAATTTTTAGGAACGATTGAAGACGGTGATGTCTTAAAGCACTATTTACGGAAATCTACGGGTGAAGAAGTGAATGAGCAAAAGCACCCTAATATCATTAGTAACAAGGATCTTGAAGTGAAGATTAATTCAAATCAAGGAATTGTGTTACTTGATGTAAGAGAAACTGCAGAATATGCCTTTAATCATATTCCAAATGCTATATCGATTCCATTGGGTGAGTTAGAAGAGAAAATGGCACAATTAAATAAGGATGATGAGATTTACGTTATATGCCGCACTGGAAATCGAAGTGATCTTGCAGCACAAAAGTTAACTGAAAAAGGATTCTCAAATGTCAACAATGTTGTTCCAGGCATGAGTAAATGGTCTGGAAAAACGATCAACAGTATTAGATAGAGAGGGTAAACATAATGAGTTCAATAACGGTCTATACAAAACACGTTACCCTTATTGTGTAATGCTCTAGAATTTCTTAAAGGATCAATATATTTCTTATAAAGAGATTAATGTTGAAACAAGCCTGAGATAATGAATCAACCTGTAAGAATTACTGGACAAATGGGGTTCCACAATCGGAAATCAGTATGTAAATGGATTGTTGGTTTTCACCCAAACAGTAATATGAATGCACTTATAAATTAGGAGGAAATGAATATGAGTAAAAAAGTAGCAATTATCGCAAGTAATGGTGGAATATTTGATGCATATAAAGTATTCAATATCGCAACCGCTGCAGCGGCAACAGATCAAGAAGTAGCTATTTTCTTCACATTTGAAGGACTTAATTTAATTCACAAAGAAGCTTATCAACAACTTCCAATGCCAGAAGGGAAAGAACATTTTGCGGAAGGTTTTGCCAATGCAAATGTACCTGCTATTCCTGAATTGGTTGAGATGGCACAGGAAATGGGTGTTACTTTTATTGGGTGTCAAATGACGATGGATGTAATGGGTCTAGTAAAAGAAGATTTTATTGATGGAATTGAAGTAGGCGGAGCTGTAACATTTTTAGAGTTTGCGAAAGTTGCAGATGTAACATTAACATTCTAATAAATTTTTTTAATATAAAATATACCGTAGGGGGTAAGGTGAAAATGACTGTTAAAGTAATGACTTCAGCAGATGTGACAAAAAAAGTCTTTAACAAAGAAGAACTATTTGTATTGGACGTAAGAAACGAAAGTGATTTTAATGACTGGAAAATTGAAGGTAAAAACTTTGATTACCTTAATGTTCCTTATTACGAATTACTAGATGGTGTGGAGGGAATTTTAGAAAAACTTCCTTCTGATAAAGAAATCTTAGTGGTTTGTGCAAAAGAAGGCTCTTCTGTCATGGTAGCAGATATGCTTTCTGAAGCGGGATTAACTGTTTCTTATTTAAAGGGAGGTATGAAAGCTTGGAGTGAGCATTTAGAACCAGTGAAAGTTGGAGATTTGAAAGATGGTGGAGAAATTTATCAATTTGTCCGCATAGGGAAAGGCTGTTTATCCTATATGGTCGTTTCTAACGGGGAAGCTGCATTGATTGATGCCACTCGTATGATTGATATTTATCTAAACTTTGCTGATAGCATTGGTGCAAAAATTACACATGTATTTGATACACATCTTCATGCTGACCATATATCTGGAGGACGTCAAATTGCAGAGAAAACAAGCGCAATATATTGGCTTCCACCAAAAGATGCAACGGATGTAACCTTCTCATACCAACCATTAGAGGGTGGAAATGATGTAACGATTGGGAACGCGACCATTAATATTCATGCCATATATTCACCGGGTCATACCATTGGATCCACTTCTTTCGTAGTAGATGAACAATTCTTATTATCAGGAGATATTCTATTCATCGACTCCATTGGTCGACCAGACCTAGCCGGCATGGCAGAAGATTGGGTTTCCGATTTAAGGGAGACTCTTTACAATCGTTATCGAGAATTATCAGATGAATTATTAGTTCTTCCAGCACATTTTATGATAATGGATGAGTTAAATGATGATGGTACAGTAGCTGAAAAATTAGGAACACTATTTGCTAAAAATCACGGATTAAATATTGAAGATGAAAATGAATTTAGAAAATTGGTAACAGGGAATTTACCGCCTCAACCACATGCATATCAAGAAATTCGCCAAACCAATATGGGGAAAATCAATCCAGATGAAGAAAAACAGCGCGAAATGGAAATCGGACCAAACCGTTGTGCAGTAAGATAAGTAACTTATTTCCCGTAAAAAGCCTGTTTTAAACCGGATTTTTTATAAAAATATAAAAGGAGAGTTTCAACATGGAAATTTCTAAAGTATTAGATGCAAAAGGATTAGCATGTCCAATGCCAATTGTGAAAACGAAAAAAGCAATGAATGAGCTTGAATCAGGACAAATATTAGAAATCCATACAACAGATAAAGGTGCATTAAATGATTTACCTGCTTGGGCAAAATCAGGTGGTCATGAGGTAGTGAAACAAGAAGAAGAAAATGAAATCCTGAAGTTTTGGATAAAGAAGGCATAAGAAGAGGACCGATTTATGGTTCTCCCTTTCGTTATATTGTTTTTCCCGCCTCATCACCATGCTAACAAAACAAGGGAGGGATAGGGATGGATATTAATTTTATTATTACCATTTTTTTAGTCGGTTTTGTGGGATCGTTTATTTCAGGCTTATTGGGTATTGGTGGAGCTATTATTAACTACCCAATGTTGTTATATATTCCTGCTGCTGTTGGGGTTGCTCACTTCACTGCACATGAGGTTTCAGGTATAACTGCATTGCAAGTGTTTTTTGCCACGATCGGCGGGGTTTGGGCGTATCGAAAGGGTAGATATTTAAATAAGACATTGATTGCATATATGGGAATCAGTATTCTCATCGGTAGTTTTGTAGGAGGGGTTGGTTCCACTCATTTTTCTGAGAGTAGTGTTAATGTGATTTATGGAATCCTAGCGTTTATTGCTGCCATTATGATGTTTATCCCCAAAAAAGGGATAGATGATGTTCGGTTGGATGAAGTTAAATTTAATAAATGGTTGGCTGCTCTTCTTGCTCTTCTAGTTGGTCTTGCTGCAGGTATTGTCGGAACTGGTGGAGCATTTTTACTAGTTCCAATTATGCTGGTGATACTTAAAATACCGACAAGAATGACCATTGCCACATCTTTAGCAATAACTTTCATATCATCCATAGGTACGGCAATTGGCAAGATTTCAACCGGTCAAGTAGACTACTTGCCAGCCTTAATCATGATTGTGGCTAGTCTTATCGCAGCACCATTTGGAGCAAAAGCAGGTAAAAAGATAAATACTAAGATTCTTCAAATTATCTTAGCAGTTATAATTTTTACGACTGCTATTAAAATTTGGATGGATATACTTTGATGATGATAAATAGCAAAAGCGACATAATAAAGAAGACTAATCCATTGTTGATTAGTTTTCTTTTTAGTGATGAATAAGAATTGTTCTCCCAGTATGTCCAAAGTGACTAATATACCGAATACAATTCTAACAGCATGCTCGACTAGATATCATTCAAAAAGGTAAAATCGACATCCTGCCTTTTGCGAACTATGATTCATCAACGTAATTACCAAAAATGGTATTATTACCCATAATACTCCATTTTTCTTGACTTTCCTGCTACTATCAATTTAATTAAAGTAAAATTAAGCCGAAACATACTCCTCAGATTCCTTATTTTGCCCTTCTAACTGCTCCGGAAAGATTAAATAATCGTTATTTAAATTGTTCCAATTTTTATCTTCCCAACTTTAAACAGTAATTCTTACTGTAAATCTTTGATACGCCAGCTCAATTGATGACTTTTAGAACCAACTAGTAGGCAATTTCAATGTTTCTAAGCGATACTTAATTAACTATTCAATCCATTTAATTTTTATTTGAGCGCCTGTTTTATTGAAATTTGCTGCAATTTTACTTAATATATCAACTTGAATAATCTTTTAATTTTGCACGCTTGAAGTAGGCATATTTTGATCTTTGTTGCAGATCGCTTCCGATATTCAGGCTTGAAATTTGATAACAGTCGAAACCGAATATTAGGGGATTTTTTAAATATATTGACCTGTATAACAGCACTATGTTTTTAGTGCAGCAAGATAAACAAGATAACAGTAAGAAATGTTTACTACAAGTTAGTTTTCATTTCAAGGAAAACGGATATATCCAGGGCCTTGGTTGAATAAAAATATTTAAAAAATACTATAAATAATGGTTGTTAAATTAATATAATGATAGGTGTAAGATGGAAAGTAGGCTGTGTTTATTATTCTTTCTAACTAAAATTACGGAGAATTATATAGAAGTGTCAATTTCCTTAACTAAAAAAGGGGTGTAAATATGGAGAACGCAATTTACTTAAGAAGAAAAAATAAGATCCTTCTTAATAGATCAATTGAAAATACACCATTTGAAGATACTAAAAGCATTCAATATATAGCAACCATCATTAAAAATATCGAAGATTTAGGATTTACATTATCGAAATCAGTAATTAATGTTATAAAAAATTATTCAAAAGATCAACTGGAAAACTTTTATTATTCGATTGTTACTGATATTAAGCTAATAATAGGTGCTAATAAAAAATACAGCCCAATGTATCCCAACTTCCCTAGTCAAGTAATGAACGCCACTGATAGTGAACTATACATAAATGCAATTATGCATTATCTTACATTCGGAGAATTTTTACCAAATTATAAAAAGGAAACAAGAATACCACTGTTAAATGCTAATAAATTTAAAGTAATTGATTTAGGTGATGAAAAAGAGTTTTTAAGTATCTTCACTAATTTATTACAATCAAAGACTTCATTATCAGAAATGGATCAATCGGATATAAAATGGTTTTTTAACAATAAATTGGACTTTATTAAAAATTTATTGCCAGAAGAGATACCACTTAAAGAAAATGTTGCTTTAGTTTCAAAATTAATATTGGAGAATGGATTAAATCAACAATTATTATTTAGGTATTTTAAAACGGCAACAGATGTACTAAGACTTTGCGTAGCATTATCAGAAGGAGATATCAGTTTATCACAGAATACACGCTTTAGGAGCTTTAAAAGGAAGGAAAGAAGGTTAATTTTATCGCTATTGGAAAACTGTAATAATATTGAAGAAGATATGAAGAGGTATAAAAATAGATGGATAAGGTTGGGAGAAAGACTACATCCTTCGGAATTTAAAACTTCTTATCTCAAGACACAAACTGCATTTAACAAACTCAGAAATAATGAAAAAATTGAAACCTTCAATGGAAAAGTTGATAAAGCAATTAAAGAGAGTAATCTTATGGCTGCTCTTGATTTATTGAAACAAAGACCAGGTGAATTTGCTAGAAAACTAGATTACCTATTGAGAAAAACTAATAGGCCAAATGTTATTATAAACGAATTTAAAAATGTTGCTGAACAAGTTGCAAGTACAGTATTATTGCAAGTTATAGAACATTTTAAGCATAGGAATGATGGTAAGGAATTGAGAGCTTTCTTTCCTAAAGGAAATATTTCAAAGGTATTTGCTATTGATAATACTCTACCAGAAGTACCTGAAATTATTTGTAATAATATAATTAGAATATGTGAAAATAGTTTAATTAATCAGTTCAAGCAAAAGGATTATTTAGGAAAAGTGTATGTCGATGAAGCTTTAAGGAATTACATAGTACCATTTTCTCAAAGATCTTCAAGTAAATCATTTAAAACAATTGTGAGAGGATCAAAATTAGATTTTCCTAAAAACACAAATACAATAAGAACATTTATTTATTGGAAAGAAGCTCATAATGATAGAACAGACTTAGACTTATCTGCAGTAATGTATGATGAGAATTGGAACTATCTTGAACATGTTTCCTATACAAATTTAAGATCAGTAACATATAAAGCATTTCATAGCGGTGATATAACTTCCGCACCAAATGGAGCAAGTGAGTTTATTGATTTAGATATTGAATCTGTAAGAAAATACGGTGGAAGATATATTGTATTATCGATAAATTCTTTTACGGAACAAAATTTTGCAGAAATTCCTGAATGCTTTATGGGTTGGATGGCAAGAGGAAATCCAAATTCTGGGGAAATTTATGAACCAAAAACGGTAGAAAATAAGATTGATATAACTTCTGAAGCTAAAATCTGTATACCTATGATATTGGATTTACATGAAAACAAAGTAATTTGGACAGATATTGCATTAAAATCAAATCCACGATTCTACAATAATGTTGAAGGCAATCAAGCGGGAATGGTCTTAATGGGAAAAGCAATGACAACTTTGAATAAGACAAATCTTTATGATTTATTAAGATTACATGTTAAAGCAAGAGGGGAAAAGTGTTATAATAAAGAAGATGCTGACATTATATTTTCAGCAAATGAAGGTATTACACCTTTTGATCATGATGTAATTGTTTCACAATTTCTATAATAAGTAATTAGGCTATAATTTATCTTCCTTCTAACAACATAATCTAAGTATGAATTAGATAAATTGCTTTCCTAATTATAACTAAAAAGAGGCTACTCAATTTCCCTTCTATCATTGTAGTGCGAAATAGAAATTGAAGTTTCCTCTTTTATTTTGTATTTTCCTTATAAAAATTCATAATTAACATTTATATCGTGTTTTCCTTTTGTTTGAATAATAAATGGATGGTCAAAGTAGTGAGATATTGGATAAACCTATTTTTATATCCTATTATAATATTAAGGTACTTGGAATGTTTGCAGTGTCTATGATTACTTCTTATATTAAATTTCATAAAATGATGAAAGAATTTTGTTATTGGAGTCCCACCTTTTCTTACTGACCATACCGGTTCATCCGTTTATTTATTTTTACATTTATCTTTTTTTGCTATTGCATATCTTTTATCACTAAATCCTAGTGAAACTGTCAATATAATTGAAAGAATTCTAACGCACCTACACATGTCGTTATACATGCAGCTGTTTTCAGTAAATTGGAGTGGTAAAATGAAAGAAAAAGAAATACACAAAATAATAGATAAATTAGTTTCAAATCGCGAACTGGAAACAGCTGAAAGGTTATTGGAAAATTATCTAGAAGTGAATCCATATGATGTTGATGAGTGGAATAGGTTAATTATACTGGAAACACTATCTCCGCTTGAAGATTATGGACGAGCATCAGAGTATCTTTACTCCGCACTAAGTTACCACAAAGACAATAAGTTATTTTTTGTTCTATTAGTATTTTTTACTGACTGGTATCTAGGTGGATTAGATGAAGCATTAGTTAAGAAAGCCATGGAAATAAAAAATACAGCGGATATGGAAACATCATCAATGTTATCTTACCTTCTTGCCTGTCATTTTCGAAGTGAAGATATAAACAAATATGAATTATTATTAAATGAGTCAATACAAAAGTATCCAAATTATGTTTACAATTATACCGATTTGGGAGAGTTTTATTTAAAAATGGGAAAGAGAGAGTTAGGAAAAAATTTAATTCGGGAGGGTTTATCTCACGTTAAATTAATTTATAAAAATGATGCAATTAATGATTATGATGATGACCCACTTGATATTTTCCAATTTGTAAATGAGAGAATAACAGGAGTATTTATGATGGAAGATACTTATAATTCTCTAAACGAATTGCTACAAAAATAAGTGTAGAGACCTTGTTGGAAAGGTACAAAATCTTATCTTCCACCTTTATTATTATCTAACAATCAATTATTCCGTAATTATTTTTCAAAAGCCTTAGGATTACTTCTCTTAAGGTTTTTTAACGAGCATGACATCTCTCCTCTGAGTATTTACTATTTTATTTCTATAAAAAGAATCCTTCATTTCTTTTACAGTAGCTTCAACTTTTTTATTATAGTAATCTATATATCTTTCAATCTTACTCTTTAATTCTTCAAACGAACATAATGCCTCTCCATGGTACATTTCTTGTTTAACCAAAAAAGTTTTCCATTGGGAATTATCTACACAGTTTCCTTTTCTAGACATACTTTGAACAACCTTATTTTTTTAAGAGTTTTTATCCACTTTCTATGTTGGTAATTCCATCCTTGATCAGAATGAATTGTTGTTCTGTACTTGAGTCAGAAGAGCTTATCCAGTCTTTTTCGATGAACATAACGACGGATATCGTCAAATTCATCTAGAATTAAAAAAACGGGGATACAAGGTAAACCATAAGTTTGGCTTAACGAATCCTTCAATGATAACGAAATTACAGAGCTTTTATTGAAGGTGGCGCTGAAGCCCTTGGAAACCGAAAGGGCGACCATCCATGTCTGATATAGCCAAGAACAGTAAAAACAAACAAATAGAAGAAAAAGAATTGACGAACGAACAAAAAATAGAACGTGAAAACGAGCTTCTTCGTTTGGAGGTAGAATACCTGATGAGATTTATCTTTGATTAGAAAAATTTAATGATAATTTATGGAAGTACTTTACAAATGGATTAATTCATGGTTTAGTTTAATGAAATACACAATAGTCCAAATGTAATGAATCTTTGTGTGGGTATATGAATATAAAGGAATAATTGCAATTTTATATAGAAAAAAGGGCGGTAAAGGACAATGAAATTAATAATTGGAAAATTTACAGAGGCAAAGATATTTACGGATGTTGTTGATGACTCAGCAATTGAACAAATTAAAGAATTATGTAATCAAGAATTCTTAAAAGATACGACAATTAGAGTAATGCCGGATGTACATGCGGGTAAAGGGTGTACAATCGGTACAACTATAAAAATTAAAGATAAAGTAGTCCCTAATTTAGTTGGCGTGGATGTTGGATGTGGGGTTTTGACTGTTCAATTAGAAGAAAAAGAAATTGATTATGCTAAACTGGACAAAGTAATTCGTGAACATGTTCCAAGTGGTCAAAACATCCATGAGGAAATTAGGGAAGTTAAAACAGTTAATGTAGAAGACTTTAAATCTAGTAACATATTAAGTGCAATTAGATTAAATAAAAGTTTAGGATCTCTTGGTGGTGGGAATCACTATATTGAGATTTCAAAGGATGAGGATGGATTTCTTTATTTATCAATCCACACAGGTAGTCGTTACATTGGAACAACAATTGCAAATTACTATCAAAAATTAGCATACCAGGAATTAAAGAAAGTTGATGTTAATAAAATAATTAATCAACTTAAATCTGAAGGCAAACACTCTGAAATACAAAGCACAATTAAAAAACTAAATGAGTCTACTCCAAAAGTTAAGAAGGATTTAGCTTATTTAGAGGGTAAAAGTTTTGACCATTATATTCATGACATGAAGCTTGCCCAAAGATATGCAGTCGATAATAGACAAGAAATTGCCAATATCATAATTTCACATATGAATCTAACAAAAATTGACGAATTTGATACTATCCATAACTATATTGATACAGACAATATGATTCTACGTAAGGGGGCAGTATCAGCTCAAAAAGGTGAAAGATTAATCATACCTATTAATATGAGAGACGGTAGTATTATTGCAATTGGTAAGGGGAATCCAGACTGGAATTATTCTGCTCCTCATGGTGCCGGGCGTGTATTGAGTAGATCGATGGCTCGTAAACAATTAAATCTTGAAGAGTATAAAGATACAATGAAAGATGTTTGGACTACATCAGTTGGAACTGACACAATCGATGAAGCTCCAATGGCTTACAAAAGGATGAAGGACATACTAGACAACATTGGGGATACAGTTGAAATAATAAAAGTTATAAAACCTGTCTACAACTTTAAAGCAGCAGAAGAACCTAAGTTTTGGGAGAAAAAAGGAAAGTTTAAATGAGGGATGAATTAGTTCCTCTTATTTAAATATAAATTATAATGTTAATATAAAATTTGGTTTTTATAAGTAGGGAATGAACTAAATGAGTCTTAAAATAGATAAATTAGTTGTTGAGAAAATATTTTAATATGAAGAAATACCTTCTATATATTATAAAGACTTAGACAAACAAAATCATATTACTGTACTATTGGATTTCTGGCTAGCGAGGAAATAAACACTGTGAAATTTATAGATGATCAATGGTGTCAAAATGAGTTTCAATTAACTTTAATGAGTAATTTAGTATCTTCGGTAATTGTATAAGAAGGAATTTCTTTATGCTCATGTAAACGAAGAGAAGTAATTCTTTGTCCTTTGTATTACAATATATCAAAGACATAGTAAGAAATCCTATGTAGTGGTTCTTTAAGCTTACAACGTTCCGTGACAGCTTCAAAGTCTGTTTTTGAAGAAAAATATATGAACGATACAGAAGGGATTAAGAACCGTAAAAAATAATATAAGCATTAAAATTAATTATATTTAAAATGTGACTCCGTTATGGGGTCTTTTTTTATTGGCTGAAATGATATTCATTAGGATAATATAAAAGTAAATGAACGCTACTTGTATAAATAAACCATACGGATTAGACACCCGTTCATCATAATGCAAGTAGCAAACATTTAATAAGATAAAGGATGTGTATAATATGAAAGAGTATTTAACTAAAGATAGACATTCAGCAAAGTATAATTGGCTAGTTGAATCAAAATCACCATACTTATTACAACACAAAACGAATCCGGTTAATTGGTTAGAGTGGAGTCCAGAGGCATTCCAAAAGGCTAAAAGGGAGGGGAAACCAGTCTTTGTGTCTATAGGCTATTCCTAGTTAAAGGAGTTATATAAGATTTACTTGTCATTGGTGTCACGTCATGGAAAGAGAATCTTTCGAAGATCAAGAAGTGGCGGATTTATTAAATAAATATTTTGTTTCTATTAAGGTCGATAGGGAAGAGCGGCCAGATATTGATTCGATTTATATGACTGTCTGTCAAATGTTGACTGGTCAAGGCGGATGGCCGTTAAATGTGTTTTTGACTCCTCATCAAAAGCCTTTTTATGCTGGAACATATTTTCCGAAAACAAGTCATTATGGTCGTCCTGGTATGATGGATGTGCTTCCACAGCTCCATGAGAAGTATGAGCAGGAAAGGGATAATATCGAGAATATTGCGGATAAAATTACTTCCTCATTAAAGGAACGTTCTACCGCTGGGGGTGGAAAGGAAATATCAGAAAATGTAATACATAAAGCATATCAGGAAATTGTTCAAAGCTTTGATAGGTTATATGGCGGTTTTGGGCAAGCTCCTAAATTTCCATTGTCACATCAGCTCCTCTTTTTGCTTCGATATTACTATTGGACCGGCACAGATGCAGCTCTTACTATGGTGGAAGAAACCTTAGAAGGAATGACTAATGGTGGAATATATGATCATATTGGAGGTGGCTTTGCGAGATATTCAACCGATAATATGTGGTTGGTTCCTCATTTTGAGAAAATGCTTTATGATAATGCATTACTGTTATATGTATTAGCTGAAACCTACCAGTCAACACATAATGAGAAATGGAAGAAAATTTCTTATGAGGTTTTTGAGTTTATTAAGAGAGAGATGACAAATGCGGATGGCGGCTTTTATTCAGCAATAGATGCTGACAGTGAGGGAATCGAGGGGAAGTATTATGTCTGGTCGCGGACAGAGGTACTGAATATCCTTGATTTTACATTAGGGGAGCTTTTTTGTGAAGCGTATGATATTAGTGATGAAGGAAATTTTGAAGGATCCAATATTCCTAATATGATTGAAACCGAACTGGAAGAAATTGCAAGTGACAGAGGATTGTCAGTCGAGAATGTGAAGATGCAGTTGGAAAAAGCGAAGAATATCCTTTTAAAGGAACGTGAAAAAAGGGTTTATCCACATCTTGATGATAAAATTTTAACTTCCTGGAATGCTTTAATGGCCGCTGCTTTGGCAAAAGCTGGAATGGTATTTCAAGAACCGCAATTTCTTGAACATGCTCGAAATAGTATTACTTTTATCGAGGAAAAGCTATGGAATGGGGAGCAATTGTATGCCAGGTTCCGTGATGGAGATGTGAAATTTAAGGCATATCTTGATGACTATGCATTCTTGCTGTGGGCTTATCTGGAGATGTATGAAGCAGAACAAAGGGTTCATGATATGCAGCAGGCAATCAAAATAAAAAATATCTTGTTTCATGAATTTTGGGATCAACAAAATGGTGGGTTCTATTTCACTAGTACAGATGCAGAATCCTTAATTTTTCGTGAAAAACAAGGATTTGATGGAGCCCTTCCTTCGGGAAATAGTGTATCTTCCCTTCAGTTATGGAGGTTGGCGAAGTTAACAGAGGATATGGACTTACAAGAAAAAGTAAATCAATTGTTAGTAAGTTTCGAGCACGATGCAACAGTATATCCTCATGGACTGTTATATATGTTGCAAACTGTAATTGCAATGTATGCAGGCGGAAAAGAAGTGGTTGTTTCTGGTTTAAATCATAATAAAATAAAAGAATTTATTCACTTTTATCACGAAAGCTATCATCCATTTGACATTTTGATGGTTGCGAATCCAGAAAGAATCAATATAGAGGAACTCCAAGTCTGGAAAGATAAAATTGACGGAAAGCATGATTTTGTATTATATGTATGTGAACAATATAGTTGTAAAAATCCAATATACAATATTGAGGAAGCCAAACAAATGATAGTTACAAAAAATCTCTCCTAAAATGGAGGGATTTTTTGATTTTTTATAATAAACACTACCATAAGTATATATAATCTTATATAATGTTAATTATTATAAATATGTAACGTTTTTAACATTTTGAAGTCTAATATATTGAGAGTTTCGTTGCTAATGAAAGGGGTGGCGGACAGAAAGTAGAATGGCTGGAAAGGATTGAAATAGGTGAATCGAGCATCAAAGAATCATAATAAAAAATTACTGGCAAAGTATATCATTGGCTTTTTATTGATTTCCGTTGTTTTATTGTTATTCTACAATAGCAAAATAGCAGAAGGCGATTTAGCTTTAGCAAAAAATACATCCACAATGAAAGCTACTCCTAATCAAATATACCCAACTAGGCAAAATATATTGCAGGATTCATTTATCCATAATTTAGTTTTTAATGAAGAAGTAAAAGAGGAGAATATGCTCCAAAATGAATTGTGGAAAGAAATAGAAGAAACCCCTATGAAAATAGCAATTTCACCATTAACAAAAACTGAACCAAAAAAGTTCTTAAATAAACAAAAGACAAAGTCAGCATCAAATGATAAAAATCTAGTAAGACTGAAATCCCCTAGTACGAAAGCTCAAAAGGTGGTATATTTGACATTTGATGATGGTCCAAGTATATCATCGGCGAAAACATTGGAGTTACTAAAGAAATACCACGCAAAGGCAACTTTTTTTATGCTTGAACCAAATATTAAGAAATACCCTAAAATCGTAAAGCAAATGGTGAGGGATGGAAATTCCATTGGTTCACATGGTGTGACACATGATATTCATAAAATCTATCGTTCTCCTAATGCCTTTGTAAAGGAAATGAGCCAAACATCCAAAACCTTGAAGAAAATCACCGGTGTAAATTCCCAGCTAATTCGTGTTCCATATGGTTCGGTTCCATATATGAAACCGGCATTTCGCAAGGCAAGTGATTTAGAAGGTTTTATTATGTGGGATTGGGATATTGATTCTGATGATTGGCAGACGACTAAAGGAGAATATGTGTGGAAGATAAAAAATCAGGTGGAGAATTGCTCAGGGACTAGACCATTGGTTATATTGATGCACGAAAAAACAACAACTTTTAAATATCTGGAAAAAGTGCTTCAATATTTTCAACAAAAAGGGTATAAAATGGAAGCTATTTCCCCTAATTTGCAGCCAGTGCAATTTAAATATCGTTAAATACTATTTTACTTTTTAAGGTTTATAAAAATAAGATAATAGGGCATTGTAATAAAAGGTGAAGCTGGTTTGCTTCACCTTTTATTATTAAAATAGTTATATGGAGGAAAAAATGCCAATTGCAAAGATGGAAAATAAGAATATTTATTTTGAAGATATTGGGGAGGGGACAGCTATCCTATTTGTTCATCCACCTGGAATGGGGAGAAAAACATTTGCTAAACAAACACTTTTGGCGAACCAATTCAGGATTATCCTACCAGATTTAAGTGGACACGGAGATAGCCCAAGCTCTGATCGAACAATTTCTGTACAAACTTATATAGAAGAAATAGAAGCAATTAGATTAAAGTTAAATCTTGAACAATTATTTCTTTTCGGATATTCAGCAGGGGGAATTATTGTGCAAGAATATGCAATACAATTCCCAAACCATGTGAAAGGTGTTATATTATCTGGTGGATACCCAAAAATCGATACAGATGTTTTAAAAAAAGAGCATTTGCTTGGAATGTATATGGCAGAACATTTTCCAACATTATTAGCAAAAATATTATCCATCAGTCATTTCCCCGAAAGGGATTTGCAAGAGGCGTTGTATAAGCATATTTTAAAGGCAAACAAGGAAATTTGGACAGCTTTTTATAAAGAATCCTTATGTTTTAATTGCATGGATCGTATTTCCCAACTTCATGCACCACTTATGCTCATATATGGTACAAGGGCCGATTATATTAATCACCATGTTAGACTATATCCAAAATTCATTGATACTGAGGTTCATTTTATTTCAAAGGCTGGCCATCAATTGCCAACAAGAAAATCTAAAAAAGTTAATGTACTTATTCAACAGTTTGTCCGTAAGTTTAATTAACAATAAAAATGTTATGTAAACAAATAATGTGAGAGGAGGAACTTCATTTTTGAAAGATGATTTACGTTTTGCAATTGCGAAAAAAGAAGCATTGATCGGAGTAGGATTGGCAGTTTTTCATTTCATTTGGTGGTATGGCTTTGCTTATGGTTTAGGAAAGACGAAGGTTGAAAGATATACATATATTTTTGGCTTACCAGCATGGTTTTTTTATAGCTGTATTCTTGGCTTCTTTGTCATTGTATTATTAGTTATTCTTACCGTAAAGTTCATGTTTAAAGAAGTTCCTTTTGAAGAAGAAGGGGACGGATGATGAATATGAATATACAAGTTATTATCCCATTGGTATTATTTCTTATTATCTTTTTTATCGTTGGTATGTTTGCCGTGAAATTTGTGAGTACGTCTAACTCGTTTGTCCAGGAGTATTTTTTAGGTAACAGACAATTTGGCGGTTTTATTTTAGCGATGACGATGGTGGCAACTTACGGAAGCGGAAGCAGTTTTATCGGGGGACCAGGTGCCGCATATCATTACGGACTGGCTTGGGTACTCCTTGCAATGAGTCAAGTGGTAACTGGATATTTTGTATTAATGGTATTGGGGAAAAAATTTGCTATTATGGCGAGAAAATATAATGCCATCACATTGATTGACTTTTTAAAAGCACGTTATAATTCTCATTTTGTCAATATTCTAGCAGCAATAAGCATCATTGTATTTTTGTTTTCTTCCATGATTGCTCAGTGGGTTGGCGGAGCTAGATTAATGGAATCGATTTTGGGTGTGTCTTATACAACAGCATTATTCATATTTGCAGTTTCTGTTCTTTTATATGTAATTATTGGCGGTTTTCGGGCAGTTGCGTTTACAGATACCATCCAGGGCATAGTCATGTTATTAGGAACTATCATCCTTTTAGTAGCTACTATTAAGGCGGGTGGCGGGATTGAAAATATTATGACTGATTTAAGAAAAGAGAATCCTAACTTATTGAGCCCTTATGGTTCGGATGGAAGCTTAACACCTATGTACATATCTTCTTTTTGGATTTTAGTTGGTGTTGGGGTTGTGGGACTACCGCAAATTGCGATACGCGCGATGTCTTATAAAAATGCAACTGCCATGCATAGAGCCATTATTATAGGAACGATTGTGATTGGTATCATTATGTTTGGAATGCATTTTATCGGTGTGCTTGCTAGAGCGGTGGTTCCGGGAATTCAAAATGCGGACACCGTAATGCCTTTGGTGACCATGAAGGTATTACCTGCATGGATTGCAGGAATTGTATTAGCAGCACCAATGGCTGCCATTATGTCGACCGTTAATTCCGTTTTAATACTCGTTTCCTCTGCAATAGTCAAAGATATCTATATTGGTTACATAAATAAAAATGCAGAAGAGAGAAAAATAAAACACATGAGTTTATGGGTAACCACCATTGTTGGCATTGCTGTTTTCTTTTTAGCGATCCATCCGCCAAATCTGTTAATATGGCTTAACTTATTTTCATTTGGTGGCTTGGAGGCCGTGTTTATTTGGCCAATCGTCATGGGGTTGTATTGGAAAAAAGGCAACAAGTATGGGGCGATAACCTCCATGCTTATCGGGATGATAAGTTATATTTTATTTGATCGCTTTTATCCGAATCCGTTCGGAATTCACACGGTTGTCATTCCAATTTTATTGTCATTTGTGACCTATACAGTGGTATCCGTCTCAACAATACGGTTAGAAAATGTAAAGAGAAGCAAATCGTTTTGATTTGCTTCTTTCTTTGTGTTAGTTTATATCCCTATTATGCATTATTATACCGGAGAATGGGCAGGATTCTTTTCTTGTTCATTTTCTTTATTTGGTTTTATAGAGAAAAATGCCATAATAGCTGCTACAAAACAACATACAGCTAATATCATAAACATAATGATTAAATTATTCTTCATAAAATAAGCCATAACCGGAGGTCCTGCGGCTACTCCGATATAACGCATGGAACTATAGAAAGACGTTATGGTTCCGCGCACATTCTTTTCAATGGATTGTGTAATTAGAGCATCCAAACACGGAAGACCAGCTCCAATCCCTATTCCACAAACTAGAAAAACAATGGTTAAGTAAATAAATTGGTCTGACAAGCTAACAGCAAGTACAGAAGCACCAGCAAGTAGAAGTCCGCTAAAAGTAATCCATTTCATGACTACCATATTATCTTTAATTTTTTTTCCAGCAATAAAAGATGCAAGGCATAGACATGCCAATGGAATGGCAAGGATAAACCCTTTCTTTACGCCATGATAGTTATACGTATCCTCAAGGACAGAGGAAAGATAAAATAAAACAGCAAACAAGACAAACATTAAAATAGCCCCTATGATAAATACAGCAAATAACCAGCGGCTATGCTGCTGAAAGACCTCTTTCGTATTTTGAATAAAGGTTTTAAAATCTGCACCTTTTTTATCATTTTTAGGCTTTTTTACTAAAAAGAAAATAGCGATGACAGAAATAAGACAAAAAATTGGAATCGCTACAAAAGGTAAAAACCATATAAAACCTGCCAAAAACGATCCTAATATCGGACTTAATACTTTACCGAATGTATTGGATGTTTCGATAACTCCTAATGTAGCACTCACATCCTTATCTCTGCGGAACATATCTCCAACTAATGGTAAGACGATTGGCGCTGCTCCTGCTGCACCTACTCCTTGCAGGATTCTTCCAATTAAAATAAGAGAATATGGATTACCCATTTTCCATGCAGCCCACGCAGAGATAACGCCCCCAATACCTGCCAATATTAATGACGGAATAATTACTATTTTTCTTCCATACCTATCCGACAAATACCCAGCTATTGGGATTAAAAAGATTGCAACAATGGAATAAACGGTTATGATTAAACTAGATTGAACTTTTGAAATGTCCAACTTTTTTTCCATAACCGGCAGTACTGGGATTAACATAGAATTTCCCAAAGTCATAATGAGGGGGATAGATGCAATCGATACAATTGCCCATCGTTTATCCCGCATTTCATCTTGGTTTGAATCGTTTTTTACAGTATCATTTACATGTTCCATCAGTGATTTCCTCTCTTCTAGGTACTATTATTAATATTTACTTATTTAGTTTTTTTATGATGGAATAAAAGGATAATATTTTATTTGTATATTATGGAAGGTGGATGGGGATGGAAATAAAAAGTCTCAATATCGGGTTGCCGAAGATACAGAACTTTCAGCAAAGGCAGTATAGAACTGCTATTGATAAAAAGCCAATTCAAAAAGGGTGGTTGACAAAAAATGGCTTTGTCAATGATGGGGTTGCAAATACAGACTTTCATGGAGGAGAGGACAGGGCAGTTTGCTTCTATGTTTTTGAGCATTACAAGGAATGGGAAAAAGAATTTAATCGAGATCTTCCACTTCCATCCTTTGGAGAAAATTTAACGGTAGCAGGAATGGATGAAAAAAGTGTTTGTATCGGAGATATCTTCCAAATAGGTGATTCCGTTGTACAGATTACCCAAGGGAGAATACCTTGCGCGACAATCTCTCAACATAATAATGTGGATGTTTTTTTGAAAAGAGTCATCGAAACTTGCAAGACAGGCTATTTTGCACGGGTCTTGCAGGAAGGAATGATTACAAATGAGTCTAAAATAATTTTACTAAAACGCCATCCTTTAAAAATTAGTGTTCACTTTACTATCGATACATTTTTTCATTGCATGGAGGAAGAGCGAATCGAGAAAATCTTACAGGTTAAAGAATTAGCAAATGTTATGAGAAATAAATTAACCAAAAGGCATTTAAAATTAAAAGCAAATCTTTAGGCAAGATCTGGAGCCTCTCTTATCTAGTAAGAGAGGTTCTTTTTTTATAGGAAAATAATTTATTAAATAGATAAATACGGTGTAAATGTTATTAAATTGACAAAAAATATGAAATTTCGACAGTTAAAAACAAAATATTCTATATAAAAGGTATTTTCAAATAAGTAAAATAAATGTAAACTATTTAGAAAATAGTCTATCAATTTATACTTATTTTTTAATAGTAATCATATGTGCTAGGAGATGATTGAAAACGACAAGAGATAAAACATCAATGGAGGAGGCAATAAAAGTGGAGAATCCAGTTTTAGAGGTAATTGGATTAAATACCTCATTCGTAACGGATAATGGAGTCATTCCTGTCGTAAATGATATTGATTTTGTTGTAAATCGACAAGAGGTTGTTGGTATAGTCGGGGAATCAGGCTGCGGAAAAAGTGTGACATCTTTATCCATTATGGGGCTAGTACCAACATCAAATGGAAAAGTAGACGGTAAAATTATTTTTAATGGTGAGAACTTGGTAAATAGATCTGAAAAGAGGATGCGTAATATACGCGGTAATGAAATTGCGATGATTTTCCAAGAGCCAATGACGAGTTTAAATCCAGTTTTCACTATCGGTGATCAATTAATAGAGGCGGTAAAAATTCATAGAAATTGGTCAAAGAAAAAAGCAAAAGAACATTCTATCGATATGCTAAAAAAAGTTGGTCTGCCTAGGGCGGAAGAATTAATGAAGGAATATCCCCATCAATTATCTGGAGGCATGAGACAAAGGGTAATGATTGCGATGGCTATGCTTTGTGAACCAAAGCTTTTAATAGCTGATGAACCTACTACTGCTTTGGACGTGACGATTCAGGCACAAATACTTGACTTAATGAAAAAATTAAATAAAGAAACAGATACTGCGATTATTATGATTACTCATGATTTAGGTGTTGTAGCACAAATGTGCCAAAGAATTATTGTAATGTACAGCGGAAAAATTGTGGAGGAGGCGGATGTTCGAACTCTTTTTAAATCTCCAAAGCATCCTTATACGGTTGGATTAATTAAATCGATTCCAGACATGCGAACAAAAAAAGACCGGTTGGACTCCATAACTGGAAACGTACCAAAACCAGGTTCGATTGAATTTGGCTGTCATTTTGCTCCTCGATGTCCACATGCTTTTAAACGGTGCTTATCAGAAACACCAGAATTAAAAACCTTGCAAAATGGACAGAAAATTAGGTGTTTTCTTCATGACGATATGGAGGTAGCTCAATGATGACTGAACCATTGATTAAGATAGAGAATCTTAGAAAGTCTTTCCCAATAAGAGGTGGCGTGCTTGGGAAACAAGTAGGAGAGGTAAAAGCTGTAGATGATATATCATTTTCGATACGAAAAGGGGAAACCTTAGGGCTTGTCGGAGAAAGCGGATGCGGTAAATCTACTACTGGACGGATGATTCTAAGACTTTTGGAGCCGAGCAGTGGGAAAATTAGCTTTGAGGGAAAAGACATTACTAGCCTTTCTAATACAGAATTACGAAAAATTCGCAAAGAGATGCAAATGATTTTCCAAGACCCGTTTGCTTCCTTAAATCCGCGTCATACAATAGAAAAAATATTGGAAGAACCGTTAATTGTACATGGTGTGAAGGATAGAAATGCAAGAAAAAGAAAAGTAAAAGAGTTACTTGAAATAGTAGGGTTAAATGAATCCCATTTAAAACGCTATCCGCATCAATTTAGTGGGGGGCAAAGACAACGGATTGGAATTGCAAGGGCGTTAACACTTAATCCAAAGCTTATTATTGCAGACGAACCAGTATCTGCTTTGGATGTTTCCATACAAGCTCAAGTATTAAATTTATTAAAAGATTTACAAAAAAACTTTGATCTCACTTATTTGTTTATTGCACATGATCTGGGGGTTGTTCGTCATATTAGTGATCGTGTAGGTGTCATGTATCTTGGTAGAATTGTAGAACTTGCAGATAGTGAAGAAGTATATACCAATCCTAAACATCCATA